>SDBS01000062.1_pt1 | contig 78988 bp, 60 predicted proteins | sample 2277091 | NCBI WGS metagenome assembly SDBS01 (sample SAMN10404972, study PRJNA504765) | marine sediment metagenome | isolation source: marine sediment core GS10_PC15, 163 cmbsf | place: Arctic Ocean: Southern Knipovich Ridge | collected 2010
TGGCGGAGGAAAGCCTGGTAGTCCTCAAGTGTGTTCAAATTTTTCAGTCCGGAATCTGAATCCAATTTTACATAGTCTGTTCTGCATAGATCAAAGAGTGGAAGGAGCGAATGGGTATTTTCTCTGAGAAGCCGTTCCATTTGAGGGAGGATGGATTTTGAATAGACTGCAAATAAAGGCTCAACTTGTCCGCTGGGGGAAAGAGGTACTACAATGTCAAAGTTTTGTCCCATTGAGAGGAGGTTGTCTAAAAGTTTAAAATGAATCTTTGGTATATCGCAGGCGATCACAAAATTTTTTTCGTGCTTTGAGACTGACAAGGCGCTCTTTATACCCATCATGGGACCGTACCCCGGTTTTTCGTCTACAACAAGTTTTTTATTCAGGAATTCGAACTTATCGGATTCAGAAATGCTGACAAGAGTGTCGACAAAATACCCATCAAGCTGCTGCAGGACGTATTCAATGAGGGTTCCATCCTTTACAGGGAGCAGGGCCTTGTCCTGATTCATCCTCCTGCTGCCTCCACCGGCGAGAACGATCAAGGAATAGGGGAGAGCACTGTTGTCTGCCTGATTTTCCATGTCTTCCTCATTTTAATTCCCGAGTTTCCAAAAGACAAGTCGAAGCCTCCGGTGTATTGACATCCCTCTCGGACCAGTCAATAATGCAAGTGTTCACAAAAGGAGATCATGGAAGGCTTCAGGGATTTAAAAAAGCTGATTGAGCCAAACTATCCCGGACTTTTGGACTCCATTCAAAACAAAATCACGAAGGCCGAAAAAGACTATGAAGAGCCCAGGGATAGACATCAAGACAGCTTCCTCTGGGAACACTCCGTCTTTGTAGCGGTTTTGGCCCTGAAAATTTGTCGCATGGAGAATAAGGATCCCCTGATCCCAGTGATAGCATCACTTTTTCATGATATTGGCAAATTTGAGGGAGGCCGGTATCATGATAACAATATCCCTGAAGAAAAAAGCTCTGCCCTGATCGCCGCAGAAATCTTGGCTTCCTTCGGTCTAAAAAAGTCAGATATCGACCTTGTGACCGCCGGATTGACAGCCCTGTATGATGAAGAAACACAGAATAATTTCATCTCCGATATCATCCACGATACTGATTTTTTGTCAAAAACAGGATATTTAGGCGTCGCTAATTTTTTTATTAAATCAGCCAAACGGGGTTTGAACCTTTATACATCGCTATCTCAGAATTTAAGCAAGGAGTTGACGTACGCTTCTGTTCTACCAAGAAATATGAAGACGCCGGCTGGGGAAAACCTGGCTGAAAAAAGATCCAGGAATTTACGGCTTTATTTTGAGGGGCTCATTCAAGAGCTGCAAGATTTGGACATCGCAAGATTTGAAATAAGGGAAGAGACTCTGCCCTGCCCACAAAAAAAAGGTGAGGACTTAAAATTTATACTGGTTTTTCCAGAGAGCTGTCCCTCCTGTGCAGTGGGATTGAGTCCGGAATATTCCTTCGTTCAGGGAATTAAGTGCACAGAACTGGCCGTCCTTATTTCGTGTGTGAACTGTTCATCGACAATCCGGATGTCGTTCTGTCTTCCTGAAATCCTCTAACCTGAATAATTCATAAAAAATATCAAAACATAACGTAATACAGTTAATATCAATAGTTTACATGAGTTTTTATTCGGTGAACACACAATACCTTTGTTCTCCCATTGTTAAATTCTATAATAATTGACATTTTTTCCCCTCCAGGCGAGACGATTTTACTGCATCTGGGTTGTTACAGCGGATTCGCGGTGAAATACCACAGCTTCATCCGCCGTGCCTACCATCTACCCGTGAAACTCGACTCGTGAATTATCCAGGCAAAGCAGGAAAATGTATTGTGTTTGACATTTTGGTGAGCTGAAAATATTATACAGTTATATGAAAGACCTGCCGGGGGCCTCAATGAAAAAAGTAAAATGTATTTCAATCTTAAGTTTTGTCTGTGCAGCCTTCATTCTAAGTTTTTTTGCATGTAAGAAAAACTCTTCCGATGAAGTCAAGTTAGACAGTTCCGCGTATGAATGGGTGACCATTGATGAATTTTATATTGCGGAAGACTATGTCGAAGAATATATAAAAAATGATTCGGCTGAACAAGGCCGTCTTCCTGTCCAGATTAAAAACTATGGGAACAACACGACTGTACTCCGTAAGTTCAAAGGGAGAAATTTTGCCGGCCCCACCGAAGCCCAGGTTAAAATGATGTACAACGGTCTGGAAGAGTGGAAGCTTATTGATCTAAAGTACAAAAACAAAGAGAAAAAGGACATCCAGCGGACGATCCTTTACGTGTATGTCAATGGAGACTGGATGGTCGGCGACAGCGGGGTACTGACGAAATAACACAGATCTTTTTGTCTTCTTGAATATTCTTTCCTCATTTGGGATCGTCCCCTCAGAAAAGTTTTTTATTTAAAAAATAGAATCATTCCGATCAATCCCCGGGAGATCATTCCAAAACTAATGAAACCGTGAAACCAGTTGTAATTGGGGAATTTGAGATAAATAATTGCCATAACCGCCCCTAAAACTACGAGTTCTAATGAACTTGCTTTAAATATTAAATTTGTCTCTCTTTCGTCTGGTATTGATTTGGATCTTACCAGGATCAATCCACTTAAAAAGAGGATAAACCCTAAAAGACCTATGTCACCCCAAAGAAGGGTGAAAATAAAGATCAATATTCCAGCGCAGAGTTCAACTCCAAAAAAAAGTAAATTGTTACCGCGAATTTCCATTCTTTTCTCCTTTTTGTGATTCCGTGGTTTTTTTATCTTTTATTCTAAAAAGAAAATATCTTCTACCAGACTTTGAAAGACTTGAGCGATGAGTAGAGCAAGTCTGACAGACGGATTAAATTTGCCCTTTTCTATGGCATGAATGGTTTGTCTGGAGACCTGAACCAAATCTGCAAGCTGCTTCTGGGTCATCTCATCTTTTAGAAATCGGTATTTTCTCAAGTTGGTTTTTAGTGTCATCAGAAATATGCCTCCATAAGAATGGATGTATGGTCAATTAAACACGACATAAGGTAAATAAAAAATGACATAATGTCAAGTTAAATTTATTTATGTAAATAATAATTGTCTACCTCCGCAAGCCCATCCTCAGTTGGTTATGGCAGCTAAGGATAGAGTGGAATAAATGAGGGGGCTATTTTGAGAGTTTTAACTTTGCGAATATGTCCTTGTTTATTTCTGTAACCGGAGTGCTGCTGTCAACGACTGATATTTCAAGTATGGATTTGACAGCTTGGGGAGGTTCGCAGGTCTGGTCATTGCAGGCTTGATAATACAATTCCACCGGGATTTGGTGGTTCCCCAATTCTAAATTTTCCGGGATATCTATAATGGCTCCTAAAATAAATTCTCCCTCAAAAACGGATACCGGTTCATCCGAAAAAGATAGGCGTAATATGAGTGGATCCGGATATTTGATCTTTGTGATTTCGAAATTCTTATCAGATAAAAGATCAAAAGATGTGGGGATGAGGAATTCGTCATTGGGGGTATCAGAGTTGATGTGCCAGCCGTCTTCGATTTTGACTTTTACAGCGATTTTGAGTTGGCGGTTGAGAGGGAGTTTATCCAGATTCTGATACAGTTTGATTGTGACGCGGTTTGAGTCACCTTCAAATTGAGCGAAATTTATTGAGCCCAGAAGCAGTAAAGATAATAGAAGGCGGAAACCCTTCTTTGATTTTAAACTTTTCATGAGTTTTTTTTTCCTATAATTTCAGTAAAATCAAAGCCGTATTATAGACTTTTTTCCGGATTTTGTCTCTACAAAAAAGAGATTGAAATAACAAAAATGGGCATGCTTACTCTATAGAAATTACATTGTCCTTTGGATTTTCGTCTATAAGATTATAGTATGTGTGCCTGGCTCTGCCCGAGCCTCCCTTTAATTGTTAAAAGTTGAATGTGTAGGAATATTTGATCAAAATTGTTCTGCCACTGGAAAAAGGGAGGTTGGGGATTTCACGGGTGCGGTTTGAATTTAATGCTTCATTATAGACGATATAGAGGTCGTTTCCTTCCCGGGGATTGTATCGAAGGCGGATGTTGCCAATGACCGCATCGGCGGCACTGTTGTACTGGATAAAAGCCGTCGCTGAGAACTTTGTGCTGGGCATAAACACACAGCGCAGTCTTGCGATATGAGCCGTGAAATTTTTATCGCGGTTTGGAAATCCAATCCGGTTAAACTGATACATGCCGCTCAACTCAACACTTGAAGAGACATTCCATCTCGGTGTCAAGCTCATGGAAATCCTGTAACCGTCATAAAAAGAGCCGATATCGACCATTCCTGCGGTATTTAAAAGACCTCCCATCGGAGTCATAAATGTTCCCGCCATTCCAAAATAAGTGTATGTCCCCACGGGAATAGTGACATCATCTGAGAGCTCGAAATTTTCAGCAATGTTTTCGTGATACATTTTCAGTGCGATATTCGCATTGTAACCCTTCTTGGTATTGAACTCCCATCCCGGCCCAAGTTCCGCCGATTCTATCGATCCATTCGCGTGACTCAGGAAAACAGATCCGTCCAGGAAAATATTGTGACTCTGAAGAAAAGATTTTTCCCCAGGCAGCCAACCATGGAGGATTTTTAGCCCATATCGGGTGTAGTCGTCACGCATGTGGAATCCCATCCCCGGATTAAAATGCTCTCCTGACCTCGAAAAGTTTAAATTGTAACCAAACCCTACATACCTGCGTCTTTCCCAGCTCAGACCTATTCTTGAAGGATCAAATGAAGCGAATCTGTTGGCCTTCCCATTTTCAAAGGTCTGAGCCCATTGAAAGGAAAAATAGTCATCTCCATAAACTCGAATGATAGCATCGATCCCATAAGCGGTGTTGTATGTGCCGTCCGTCCCCAACCGAGATGTCACAATTCCTCCGATATAGGAAAAAGGATTAAAGACGCGCCTCCGTAGACGGAGGACACCGAAGTTTTCTGAACTCAATTCATCTGAGGGAGCTGTCTGCATGTCTATAAGCCCAATGTCCCATTGGCCTATGCGGCCTATCAGTCGGGCTCCACCATAGATTCTAACAGATTCTCCCTCATGGAGTCCGATCCTCCGGCTGTAGAAAAGGCGATTGGGCCCACCAAGGTTAAATTCAAAAATACTGCCCCGTTCCTGGAAAAACAGACGTTTTTCCGGAAAAAACAAGGAAAAACGGGTCAGATTGACCTGCATATCGTCGGCTTCGACCTGGGCAAAGTCTGTGTTGACAGATAAATCAAGAGTCAAGTTGCTGGTCAGTCCGAGTTTGACATCCAGTCCTGCTTCAAATGTGGGATTTTCGTCACGTTCATACGCTGTTTCCGCTTTATTGAGATCAAAAACCTGTCCATATCCTCCTAAAACAAAGGGTGTCACATAGAAAGGATTTTTGCTTTGGACATTTTCCAGGCTTATCTCTTGGGCTTGAGAGGGTTTCCATGCACTCCACTGTCCCAGTTCTGGAGAGATATCGGGAAAGGTGATGAGTTCGACTTTCCGTGCGATCCATCTCCAGGCGATTAGGCCCATGATGACACGTCCGTCTTTTTCTTGAAATCTGAGGCTGGAGAGAGGAATCCGGATTTCTGCAAACCAGCCCTCTTTATTGACAACAGCTTCGACATCCCAAAAAGTGTTCCAGCTCAGGTTAATGGGCATGAACCTCGGATCACTGATTTGAGCGTCGTTGGCCACATTCACATCCAGCCGTGAACCTGTGGGCGTCGTGAAAAAAGCCAGCCCGTTTTCCTTATCATTGAACGAATCGATGATGACACCGAACCATTCTGTGCTGCCAATAAGATCGTCTCTTTTTCTTGAGGGGGCCTGGATCTTGGAGGGCTCACTGTCATAGAGACGGCCGGCCACATACAGGTAATTATCATCATAGCCCAGAAGAATCTCGGTTTTTTCCGTGGGGGCGTTTCTGTAGTTTGGAGACTGCTGAATGACGGTCAGAGGTTTGATCCCATCCCAGGCCTGTTCATTGCTGAGACCATCCAGAGTGATGGGATTTTTTAAGCGAGTAATGATGATTGGCGTGGAAGAACGTCCATCTTGTCCGATATTTTGCAGCTTTACAGAAGCTTCACGACTTTCAAAACCGAAAGAGATCTGACACAGAGTACAGGCTAAAAAACTCATCACGGTTACAGCCGTTAGCAATTTTGTTTTTTTCAACATAATGTAAACAGAGTGATTCACAAAAACAAAAATATCGGTGTTCTCCATTCTTTTTTATGACTCAAAATCTTCATCTTTCCTCCTCCTTCTTCTTTCTTTGATAATTGAGGATAAATTTTATCACAGACGGAAAGGTTTTGAAGAATTTATTGCAAAAAAAACACAAATGGTGTGAGATATAAAACATGGAACAGAGAACGCCGAAAGCCGTATTTCGTGAAAAAATCAAGGCCATCGATGTGCAGCTCAAGGGCTTGAAAAAAACTGAATTAATCTTGTCTTTAAAGAAGTTGTTGTTTGTTATCAGCGGTATCTTTTTTCTTTTCAGGGTTGTTCTGCACTATGCCCCATTTTCCCTCTACGCATTCTTCTTTTTCCTTTTTGCTTTTGTAGTCACCGCTGTTATTCATGAGCACTACATCAAGCAGAGAAATTTTCAAACGGCTCTTAAGATAATTAACCAAGATGAGATAAAGGCCATCCAAGGCACTTTTTTGGATTATGGAGACGGGGGAGAGTTTGAGGATTCTGATCACGCCTACACAGTGGACTTGAGCATTTTCGGGAACAGAAGTGTGTTTCATTTTATCAACCGTACAACAACAAGTTTAGGAAAAAAAGTCCTCAGTGACTGGATGAAAATATTTCCTGACAGTTCTCATTTAAATAGAATCAGAGACAGACAGGGAGCTGTTCAAGAGCTTTCGGAGAAAATTGATTTCAGGCAAAACATCCAGGCTTATGGAAGAAATATTCATGACTCTTTTGAAAGACTTGGATCCGTCCGATTGTTGTTCAAGGAATCCCCTAGTGTGTGGGGGAATACAGTTCTGATCTCCTTTATACACGTTTTTCCAGTGCTGACTTTGTCCGCAATCGTTTTGGTTTTCTTTAAGTTCTCCTGGCTTATTCCTGTGGGTTTTGCTCTTGTTCAAGGGCTGGTCAATAGGATATTCCGGAAAAAAGTGAACCGGCTCTACAAACTGACATCGCAAAATTTTAAAGTCCTCAGTGTGTATTCAAAGATTATTGGAGAGATCGAGAGCGAAACATTCAAAAGCTCCACACTCATTGAACTCCAAAAACACTGTTTTATAAAAAACCGACCGGCGTCTCTCTACATCAAAAAGCTCTCTTCACGTTTACAGTTTTTTGAAGCACGGTCGAGCAAAGAGATTCATTTTTTATTGAACAATATCTTTTTTTGGGATCTTCACTGTGTGTACAGAATCGAGAAATGGAAAAATGATGTCAAACTGGACATCGACAAATGGTTTGACGCTGTCGGTCAATTTGAAGCGCTCTCAAGTCTCGGAAGCATTCATTATAACCATCCAAAATGGACCATGCCTGAGTTGAGTGACTCTGGATTCATCCTGAACGCGATCTCTGCGGGTCATCCCCTAATTCCTTCTTCAGAAAGAATCAACAACTCAATTAAGTTGGATGGAGATACCAATATTGTCATCATCACCGGGCCCAATATGGCCGGAAAAACAACATTCCTCAAAACAATCGGCGTCAACATCGTTCTTGCCCTTGCCGGAGCTCCGGTGTGCGCGGACTTATTTAAGGTTTCACCTTTGCGCGTTTATACAAGCATGAAGGTGAGTGATTCCCTGGATAAGGGATTGTCTCTGTTTTATGCCGAACTCCAAAGGCTCAAGGTGGTCCTGCAGGCGATTCTGAAGAAAGAACCGGTCTTTTTTCTGATCGATGAGATGCTGAAAGGAACCAATGAACTCGATCGCCATTCGGGGGCCAAAGCCTTAATCTGCCAGTTAATCGCACAACATGCAAAGGGGATGTTGGCCACACACGACCTCGAGCTTACCAAACTCGAAAGGAATTTCCCGGAAAAAATTTGGAATTATTTTTTTGACGGTTATATCGAAGACGACAAACTGCTCTTCGATTATCTGCTGAAAAAAGGGATTTGCACGAGCTCAAACGCCCTCGAGCTGATGAAAAAGATTGGAATAAACGTCCAATAACCTTACCGGATATTTGAGGATCTATCCTGTCTTTTTTTTCTTTCTTTTAAAATAATAATAGATAGGCAGAGAGACGAAGATGAGGATGAGGCCTGCCCAGGCATGGAGAGGTTTGGCGATCAAAACGTTGAGGACAAAAAGAAAGGTGATGCCAATAAAGATCAAGGGGACCACAGGGTAAGCGAACGTTTTGTAGGGACGGGCCAAATCTTTTCGTTTATGCCTAAGGACAAGGACACCCGCGGCTGTCAGGCCGAAAAATATCCAGTCTGTAAAGACGACATAGGTGATCAAATCTTCAAAGGTTCCCCAAAAGAGCAGGAGCACAACGGCCCAGGCTGATTGAACCAGTATTGCATAGATGGGGGTGCGAAATTTGGGATGTACCCAAGCCAATTTTTTAAAAAATAATCCATCTTTAGACATAGCGTAGTAGATCCTTGGTGCAGACAGAGTATATATACCCAGAGTGCCAAAGGTAGAAATGGCGATAAGCACGGCAATGAGGGCTCCACCAAATGGGAGGAGTGTGGAGACGGCATCGGCGGCGATACTCTGGGATGAGGCGATTTGACCGACAGGAAGAAGAAAGAGATAGGCCAGATTTGTTAAAAGATACACAGCGGTTACGACTATAGAACCGAAAATCATCGCCCTGGGGATGTTCCTCCGGGCATCGCGGGCTTCTCCGGCTACAAAGGACGCGTGCTGCCATCCTCCATATGACCACAGCACTCCGATTAGGGCCAATCCGAATGCGCCTGTGAGACTCCCGGTCTCTGTCTTCATGGCCGGTTCAAAAAGATTGAATTTCACATTTCCAAAAAAGAGTCCGATTCCGATCAATGCGGCGATCCCCACGAGTTTAAATCCGGTAAAAACATTGGTGAAGATTTCCGCTGCCCGGACGCGGAAAATATTGACAAAAGTCACGACAACAAGAGCCAGAATGGCTACTATTTTTATTCCGGTCTCATTTAGAGGAAACAAAAACGCGAGGTAGTATGCACATGCGATGCTCAAGGCCGCGTTGGCGCCGGATGTAATGACAACGAGATAGACCCATCCATACAGAAATCCAAACAGATCCCCATAGGCCTCCTTTAAATAGACATATACGCCCCCTGCCTGGGGAAACATAGCTCCGAGTTCCGCAAAGGTTAAGGCTCCAGTTAGGGTGATAACACCGCCAATTCCCCAAGCCAGCAGAATAAGAAGGGGAGCAGGGAGATGGCCGGCGATCTGTGAAGGGGTCAAAAATATCCCCGATCCAATGCAGGACCCGATAACCACCATGATCAAGCCGTACAGCCGGAGGTCTTTTTTTAGCTCAACCATTATTGCCGTCATTATCCATATTTTTTGTGTGTGAGTACAGAAAAAAGGAGAGTCAAAATGAAAATGGGATCGCATCTTAATATTTGGCATTTAAAAAATAGGCCGCAGCTCACATATAATATTCCACTATAGTCTTTTATTATTTTTTTTTTAATATCTTGAAAAAATCAGTGCGAAATTTTGTGTTTTGTATGAAAATTTACGGATTTGATAATATTTAAAAAAATTATTGACAACAGGGGTTAATTATTATAAAAAGCAACAATGAATATTAGAATTATATAATTATATAAATTTACTAAAATTAGTGTATTTTTTAACACACGGAAGAAAAGTAACTGAAGAGAAAGATTGTATTGGAAAAAAATTAGTTTTCATTAACATAAATTCACTCTTTCCGAATAAAGGAAGCGGATTGAAAAAGGTTTTAAAGGAGGCTTTATATGTCTAAACGAAATTTAATTTTTATTTCATTATTTACAGCCATTCTTGTAATGGTTTTAGTCCCACAGAGTAAGTCACAACAAATGACTGTTCAAGGTAATAATACAGGGATCGTTGCCGGCCGAAATGTCAACATGGTTCGTGATGATCCCTTTCTCCAACGGCAAAACGAACCTTCTCTAGCCGTTTCTACGCTCAACTCCCGGCATCTCCTAGCGGGGGCAAACGACTACCACCTCGTCGACGAGGCAGGAACCACGCAGGAAGATGAAACTGCCGATTCCTGGCTTGGCGCCTATATGTCCTACGATGGGGGAGAGTCCTGGCACAGTGAGCTTGTCCCTGGCTATGTCAGGAACTCAGGTTATCCCATCGATAGAATGGATGCGGCTGCGGATCCTACGGTCCGGGCCGGGCAGGATGGATGGTTTTTCTACAGCGGTATCGCTTTCGAGAGAAAACGTAAAGGGAAAAGTTATATTTTTATCTCCAGGTACAGAGACAACGGCGACACTATTCAATTCTATGATATGAAAATTATCGATGAAGGTACAAGCGGACAGTTCTCAGATAAACCTTGGATCGGCGTTGATTCGCAGAACCGTGTGTATATTGTCTACAGCATGTTTCTTGGCGAACTAGATAAAAACATCCACAGTAAGATTATGGTTGCGAGATCCTACGATGGGGGAGAAAGCTGGAAAGCTCCATCCAAACTCAGTGAAGGTCAACAGAGGAACCAGGGAACTACCATTGCTGTTGATCAGGGAGGAACTATCTATATAGCCTGGCGGCGGTTTGCCGTAGTTAATGTTGCTGACGCGATTCTGATCGCCAAATCTGAAGATCACGCTGCGACATTTTCAAAAGCTGAAGAAGTGGCCATTATCGACTACCCGTTTGACCAGGAAACCATGGGCTCTCAGTTAGGGGCCTCCCAGTTCCGCACAAACTCCTATCCGACCATTGCAATGGATGATTCCATAAATAATCCCCGAATCTATTTAGCCTGGTCCCAGCGTCCTTCTGACGGCGGAGATTCAAGGATCGTCGTCACATCTCAAGCCATATCTGCCTGGGGCGGCAGTTGGGAAGATCCGAGAGAGGTGGCGGCGACTAGTCTTCCCGGCCACCAGATCATGCCCACCATGGTCTATGGAGCCGGCAAGCTGATGCTGGCTTGGTTCGATACACGGTTCTCAGCGCGCCGCTATGATGTTTACGGACAGCCACATAATCCTAGTAATCCGGAAACCTTTCCATGGATCAGAGATGACGGTGCCACTTGGGAAACCCGAGAAACCATAGATGTTCGCCTGGCACAGGCCGATCCCGGAGCTTACCCAACCTTTGAGGAGTCCATTCAAGTTTCCCGTTATCTCTGGGTTCTCGAAGATGATGGCTCTGATCCAGAGATTGGCCCATTATACAAACTGCGGCAGGGGCAGTTTAATCCTCCTAACTATAAAATGTTCAGCGGGGGAACCGTGCCCTTCCACGGCGACTACATCGATATTGCCCACTCGCCGGACGATCCGTTCACGTTTTATGTGTCCTGGACAGATAACCGCGATGTCCGGCCGCCCGATAACGATGGATTCTGGGCCGATTATACTGCTCCCGAAGTATTTGATCCCGATCAACACTCTGGTAATTGTGACATCCCCCTTCCTGTGGGCATGAGGAACCAGAGCATCTACTGCTCTAAAATCACAAGGGGGATCGAGATCGGGGCTCTGAACAATAACCAGGCTCCCGGTAACAACGCTTTTGTCATTTTTATCGAAAATCAGATCCATGCGCCCTATCCGGTTGATCCCAACTCTTTTGTGGCATTCGAATTGGTTATCCAGGATGGGGCGGCCTCATTTGTTCCCCCTGATTCAGTGGATTATCCCAAAACTTCTCTTAATGTTTCAGTTCCTTATTATTCTACTGCCGTACGCCAGGTCTTTGTCGAAGGATCAGCAGTAGGAAATACAATTACAGTTAAAGTTTCTGCAGACCTTGGAGTCACTGAATATGAGGACTTCATTGAGTTGAAAATTGTAGCTGGGGGCATTCTCCCTGGGGGGATAGAAAACTTCGTGCTGAATGGAACAACCAAAATCGATTGGAGCGATCCAGATCTCGTTTCTCATATAAATCCAGCCATCACGAATCCGAGTGCAACGAATCCAGCCATCACGAATCCAGCCATCACGAATCCGGCCATCACGAATCCGGCCATCACGAATCCAGCCATCACGAATCCAGCTATCACGAATCCAGCCATCACGAATCCAGCTATCACGAATCCAGCCATCACGAATCCAGCCATCACGAATCCAGCTATCACGAATCCAGCTATCACGAATCCGGCCATCACGAATCCAGCCATCACGAATCCAGCCATCACGAATCCAGCCATCACAAATATGCCTCCTGGAGGAGAAGGAATGAGCGTTGTGGATAAGGTTTGGAGTGTCCATAATGCTGGGGATTCTGTGACCGCCTATACTTTTAAAGGAATTGCAGGAGACACTCTTCCTCCTGATGCATGGATCTATTCGCAGTTGATCATCTACAAGGTCCATTACACACATGCTACAAATGACTGCTATCTGCTGACCGAAGCTCATCACGAACTTCTTTACAACGTTGTCAATCCACACATCACGACCAATATCTCGGATCTCGATATTGATGAGTTTCTTGGAGATCCCGAAGCTTATAATGGAGACATCACAAATGCAACCTTTTCATTAGCTCCCGAAGAGCATGCGGTGCTGATGCTGCGGATTATCGATACAAAACCATTCAGAGTTAAATCGGCAGGAGAGATGTCTATTCTTGCCACGGGCGATTCCGTGCCTTTTGATTATGCTGACGAAGTCGATACCGTTGTTGTTTCGCACAATTCAACAACGTCTAATCCATCAGGATCGGCGTCAGTATTTGTCCTGCCTGATGCACTCCCCTCAGGCGTTAAAGCAGGTGAGACCTTCCCTGAAACTGTATTAAGAGCCATTGGAGGAACAGAAGGAGGCTACACCTGGAGTCTCTTAACAGGTGCTCTACCTGAGGATATGACTTTCCTAAATAACACTCTCTCTGGTCGTGTAAGGAGAATCGGCGCATTCACCTTTACTGTTAAGGCCTACGATATTGACTATATTCCCACAGGCCCTAACGAACCAGTGGATACAACCCATTTCGATACACATACGTTCACGGGTACGATTTTACCGCCCGATCCCTTGATCCTTGTTATGTCATCGGTAACTCCTCCAGTTGATCCAGAAATAGGATATATAGATGGAGAAAGCTATTCCCCACTTGCGACCTTCACGGCCGGCGGCGGTGTTACGCCTTACTCCTGGTCGGCCACTGGTCTGCCGCCAGGCCTGAGTTTAGTGTCCAACGGAAATCCCGGTGAGATGGTACTCGTGGGTACGCTCACGGCAGGGGAATGGGACATCAATGTCAAAATCACCGATGACAGACTTCCTATAGATCTGGCTGCGTATGCAGAGGCAGGATTTCATCTCTGTGTCGCTCCCCCGAATTTGATCCTCAATCTTCCAGAACCCGGTGATCTCGTTTGGTCTCTGGGTACAGAAAAATCCGTTACGTTTTCTGTTAGTAATGCCCAAGAAACACCTACATGGAGAGTCGTGACTCCTCCTGATCTTCCCAGTGGTTTTACTTTGGATCCCATCGGCTATTCGATTTATTTGACTGGCATGCCTGTCTTCGATCCAACTGAAGACTATCCTGTTACTTACACAGTTGAAGTTGAGGTCACAGATCCATTTACATGGTGTACTTTTGGGCCAAGATCAATATCCGAGACAATTCTCATCACGGTCAATCCTAAAGCTCCTGACTGGTTTGCGGAAGAAGGGAAATTAGGCGACGAGGCCACGGCAGTTGCAGCTGATCCGGACGGAAACGTCTATGTAACAGGTTACACCGGACCCGAAGGAAATAGGGACTATTTCACTGTTAAATATGATCCAGCAGAGGGGAACCCCCAGTGGCCTGTAACGATTTATAATGGTCCTGCTAACGGAGACGATGTCCCCACAGCTATTGCTGCAGACGCTACGGGCGTCTATGTCACCGGTGTCAGCGAGGGATTAAATTCAGGTAATGACATCTTTACGATCAAGTATGATCCTGATGGCAACATTGTATGGGAGGCCCGCTATGACGGCCCATCACACATGGGAGACAAATCCAATGCAATGGTTCAGGATGGAAACTTTATCTATATAGCAGGATTCGTGCACAGAGGAAACAAGGCGGCACACAAAGACTACTGCGTGATCAAATACGATAAAGGCAGTGGAAATGAAATTTGGGACGCTACATATGATTCCACCAGAAATGGTATTGACGAGGCAACTGCTGTTGCCGTGGATACTTCAGGCAATGTCTATGTGACAGGAAAAAGCCAAGAAAGCTCGACAAAAGGAGATCCAAATAGCTTAGACTTTCTGACACTCAAGTACAACAGTTCCGGTAAAAAGGTGGAATGGGAAGTCCGTGATGACTGTGGTGTTTTTGGCGATGATGAGCCCACAGCTATCGCTGTCGATGGAGATGGGAATGTTTATGTGACAGGCCAGAACAATGTCAATACGGGCAACACCGATTTTTACACAGTCAAATATGATACCGATGGGCAACCCGTTTGGGCCGCTGGCCAAAGTTATGGTGGAGATTATGAGGACAGGGCTGTTGGCGTAGCCTTTGATGACGAAGGAAATGTGTATGTCACTGGAAAACTTATGGGTTTAGATGAATATGATTACGCCACAATGAGATACAACAAAGATACAGGAGCCGAGGAATGGATTGATATTATCTTCGCTAGCGGAAACGGTGATGATATGCCTGTGGGGCTCGCTTTTGCTGTAGACGGCTTGCCAGAAACAGGATTTATCTTTGTGGCCGGATTTAAGACAACTGCAAACAATGGAAAGGATTTCTTCAGCATTAAGTACACTCTGGATGGAGACATAGCCTGGGTGGCCCAGTTTAACAGCGGCGATGGTGTTGATGATGAAGCCACAGCCATGTTTATGAATACGACCGGTCTCTATGTAACCGGTTTCAGTCCAAGCGGTTTTCTCACTGTGAAGTATACGAAGTAGAATTAGAAGATCTTAATTAGAGAACCTAGGCGTTGTAATCGACGCCTGCAATTATAATTTGAAATGAAGTGTTGTTGAATTGAACTGATTTCAGAGTGAACCTAGTCGCTCCTTTGCATCCTTAACTAAGGGATCACCCCAATCCTCTTTTTCCTTGATTGTCAAGTATTTTTGGTATATCTCCGAAGTCCCATCCATGCCAAGCCCTTCCATAGCACGTCCTTTATAATATTGGAGAGAATCGAGATATCGAAAAGTTGGCAGGTCATTTAAAAATATTGACATTGCCTCTCCCTGTCTCTTTTCACAATTCTCGAATTCCGATAAAGCTTCAGTGTATTCCTCTGCGTCCAGATAAGCACGACCCAGCGCAAATCGACATTGCCAAGTATCACTCAGACTCAGCGCCTCTGTAAACATGTTCAGTGCATGGGGGATGTTACCCTTCATTAAGCTGGCATATCCCTTGATCAGTTGTGCAAAGGCTTGGATATCTTTGGAGAGCTTGTTGCTCAATTCTTCGGCCAGTGCTAAGGCCTTTTCCTCTTCTCTTACCTTTAAATAGACGTGTGCCATAGCATAGAACATTTCGCCTTCTCGGCTCTTAGCCGCTTCAGAGATGGTTTTTTCTGCGGTTTGGACAACTTGGGATTTTTTTCCTTGGAGCGCATAAATATGAGCAAGAATGGCATATTTGTCGACCGCAAGATCTGTAAGATTTTCACTAAGGTCTTCATTAATCCCTTCTTGCAGAATGTTTACGGCATCATTAAGCCGTCCTTCATAAACTGCAAAATCAGCCCTTCCTGTAACTTCTAGGGAGGCCCCAACTGAACTTAAAGATCCCATTAAACCATATGTTTCCATCGCTTCAAAGAACTGGTCCCGGGCTAACTGAGATAGGGCTAGAAGCAAATAAGCTTTTTCATATGAAGGGAAAATTTCTATTGTAGCCCTTGCCGCTGTTTCGGCCTCTTCATGATTTAGAGCAGCCATGGCATACCAGCCGAGGTTATAATGGGCGTATATGTTATTCGGAGTAAGTTCTAAAGCCTTCAGTCCCAACTCATAGGCCTTGGGCATGTTGTAGGCAAGATAATAGGCAAAGGCAAGATTGGCATGTCCTGCGACATCTGCTGGAAATTGTTCGGTAAGGTTTGTGAATTCATCGATAGCCTTTTGGTAATTCTTCTTCATGAGATAATAACCGCCGCGAGTCCTAAATTTTTCACGGTCTGTCATTGTACCGATGAGTTTAATAGCTGCTTCGTAACTCTCCTCGGATTCCTTAATCCTATTGAGATTGTAATAGGCTGCTCCCATGCCTGCATAGGCACGACCGAAGTTTGGATCAAATTCTAAAGCGTTCTCGAATTCTTTGATGGCTTCATCTCGTTTTCCTGTAAGTTGAAGCTCTTGGGCCGTTGTATAGGCTTTCATGGCCTCTAGGGAGGTTGTCGTAAAAGTCTCTCCTTTAAGAGCTGCCGACGCATCTGCAGAGATGTCACCCAGATTTTTTCTCACTTTGTTGGCCAGCCATGCTGCTGCGTTGAGCACATCTTCTTGTGAATTAACTTTTTTAGAGAATTGTTTTATCGTTTCCGGATCCACCGGATCTCTAACCCAAACCGTCAACTCAAAGCCGTCTCCAGCTGTTTCGATTGATCCGTCTATAAATTTGCTGATCCCTTCTCTCACACTCACCACTTGAGAGGTCTGGATATCAAGAACTCCATCAAAATTAGGATTGAGTTCTTTTGCAATGCGTCTGGCATCTGTCCTTTTGAAAGCAGAGATGAATGAGGCGCCCTCCAACCCGATATTCATGGCCTGCTCAACCGCCCCATTAAAGACATCATTACCTGTTTGGTTCTGGAAATCGGCGACTAGTACCGAAACAGGATCCGGAACGATTTGGCTAGCTAAAGCAGCCTTCCGGGAGTACCTCCAGACTCCAAAAACGATAACACTTACAATCGCCACGAGAGAGACGATGGCCTGCCATCTGAGATAAAACAGAGGTGATCCTAGATGAGTGACCTTCTGCATCTTCACGATCGCCTTGACGAATTCCTCGATGTTCTGATACCTCTTCTCGACATCTTTGGCCAATGCCTTATTCAGGATAGGGGAGAGGGCAGAGGACACTCGCTTCTGCTTTATCTTAAGTGGTGGATGGGGGGTGCCAATGACAGATTTTAGAGTGTCTAAAGGTGTATTCCTTAGAAAGGGATGTTTTTTTGTGACAAGCTCATAAAGTATAACGCCCAACGAAAAGATATCACTCCTGCCGTCAACTTCTTCCCCTCGAGCCTGCTCGGGGGACATGTAGGCCACAGTTCCAACAATCATACCCTGCTGTGTCAACTCAGCACTTTGCGGGGCCTCCATCACCATGGTCGCCTCTTGAGAGAGGTCTTCTTCTGATGGGGCAGGCATGGTGCTGGCGATATCCTTATCGTCCATATCGGTGACCCGTTTGGCCAGACCAAAGTCCATGATTTTAACTCTATTGTCTGGGGTGATCATGATATTAGCGGGTTTTAGATCGCGGTGGACAATTCCGTTGTCATGTGCTTTGGCTAGGGCTTCAGCAATTTCTAGTATTATCCGCAGGATTTCTTTTGTAGGCAGGGGATCTCCCTTCATCCGTACCTTGAGATCCTGTCCTTCGATATATTCCATAACGATATAGGCTTTTCCGTCAATTTCCCCTGTTTCATATATTTTGCAGATAAAAGGATGATCGAGAGCGGCGGCCGCCAGCGCTTCTCGCAGGAACCGCTCACGGGATGTGATATCGTCCTGAAGATTGGGAGGAAGGAATTTGATGGCGACTTTTCGTTTGAGGATGGAATCTTCAGCCAGCCAGACTTCTCCCATTCCTCCTTTTCCCAGCGGCCGGAGAACTTTAAACTGCTTTATAACCTGGCCCTGTATACTCATTTATTAATTTAAAAGAGAGAGAAAATAAGGGTTTCAAATCCATCATTTTTAAGGATGTATTGAGGTATATCACAGGCGAAATTTGAAGTCAATTACATGAAAAAAAATCGGAATAAAGGAAACCTTGGTGGAAGTGAAGATCAAAAGGAAGTTTGTCAAAACCACAAACATATGATATAAAAAGTCCAATATTTTTGGAGGTGAAGGATATGATAGAAGGTTTTAAACTCGTTTTTCTTACTATTATGAATTGGGCGCATCTTTTTGCCACCGTAGTATGGTTTGGTTTGATGACCACCATGTTTTTTGTACTTCTTCCCGCAGCAAAAGTTGCCCTGGAACCCCCTGTGATGGGAAAATTTATGGGTGTTCTGGCTAAAAAGATGAAGACTGTAGTTTATGTCAGTATAATTGTTTTGATTGTGACCGGAGCTGTAATAATGGCCCTCAATCCGTCCGATGCCGGCTATAGTTTTGGGAGCCGCGTTGGCATGGTTCTCATTGTCAAGCACATTCTCGTGGTGGTTATGATTTTTGTGGGTGTTTATATTTCCGAAAGTGTCCTTCCGAAGATTGCCAAGCTTGCTGCCAAAGGACCTTCACCAGAAGTAGGGGCGATGCAGAAAAAACAGATGAAACTGGCCATGATTAATTTTATCCTCAGTCTCCTTATCCTCCTGCTCTCCGGGTACCTTAGGCTCCTGACATAAACTTAAAAATCTAGAAGTAGATCCGGAAGGATGTGAAAATCATATCCGGGTAAGTGCCGAATTCTGAGCGCAGAAGATAGGGAAGTCCTTCCAGCGGGCCGAGGATCAGTTCCGGATTTTTTCCTGTCCCCACATAAGCCCCTAATGATAGATAGATGTTCTCTGCAATGTTGTACTCGAGCACAGGAGAAAAGACAAAAGAACCGTCACTGATATTATAGATCACCATCCCGATAAAAGGGATTAATGGAGAGAGCTGGTAAGTGATGGCCGCATTGATATAGTGTTTTCCCATCAGATAAACCGAGCCATCGCTATAGGCCGACGTGGTAAACAATCCTGAATAATCTTTGGTTTTATCTTTCCCGGCCGAGTTAAAATGGTATTCGACAAATCCATACATTTTGCTTGTGAGATTGTAGTCGAGTCCAATCGATGTCCGCATATAATTTTTTTCATCGAAGATTTTTATTTTCCGGAAGTATTCGGGCACCACATAGGCTGCTTCCAACCAGAAACCGGCCCTGCCTAGAGCCCGCGTCATATCAAAGCCCACCAGAAGGTGTTTCCGGAAGTTTAAGAGGAGGAGAGAAAGATCTGTCTGGAGGACATATATTTTTCCCCTCGCATAGAAGGCGTTGTTGTCGGGATCGAAATTGTCGCCGGCGATAAACCCAAAATCCAGCTCATCCATTTTGCCAACCGGAACACGGATGCGCAAGGCATCGACACCCCTCCTTTCTTCGATGTCCAATTCATTAAACGCGAAAGGAGTGATGACGTCGGTGGGAGTGATGACTCGGGCGTTTCCCCAAGAGATGGCCTGCCTACCTACAAAAATATCGGCAAATTTTGTGTTGATAGTAAAGAAAAAGCGGTCAAGGTTGTGGAAGAGGCCAAAACTATTAGCCGTTTTCTCGGGTTTAGGATAAATTCTTGCCTGAAAATCAGAAAAACGGTATTCGAGAGGAGTTAAACCCGCAAACATTGTTTTGTCTTCAAAAAGTTTTTTATCCTGGATTCTTGGGGAAATATCATAGGCGGCATGAAAGGAAAGCCAATCCGTGGCGCGAAAGGCCAGCTTTAGACGGAGTCTATTATTGACCGCTCCCATATCCGGTTCATCAAGCTGGGAATCCCCAATTTTGAAAGGGGGTGGATTAAAAAAGATGCTGAAGTTTTTGTAGTATCCTTCGAGAGATATCTTCTCTTCAGCCCAAATGAGTGAAGTGATAAAAAGAATACAGATTAAAATACAGGCAGGTTTTTTCATTCCTGGATTTTGTCTTCATCTTTTGCAATCTGACCGTCCACCAGCGTGACAACACGGTCAGCACGCTCCATAACCATCGGATCATGCGTGGAGAAGAGGAAGGTCATGCCTGTCTTTTTATTCAACTCTCTCATCATGTCGAGCAGTTCGGCGCCTGTCTTTTGGTCCAGGTTGGCGGTGGGTTCATCGGCCAGGATAAGCTCCGGCTTTGAAACCATGGCCCGTGCGATGGCGACCCTCTGCTGCTGCCCTCCGGAGAGTTTGGGGGGGAAGCGCTTCTCAAATCCTTCCATGCCGATGTCTTTAAGGATGTCCATGACATTGTTATACCTGTCCTCCTTGTTGATCCCCTGGAGGAGCATAATATATTCGATATTTTCTTTGACGGTCAGGACGGGGATCAGGTTATAGGCCTGGAAGATAAAACCGATGTGGTCCCTTCGAAAATCGGACAGCTCTTTTTCATTCATCTCTGTGATCCGCTTGTCGTTGAGCCAGATTTTGCCTTCGGTTGGAGTATCGAGACCCGAAATGAGGTTGAGAAAGGTTGTTTTGCCAGATCCGGAAGGGCCAACGATGGCCGTAAATTCCCCGCTTTTAACCGTAAAATCAATATTCCGGACCGCATGAACAATATTTCCGTCGGCTTTATAATCTTTTTTGAGTTTTTCGGTGACGATGATGTTTTTTCTTCCGTTTTCCATGATATTCTCCTTCTACATACTCTTTCTAAGTGCATCGGCCACAGACATTTTTGAAGCCACAATGGCCGGATAAAATCCGACGAGGACCGTAAAGAAGAACGTGGCCAATGGGTAAATAATAAACTGTCTGATATTAAGGATAGGGTAGAGCATCTCGGTAATTGTCGTGCCGGCAAATTCGATGCCTCTGTAGTCGATGCCGATTTTTTTAAACAAAAAAATCAGTGCCAGTCCTATCAATGTTCCTATGAAAATGCTGACAACTGAGAGAGAGCCTGCTTCGAACAGGACGATTTTTCTCACTCCCCCCGGTCTGGTTCCCACAGCACGGATCACGCCGAATTCAAAGAGCCGTTCGTAGAGCGACATGAATAAGGTGTTGATAATACCGAAAGCAACGATACCGAAAAGAATGGCTCCAAGGATGACCATCGTGATTCCGAGCATCCCGAAAATGAGGTTGAGAGCGGGAAAAATCTCTGTCCAGCTGAGAGCTTCATTGTCAAACGCCGAATAGCGCTCCCAAAAAGGGCTGTCCTCTTCAAGGGCAAAAGTTTTATCTTTAAATTTGATGGCGATTTCATGAACTCTCGAACCGATCCCCAGCATCTCCTGTGTTTTGGGCAGGCGGGCAAAAGCAAATCCCACATCCATTTCTTTGATGTTGAAGTGATAAATGCCGGAGATGCGGAACATTTCCTGGGAAAGATCTCCCGTTTCTGCCTGGGCTACTGTGATGACAACCCTGTCTCCCAGTTCGATTTCGAGCAGTTCGGCCAGTTCACTTCCGATGACAATATCGCGCTTTTTGTCCCCTTCAAAATAGGAGCCTTCCTGTAAGGCCTCATCGATTTGGGAGAGAAACTGTTCTGACTCCGGATTGATCCCTACAAACATAACGGCGCTGAAGTTTGCCGGTGAAGTGATCATGCCGAAACTTATCGTGCGCGAAGTGAAGTTTTCGACGGCGTCTTCGGTTTTGAGGCCGGCGACAACATCCTCCAGGTTGTTGATGGTCAGCCCCGCTTCTTGTGTCAAGCGGAAGCCATTCCGGTGAATCTGTGCTTCACCCAGGAATGAATCTGTGGCTGAACCGATCATGCTGTCTTTCATCCCGATCATGATGGAGTCGGTCAACATCATCGATGCCAGACCGATGCCAATGGCTAGACCTGCGATGATCGTGCGGCGTTTATTCCGGAATAGGTTCCGCCAAGCCAGTTTTATGTAGAACCACATCATGTCCTCCTAGTGCATCCGCATCGTTTTTGCGGGCTCTGTTCTGGCCGCTTTTAGGGCAGGGAAGAACCCGACAAAAATAGCAACAAACACGATTGTGACTGTTGGGATGAGGAAACTCCTGAGATTAACGACAGATTTCATTGTTTCGAATTTAATGCCGCCGTATGTGAGGCTTTCCATACCTTTGTAGAATTTTGAGATATTGAAACCATGGGCTGCGAGGTAGGAGTTGGAGAGCAGCCCGAGACCCGTTCCCAAGATGATGGATATAAGGGCCAGAATAGACACTTCCAGAAGAACGAGTTTCACGATCTGCTTGGGTTTTGTTCCCAGAGCCTTGAGCAAGCCGTACTCTCTCCGTCTTTCGAGTACGGACATGAGCACGGTGTTGAGCACTCCAACCGCTACAATTATGACGATAATAACGAGCATGATCCACATGCCCTCCTGGTCGGCTTTCATCGCGGAGTAGAAGGCTTTGGCAAATTCCTGCCAGGTGTGGGAGACCAGTTTTTCTCCGTCGATCTTTTCAGCGATGAGCTGATTGGTCTTAACCACTTTATTGAGTTTAGTCAATGTGACGGCGATTTCATGCACTCTGCCTTCAAGTGTCAAAAGTTCCTGGGCGTCCTGAAGATGAAGGTAGAAGGCCGTGCGGTCACCGATATCATCTCCGCTGGAGAGAATTCCTACAATTCGATACAGATCCTCCGCAATCGAGCCGTCAGAAGCCTGAGAGATAATGACGATCTCATTCTCAACTGAGGCCTTCAGGATTTCGGCAAGCCCTTTACCTAGAATGACTTCATGTGAGGGAATATCTGAAAATGAACGGCCGTCTAAAATTTTACTGTCAAACTGTGTGGTTTGCCGTTCTTTTTCCGGGTCGATCCCGATTATCTGAACCCCGGCCGTCTTATCCCCAACAGAGGCCAATCCGGCCGAAAACAGTCGGGGAGTCCAGGATTCGACGTTTTTTGTAGATTCGAGAATGACCCCGATTTCAGGGATATTGTCTATGGTCTTGTACAGCGAGGGGCGGTCAAGATAAGTCTTTTCATGAATCTGGATATGGCCCATACGGGTCCGGGTGAATTTATCGATGATGTCATTGTAGCTGCCGTCTGAAAATCCGATGAACAGGGCGGCCATAAAAAATCCGCCCAGCATGCTTAATCCCGTTAAAATGGACCGGCGGCGCTGGCGGAAGATATTGCGGAATGCCATCTTTAAAGTGAACATTTTTAGATCCTTTTTCTCAGGTTGCGGAGAGTGAAGATCTCCTCATCGATTTTTTCGTCAAATGAGGCTTCCAGATAGCGGACGATAGTTTTGTGGCCTTCTTTGTTGGTGGGAATGAGTTCCATGACGGATGGAATCTCCCTGCCGCTGAAGGTCTTGATGTCTTTATACAGCATTTCTCTCATCAACCTTCCCTTCTCATCATAGTATTTCTGCCAGGAAGGCATGAAATCTCTTTCTCGAACGGAAATGATGATGTGTCCCCATACAATGGGCATGTTCTCTTTGGGAATACATTTGACATACAGTTGACCGTTCTCGGGATTTTCGATCTGCGTGAGCTCAAAATGGTAGGACTCGATAAACGTAAACTCTTTGACGAGGTCGTCGTTGGTATAATCCGAGCCCATCCAGGAGCTCATCATCATAGAGGGTGGAATTTTCATGACCTTGTTGGTTTTAGGGAGGTAGTTCCACATTTCCGTCCCGAATCGAAGAGTGGCAATTCCACGTTCTTTTTTTGGTTCGAGAATGCGGATAAATGTTTTATCCATTCCTTCCGACCAGGTATTCATCTTGAGTGTACGCTCCCAGTGAGGGGTTCGGATTTCCATTTCGATGACGGCAAAACTCGAAGAACTGCGGTAGAGCTCGTCCATTTTCTGCAGAATGTCTTCGACCTGTATTTCGTCGGATGACTGAGAAAAAAGAGCGGGGGAGAGTACAAGCAGCACTGCTGTAATAAATATTAGTGCAGGTCTTTTCATGTCAAACTCCTTATTTTTTTATCCCATTCAAGATGATTTCGAACATCGTGTCGAAACTTTCTTCTAGTTCGAAGATATGGGGATCGGTAATCCACTGGACCATCTCGCCGTCCATTGCTCCAAGGATGATGGACGCAACAATATGGGTGTTCATGGGTTTGAACTTACCTTTAACCACACCCTCATCAAGAATGTCTTTGGTGAACCTTCTGTTGTCGTCGTAGATTTTTTTCAGGCTGAAGGTTGCCGCATTATCCTTGTTGCGGATGCCTTCGGCCCAGAAATCAAGGACGATTTCCATATAGTCTTTAAAATCGCTTGAAAATACCTCTTTCCAGGCATCGAAGAGTGATTTGAGTTTTTCGATAGGGTCGGCTTTAGAAGAGATCCGTTTTTTGATGATGTTTTCGGTTTTTTCCATCACGTGAAAAAATGCGTCGATAAAGATCTGGTCCTTACTGTGAAAATATTCATAGATGGTGCCCTTGCCGACTTGGGCCGCTTCTGCAATGTCGGTTATTTTTGTGTTGGCAATGCCTCTTTTGGCAAATACGGTAATAGCCGTTTCAAGGATTTTTTCTCTTTTTTTCTTTTTGTCGACTATTTTCGGCATGTCATTTTCCTGGAGAGAAAATGTGATCAAACAATGACAGTCTTTACTGACTGACTGTTCGGTCAATATAAATAATATGTCTCATACATCATTGTGTCAAGAATTTTTTAAAACTATCTTAAGAAAACGATTAGATTTTTGGAAATATGCGGCCTGTCCGGTTCATATATTCCAGTGGTTTAGGAACAATTGGGATTACACGTAAGATTGAAGAACATATCCGGATGAGGACATGCGCAGTTTTTTTAGGGCTTTCATCTCGATCTGCCGGATTCGTTCTCGTGTCACATTAAACAAATGTCCAATTTCATCGAGGGTGTGCTCCCGTTCGCTGCTCAATCCGAACCTCATTCTCAGGATTCTGTTTTCACGTTCTGAAAGATCTCCCAGGGCTTTTTCAATGTGCTCTTTGAGATTGATATACATAACGGCATCTGGAGGCGAGATGAGACCTCTCTCTTCGATGAAATCTCCGAGCTCGGTTTCTCCGTCCGTTCCGACAGGTGTCTGGATCGAAACAGGTTCCATGGTAAGTTTGAGTGTATCTCGAATTTTTTCTAGAGGTAGATTAGTCCGTTTGGCGAGTTCCTCATAGGTCGGTTCTCTCCCTTCCTGCTGAACAAGAGAAAGGGAAATGCGCATGATTTTGGTGAGTGTTTCGTTTAAATGAACAGGAATTCTGATGGTTCTGGACTGGTCTGCGATAGCTCTGGTTATGGCCTGCTTGATCCACCAGTAGGCATATGTTGAAAACTTGTATCCTCTTCTGTATTCAAATTTTTCGACGGCTCGCATGAGTCCGATATTGCCTTCCTGAATAAGGTCAAGGAGATGAAGATTTTGAGATTGGAATTTCTTTGCAATAGAAAAAACGAGTCTCAGATTGGCCGTGATCATTTGCTTCTTAGCTAAGTCACGTATCGTCTTTCCTTTGTCGATAGAGGCGAGGGTTTGTTCGGCGAATTTTTTGTTTCTTTGAGATTTCGTTTTCTGGCTGAAAGTAACGAGCTTATTTTGAATATCAGAGGCCATCCTCTGCATTTCTGTATCATGGATGCCGAGATCCTGGATGTGTTTTCTTAACTGGATGATTTTTCGACATCGTGCCAGGACATTTTTATTCGTGAGAGATGTGCTCTTAAGCGCGGAATAAATATTTTCAATTTTTTCAATTTGCTTGAGCAGGAATATTCTTTGTCTTTTAAGGTCAGTTTCCTCTCCATTTAATTCAACCGTGTCAAATATTCTGTGTATCTGAAAAGAATTATCCTTTATCTTTCCTCTCAGTGTTTGGAGTTCTTCTAACATAAATGGTGTTTGAATAAGAGCATTCCGGATGATCTTATTTCCTCTTTCTATCTTCTTGGCGAGAGACGTTTCTTCTTCCCGTGAGAGAAGGAGAATACTGCCCATGTCTTTCATATAGGATTGAACCGGAGAAATAAGAATTGTATTTGCAGAATCGGATGGAGGATTTGAAACGTTGATTCTTTTCGACGAGTGTGCTTTTGCCAAAGTTCTCTCCCTATAAAAAAGCGTACACTACTATAACTATAGATATTATATAATCGTTTCAAAAAAAATAAATATTTATTAAAAAAAGGTTCTTCTCCTCACTCGACTCCTTGAACCCTTGCCTTTTCTCTCTGTCATTGCGAGTGTAACGAAGCAATCTCATCCTTTCATTCATATCGCAGAGAGTCGGCAGGATTTGCCAATGCGGCACGTACGGCCTGGAAGCTCACTGTGAGCAGTGCAATCGTTAAAGTTGCGGCCATGGTTGTTAAAAAGACAATTCCATTGAGATCCGTTCTGTAAGCATAACCCTGGAGCCAGTTCCGCATAAGGAAGAAGGCGGCAGGGATGGCTAGGGCATTCGATATAATAACGAGAATGAAAAATTCCTTACAGAGCATCACGGTGATTTTTTGTGCGCTGGCACCAAGAATTTTTCGGATGCCAATTTCTTTTGTGCGTTGCTCGGCTGTGAATGAGGCCAGACCGAAAAGTCCCAGACAGGCAATGAGCACAGCCAGGACAGAAAAATATTTTAATAATATGCTGATTCTTTCCTCGACTCTGTATATTCGGTCTACGCGCTCATCCAAAAATGTGAATTCGAGAGGATAATTCGGAACAATCCGATTCCAGGTGTTCTTAAGATATTTTGTAGAGAGTGCTAAATCTCCAGCAGCGAACCGAATGAGCATGACCTCGAAATACTCGGGAATGATGGCGATAGCAAGTGGTTCGATGGGACTGCGGACAGATTGAAAATGAAAATTTTTCATGACACCGACAATGGTGCCTTCTCTTCCCATGAAGCTGAATCGCTCTCCAACGACTAAATCTTTGTCCATAATTTTTACCACCTCTTCATTGACAATGAATGATGAGGTCGAATCTGAAGGAAATTCTTTGGAAAAACTTCGTCCTTCCGCCATCTCGATTTTGAGTGTTTCGATATAGTCAAAGTCAACTGTACTGGTACTAATGAGAACACTTAATTCAGGATCTCGTCCATCCCAATCGGCCCCGCCCGAGTTGCTGCCGATATTGGTAGGGATATGGCTGGATGCAGTCACATTCATGATTCGGGGATCTTTTGTTAATTCTGATTTTAAATTTTCATACGAGTCCCCGATGTTTCCCCTTAGAGCAACATAGAGGAGCTGTTCTTTGTCCCATCCTAAGCTTTTATTTTTCATATAGTTGAGCTGTTTATAGACGATTGTTGTTCCTATGATAAGGAGGATAGACAGCGAGAATTGAACAACGACCAAAATTCTTCGAAAAGTGGAACTTGCCGCTCCGGATTTTAAGCCGCCTCTCAGGACTTTTACAGGTTGAAAAGTGGATAAAAACAACGCGGGATAACTCCCTGCGATGACTCCTGTAACAATTGCTAAAACAAACAATCCTGTAAATAATGGGCCTATTCCGGCAACATTCCATGTCAACTCTTTACCTGCGAGTTTGCTGAAAACAGGAAGCAGGATTGTCACCAAGATGGAGGCGAAAACAAGAGCAATAAATGCGTAGACTATCGATTCGCCATAGAACTGCCGTATGAGGTGATGTTTTTGTGCGCCGACAACTTTGCGAAGTCCCACTTCTTTTGCACGATTGGCAGATCTAGCTGTTGAAAGATTCATAAAATTGATGCAGGCAATGAGGAGAACAAATAAGGCTATGATTGAAAAAATATAGACATACTGGATTGCGCCGGGATCCCTGTCCCAGCCAAAATAGGCATGCAGGTGAATCTGTGTAAAGGGCATAAGAATGAGAGTTGTTCTAGTCTGTGGCATACGCGTTTTGAGGAATTCTCGGATTTTGTCGTTGACCTGGACTTCAGTGACGTTGTCCCGGAGGCGGACAAAAGTCTGGATAGAATTTGTTCCAAAGCTTTCAATGGTGGCTTTGGTTGTTTTGAGAAATTCATAGGGGATCAGGAAATCGAACTGTAGGATTGAATTGTGTGGGAGGGTATCCAATACTCCGGTCACCAAAAAATCAAATTCATTGTTGATTGAAATTGATTTCCCCAGAGAATCTTCAGATCCGAAATATTTTTCATTCATCTCTTTTGAGATGACAATGGAGTAGGGGGATTCGAGGGCCGCCTCAACCGTACCCTGTATTAAAGGGAAGGCAAACATCTTAAGGAAAGAGGGATCGACCGCCCTGATGTTATTTTCAAAAAATGCCATATCTCCGAATCTCAGAAGTTTTCCCCCGGCCCATACATATCGTGCGGCCTCATCGATTTCCGGGACTTCGTCCTTAAGCACCGGAGCCAGTGGATAAGGTGTCACGGTCACATGGTATTCCCTGCCTGAGTAGTCCTGATTTTCTTCCACCCTGTACAGATTCTGGGAGTTTTCATGAAATTTGTCATAGCTCAATTCATCCAGAACCCAAATCGTGATTAAAAGGCAGCAGGTCATCCCTGCTGCGAGTCCGGTGATATTGATAAATGAATAGCCCTTATGTTTTTTAATATTCCGTAGTGCAATTTTAATAAAATTTTTAATCATGGTGCCTCCTCATGACAAACATCTGCACGCTCTCTCCAGGTTCGTTCATTCTCTCTGACTATAAGACACATAATTGAGCCAAAGGGTTGACGAGAAACAAAAATATTTTGCGCACCATAACCCAAGGCACACGGGTACGGAAATTGATTTCTTTGAATAGATGAGAGATTTAGCCTGGAGGGAATGAATTATGCGTCCAATTTCTGTTTGACTTTGTAGAGCACGGTTCCGAGATAACCACCTTCGTTGATTTCAGCAATGTACATGCCCGGCTGAAAAAACGCCGTTCTTTTCAACATCGGTTCGGACAGTGTCTCTAAAAGCGCTCCAGCTTCCCAGTCCTTGTTGCTGTCACTCAAGAGTATAGGTGCATTCCCTTGAACTAGTTTTTCTAAGATGTCTCTTAAACTCATTTTGGTTTCTCCTAAGGTGTCACTTACTATATACGTAATTGAACTTCTTTTGGTTGCTATTTATTTTAAAAATATGGTTCTTTTCCTGTTTAAGCTTTGTTCTCAGACTATTGAGTGGCTGAACGTGAGTTGAAGAGATGAGCCGGAGATGAAGATACAACTTCGAACCTTTTGAATTCTCATTGACCCGGAGATAGAAATCCTGTAAACAAAAAGGTAATGGAAAGAGGGACTGGAACACAGCATTTTTTTTTCATGCTAAAAGAGAGGTTGAATGAGCCGCTGCCGGGTCTATCCGCCCAGTTGAACATGGTTCCCGATCCCCGTCCCGGAAACAAGGTGTACACAGAAGTGAAGGATTCATGTAAAAGAGCGGGAGTCCTTGTACTCCTTTATCTTAAGGGAACACGCGTGTTTATCGTTCTCACCCGGCGTACGGAATTAGTTGACCGTCATCAGGCTCAAATATCTTTCCCCGGCGGCCGGCAGGAAGAGGGAGAAAATCTCGAACAAACCGCTCAGAGAGAAACCTGCGAAGAACTCGGGATCCAATCGTCTACGATCCAGATTTTGGGCAAACTGACTCCACTCTATATTCCTCCCACCAATTACTGTATTTATCCCGTCGTTGCCCGGATGACAGAGCCACCTCAATTTAAACCTTCCCCATATGAAGTGGCTGAAGTACTCGAAATTTCTCTGGATTATCTTTGCAATCCGAAAACGGTTCGGAGGGAAATGTGGACTCTGCACGGAATGAACGTTGAAGTGCCTTTCTATTTTTTCGAAGGCCATAAAATCTGGGGAGCTACGGCGATGGTTCTGGCCGAATTTGTCGAAATACTTAAAATTATTAAAGGATTGGCATGAAGATATACAACCGACGGGAATTCATGAAAAATGTGGGCGTGGGTTTAGCTTCGTTAACTGTTCCCAGCTGTAGACGCCAATCTAAAATAAAAGCCAAAGGAACCGTGAACAAGCAGCCAAATGTTTTATTTATTTCCGTCGATGACCTCAATGATTGGATAGAGCCCCTTGGAGGGCATCCTCAAGCCAAAACCCCTAATCTTGCTCGCTTTGCAGAGAAGTCTGTAAATTTCACACATAATTACTGCGCTTCTCCCTCCTGTAATCCGTCTCGCACGTCTCTTTTGACCGGAATTCACTGCTACAACTCCGGGATGTACTCGAATTATCAAGTGTGGAGAGAAGTGCTCCCCGATGCTCAAACTCTTCCCCAGTATTTTTCCGCCAATGGGTACTGGTCTGGCGGTGCAGGAAAAATATTCCACAACAACATGCCGGATCCCCAATCCTGGGATGACTACTTTCCGTCCAAGGAAAGACACATGCCTCAATATCTTTATCCCAAGCCAGGGGAAACGGTGAATATGCCCCGCTTTGAAGACATGTATGGTGATTTTGACTGGTCTCCCATAGAAATTCCAGATGAACAGACGGGTGACTATAAATCCGTCGACTGGGTCGTTCAACAGCTGCAGAAAGATCACCGTGATCCGTTTTTTCTTGCCTGCGGAATCTATAGGCCTCATGTGCCTTGGTATGTGCCTCAAAAATATTTTGACATGTTTCCCCTCGAAACAGTTCAACTCCCGAAAGTTTTAGAAAACGATCTGGAGGATGTGGGAGAACGAGCCAGAGAACTGGCTTCTCGAGCCGGAAACTATCACGCTCACGTCCTAGAGGCGGGGGAGTGGAAAAAAGCAGTCCAAGGCTACCTTGCTTCTATTGCCTATGCTGATGCAATGGTGGGCAAACTCCTCGATGCACTCGAGTCAAGCTCCTTTGCCCAAAATACGGTTATTGTTCTCTGGTCGGATCATGGGTGGCAGTTGGGTGAAAAGCAGCACTGGAGAAAATTCGCGCTGTGGGAAAATGTCCTAAAATCCGTGCTGATGATCAAAGTTCCTGAGGGTTGTGCCGGCCTCCCCGATGGATCCAAGATTGGACAACGCTGCGACCGAATTACTTCGTTAATAGATCTATATCCCACGTTAATTGATTTGTGTGGCCTGCCATCAAAAGAAGGTTTGGATGGCTGCAGCCTGATCCCCCTGCTTCGGAACCCGGAGGAAAAATGGGATTTTCCGGCCATTTCAACCTACGACTTTTCAGAATTCTCTATCCGCACAGAAAATTGGAGGTACACTCGGTACATAGACGACAGCGAAGAGCTCTACGACCACAGCAGAGATCCGGAAGAGTGGACAAATTTAGCCCTAAATCTCGAATATCAAAGAATTATTGAAAGAATGTCCGAATTTATCCCCAATAATCCTGCTCCCATGAAAGACACGTCATATAAACTCATGCCTCATCATATCCCGCCTTTGAAGAGCAAGGAAGAATATTTCTTAAAGAAAAAGGGAACAAAGAAATAAGGTGAATTTATTTGCGGATTTTTAGTTTTTCGTAATAATCTTGATGGTAATCCTCTGCTTGGTAGAAGACATCGGCAGAGGCAACTTTTGTGGCGATGGATCTGCGAAAACGCTTGGAGCCTTCTACCTCCTTGATGAATGCCTCGGCCTCTTCTTTTTGAGAAAGGGAATGATAGAAAATGACTGATCTGTACTGTGTCCCGATGTCAGGTCCCTGCCGGTTTTTCTGAGTGGGATCATGGAGGCTAAAAAAATGTTCCAAGAGCTCTTTATAACTGACAACCGAAGGATCAAAAGTGATTTCAACGGATTCGGCATGCCCTGTTTTCCCCGTGCAGACCAGATTATATGCAGGATTCTTTACGTCTCCTCCCGTATAGCCAACACGTGTCGATAAAGCACCCTCAATCTGTCGGAAATTGTGTTCTACTCCCCAGAAACATCCGGCTGCAAAAGTTGCAATGGTCTGCTGGTTTAGTTTTTCAGCTTCTGCAGGTTTGAAATCCATGGCAGCAGAATTGATACAGAATCGATCTCCTGTTTGAGCCGGCCCATCTTCAAAAACATGCCCCAGGTGAGAACCACAAGTTGCGCATCTGACCTCAACACGCTTCATAAGCATCGAGTTGTCTGTGTAAAATTCTACACTTTTGTTGTCCACGGCCGCGCTGAAGCTGGGCCAACCGCATCCATGATCAAACTTCGTTTCTGAATTGAAAAGGGGAGCCCCACATGCTGCGCATGAATAAGTCCCAACTTCAAAAAACATGTTATACTTTCCAGTAAAAGGGCGTTCTGTACCGCTTTTTCGCAGAATCCTATACTGTTCAGGAGAGAGAGTTTCTTTCCACTCTTTGTCTGTTTTTTTTATCGGAGTTTTCACTTTATGATCTCCAGTGGTCTTGTCTTCTAGCAGAAAATTAGCGTTCAGGAACGCTATCCCAAAGAATACAGATATCAGAACTAAAAGGAGAAAAATTCGAGATTTCATTTTGACTCCTTGGGAGATTAATGTATATTATTATTATAGGATATATGCATTGCCTTGTAAACAGGTGGACAACAGAACGTAAGCACCTTATTTTTCTCCTCTTAAAGAGGATTTAGTTTTGCCAATCAAAGAAGAAGCACATATAATATTAAGAATGAGAAATCATTTTAGCCTTGATTTATTATGATAAAAAGGAGAGATTGCATGAAGAATCGAGCCCTTGTTTTTGGAAGGAGGAAATTCATAAAAAACGGAACTTTTTGGGCCATGATGGTAGGGGCTTTGCCTTTTCTAAAACTTGATATAATATCTGGACCATCAACCGATATTTCTAGAAAAACTCTTGAGAAATGGGATGAAACCGTTCAAAAATACGGAGCTGAATTCGGGGGGATGGATGTTTGCAGCCTATCCATTCCAAAAAAAGGAGGCCAGAAAGATGTCTGTATTTGAAGTCGAAAGTTGGCTTGTGGCGGAAGGAAAAGATGAAGCACATCAAAAAGCCTTACGGAGGTGGCTGAAATGGGTGAAAAACCATCGGGAACTCTTCAAAGAATGGAAAAGTGTGCGGTATTTCTATAAGAAAGTGGCTGGAGAAAACTCCAATCGATACTTCATCATGTGGGAGTACGATAGTCTGGCCGATTATGAAGCGTATAAAAAGCGTCGATCGGACTATACGGGACCCTACGCAGAATACAAGACGGTGGATCCCTATTATATGGGTGTTTTTAATCACAGCGGGATGACGCTTGAATTTTGGGAGGATCGTGAGAGGGATCTGTGGATTGAATAAGAGGACGAGTAACATGAAACGCAAAAAACACTCACAAAAAAATCGATCTTTTTTGAAGGGACGGAGAGATTTTTGTAAGATGGCATCCTTTGCGGCAGCAGGATTGTTTGTGGCTGAGAGGCAAGGGGAGCCGTTATATGGTGAAATAGAAGAGGTCTTTTCAAATAGAAGAGAAGTCGAGGAGGTAGAGATGGCGAAAAAAATCACTTCGGTTGTGGTTAAGGTAAAAAGTCAAAAAGGATCCTGTGCCATTGGGCATAATGTCGGCGATATCGTAAAAATTACAGAGAGCGGAATCGATGGAAAAATCTGTATTCATGCGCTCTACAGTATGCTGCCAGCTGTATTTGCGATGATGTTTGAAGCCCGCTTTCCCTGGCTCAAGGATCCCGACATAAAAACTCATGCCTGTCCGGATGCTGTCAATCCTGTTGTGTTCGAAATCACTCGAGTTCGAGAATAGAAGTCTATCTACTGAGAAGTTTTGACTCCCAGAACTCTAAAAAAATCACGGAAATGGGGATGCATTTGGAGTTGGAATCCGCTTTCTTGATTTTTAGAATTAGTGACAACCTTTTATCAAGTATTTTCGTCTAAACTATTAGGATGGAATAAAGATGAAAATAATAATAACTGGTAAAAAATGAAAAAAGCAGTAACCATAATACTATCGATATTTTTTGTGTTTGCTACGATCCTTTTGGCGAGTTCCAATCCGGTCACAAAAAAGCGTTATACTGTCAATTCAATTCAGGTGACACCTCAGATTATAGATGGAAAGCAGTACATCGCAAAAATGACAAATCCTCTCACGCCTGTTATTGACGGCAGATTAGATGATCCCGCATGGGAAGAAGGTGAGTGGGAGGGTGGATTTATCCAGAGCGTGCCCTATGAAGGTCTGGTCCCTTCCCAGAAGACTGTGTTTAAGATCCTCTATGACGGGAAAAATATCTATGTTGGGATTCAAGCCTTCGATGATGAACCGGATAAAATCGAACGACGACTGGCCAGGCGTGACAACTTGGAAGGCGATAGGGTGTCCATCCTTTTAGATAGCTACTATGACCACCGCACGGCCTTTTCCTTTGCCGTCAATGCTGCCGGTGTGAAAGGCGATGAGATCATTTCTGATAATGGACAGGGGAGAGACCCAAACTGGGATCCGATCTGGTATGTCAAGGCGACCGTGGGCACGGAGGGATGGACGGCAGAGATGCGGATTCCTCTGTCTCAACTGCGGTTCGGGAAAAAACAGAAGCATGTTTGGGGACTTCAAGTCAATCGATTTTTTTTTCGCAAGGAAGAAGTCTCCAATTGGCAGCTGATTCCAAAAGATGTCTCAGGTTTTGTCAATCAATTCGGTGAACTTCACGGAATAAATGGAATCGAGTCTTCCCGGAAGATCGAGCTTTATCCTTATACGGTGGGCATGCTGGAAAGCTACAAGGAGCAGCCGGGTAATCCCTTTGCTTCCGGGCGGTCAAACAGCCTCGTCGGCGGCCTGGATGGAAAAATTGGAATTTCCAGCGACCTTACTTTTGATTTTACGGTTAATCCCGATTTTGGTCAGGTCGAGGCCGATCCGTCAGAAGTCAACCTCACCGCATTTGAAACCTTTTTTGAGGAAAAAAGACCTTTTTTCATCGAGGGGCGAAGCATCATGTCCTTCCAGGTCATGATTGGTGATGGGGATCTGTCCAGCGACAACCTTTTTTATTCCCGTCGCATTGGACGCAGGCCGAACCGAAGCCTCGATTCAGGCAGTGGTTATTTTGTGGACATGCCCCAGCATACATCCATTCTAGGGGCATTCAAATTGTCCGGAAAGACTAAAAACGGTCTTTCCATAGGCATTATTGACGGGATTACAGCCCCGGAGAATGCCCGGATTTTCTCTCTCGGTTTGTATCGAGATGAACCTGTCGAACCACTTACAAATTATTTTGGTGCCAGACTGCAGCAAGATTATAATCGGGGAAACACGATTATAGGTGGCATGCTGACATCTACTAACCGGAGCCTCTCTAATCCGGATTTGAATTTTCTCCATAGTTCTGCATATACAGGTGGCCTCGATCTCTATCATACATGGAAAGATAAGACCTATTTTATATCTTTTAATGCTGTTTTCAGTCGTGTACAGGGATCGTCAGAGTCCATCCTCAGGACACAGACATCTCCTCTCCGCTATTTCCAGCGCCCGGATGCAGACCATTTAATGTTGGATCCCACCCGGACATCACTGTCCGGACATGGGGGAACTCTGATCGGTGGAAAATCCGGAAGCGGACATCTTCAATATATTGCGGGAGTCACATGGCGATCTCCGGGACTTGAATTAAACGATATGGGTTATCTTCGAAATGCAGACAATATCCTGGAATTTGTCTGGGCCAATTACAGGATCTGGGAGCCTTTCAGTATATTTCGTCAGTTGAGTATCAATGGCAACCAGTGGAGAGGGTGGAATTTTGGAGGAGAGAGGGCTTTTGCCGGTGGAAACATAGGTTTTAACGGACAGTTTAAGAACTACTGGACACTTTCCACCGGAATCAATCACAATGCCGACAGCCTTTCCGATAGTGCTCTTCGCGGCGGTCCGGCCTTGGTGTATCCGGGCGCATGGGGAAGCCATATCAATGTGACAACCGACAGTCGAAAGAAAATCCGCCTTAACGCATCCTGGTCTACAAATGTGAGAAAAAAGAGCGATTCGTCCTCCAACAGTTTCAGCTTTGGACTCAACTTTAATCCAAGCAAGGCCATATCCGTGTTGATTCAACCTGTCCTGAGCTTAAATAAGAACGATTTACAGTATGTCGGTCAGTGTGATTTCGGACTCGATAAACGGTATGTTTTTGCCAGAATTGACCAGAAGACATTTGGTGTGACATTCCGGTTCAACCTCAGCCTGACACCGGACCTATCTATCCAGTTCTACGGACAGCCATTTGTATCGGCGGGTCAGTACACTAATTTTAAACGTATCACTTCACCGCGGGCCGCCGAGTACGGAGACCGTTTTCACGTATTCACAGAAAGTGAATTGACGCAGGATGGATTTTATGACGTCGATGAAAACCAGGACGGCATAATGGACTACAGTTTTTCGGACCCGAATTTCAATTTTCTTCAGTTTCGTTCAAATTTGGTCATAAGGTGGGAATATAAACCTGGTTCTTCTCTCTATCTTGTCTGGTCCCAGGGACGAACCGGGTATATGCCTTACGGAGATTACACATTTATGGACAACATGCAGGAGCTGTTCGATGTATATCCGCATAATGTATTTCTGATAAAATTTTCGTACGGCTTCAATTTGTAACATCCCCAATTCAGAAATGGGGATGCGTGTATCTTTGTATTGACAATTGCCCCCTTGTATACATAAATGGTTGAGGAAGCATGAATTCTTACTGCCGAAGAGCCTTCTTAAAAAAATCGGGTTTGGCCTTTGCCAGTCTGACTTTGATGGGAAAACCAAAAATCTTTCCCGATCTTTTAGAGACCGGATCTGTCACGCTCGAGGAAAAGATAGGGCAGATGCTTTTGGTCGGTTTCCGCGGCCTCAAAGTCGATAAGAGTCACCCTATTGTCCAGGATATTCTGATGAGACACATCGGAAGTGTCGTTCTTTTTGACTATGATGTTCCAGATAAATCACCCGTCCGTAACGTGGCTTCACCCAGTCAACTAAAAAAACTCGTCTCTGATCTTCAGTCTTTTTCCAGGATTCCGCTTCTCGTTGCGGTGGATTACGAAGGTGGCCGTATCTCAAGATTGAAGGAAAAATTCGATTTTCCTCCCACATATTCGGCCCAGTATTTTGGACAGAAAAACAATCCGAACCTGACTTTCAGACATGCAGAACACATGGCCAAGCTGCTCAATACCCTTGGAATAAATCTCAATCTGGCTCCGGTAGTCGATCTCAACACAAATCCGGATAATCCCATTATCGGAATGCTTGAACGAAGTTATGCAAAAGATCCTGAAGTTGTGACCTCTCATGCGGAAAAGTTTATTCAGGCATCTCACAGGCACAACGTGCTGTGCACGCTCAAACATTTTCCGGGTCATGGGAGTTCATCAGGTGATTCCCACCTCGGGATGGTCGATATCAGCCGGACTTGGATTGAAGACGAGCTTTTTCCCTACAGGCAGCTTATTCGCAAAGAAAAAGTTGATGCTGTGATGACCGCCCACGTGTTTAATGAACATCTGGACTCAAAGTATCCCGCCACACTTTCCAAGCGGATTATAACAGGCCTTCTCAGAGAAAAACTCAATTATAATGGAGTGGTGATTTCCGACGACATGCAGATGGGAGCCATCGCCAAGGAATACGGTTTGGAATCCGCGATTTTCAGAGCTATCGAGGCGGGTGTAGATATTCTCGCTTTTGCCAATAACTCGACATTTGACGTATCCATTGCCTTCAAGGCTGTTGAGATTTTAAAAGAATACGTAATAACCAAAAAGATCAGTTCCGAAAGGATCGATGAATCTTTCAATCGTATTATGAACCTGAAAAAAGGGGTAAATCATGACAGCAAAGCTTAAGGAGCTTCTTGAGGCGTCTATTGAGCTTGAGTTGTGTATGTCTGAGCTGTATTTTTTGTATGCTAACCTGTTTCCTGAGGATAGTGAATTTTGGGGGAAACTTGCCAATGAAGAAGTCAATCACGCAAGCCTCTTAAAGAGTGGGCATATTTATCTGGAAAAGGGCATCCTGCCCAAAGAGATGCTCTATGAAGACCTCAAGGTTCTCAAGAGTACGATCAAATGGATTCAAACGCTGATCAAAAAATATACCCAAACAGCGCCCTCTTTTGAAGACGCCTATTTTGAGGCCATCAAACTGGAGTCTTCGACCGGAGAATTTCATTTCCAAGTCATTATGACTGAAGAAACGGACTCGAAAATCGTAAAGATATTCCAGGAGCTTGCAGGCGATGACAAAGATCATAATCGGAGAATTTCGGATCTCCTTACAAGAAAAGTCAGAGCCTAGGACACTTGAGTAATTAGGAGAAATAATATGATTCAAATATGCCCGAAATGCCGTTCGGATAATCCTCCTGATTCCAGAGTCTGCACGACATGCGGACTTCAGCTAAATGTCGCTGACAACATGTCTCTCCTTGAAAAGGGGACCCGAGAAGTTCCCAAAGAGGAATTGAAAAGAGGGACAACGTTCGCGGACCGGTATGAAGTGATTGAAGAGCTTGGGCGAGGAGGTATGGGAAAGGTTTACCGGGTTGAAGACACAAAAATCGGTGAAGAGTTGGCCCTGAAACTTATCAATCCAGAAGTCGCTTCCGAAAAAAAGACGATCCAGCGTTTCATCAATGAACTCAAGGTTGCACATAAGATTTCACATAGAAATGTGTGCCGCATGTACCATCTCGGTGAGGATAAAGGGACTTACTACATCACCATGGAGTACGTGCCGGGTGAGGACTTGAAGAGTATGATTCGAATGACCCGGCATTTATCGATGAGCACAGCTGTTTCGATAGTCAAGCAGATCTGTTTGGGATTGACAGAGGCCCATAGACTGGGAATTGTTCACCGGGATTTAAAACCCAGCAACATCATGATTGACAAAAATGGAAGTGTCCGTATCATGGATTTTGGAATTGCCCGGTTGTACAGAGAAAAAGGGATTACAGAAGCGGGGGTTATGATTGGGACTCCCGAATATATGTCACCAGAGCAGGTCGAAGCAATGGAAGTTGATTTGCGCTCCGATATCTACTCCCTTGGTGTAATCCTCTATGAATTGGTTACAGGAAGACTGCCTTTTGTGGGTGATACATCTTTGATAGTGGCTGTGAAACATAAAACCGAGGACCCACAGGATCCGCGAGCGTTCAATGCTCAAATTCCTGTCGAGCTCAGCCTTATCATTCTGAAATGTTTGGAAAAGAATAAGGATAAGCGGTATCAAAGCGCGGAGGAAATCCTTGAAGATTTAAGCACCATCGAAATAGACATGGCCACCTCTGAAAAGGCTTTGCCCAAAGGGAAGACGATCTTTTTTAAAGAGCAAAAAGAGCGACCGAAAAAGATTTGGGGAATGGCTGCCGCACTTATTGTGGCCATTTTAATTGTTGGATTGGGAATTGTCCTTTTAACAAGACATGAATCTACAATTTCCCAAGAGAGGAAGATGCTGGTTGTTCTTCCGTTTGAGAATACGGGTTTACCCGATGATGAATATTTCGCGGATGGGATTACAGAAGAAATCACTAGCCGTTTGGCGGCACTGCAGGGTTTGGGAGTTATTTCTCGAACAAGCGCCATCCAGTATAAGAATTCCAATAAGACCATCAAACAAATTGGTGAGGAATTGGGTGCCAACTATGTGCTTGAGGGGAGCGTGCGCTGGAGCCGCGGGACGGAAAATAATGGTCGGGTTCGTGTGACTCCACGACTTGTGCGAGTGGCCGACGACACTCATATCTGGTCTGACCGCTATGATAGGGTTATCGAGGATATCTTTTCAGTTCAATACGAAATTGCCGAGCAGGTCGCTCAAAATCTCGATCTGACAATCTTGGAACCTGAGAGGCAGGCGCTTTTAACCAATCCGACCGAAAGTATCGAGGCCTATGACCTGTTCTTGCGGGCAAGAGAACATGAAGACAGAGGCTGGGCCTTTCTTGAGCCCGGAGGTTTTGACCTTGCCATAGAGATGCTGGAAGAATCGGTTGAGATAGATCCCGAATTTGCTCTGGCCTATGTCAGAATGTCCTATATCCATTCCAGAATGTATTTTTTTGGCATTGATCGAACAGATGAACGGGTGACAAGATCTAGAAATGCCGTGAACACTGCTCTTGAGCTTCAGCCTGAGCTTCCGGAAGCTCAGCTATCTTTAGGTTTCTATTATTATTGGTGCCTCTACGATTACGATCGGGCGGCGGAAATATTTGAAGACGTCCAGAGAATGCGGCCCAACTTTGATCCACAATTGTTTGGCTATATCCAGAGACGTCAGGGAAAATGGGAGCAATGTCTGGACACTCTTAAAAGGGCTTTCCGAATCAGCCCGCGTGACCAGCAAATTGCCTATGAAATTGGAGGGGCCAGTGTGAGCCTGCACAGATTTGAACAGGCGGAATTGTGGTTCAACCGGACACTCGAACTCTTCCCCGATCATCTCCCATCCCAATTGGGAAAGATTGGGATCCAAATTCTTTCAGATGGAAACATTGAAAAAGCCAAAGAATTGCTGCGGTCTTTACCTCAACATCCGCTGGCAGATTACATGAGGTTTACACTTAATATGCTTGAACGAAACTACGAAGATGCACTGCAGTGGTTAGCTGAACTGCCCTATGATGAGCATGAAGATCAACATTTCTATTTTCAGAAAGATTTGACGTATGCTTCTATTTATCATGCCACAAATAATCTTTCTCAGATGAACATCCATGCGGAAAACGCGCGGATTGTGCTGGAGAAGAAGGTCAATGAGCTTTCTGAGGATCAAAGGTTTCGTGCTGCACTGGGAATCGTTTTAGCCTATCTGGGACAAAAAGAGGAAGCCATTGAGGAAGGAGAACTGGCCGTTGAACTTCATCCTGTATCCAAAGATGCCGGACAGGGACCCATTTATCTTATAAATCTCGCCAAAATATTTGTTTTGGTCGGTGAATTTGATAAAGCTTTGGATCAGTTAGAATTTCTCCTACCCATACCGCAAGCCGAATTTCTCTGGCAGCTCATTTCCGTTCCCCAACTGCAGTTGGATCCGCAATGGGACGCACTGCGAGGGAATCCACGGTTTAATCAGTTACTTGAAATAAATCAAGAAAAAAGATAAGATTTTTCGGAATATCGAATGATTTTAGATCACTAAATCAACTTAGAGGTATTGGGATGAATCTGCATTTGAAAAAATCATTTACACTATAGAATGTCGAAGCCGGAATCGGTCGTCTGATGTGGGACATGCGTTTTGATCCATCACCGGATCAGATGAAGCAGAGCCTTACACAGATGCAGTCGATGATGGACAGAATCCTCCAAAGGCCGGAGGTGGAACAGGCACAAAAGGATACAGTCAAAAAAGCACTTGAACAACTCAAACAGTCCGGGCTGGGTTACAGGGAAGCTGCCGAGATACAGAGAAATGCCTTTGAAGCGATCGGCTTTGGAGGCGGAAGAGGATTTAGAGGTATGGGTCGAGGAGGGGTAGCGGCGGCTGCCGAACCGGGAACATATGGTGTCAAACTAACGGTTAACGGAAATGTGTATTCCGGAAAAGTATCTGTGCGCCGGGATCCTAAGCTTGCGGGTGGAAATAACTAGAAGTCATTAAATATGGATCTTCTCCAAAAGAGTTGGTAGAATCCTCGAATCCTTATTAAAAAAAAATTCAAAAAAACAACGGGTCCTTCGACTAAATGTAATGCACAGTTATATCATGGGCTTTTTACAGATAAATGAGGAAATATTATGACTAAAAACGTGTCAAAGAAAAATAACAGCCAGCTCGAAAGAGATCTTTTGCGCAGCCGCCGCACGCTTGAGACGATCGTTGCGTGCCAGGAAGTCCTGTCGACAGCTCATACTAAAACGGATCTCCTGCAAAAAATTTGCGATGTGTTTATTGAAGTGGGGCAATTCCGAATGGCTTGGATAGGGATTATACAGAATGACAGAACCATAAAACCTCTTACGTTCTCAGGTATAATCGATGACTATCTCGAATCCAGAAAGCTGAGGTATGACAAGGAAGAGGAATTTGGCTATCCGGCCGCGAAGGCGATTTGTACGGGAGAACCCTATTTTGTTCAAGACATCATCAAAGCTCCGAAGGCCATCACTTGGCAGACGGAAGCTCTCAAACGCGGCTATTCGTCGGTGATGGCTCTTCCACTTATCAGCAACGGGAAAATATTTGGATCTCTGAGTCTCTATTCCGGAGAGCCGGGTTATTTTGCGGAAGAAGATGCCTATCAACTCAATAAACTTGCAGAAAACATAGTTTACGGTATTGTTGCTCTTCAAACGCGGAGCAAGCGGTACAAGGCTGAAGATAACCTCAAAAAAAGCCTGGAAAAACTGCGGAAAACTCTCGGTGCGATCATCGAAGCTTTAGAAAATACGGTTGAAGTCCGTGATCCCTACACAGCCGGCCACCAGAGGCGTGTGGCTGATTTAGGAAGGTCCATTGGGAGCCAGATGGGATTATCTGAAGATATTGTAGATGGAATACGGATGGGGGGGATCCTTCATGATATCGGGAAAATTAATGTGCCGACAGATATTTTGATGAAACCGCGCAGCCTCACAGATCTGGAATTCAGCCTCATTAAACTCCATCCCCAGGTTGGATATGATGTTCTCAAGGGAATCGATTTCCCCTGGCCTGTTCCAAAAATTATTCTTCAGCATCATGAGAGAATCGATGGTTCGGGATATCCCCAAGGACTTAAGAATGGCGATATTCTGATGGAAGCCAAGATTCTTTCTGTGGCGGATGTGGTTGAGGCCATGGCCTCTCACAGACCTTACCGTCCGGCCCTGGGTGTAGATAAAGCCCTTAAGGAAATAAGTGAGAAGAAAGGGATCCTCTATGCTTCCGAGGTTGTGGAAGCATGTCTTGGTCTTTTCAACACACACGGCTATACATTCAGCAGCTAGCCGGTTACAGGTTTATATTAAATATCCTTAATTTCCCATTTAGTAACGTATAAACAGGGACTTTTAATGCTTTACCCATTAGGTCAAATAATGCAAGGTCTATTCCTTCTTTAACACATGTAACTTTAGCAACATTTGAATCTACGATCGTTAATAGACGATGAATATCGAGTGGATTTTCTCCAATAAGTTTGGGTGATAAATACTTATCAATTGTAGTGGTAATTGTTTCTAATGTTTCACCGTAAAATTCAGGCTCCCAGGCACAAGCTTCACCTATTCAGGAGATCCCTTCATCCGTATGGATTTTAACGAGTACTGCATTTGATCTGTCGAATGGTGTATATGCATCCGCAAATATTTTAATCGGTAAACTGTATGGAATTGTTTCAATTTTTACAATTTTCATGTTTTATGAATTCTTAATATTTTCCACTTCATCAACAGAAGTAGGGATATATTTTCCCAACAACCTGATACCCTTATCAGTAATTAAATAATCTTCCTCATTCCTTAATCCACCAAAATCCCTGTACTTTTCCACTTCATCGTAATTAATAAAATCAGCAAATTTCTTCTCGGACTTCCACATATCAATCAACTGTGGAATAAAATAGATACCTGGTTCTACAGTTAAAACAAATCCCGGTTTTAGCTCTCTAGCTAATCTTAATGATTTCAAACCAAACAGAGTACTTTTTGGTTGTCCCTCATAGCCGACATATACTTCACCAAGATCTTCCATATCATGGACATCAAGACCCATCATATGTCCGGTTCCACATGGGAAAAACAATGCATGTGCGCCTTCAGTAACCGCATTATTGATATCCCCCTTCATTAATCCAAGTTCTTTTAATCCTTCTCCGATTGTTCTACATGTTGTTAAGTGAACATCTTTAAATTTAATCCCCGGTTTCAGCATAGCTACTGCCGCCTGATGGGCTGATAGAGCGACATTATATATTGACTTTTGTCTTTCTGTAAATGTGGGATCAACCGGTACCGTACTGGAAAGATCTCCGGCATAGTGCATAGCAGTCTCTGCACCTGCATCAAGAAGGAACATATCTCCGCTCCGCAATGTATTTCCGTGGTAATGATTATGAAGTGTCTCTCCATTAACAGTGGCAATTATCGGGAATGCTAATTGTCCTCCTGCAGCAATAGCAACTTCTTGAACTGCTGCCGTGATTTTAAGTTCGGTGACTCCCGGTTTTGCCAATATCATAGCAGTAATGTGCATATCGGCTGAAATTGAAACAGCTTTATCAATTTCATCAATTTCTTCCTGGGATTTAACCGCTCTTTGTTCCACAACCGCTTTGATTAATTCTATTGATACTGCTTCATTTACTTTCGAAGGATGTATATCGAGCAAGTTAAATAACTTGACTGAATTATCAGGTCTGTAAGGAGGTAAATAATGGATATTTCTATTTTTATTTTTCTCCTGTCTTAACACATCATTCAGCATGTTAGTCGGTGCCGTTTGATCCACTCCCACTAAAAGACATCTATCTTTCAAAGTTGGTTGATTACCCATCCAGACTATATCGTCTATGGTTAATTCATTTCCGAATATGATCTCTTTTCCTGCATCAACATCAATTACTGCTGATAATCCTGGATAATCTAAACCGAAATAATATAGAAATGTACTATCCTGTCTAAAGTGAAATGGATTGTCGGTATAGTTCATAGGACTTTCATCATTTCCTAATAAGAGAATTACACCTGAGTGTAATTGTTCGATAAGCTTCTTTCTTCTTTCTACATAAACAGATTTTTCAAACATTTTAACTCCAAAAAAATGTTAAGATATAAAGAATTTCCTTTTTGTGGTTGCTACAAATTCTTGACCATAGTCCATAATCTGCACCCACTCATACCCAGAAAGGAGCTTATCACAGTTAAAACGATTAGGGCAATCTCACCATCAAGGTTAAGACAGACCCTGCCCTCGAATCAGTAAAAACAGCCATGAAGTCCCTCAGAAATAATCCCCTCTCTCTTCGGCGGCCATCAAGAGTTCCTGCCGGACACGTTGTGGAGGGGGAGGCCGTTCAGCCATGAAGGTCAGTTTAAGGTGGAAGATTATCTTGTCTATGACTTTATGATCTTCTATAAAGGAGATTATTGACATCTGTCCTCCACATCTAGAACACAGCAGAGGGTCTGTCTCATAGACTTTTTTTATCATTTCTGCCCATCCTGCAGAAGGTTTAAATGTGGTTTCATCTTCAATAACGGGCCCATGAGAAGGATCAACTTCTGTCTTGCGTATTTTTCCCCTGTGAGCGTTAGAGTATAAGCCGTAATAACGGATTATCACTTGTCCTTTATCAGGAATATGAGATGTGATCTGGCGATAAACTTCGGATAATCCATATGCTCTGACTCTGTGCTGTGCTTTCCGTATTGATAGATTAGGACTGTGAATACCACCTGGCGGTGAGGTGTATTCAGTATTAGCTCCTCCCTCATCCATTTGGATTCCTTAAGATACGAGTAACCCGATTGTTAAGTTAAATACTTTCTAATCTTGATTTGAATTTTTTGTAGTAGTTTCGCGATAATTTCTAAGTATCCTGTTTCTATCTTCGTTTTCTTTCTCCCCTTTGTAATAAATTTCCACCAACTCTATTATATCCTCTTGCTCAAAATACGCGTATATGACCCTTATTCCACTTGCTACTCCCTTTCCTTTTAGAGATCTACAAGCAAATTTTTTTGCTTTGAATATTTTCGGATGGCTAATTCCCAAGTTCGAGATTGGAAAAATTCCTTTATTGTCTATTCGAAGTTTGTGATAGAGATTTAATTGTTTATGAATAAATGTTTCTAAGTCTTCTTCAAGAGTTCGGAATTTTTTTGATAGCTTTTTTAAATCTTTTTCAAATTCGCCCAGTCTTTTTGCTTCATTAAATATCTTCTTCATTATAAGGCCTCACCGAATAATGTGCCGTACGATAAAAGACCGATTCGTAATCAATTATATCGCCTTCATCGGCCGTTAACCATGGAACATCGTCATGAGAATATTCACTTATTTGACTGGCATTCATATCTGAAAGCTTTACCAAAACTTCATCTATCATCTTTATCTCAGTTGCTTTTAGCGTAGAAAGATCAGGTTCTCTTAAGGGAAGATATTTTCTTTGAGGATACTGAAAAAAATCATCCTTTATCTTAACCAGCTCCTTTTCTCTCTCCATCTCTTCAACTATTTTAATAAACTCTTTGGGAGTAGGCCCGTAATTATTTTTAATATAAGTCGCTCCAATCAGTTGTTCTTCATATTTCTCATAGAAATTGAAATCAATAAAGTATAACAACTTGTATAAAACCGATTCGCCAACATTCGGTTTTGATCCTACTTTCTTTAAGATGTAGAGCAATACCTCTTTAAATTTTTCTAAGTTTTTTTGAGGTACGTTTATTCTTATTTCTTGTTTTTCCTTCTGTTTTGATAGGTTCTTTTTTTCTAGGATAACCTCTATATCTTTATCCAGATCAAGAAGTATATTAGACGGTATGTTTAAAATTTTTGACAGTTTAACAATTTCTTCAGCGCTAATTTTTCTATCACCATTTTCTATTTGAGATATTGCGACTCTATTTATCCCCAATGATTTTGCAATTCTCTCTTGAGATAAACCTAAAGATTTCCTTAATTTCCTTATTTTTGCTCCCAATTTATGATAGAAAATACCCATTTTCTGTCTCCTTTTTAGATCTTCTTATATCAAAGATAGCATATGTAATAATATCTGTCAAGACGATGTCAGATAAAGGTACAATTTATTATCATGGAAAAATACGTGACTCCCATTGCGGCTTCCATGGATTTGCTGATGTAGAAGATTCGCTTGATCTGCTCCCCAAATATCGGTCCAGATCATATGTTAGAATAAAAGGATTGAATCACGAAAAAGAGAAAAAACAAGGAGATCTGTTGCGCAGTCGCTGTACTCTTGAACAGATCGTAGCGTGCCAAGAAGTTCTGGCAATAGCCCCTACAAAGACTGATCTACTGCAAAAAAACTACAGGCAATATGAAATGACTCATAAACTATTTTTTTTCTTCTGTCTTCTCTTCTTTTTTTTCTTCTTTTCTTTCCCATGGGGTCCAGTCGATGCCCCTGACATATTTCTGCATCCACTTGATCTCTTCGATGTCACGTGTTCTCTGATGCCGTGCTTCTCGAAATCCGTGCCCTTCGCGGGGCGCCCTGAGGTAACGTACGGGGACTTTCCCGATATCTTTAAGTGCGGCAAAGAGCGACATGCTCTGGGACTCGGTATCCGTGGTGTCTTTCATCCCGTGGATGATAAGGGTTGGCGTTGCGATATTTTTGACAAATGTGAGAGTGGACTGTTTTCTGTATCCTTCGGGATTGTCCCACGGAGTTCCGCCGATATGCCATAATCGGACATCGTAATTAAAGCCGGGACCGTATTCTGCCGACCAGTCATAGACACCGGCTCCGAGTGAGGCCGCCTTAAACCGGTCGGTTTGTGTGATCGTCCAGCCGCCTAAAATTCCTCCGTAACTCCAGCCGCGTATCCCCAAAAGCTGGACATCGATAAATCCCTCTTTTATGACATAATCCACACCATTCATGACATCCCAGTAGTCTCCCATCCCGATTCCATCCCCCTTTTGTACGGTGTTTCCTTCCCGGAGCTTATCTGTATACCCTGAGCTGCCGCGAACGTTAGGAGACAGAGAGGCATATCCCAGTCCTGCATAGATATGGTAGCTGGCGCGGAAGCTGTTGGTGAAACTTCCGGCAGGGCCGCCGTGGATATTGACGATGAGCGGCAGTTTTGATCCCTTTGTGTAGCCGGGGGGAAGATGAAAGAGCCCTTCGATTTCGAATTCGTTTTTGCTCGTCCACCGGATGACTTTCATATCAGCCAGGAGAATGTCTGTTTCGATCCAAGGATTGGCGTTTGTGAGGCGCTTTGGTTCGAATTTGTCAATGGGGGAGACATAGATATCGGGCGGTGTTTTGAAGTCAGAAAGGGAATACAGGATCTTTTTTTTATCCTTTGAAATGGAATTGACTCTTAGAGATCCGGAGACGTGTGTGATGTGTTCGTAATCTCCCGTGTCAATGTCCAATCTGTACAGGTTAGAGTTTGACTCCTGCTGCCCGTTAATAAAGAGAAATCGTGAATCAGCAGACCACGTGATTGCCCGGGGGCTTCCCTCAAATTTTCCTGAGACAAGACGGTATTCTTTGGTGTCCGGATTCATGACATAGATTTTAGAGTTCCTGTTGAGCCATGCAGCGTCATCGGCTGCCGTAAAAATAAAGCTCTTCCCGTTGGGAGCCCACATCAATCCTCCCTCGGGGGAGTCGTTGTCGGTGAGACGAATTTTTTCCTTTTCTCCGATGTTCATTAAGTATATCTCGCTCTTGTACCGGTCATTCCTCCTGTTGGAATACTGGGCTGTAAAGACAACTTTTTTTCCGTCGGGAGAAACATCGAAGCTTCCAAGAAGAAATTTTTCATCGGTTATTTTTGTCTCTTTTTTTGTCTTGAGGTCGAACATCCAGAGATTTCTCCAGCTGCTTTCACCCTGTCCGTTTGGACCTTCATCAACAAAAATAATGTCGTATCCGTCCTTGTACTTCTTTTCGTCCTCTTTGCTACGGGACTCGGAGGCCGTGAAATAGAGTGTTGTGGAATCCATAGACCATCTGTAGGAGCCAACACTGTTTTTGTGCTCTGTCAGTTGAACAGCTTCTCCTCCTGAGGTACGCAAGAGGAAGATCTGACTATTTTTCTCGATGGTTCTTTTGAACGTGAAATATTTCCCATCCGGTGAGAACTGGAAGGAATTTCCTCCGGCTTCCCCGATGTACTGGAAAGGCTCTCCCCCCTCTGAAGACATCATGTAATACTTTGTCTTTCTTTTGTTTTTGGGCCAGTCCAGCTCTGATTTGGAAAAGAACACCCATTGGCCGTCGGGTGACAAAATCGCACTGCCAACGCTTGCCATGTTGAGCGAATCGTCTGTGGTCATGGGGCGGCGCTCCTTTTCTTCTGCCCAAAAAGAGCTGACAATAAGAATCGTAAAAAGCAAAAAAGTCAGAAATTTTTTCATATTTCCCTCCTTTTCATCCATCCTTTAGAAAATAATGTTAAGACTTTTGTTTTTGATGAAAGAGTATCATATTATTTTTGATCAAATTTTTGCAAGAATTTGGTAATGATCTGTTTAATGGTGTTTGTGAAGAAGAGATTGAAAATATAAAAGAGAATACGATAAGATGGAGATTCATTTTACTGGAAGGTGTAATGGAAGACGTTCAGCAAGAAATAAAATATATCAAGGCGTTCAAATAATAAAAGAAATTTTTGTGTTAGAAAGGAGATGTACTATTGAAAACAAAACACTCGAATAAAATTCTAATAATTGTGCTTTCGATTGTCCTCCTCTTACCCATGGCCTGCAAAAAAGAGATGGAGGTTGTCGGCCGGAACGGGATGGTCGTCTCTGTGGACCAATTTGCCTCTCAGGTGGGAATAGATATTTTGAAAAAAGGAGGGAATGCGGTGGATGCGGCCGTGGCCGTGGGATTTGCTCTGGCTGTGACCTATCCTGCTGCCGGCAATATTGGAGGTGGGGGATTTATGATCATTCGTTTCCCCGAAACGGGCGAATCTGTGGCTGTCGATTTTCGAGAAATGGCCCCTGGTTTGGCCACTTCAGATATGTATCTGGATGAAGAAGGAAAAATCGAACGATCGAAGAGCGTTGTCGGACATCTTGCCGTCGGGATCCCTGGTACGGTCAAGGGTTTTGATCTAGCGTTAAAGACATATGGATGTCTGTCATGGAAAGAGGTGATCGAACCTGCCGTTCGTCTTGCGAATGAGGGATTTGCCCTGACTGAAGGCCGCGCGTCCTCTTTTAATAGATTGAGAAAAGACAGTGAAGATTTTGCAGAGTTAATGAAAGTGTTTTCCAAGCCGGATGGAACGGATTTTGAAGAGGGAGATCTTTTTGTACAGAAGGATCTGGCCCGATCCCTCAAACTAATCGCCGAGGAGGGACCTGACGCCTTCTACAATGGGGAACTCGCCGATTTGATTGCCAAGGATATGGAAAAACATGGAGGATTGATCACAAAAGAAGATTTGGCCAACTACCAGGCGCACATCCGAAAGCCTTTAAAGGGGAATTACAGGGGATTCGAGATTGTCTCCATGCCTTCGCCCAGCTCCGGAGGGACAGTGCTGATAGAAATGCTTAATATTCTCGAAGGATTTGAGCTGGGAACGATGAAGAGGTATGCGCCTCAAACCCTTCATGTTATCGCCGAAGCTATGAAGCTGGCGTTTTTAGATCGTGCTCGTTTTCTTGGGGATGGTGATTTTGTGACACTTCCGGTCGAAAGATTGACTTCAAAGGAATATGCCGATAGTGTGCGGAAAAAAATTCAACTCGACAAAGCTGTGCCCAGCGAGGAATTAGGGGAGGACATCCTTACCCTGGAAAAGGGCAGTGACACGACTCATTATTCTGTAATCGACAGCGACGGATTGGCGGTGGCCACAACCTACACACTGAACAACTCCTTTGGGGCAAGGGTGATTGCCGAAGGGACAGGGTTTCTCCTCAATGACGAGATGGATGATTTTAACTCAAAACCAGGGTACACAAACGACCGGGGTACTGTCGGTACTGATGCCAACTTGATCAAGCCGTATAAGAGAATGCTGAGTTCGATGACTCCGACTCTTGTCGTCAAGGACGGAAAGACATTTATGATTACGGGAAGTCCTGGAGGAAGAACCATCATCAATACGGTCTTAAACATCATCATCAATGTGATCGACTTTGATATGAACATCCAGGAGGCGGTTGCGGCCGCACGGATGGACCATGAATGGATGCCTGACAGATTAAGCATAGAAGAATTTGTCCTGTCCAAAAGACTTAAGAGGGCTCTGGAATCTATGGGGCATTCTCTCAGAAAAGTTAAGAGCCAGGGGGATGCCCACAGCATATTTATCGATCCTGTAACGGGTCTATATGTCGGTGCCGCAGACAAGCGAATTAACGGGTGGGCCATTGGATATTGATTTTAAAACAAACAGAGAAGGAGAGCCTATGATACCCGGCAATATTCCAGTCTTGTCAATTATGGAAGACACCATTCCCCAAGCGTACGAAAGAGCTATCAGGGAGGTCTGGGAAAAAGGCATCAGTATTCATACGGAGTACGATCGTCCCGAGGATCCTCCCAGCAAGGATGCTTCGGTTTTAATTGTCATCAATGATCCTTTTGGTCAGCCCCGGTTTCACCGTTCCTTTGCCGATGGCCTTGGAGGTCTAGCTGAATATGTCATGGAAGTTGTACATGGAGCTCATGATTACTGGGTCAAACCTGTTGAGGAAATCCTCAAGGGTCAAGAGAGCAAGGATACCCGCTGGACCTACACTTACCATGAACGGTTGTTTGAATATCGTATCGAAGATAAAGTGGTGAATCAGATAGGGTATATTATCGATAAGCTGTCTGAAACAGCCTACACGCGGAGAGCGCAAGCTGTTATCTGGAATCCCAAACTCGATCCTCCCACAGATGATCCACCCTGTCTGCAGCGGCTGTGGGGGCGTCTCTGTGAAGACGGCCAAGGGGGCTACATTTTCAACATGAACTCGCATTGGAGAAGCCGGGATTTGTTTAAAGCCTGGTTCGAAAATGTGATTGCCCTGACAACTTTAATGAAGAAAATCGCCGAATCCCTCTCTCAGAGAACCGGAAAGCCGGTCCGAGTGGGGCGGTATATGGATATTGCCGACTCCCTGCATATCTATGGATCCTATTTCCGAGAGATCGAAGGGGATCCCGACAAAGGGATTAAAAGCTTTTTTGAAACCCTGGAGAGCCGCTCATTCGAAGAGAGGACATGGGATTCTAAATACATCAAGCCGCATTTTATCGACGATGGGTTGGGAAAAGGACTCCGGCCGATGCTTGCAAGAGAAGCAGACATGCCGGACAACGTGAAAAAAGTCATTGTCGAAGAACTCAGGCAGATGGAGAAGGACGATTACGTCGTATAAGATGCGGCATATCACGATAGAAATAGGAAAGGATTAAAGGAGGGATCGATGAACATTCAAAAACGTAAAAAAAATCCATGGTTGAAAATGATTTTAGTCTTCACTGTTTTATCTCTGGGGGCAACACTATCCGCCAGTGAACTTAAATTTGAGTTTAACCACACATTTAGTGAAGTTGTCGATTACCTGAAGGATTTAACAAAGACCTACCCGGATATCACCAAGCTCCACAATATCGGAAAGAGCTTTCTCGGCAATGATCTCCTCGTTCTGGAAATTACTAACAAGGCTACAGGGGAGGGTTTGGATAAACCGGGATACTGGATTGACGGCAACCTGCATGCCAGCGAAGTCATGGGTGCAGAAGTCTGTTTGAAAACCATAGATACTCTGGTCACTCAGTATGGAAAGGATCCATTCATCACCGGTCTTGTGGATACACGTACAATCTATATCATGCCCAAGCTCAATCCCGATGGTTCCGAGCACTATTTGAGAAAACCCGACAGCATGCGCAGCAGTGTCCGGCCCCATGATTCAGACAGAGATGGATATCTGGATGAGGATCCGGGAGAGGACTTAAACGGTGATTTTCATCTGACTCAGATGCGGGTAAAAGATGAAAAGGGGCCGTGGAAAACATCACCCGATGATCCACGGCTGATGGTCCGCCGTGGTGAAGGCGAGAAAGGAGAATGGACGGTCTATTCGGAAGGGATCGATAACGATAAGGACGGCCGGTTCAACGAGGATGGGGTAGGTGGTTTGGATATCAACCGCAACTGGCCATCACGGTGGCAGCAGGAAAGCGTGCAGAGAGGAGCAGGCTTTTATCCTCTCTCCGAACCGGAAACGCGTGCCGTGGCCGAATTTCTTATGGCTCACAGGAATGTGACGGGTGTGATCAACCATCACATGTCCGGGAATTTCCTTTACAGGCCGCCTACGAACCGCCATTTCGATCCCATCACTGGAGAAGAAATTCCTTTTCCTCGAGAAGATGAGGCCATCTTCGAGGCTTTTGGACAGAAATATACGGAAATTATAAACAAACAGCTTGTGCGAAAAGTCTTGGGTCGAAGTGCTCCTCCGAGAAGTGGAGCCATCTTTGGCGTGATGATCGGATGGGCGTATGATCACTATGGAGTATTTTCCTGGGTGCCTGAGATGGGATCTCTGAATCCCTTCTGTGACTACGACGAAAACGGTCGTGTGACGGATTCGGAACGGCTGAAATGGAATGAGGAGGAGATGGGAGGAACGATTTTTATTGACTGGAAGCCCTTCGATCATCCACAACTCGGCGAGGTGGAAATTGGAGGATTTGTACGCAAAACCTACGATCCCAAAAGAAAGGCCTACACAAACTTGATGTGCACTCCTGGAGAAAAATTTGAGGATTTCTTGAAAAAACATACAGAGTGGAACCTCTATCTTGTCTCGAAATCTCCTCTTGTGCAGATTACGGATGTTTCCGTGATTCCAGGCGACGCCGGTTACTATAAAATAACGGCAAGTATACAGAATCAGGGATACCTTCCCACAAACGTCACACAGCACGCCATTCAAAATGGGACAGCCAAAACGGTTAAGGTTTTTCTCTCTCTAAACGGGGCTTCCCTGGAGATGGGACAGGCCGCCGTGGATATTGGCCATCTTACCGGGACAACCTCCAGTTTGAACCCTCCCACCGAGACTGTGGAGTGGATGGTCAAAGCCTCAAAAAAAGGATCCCCTTCGGCCGTGATCAAAGTTGTTTCGGAAAAGGGAGGAACGGTCGAGAAAAAAATTGCTTTTAAATAAGGAGATATTTTGATGCCAAATCCTATGAAAAAAAGTTTGCATTTTATCACGATAATCTGCCTGGTGTTTTTTATGATAAGTCTGCCATCTTTTGGGGCGCAGAAGAAAATACCCAAACAGAAAAAACTGGTTCTCGATTGGTTGAGTCAGCCCGAAATTGTAGAAGAATTCGGCAAAATTTCAGATGCCATCTGGTCGTATGCGGAGCTGGGCCTTCAAGAGAGTAGATCATCCACTCTCTTAGCCGACACTCTCGAAAAGGCCGGTTTTTTTGTGGAGCGCGGTCTGGCCGGTATGCCTACTTGTTTTGTGGCCACCTATGGATCGGGCAAACCTGTGATTGGACTTCTTGGAGAATTTGATGCCCTGCCGATGATTTCCCAAAAGGGCAGGGTGCCCAAACAGGAGCCTGTTGTGGAAGGAGCACCCGGCCATGGTTGTGGACACAATACGATGTGCACCGCGGCTGCGGCCGCAGCCATTGCCATCAAAGAAGCCATGGATAAATACGGGTTGGAAGGCACGATAAAAGTTTTTGGTTCTCCGGCCGAAGAGACCGTGATCAGCCGTCCTCATATGATCCGGGCCGGTCTTTTTGAAGGCATCGATGCCGTAATCGACAATCACAGCAGCAGTGGTCTTGGGACGAGCTATGGTGTTGGAGGAAATGCCCTTTATTCGACTATCTTTACATTTAAGGGGAAAACCTCCCACGGCGCTTCTCCCTGGGGTGGACGGAGTGCTTTGGATGCTGTCGAGATCATGAATGTGGCCACGAATTATCTCAGAGAGCATCTGCTGTACACCTACCGCATGCACTATGTCATCCTGCAGGGAGGCGAAGCTCCAAACGTTGTCCCCGATAGAGCAAGTGTCTGGTACTATGTCAGAAACAGCGATGACAGATTGGAGGATATGTACGAGAGGGTGATCAACTGCGCGAAGGCCGGTGCATTGGCTACCGGTACGGAATTAGAGGATATCCGGATCATCGCGGCCGTCCATCAAAGGCATGCGAATAAAGGTATGGCTGAGGCCATACAGAAGAACATCGATCTTGTCGGGATGCCGGAATGGTCCGATGAGGAACAGACTTTTGCTAAGGCCCTTCAAAAAGAGCTGGGCAGGAAGGAGACAGGGATGCCTTCTCAGGTAGGAAGACTCAGCGACCGACAGCGCACTTTTGTTGGAGGGGGATCTTCAGATGTGGGGGATGTGACACTCATTGTGCCCACGGCAACACTGCGTTTCCCCGGGCAGGTTCCTGGCGCTATCAGTCATCACTGGTCATCGGTTGCCTGCAACTTCGGCACTACAGCATGGAAAGGGCTCAATGCCGGCGCAAAGGTCATTGCCGCCACGGCCATCGATTTGCTGACTCAGCCGGAAGAACTTCAAAAGATTCGGGATGAGTTCGAGGCCTATTCGAAGGACCATCCTTATAAAGCTTTTCTCCCAGAAGATGCAAAGCCGCCTCTGGATCTGAATGAGGAGCTCATGAAGAAGTTCCGGTCGATGATGGAAAAACACTACGAAGTAATCAAATAAATAAATTGGGGCCAGACATTGATAATGTGAATTATTTTCCTAAAATAATTCACATTATCAATGTCTGGCCCCAATTCCTGAGGAGGATTGTATGTCTTATATGGGTAAGTGGCTCCATCTCGATCTTTCTTCAGGAGAAATAGAGTCGGGAGAACCGGATCCGGGTCTCCTCAAGGATTACATTGGCGGAAAAGGACTCGGATTTGCCTTGCTCGAAAAGATGGCTCCACATCCCGATCCCTTTGGACCCGAAAATCCACTCATCTTTATCAATGGGCCTTTTACTGGAACTCGAGTTCAAACAAGTGCCCGGACAAGTCTGGTTGCTAAATCCCCTCTTACCGGCTCGATCCATGATTCCCACTGCGGCGGATACTTTGGCCCTCGATTAAAAGCATCGGGGGTTGATTATCTGATTTTGACCGGCCGGGCGGAAAAACCGGTGTATATCCACTTGACGGAAAAGAACATTGATGTTCTGGATGCGTCCGATTTATGGGGCCGCGGGATTTTTGACACGGACAATGAACTGCTCAAGCGTCATCCCGGAAAAAATCCCAGAGTGGCCTGCATTGGACCGGCAGGAGAAAGACTGAACAAGATTGCTTGTATCGGGTCGGATAAATACAGACAGTTCGGAAGAGGGGGAATGGGAGCCGTCATGGGATCGAAAAACCTGAAGGCTATCGTTGTAGATGGAAATATCCCCATCAAATACCATAATGAAAAAGTTTTTAATGAACTTAATAAGCAGCTAACTCAGGACATACTGGATAATGAGTCCGTTAAATTTCGCAGACAAAAAGGGACGATGAAATGGATCCGCGGTGCTCAGGAATATGAGTTTCTCCCCACCAAAAATTTCCAAAAAGTTCAATTTGAGCACTTCGAAAACATCAGCTCAGAAGCCTCTAGGGAAGAACTGAACTGGAAGGATGTGGGCTGCTTCAACTGTGTGATTAAGTGTTCAAAGATCGCCAAATGGGACGGGCATGAGATTGAAGGACCGGAATACGAAACGACGGCCTTTCTGGGATCCGGTTGTGAGATCAAAGATATCAAGGATGTCACATGGGCCAATGAAATATGCGACGATCTCGGAATAGACACCATAAGCGCCGGTGTGACCTGTTCTTTTGCCATGGAGTGCTACGAGAAGGGATTGATCAAGGATTGGAACGGATTGAGATTGGAATGGGGCAATGCTGAGGCGCAGCGCGAATTTCTCAGACAAATGGCTTTACGCGAGGGCATCGGGGAGATTTTTGCAGACGGGACGAGAGAAGCTGCCCGGAATATCGGTGAAGGGAGCGAAGCTTTCGCAATCAATACGTTTGGCATGGAGCTGTCCGGAGTTAATCCCAAAGGATGTCTAACGATGGGAGTGGCATTATCTGTGGCTGATTTTGCCTCTCATACACGGCTCTGGATGACAGAGGCAGAAATGGGCCCTGATTTTAAGATTACGGATGTCCCCGCATCTGTTGCCGACGGGCTTGATGAAATTAATACGCGCAATAGTTTAATCATCTGTGATTTTGTTCCCTTTGGTTTTGATAGACTGGCCCCAATTTATTCGGCGGCCACGGGGGTAGAGCACACGCCGGAAACTTTAATGGAAGTCGGTGCAAGAATTACACATTTGGCTAGAAGGTACAATCTCCGCAATGGCCGGAAGGCCTCTGACGACATCCTGCCTGATCGTTTTTTTAGAGAAGAATCCCTTTCAGGTTTTATGAGAGGGAAGACGGTGGATAAAGATTTTTTTCGGTCTCTCATCCATGAATACTACTCGCTGCGTGGATGGAACAGGGAAGGAGTACCTACTGAGGAGACCTTAAGTAGATACGGACTCTTGTAATGCCGTCCTTCAGTCATTCGAAAATCGATTCTTTTGAAAGCTGCAAACTGAAGTTCAAATACCGGTATATCGATCGTGTAAAGGTGGAGATCGAAGACACCATAGAAACCTATTTAGGGACGCGTGTCCATGAAGCGCTCGAGAAACTCTACAGAGATCTTCGGTTTGAAAAAATGATCTCCTTAGAGGACCTGCTCGAATATTTCAAAAAAAAATGGAAGATGAATTGGACGGATACTATCAAGATTGTCAACCGTGAATACTCATCCGGAAACTACAGGAAGATGGGAGAAAAATATATCCGGGATTATTTTAACCGGCACAAACCTTTTGACAAAGGGAAGGTCATTGGCCTGGAAACTCAAGATCGCCTTCCTTTGGATGCACAAGGAAAATACACTTATCACATCCGCATAGACAGGCTTGTGGATATGGGCAAGGGTCTTTATGAAGTGCATGATTACAAGACAAACAACAAACTGCCGGCGCAGGACTTTCTAGATAAAGACAGGCAGCTTGCCATGTACTCCCTTTGGGTAAAAACTCATTTTAAGGATTTCAAAAAGGTCAGGCTTGTCTGGCACTATGTGGCTTTTGATAAGGAACTGGAATCATTTCGAAGTGAAGAACAGCTCGATATCTTGAAAACCGAAGTCTTGAACAAGATTAAAGACATCGAATCCACTTCGGAATTTCCTCCCCATGTCTCTCATCTTTGTCAGTGGTGCCTCTATCAGGATATCTGTCCTATGTGGAAGCAAAAAAAATCGCTGGAGGAAAAGTCCGTCAATGAGTAGCAGTCCTTACGAAGTCGGTCCCATCAGGCCTCCCTCAGAGGCCAACAGCCTATTGATTAGGGTCTCACGGAATTGTCCTTGGAATAAGTGTGAGTTCTGTCCCATATACAAACGTTTTCCCTTTGAAAGAAGACCGGTCGAGGATATCCTGAAAGATATCGATGCTGCCGCAGAAACACATGGAGATGCCTTTCGAACGGCCTTTTTTCAGGATGCCAACAGTTTACTTTTAAAAACACCGGACCTTTTAAAGGTTATGGCCCATTTGAAAAACAGATTTCCGGGGATCGAACGTGTGACCAGCTATGCCCGGGCCCGGACAGTAGCTCGGAAAACGGTAGACGAGCTGAAACAGCTGCAAAAGGCCGGACTGTCCAGGCTGCACATTGGCCTGGAAACAGGATATGATGCCCTGCTTGCCTATATGAAAAAAGGGATGACGGCGGACATGGCTGTTGAAGCGGGTTTGCGGATCAAACAATCGGGTATTTCGCTCTGCTTTTATGTCATTATCGGTTTGGGGGGACAGCTGAGATTGGAGAACAAAGAAACCTGGAGAGAACATGCCGTTGAAACAGCAAAAGTACTCAATCGAGTGGATCCGGATTATATTCGGGTGAGAACCCTGACGGTCCGCGAAAGCAGCCCGTTGTTTGATAAACAACAAAAAGGAGAGTTTAAAAGAGCCTGTGATGCCGATCTGGTCAAAGAAGAGCTGCTTATGATCGAACATCTGAATGTGACCAGTCAGTTTGTCAGTGACCACTCGACCAATATTCTCATGGATATTAGGGGAAAATTTCCCGAGGATAAAGAAAACCTGATCACTATTGCCAAACGATATTTAGCTCTTTCCGAAGAAGAGCAGCTGAATTTTCGCCTTGGAAGTCTATTCAGATTCTTTGGCTACTCCCCAAATTATAGAAATTTTAAAGATTTTTTTGATTCAACAAGAAGAGCGGAGATGCAGACCAAAATTGATAAGATGGAGGCCGAAGAGCCTGGTTCTTCTAACCGTCTCCTTCTCCACCTCTCCAATATGCTTGTTTGAATAGTCTTACTCTTGACAATTCGTGCTGTCCGAATACACTGGACAGAGAAACCCGATAAGTTTTGTTAGAAAAGGAGAAAAAATGATGCGGATATCAAGCATAAAAAAAATGTTCGGATGGAAGGTTGTTATTCTTTTGATTATTTTTGTTTTGGGTTCTATCGGCATCAGCTTGGGGCGCACAGAAAAACCCATCCTCCATGGGAAACACTGGATGGCGATTACAGGTAAGCCTCTGGGTGCGACGGCTGGGGCAAAAATATTTGATAGGGGTGGAAATGCCGTTGATGCCGCCTGTGCGATGCTGGCTGCTACTTGCACGATGTATGATACTTTGAGCTGGGGGGGGGAGACACAGGCTCTTATTTATAATCCGAAAACAAAAAAAGTTTATGGTATCAATGCCTTGGGCGCAGCTCCCACCGGCGCCACTCCCGATTTTTTTAAGGAGAAAGACCTGAAATATCCTCCGCGTTACGGTCCGCTTGCCGCTGTGACTCCCGGAACTCCAGGAGGTCTGCTGGTCATGTTGGCTGAATATGGAACAATGAGCCTGAAAGAGGTTCTTCAACCGGCCATGGAGATGGCAGAAGGTTTTCCTATGGAAGAGCAGCTCTCCAACAATATTGAGCGGAATAAGGAGAGGATTAAAGAGTGGCCCTATTCCAAAGAAATATTGCTTCCTCATCTTGGGGAAGAGCATGAGGCCCCACACCCAGGAGAGATATTCAGACAACCCGACTTGCTGACCACTCTGAAAAAAATGGTTGAGGCCGAGCAGCTGGCACTCACGGAGGGACAAACGCGTAAAGAAGCCATCTATGCCGCTTACAAAAGATTCTATGAAGGAGATATCGCCGAGGAATTTGTTCGGGGTAGTCTGGAACAGGGTGGACTTATCACAATGGACGATCTGGCTAACTGGAAGGTCTACATTGAAGAGCCGGTGAAAACCACATACAAGGGGATCGAGGTCTATAAACTGACAAATTGGGTTCAAGGGCCTGTGCTGCTCCAGATGTTAAACATGCTGGAAGGTATCGACCTGAAGGCCATGAAATACAACAGTGTCAACTACATTCACACACTCTATCAGGTGATGAGTATGGCCTTTGCCGACAGGGATTTTTACTACGGCGATCCCTATTTTCCGCCCGAAGAGCCCATTAAAGGGCTTTTGTCCAAAGAATATGCGAGAGCTCGTCTGAAGACACTGAACAAAAATATCAACGATCCCAACATTATGCCCGGCGATCCGTACCCCTTTGAAGGAAAGACAAATCCCTATCTTCATCTTTTTGAAAATTGGAAAAATGAAGACATTAAAGATTCCCGGAAAATGAATCGGTTGGAACGGCTTGAGTACGAAGAGAGTTTCACAGCTGGGACCACATCTATCCAGGCCGCCGATGAGGAAGGATGGGTAGTGTCTATCACACCCAGTGGAGGATGGATTCCTGCTTGTATTGCGGGGAAGACAGGGGTGGGCATGAGCCAGCGCATGCAGAGTTTTGTCCTGGATGAATCTGAAAACCCTTTTAACGTTGTCCAGCCAGGAAAAAGACCCCGTGCGACACTGACACCCAGCTTGGCCCTAAAAGATGGGAAACCTTATCTGTCTTTTGCAGTTCAAGGAGGTGATACGCAGGATCAAAATTTGCTTCAGTTTTTTCTCAACATGGTTGAATTTGGCATGAATGTCCAGGAAGCCTGTGAAGCGCCGAATATTGTCACCTATCAGCTGAAAAACTCGTTCGGGCAGCATGAGATTGTTCCCGGACGGCTCAGGGTCAACGAGGTTGTACCCAAGAAAATAAGAGATTTATTAAGGGACATGGACTATGATGTCGATGCTCGGAAGTACACATCCGGCCCGATAAATGCCATCTTTTTTGACTGGAAGAATAAGAGCTTCTGGGGCGGCTCCAGTAATTACGGGGAAGACTATGGGATTGCCTGGTGATTCTCTTTAATCTTAAAAATTGAAATGAATAAAAATCACAGATATATTTCAGGGATATTTAAGGTTCTGCTGTTAGGATTGGTCCTCAATCTTATCCTCTCCTGTGCTTCCCAGGACACCGCAAAAATCAGATTTGAAATTTCATTTCCTGCGTCTGTACATTCCGAAGACATCACGGGCCGGGTGTATGTTTTAATCTCGCGAGATAATCGAAGAGAACCCCGTCTTCAAGCAGGTGGATGGAGCAACAGTCAACCGTTTTACGGGAAAGATATCGAAAAACTCAAACCTGGGGAATCTGTGATTATCGACGAGACCGTCCTTGGATTTCCTTTACAAAGCCTGGCTGAAATTCCGGCTGGAGATTACTTTGTTCAAGGGTTGGTCAATATCTACACCGAATTCAAAAGGGCCGATGGCCAAAAGATCTGGGCTCATATGGATCAGTGGGAGGGCCAGAAGTTCAAAAGGTCGCCCGGCAATTTGTACAGTGAGGTTCAAAAGATCAGCTTCAATCCCTCTCTGGAGACTACGGTCAGGCTGAGCCTGGATAATGTGATTCCTCCTGTGGACATACCTGAAGATACGCGGTGGGTAAAACACATAAAATTTGAAAGCCCCCTTCTTTCTGAATTCTGGGGACGGCCTATCTCTATTGGAGCTATTGTGCTCCTTCCGAAGGGGTACGACACACATTCTGACGTCAAATATCCCGTTCACTATATCCAGGGCCATTTTTCCTTACGCCCTCCCTACGCATTCAGTGAGGACAGCCGTTTCTTCAAAGTCTGGACTGCGGAAGATTTTCCCAGGATGATGGCTGTCACATTCCAGCATCCCACTCCTTTTTTTGATGATTCTTACGCCGTCAATTCCGCCAACTGTGGTCCCTACGGTGATGCCATATTGACGGAACTCATCCCTCGAATAGAAGAGGATTTTCGTGCGATAGGCAAGCCCTATGCGCGTGTTCTTTCCGGAGGATCAACGGGAGGATGGGAAGCCTTAGCTCTTCAGATTTTTAATCCAGATTTTTTTGGAGGGGCTTGGAGCTTTTTTCCAGATCCGGTCGATTTTCGCTACTATCAGCTCACCAATATCTACGAAAACGAAAACGCGTTTTTTACCGAACGAGGTTGGCTCAAACCCGAACGTCCAATGATGAGAGATGAACACGGTCAAGTTTTGGTCACTCTTCGTCAGCTCAGCCAGTTAGAGGCTGTTCTGGGATCGAAAAATCGATCCGGACAGCAGTTGGATGCCTGGAATGCCGTTTATGGACCCGTGGGAAAAGATGGCTATCCCCAACCTCTCTGGAATAAACTCACAGGGACAATCGATTTTGAAGTGGCCGAGTATTTGAAGGAAAGATATGATCTTCGGTATTACCTGGAGAAGAATTGGTCTAAAATCGGGCTTAAGCTTGCGGGAAAATTGTTTGTTTACTGCGGTGACATGGATAATTTTTATCTGAATGAAGCGGTTTATGAACTCGAGACATTCCTGAAGAGCACGAAAAATCCCTATTATGCCGGGTCTTTTCAGTACGGCCGCCCGAGGAAAACACACGGCTGGACACCTTTTCAAAGATTGCCTGGAGAACTGGAAAGAAAGATGGCCGAGCACATCACAAAAAATGCCCCTCCTGGTGAGAACTCAAAATTATGGAAATATTAAAAGAATGGACATATACACCAAACTTGCTAAATTTTTAGACGGCCTTCCCGGCGGATTCCCCTCCACGGACACCGGAGTTGAGATTCGTATCCTGAAAAGACTCTTCACACAAGAAGAAGCCGAGCTGGCCATGAAACTGAGTTTTCTTCCGGAAGATGCAGGAGTCATTGCGAAGAGGGCTAAGAAAAATGAAAAGGACACAGCCGTTTTAGTGGAAAAGATGTCACAGAAGGGTCTCGTTTTCAGAATTGAGAAAAAGGGGTGTCCATCCCTCTATATGGCCACTCAATTTGTGATTGGCATTTGGGAATACCATGTCAATGACCTGAGCCTAGATCTAATCAGGGATATGGAAGAATACATCCCTATACTCATCAATGTCGATACGTGGAAAAAGGCTCCCCAACTGCGCTCCATTCCTGTTGGCCGAAGTATTCCTGTAGAACTGGATGTGATGCCCTATGAAAAAGCTGAGGAACTCGTCCGGTCGCACAATAAATTTCTTGTCGCACCCTGTATCTGCAGAAAGGAAAGGACTATGGTCGGGGAAGGCTGCCAGAAACCTGTGGAGAGCTGCCTGGTTTTGGGGAGTGCTACCGATTACTATTTAAAAAACGGACTCGGCAGAATGATAGAAAAAGAGGAAGCACTGGAGATACTGCGTGAAGCGGATAGACAGGGACTTGTTCTTCAACCGTCTAATTCCCAGAAAATTGTCAATATCTGCTGCTGCTGCGGGTGCTGCTGCGCGGTGCTCAGAACAGTCAAAAAGTATCCCAAGCCTGCAGAGCTCGTGTCTTCGGCGTTTATGGTGGAGTATGATTCCGACTTGTGCACGAACTGTCAAGTCTGTGTTGACCGATGCCAGATGGAAGCTATTTCAATTTCTGATGACTCTGTTGAATACGATTTTGACCGGTGTATTGGCTGTGGCCTGTGTGTGTCCACGTGCCCATCCGGGGCCGTCACTCTTGTCCGGAAGCAGAAATCGGCGCAGCCTCATGTGCCCAAGACGTTCATGGAGACAAATATCAAAATGCTCAGAGTTCGCAAAAAGCTTGATCCACGGCTGATGGCCAGAATAATAAGTGGTCTCCGGTCAAAGAAGAAAAAATCTGGACGTGAGGATGTCTCAAATGGAATGCGGGGATCATGACCTTTTATTATGTCAGAGCCTTATTTAGCCTGACTGGGTTGGATATTTCAACCAGGCGTTTTTGCGCTTTAATTCGGCTTTGTGCGTTTTGTATTCCGGGCAGTACTTTTTGACAAGCAGCCAGAAATTAGGAGAGTGATTCAATTCCTTTAGGTGAGACAGCTCATGGATGATGAGATAGTCGGCAGCCTGATTTGACAGGAGCAGGATCCTCCAGTTGAAGTTCAGGTTGGTTCTTTTCGAGCAGCTGCCCCAGAGAGTGTGCTGATTTTTAACACGAATATTGTTTGGGGATACAGACATTTTTTTTGACCAGTAGGGAACCCTGTCTTCGAGAAAGAGATGGGCCATTGTTCTGTACCAGTGCACTACACCTCTAGAAATGATTGAGTGAGTCAGCTGAGGTGCGGTTATGTTTAACGTGTTGTGTTGAAAATACCAGCGAGCCCTTTTTTTATTTTCGATAGAAAGCGACAGCGTATAGGCCTTGTCGAGGACCGGCAGTTGTGCTCCATTCTGAAGAAGAAAAGGAGGAGGGATTTTTCTTTTTGTCTGTATTTCTTTTGATTTACGTAAGATCCAATTTTTATGTTCAAAAAGGGCCAGCTCGACATCCTGGAGTCGACGCCGGGAGGGGAGTGTGACCACTAAGCTTTCTTCATCTTCAAATGTAATGCGAATATTTCTGGCCCGGTGGCTCTTTCTTATTCGATAGTCGATACGTGTTCCATCCAGTACCGTAAAATATGTCTCTTTTCTTTCCATATTAGATTTCTTATCCAGGATAAATGGTTTTTATAGAAATGTTAAGTCAATTAGGATATAAGATGGAATGGACCTAGACTGATGAGACTTTATAATTTATTGGAGAAGACATCCTTAATCTATTCCGATAAAATTGCAGTTGTTTGCGGGAGCCAGCGCTTCACTTATCTTCAATTCAAAAGCAGAGTTGACAAAATCGCTAGTTCTTTCTCTTCACTCGGGATAAAAAAGGGAGAGAAGATTGCGATTTTTTTTCAGAACTGCCACATTTTTCTGGAATCGTATTTTGCCGCAGCTAAAATCGGAGCCGTACTTGTTCCCATCAACTATCGGTTAAGTCCGGAGGATTTTGTTTATATTCTCAATGACTCTCAAGCCAAAATGTTGATTACCCAAACAGAGCTCTATGATTCAATGGATATAGATAAGTATGATGTCCCTCTAATTAAGGTGTTTATAGAGGGGGGGATAAGTGACGGAAAAATTTCGAAGTCAAATCTCCTCTATGAAACTCTGCTTGAAAGGAGTACTAACGACTCGGAGAAGGAGGTCAAAATAGAAGATACGGATATTGCCCAGCTCTACTACACCAGCGGCACAACAGGACGGCCAAAAGGTGTTATTCTCACTCACGGCAACAACTTTGAGCATGCTCTTGCTGCATCCCGAGAATTCTGTCTGACTCCAGAGGATAACTGGCTTCATGTCTCACCCCTGTTTCACCTGGCTGATGCCTGGGCTGTCTGGGCTATAACATTGGCGGCTGCCACGCATGTGATGATCCCATGTTTTGAAGCCAGCTCTGTCCTGTGCTCCATCCAGAACCACCATGTGACACTGAGCAATTTTATCCCGACCATGCTCAACACACTTGTGAATACCCCTGGGATTCAAGAGCACGATTTTTCTTCGCTGCGATTGATCCTCAGTGGAGGGGCACCGATAGCCAGAAACGTGGTAAAAAAAGTGATGGAGACGTTTGGATGCGATTACATGCAGACATATGGAATGACAGAAACCAGCCCATTTTTAACGATCTCCAAACTTTCAGACGATATGGCCGTATTGTCCTTTGAGGAAAAACTACACTTTAAATCCAAAACGGGAAGACCTTTTTCAGGCATTCAGCTAAAAGTTGTCAAAGAGAACGGCCGAGAGGTCCTCCCAAACGAAAGAGATGTGGGAGAAATCTTAGTCAAGGGTAGAACGGTTACACCTGGCTACTGGCAGCTCCCTGAAGAAACCGCAAAACGGATCCACAACGGATGGCTGCACACGAGGGATTTAGCGGTTGTTGATCCACAGGGATTTATAACAATCGTGGACAGGATGGATGATCAAATTCTTACGGGAGGGGAAAACGTTTATTCGATTGAGGTAGAAGATGTGCTCTATTCTCACCCGGCAGTTCATGAAGCGGCCGTGTTTGGACTGCCCGATCCAATCTGGGGTGAAATCGTGACCGCTGTTGTGGTTAAAAAAGAGGAAATACTCGACGAAAACGGCATTATCAGCTACTGTAAGAAAAAATTGGCTCCGTTTAAATCACCTAAAAAAGTTTTTTTTGCCGATGAGATTCCTAAAACCGGTTCGTCGAAAATACACAAATACAAGCTTAAGGAAAAATATTCAAAGTTATAAGGTTTGTCAGCCTATGCACTGACTTACGGGATGGATGAATATATTTACATAGTGAAACCGTGATGTATGCTATTTTGGATAAATTCTTTTTTGTCTTTCACTCGAGTTTGATCCTTTTTAATTGTTTTGGATGGGTCTGGAAAAAGACAAGAAAAGCGAATCTAATAGTCATTCTGATGACCGTTTTTTCCTGGTTTATTCTAGGCATATGGTACGGATACGGATACTGTCCGTGCACGGATTGGCACTGGCAGGTCCGGGAGAGACTGGGACTCTATAATAATCCGGATTCCTACATTGAATTTCTGATCGAAACGTTCACCGGATTGGATGTGAGTCGAACATTCGTGGATATCTTTGCTCTTGTTCTTCTAGTTGGAGCTCTGTTGATGTCTCTTATAACAAACATCATGGATTGGAGAAAAAAGAAAAAAGACATCTCTCAGGAAAGAGGTGGACAGTGAAAAGGCCAAAGAGGGACTTGACAAGAGTTCCGCTTAGGTGATTTAATCTGCACAAATCTAAAAAGCCCTGATGATTGGGGCTAGAGGAGTGGAAAAATGGTCGAGACGATTCCTCAGGTTTTCATCAACACGGTCAAATCTTTTCAAAAAGACAATCTACTGCTTTACAAGTCAGGTGGAAAGTACGTTCCTGTCTCCACTTCTGAATTTGAGGAGAAGGTAAAGGGCTTTACTCTTGGTCTAAAAGATTTGGGCCTCAATCCAGGAGAAAAACTCATCATTCTTTCTGAAAACAGGCCGGAATGGATCATGGCAAACTTTGCCAATCTGTGCTTGGGAGCGACAACAGTCCCCATTTACACAAACCTTACTCCGGAACAAATCCGGTACATTATCGATGATTCAGACGCAAAAATTGTCGTCTGTTCCAACTTGGAATTGTGGAAGAAATTGGATGTCATAAAGGACAAGCTGGACAAGGTGACTCACTTTATCATTTTTGAGTCTGAGGCACCGGAAGGTGTCTTATCTTTCAAGGAAGTGGTTGCATCAGGGAACAAAATGGCTTCAGATGAACCCAATCTCTTTGAGAATACAGCCCTCCGTGTCCAGCCGGAAAATCTTGCCTCCATCATCTATACCTCCGGAACAACGGGCGTTCCCAAAGGAGTGATGCTGACTCATCATAACCTAATAAGCAATATGATGGCTGTATGTCAGATTATTGACTTTTCTGTTGACGACACCGCCCTTTCCTGGCTGCCTTTATCTCACAGCTTTGAACATCTGGTGACCGTGGCTTATCTCTACAATGGTGTTTCCATAGGATATGCAGAAAATGTTGAAACGGTTGGAGAAAATATGCAGGAATTACGGCCTCACTTGTTGACAAGTGTGCCCCGGCTCTATGAGAAAATCTATTCCGTCATCATGGAGAGTGTTTTATCGGGCTCTGCCCTAAAGAGGAAGATATTTTTCTGGGCTCTCAAAACAGGAAAAAAAGCCGGACAAAAAAAACTCAGCGGCCAAAAAATTCCGGGTTTGCTTGAGATGAAGAGAAAAATTGCCCATAAGCTTGTTTTTTCCAAAATTATCGCAAAAACCGGGGGAAGGGTGAGAATCTTTATTTCAGGGGCTGCCCCATTGTCCAAAGACATCGCTGAGTTTTTCCATGCGCTTGGAATTGTAATCCTCGAAGGATATGGTTTGACCGAGACGGCTCCTGCAATAACCTTGAATACTTTTCAACATCTAAGGTTTGGGACGGTTGGCCGGCCTGTTCCGGGTGTCGAAGTGAAAATTGCCGAAGATGGGGAGATTTTGACCAAGGGTCCTAATGTCATGAAGGGGTATTATAATAAACCTTCTGAAACGGCTGAGGTCTTTGATGGGGAATGGTTTAAAACCGGTGATGTCGGATTTATTGACACGGACGGCTTCATCACCATCACGGACAGAAAGAAAGACATCATTGTCACAGCAGGCGGGAAAAATGTGGCTCCCCAGCAGATCGAAAACCTTCTCAGAAAAAGCCCATTTATCATCAATGTCCTAGTCATTGGAGACCGCAGGAAATTTATCTCGGCTCTTTTAGTCCCGGAGTTTGACAAACTGGAATCTTACGCCAAGGCAAACAAAATTTCCTTCAGCGGCAGGGGAGAACTCCTGAACAATGAAAAGATCCTAAATAAAATTGAAGAGGAAATTGCTAAATCGACGGAAGATCTTGCCCGATATGAGAAAATCAAGAAGTTTGCTCTTTTAAAAAGAGATTTCGAGATAGAAAAGGGAGAGCTGACCCCCACGTTTAAGGTGAAAAGGAATATTGTCGAGGACAAGTATAAGAGTCTCATTGATTCATTCTATGAGGAATCATAGACCGGTTTTTTGTTTTGTGTTAAAAAAACGACTCACTGTGTTCTGTATGATTCTATCTTTAAGAATGTTTTTCCGAGTTCTCTAAACCTGAATAATTCTTGATTCGTGAATAATTCAGGTAAAATAATTTTCTTTCGTTTTGTCGGCCGGGAGAATTTGTCATGAATAAAAGAATCGTGTTAGCTTTTTGACGGTTGTCGGGATGGATGATTTGAAAGACCGAAGTTCCGATCAGTTCAGACGGCTGATACCCCATGGCTTGACAAATCCTTAGTTTTTGGATTTTAACCCTTTTCAATTTCAAAAGCAACGAAACGCGATGTGATGTAAGCAGAATACGTAAGAATTCCGTCCGACTTTTAAATAAATATGGAACAAATTCATATTTGCAGATAACGTTGACGATGTAAGCATTGACCACAGTTTTATCCTATGGTAAGAGAGGAGGGATGTTTCAGACAGAAATCATTATTTTCCTCCAATCCTTTGCCTCTGATTTTTTAACGGCGTTCTTTAAATTTTTCACAGAGATAGGGAGGAGCACGTATGCGGCACCTCTAGTGCTTATTGTTATGTTTGGAATAAGTTTTCGTATGGGATTTATTCTCCTGCATGCCGTATCCTGGAACGGGCTTATCACTTTTTATTTGAAGGAGCTTTTTTTACTGCCGCGCCCGGCAAATGTGAATTCATACGTGAAGCTTCTTGGTAAATCTTTTTCCAATCCGACGCCCTTCGAAAGCATGGGTGCAAAAAGCTTTTTTGGGGGCTTTTCTAGAGACACCCTAGAATACATAAGAACTTCTCCCTTCGATACCTGGGGATTTCCCTCCGGCCATGCCAGCCATGCCGTAGTCCTTTGGGGTTCAGTCTCCTTGTATGTAAAAAAGACATTGGTTTTCCTTATGTCGGTGATGATGATAGTTTTTATCTCGCTCTCCCGGATGTATTTGGGTCGCCATTTTCTTGCTGACGTATTGGGCGGACTCCTGCTTGGATTATTTGTAGTTCTGGTTTTTTATTTTGGGATCTATAAAAACAATTCTTTATTATCCTTTATATTTGAAAAGAGTGAAAAAGCCCGAATTTCTATGGGTACGATTTTAGTTCTTTTCTATTTTATTTTTGTTCCTTTTCTCGTATTGCTCATCCCGGGGATTCCCATGGAACAAGTGGCCGCCCTTCTCGGGCTCAATCTGGGATTTATTTTGATAAGACATCGAGGAATCCCTAAAGATACGGGACATGTTTTGCAGCGATCCGGACGCGTGCTTTTAGCCGGAGCCGTATTTTTCCTGTTTTATGCCGGACTAAAAAGGGGGATAGGGCTTGTTCTCACAAATGAACCTGCTTCCGTTGAATTTATCCGCCTGGTTTTCAGTATGTTTATATCGCTTTGGGGCTCTGTGGAGATCAGTATTAAACTCAAGCTGTATGAACGCTGAATTCAATTCATAAGGATTGAAGGTCTAGTGCAGATAAAACAGGAAAATGTCTCGACTTAGGTCTCCGAAAACTGAGTTTTAGGGAAAAATTTGATGTCTTTTTTTCCCGAAACGGATCGGATTTGGTTGAGTTCTTCCAGATGTCGTAAAGTCAGCACGACCCAACCGCGGGCCAATTCGTGTTTCATCATTTTTACGTTGGGGTACAACTCCTTGATGATTTTGTCCGGAGTGATGCCCTGCGTTCCCTTTTTTTGAACAATACTTTTAACCTGATTCGTTCTTCTGAGGCGGTGCTTGAGGACTTCTTGAATGCGTTCCTTGGGATTGGTGATCGAACCACCATGGGCACTAAAGATCACTTGGAGATTTGGAAGACGGGATAAATTTTCGATCGTTTGGATGTAATCGCTTAGATGAGAATCAGGAGGGCCAAGCCAGGTTGTTACACGCCTGAGGATGTTATCACCAGCAAATAGGATGCCCTTTTTTTCGTTATAGAGCGAGACATGATCTGATGCGTGCCCTGGGGAAGGGAAAATTGTCCACGTTTCCCCATTGATTGATATTTTTGAGTTTTCTTCAATCACTATATCAGGATTCTTTAAGAATGTGAGCCCCATAAGGGGTTTATAAAAAAACCACCTGAATAAACCGTGGATTCCGCCCCACAGACGTCTGATCATCGAAGAATTAACTTTCATCAGATCATTGGTAGAGGCATGGTGGACTCTAATAAAACTTTTTTTGTTTTTTATGATATCCGCAGTTTTTTTGGTCACGACCACTTTCACTCCCAAATGCTTTTGCAGAAGTTTGAGGCCTGAGAAATGATCCGGATGGCTGTGGGTGATAAAAACGCGAGTGAGATGAAAAGGTTTATCCTTTTTTTTGTAAAGCTCTTTGATCTTTTTTATGTCTGCAATGAGTTTTTTAACCGTCTTTTTGTTTCCATAGCCGGCATCGCACATGAGGCCGTCAGGTCCAGCGAACAGGTAAATGTTTTCAGGAGGTTTGAGATTGCGCATGGCACCCTTCTCGATATGACAAAAAATGCCCGGATAAACTTCTTTCATTTTAATAGACACACATTATTCCATAAAACGAACTCTTTCTAAATGGTAAAGTCAATTTGACCGTGCAATTATCCTGTGATAAAAACTTAAATGCAGTCAGGAAAATCCATCACTTATGACAATTTCATGACATCTCACGATATTGAATACGGTTATACTATTGGCCTAAAAGAGAGGTTTTTCTTTGTTTAAGGAATCTCGACACTACGGCAAACAGATCCTTTTGTTTCTTCTTGTCTTTGTCCTGCCCAGCATTATTCTAGTCGTATTGAGTCTGCGTATGATCGGCCAGGAACGGGAATTGGCTGAGAAAAGAGCTTCGGATGAACGCAGAAGAATCACATCCGAAATGAGTCAGTATCTGTTTAACAGGCTGGAAACCATCAAAAACCAGGAAAAAAGTGCCGAATCCTTCTCAAAAGGGTACAAAAATCCGGAAGTCGTGTTTCTCGGTCAGGTTGAGGACAACAAACTTAAACTTCCATGGGAAATAAGTCCCGCGGGCGATTCAGAATTACTCTCTCTCAAACAAAATACTTTTATACAAAGAATACAACAGGCCGAGGAGGAAGAACTTGTCAAAAAGGATTACACTCTTTCTGCCCAGCTCTACCGGCAAATATTAAAAACATCCACGACTCGCACACAAAGAGGATATGCCGAACTTTTACTGGCCAGGGTGCTGATGAAATCCGGTCAAATAGAGGAGGCCATTTCTCAGTACAAAAATATTTTGCTTTTCCCGTCGAACATAATCGATGAATTCAATATACCGATTTTTTTGTATGCCGCTGGACGGCTATCTGATAACGACATGCTTTTAAAAACGGTGACAAAGCGGATCCACAAGAGATTGGATGAATCATACCCGATGTCACCCTCAGAATCTTATATGATTAAAGATATTTGTGAGAAGCTGGCGAATTCAATTTCTGAAGATGTCCCCGCCGGAATTGCTGAAAATATCCTTCAGACGATTAAAGAATATATCCATGACATAGAACAATCTCTTTCACTCCAGAGAGATTTTTCCTCTTTTTTCCGAGATCTCCAGAGTGAACAGCAAGAAACTGTTTGGATGGCCTATGGAGATAATCCCTGGCTGCTGAACTTGACCTCATCTATGTTTGACTCCAAATTTGTTTTGATTGTTGTCAATGCGCCTGATGTTCTAGAAACTCTGCAATTTGATAAGAATTTGGCGTCTTTTATTCCCCGCGATGTCCACTTTGTTCCAGATGAGACAGACTTTGGAGAATATATGGGCCCCCATTTTCGGGGGATAAGGATAGCTTTTTCAGAAAACCAAGAAAAAACCTTAATCAAGCAGCAAGGTCTTCAGCAGTCCTTTTACCTGCTTGCTCTTTTTTTAGTGATCGGCGTAACTCTTTTTGGTGCTTACCTGCTCTGGCGGGACGTGCGCCGTGATCTGCGGCTGGCTGAGATGCGCTCTCAATTTGTTTCCAGCGTCTCTCATGAGTTGAAAACCCCGCTGACTTCGATCCGCATGTTTGCAGAGACTCTGCGGCTGCGCCGCTCTAAAGACCAGAAAATGCAGGATGAGTATTTGGACACGATTGTCAACGAGAGTCAACGCCTGACCAGGCTTTTAAACAATGTTCTCGATTTTTCCAAAATTGAAAAAGGGAAGAGGGCCTACAAAATGGAACTCAGCTCGCTTCCTGAAATTATCCGCACTGCAGCTCGAACCATGGAATATCAACTCAGTCAACAGAACTTTAAACTTCATGTCCGGATAGTTGAGGATATGCCAGATATCCGAATAGATGGGGATGCTATCGAACAGGCTCTATTGAATCTCATCAGCAACGCCATGAAGTATTCGGGGGATTCTCGAGACATCGACGTGAAACTTGAAAAAACAGAAAACCAGGCCGTCATCCAAGTGATTGACCGTGGTATTGGATTAGATCCACATGAGCAAAAGAAAATTTTTGATAAGTTTTACCGTGTACCGTCACCGGAAAACGAACGAACAGCCGGCACGGGACTTGGGCTTTCTCTGGTTACTCATATTGTCGAAGCCCATGGCGGCCGCTTGGACGTCGAAAGTAAAAAAGAACAGGGGAGTGTTTTTTCGATTTTTCTGCCTCTAAAGAAGGAATCTTGAAAAAAATATTGATTATTGAGGATGACCTGGCCATACTCCGTGGACTTAAGGATAACCTCGAGTACGAATCCTATGATGTGATGACGGCCACAGACGGAGTAGAAGGCTATAATTTAATCCGGGAGAAAAAGCCCGACTTGATCCTTTTGGACCTGATGCTGCCCAAGATGAGCGGATATGAACTTTGCCGAAAAGTACGCGAAGAGGGATTGGCCACACCAATATTGATGCTGACGGCCCGAGGGGAGGAGATGGACCGGGTTCTGGGATTGGATATGGGTGCGGATGATTATGTGACAAAACCCTTTTCCGTTCCTGAACTTTTAGCGCGCATCCGGTCTGTTTTCCGGCGAATCCAGCAGTCCAAAGCCGGTGATCTGCCGGATAAACTTGAATTTGGAGGTATTTCTATCGATTTTAAACGTTTTGAGGCCCAAAAAGGGGATCATGTGCTTGATTTATCCCGAAAAGAATTTGGAATTGTGAGGCTGCTGGCAGCCAGATTGGGAGAGGTGGTCACCCGGGACGAACTTCTCGATGAAGTCTGGGGGCACGACCAGTATCCGACAACCCGCACCGTGGACAATCACATTGCCCTGCTCCGCTCGAAGCTGGAGGATGACCCGTCTCAACCCAATTTTTTGATTACGGTTCATGGAGTTGGCTACAGGCTGGTCCTCGAGAAAAAACATTTTCATGACAAAAAATAGACAATTTTATGGAATATATTTTGCAAAAAAATGACGAACATCAAACATCTTTGTGACACTTTCCAGAGCCGGAGGGATTAAATTAGTGATGAATCCAGTTACTAAAGGAGGCTCAAAATGAAAAAATTATCAATTTTGGGTTTGGTTCTTTTCACTATGTTCCTCAACTTCGGGATTTCCTCATCCCAGAGCGGCCAGGATCTTTTCCAGAAAGCACTGGCCAAAGAGAGGGCCGAGGGAAACCTCGAAGAAGCGGTCGTACTTTATCAGAAGGTTATCGATGAATCACAAGACATGACCCTAAAGGCTAAAGCCCTTAAAGCCCAGGCCCAGCTCCGTATCGGTCTGTGCTATGAGAAGTTGGGAAAGCAGGAGGCCCAAAAGGCATTCCAGAAGGTGATCGACAATTACCCAAATCAACTTGAAACAGTCAAGGCGGCCAGAGAAAAGCTAGCCAGTCTTTTGATAGCAAAGGCAGATGTGAAGGAAATGAAAATTCGAAAAGTCTTAGAGGGGCTTATTGTTGTCTATAGCTCAGTCTCACCGGATGGGCGATATTATGCCTATCCGGATTGGGAAAAAGGTGGAAATCTTGCGGTGCGAAATTTTGCAACAGGAAAAAGCCGCATCCTCACCGAGGATAAGGGAGGATTTGCATTTGATGCCAGATGGTCCCCAGACGGGAAGAAATTGGCATATACGTGGACGGATTTGTCGGACGTGAACACGGGCGAGCTCAGATCGGTGGGACTGGAGGGATCCGGTTCCCGGATTATATTTAAAAAGCAAGGTGTTCATGCCTTACCCTTTGACTGGTCTCCGGACGGGAAGCACATTTTGGCCTCTTTCTCAGGGAAGCCGCTTTCCCTCAAGGATGAATCTGTAAACCTAGGACTGGTTTCTGGTGAGGACGGATCTATTCAAATCCTCAAAACCTTTAAGCTTACAGAGTCGTTTCAGTCCAACAGTTTAATCAAAGAAGGATATTTTTCGCCGGATGGTCTATCCATCGCCTACACAAAAGAAGTGAAATCAGGTCAATCTATACAAAATGATATCTTTCTCTTCTCAATTGATGAAAAGAAGGAGATTCCTTTGGTCAAGCATCCTGCTGATGAGTACCTTTTGGGATGGTCACCGGATGGGAAGCATTTGCTCTTTGCAAGTAACCGCACAGGAACATTGGGAGTATGGACTGTCCGAGTGTCAGAACTGGGAATCCATAAAGATCCTGCACTGATAAGGGATAATATGGGATCCATGATACCTCTCGGAGTAACCAATGATGGTTCATTTTATTATGGTCTCAGGAATGATCTATCCTTTATCTTCTTGGCTGGATCTGATCTTGAATCGGGAAAAATCATCGGTAGCCCGACGAAACTCTCTGTACCTTTTGAAGGGTATAACAGCGACCCCTGTTTTTCTCCAGACGGTAATCGACTAGCCTACAGATCTGATCGTGGTGTTTTTCGGAAATTCAATAACACTGTTCTCTGTGTTCGAAATTTGAAAAGCGGCGAGAATACTGAATTTGATCCAATGCTGAAATATTTCAATCAACCGCGATGGTCTCCGGACGGAAGCAAAATTCATGTCGTGGGATACATCAAGGAGGGGGAATGGACGATTTACAGCATCGATCTTCAAACAGAAATTGTGGAATCCGTTATCCCTCCGGAAGAGGACAGTGATGTTTTCGGTCACTGCTGGTCTAAGAATGGAAATTCCATCTATTATTTAAGGGTAAAAGCGATTGCCGAAGGATCGACCATTCTCAATAATCGAATTATTCATCGTGATTTAGAGACGGGGCGAGAAGATGAAATCGGTTCATTTCAATCCGTCAACTCCACTCATGAACTTTTTGGAATTTCTCCGGATGGCAAAATATTGGCGTATGTCCAGAGAGATATGGATCAAGGTTTAGATATTATCAATGTCATCCCTGTAACAGGTGGAAAATCCGAAAAAATTTGTATCCTGGATCGTAATAAACACACGATCAGAGAACTGGCATGGAGTTCTGATAGCCGTTTTATCCTCTTTGCTTCTTTGAGTCGGTTGAGTCTGTTAGGGAGTCAATGTGAAATAATGCGAGTTTCAGCAGATGGTGGAGAACCGGAGAAGTTAGGAATCTCTATGGATTTGATTTCTTACTTGAGCATTCATCCTGATGGACGACAGATTGCATTTTCTTCGAAAGGATTTTCTCAAAGATATCCTGAAATCTGGGTGTTGGAGAACTTTCTGCCGAAACTCAAAGATAACAAATAAGCCCGCAAAAGGGGGATTGATAAGGACGGTTCTATTTCAGAACCGTCCTTTTATTTTGATTGAGATATTAATAAAATCTTTACAATTTCATGACAACTGGGATTCCGGAAATGATAGAATAAGCCCATGTTTTCCCTGCCCTCCGGCCGGTCAAAGAGCAGACTCCGAAAGCAGGTCCTTCTATTTGGAATCTCAGTCCTCCTTCCCGCGCTGGTTCTTTTATTTTTCACTGTCCGCATGAACCGGCAGGACAAAGAGCTGAGAAAACAGCGTGCGGAAGAGGCTAGGCAGCTGAAGGCTCAAGAAATCGGTCAGCATCTGGCAGATTTGTTTAATAGAGCAGAAAGGACACTTCAACAGGAAATGGATTCAACTCCAGACTGGAGTAAAAAATTCTACCAGACTTTTCCCGATCTGGTCTATGCTGGAAAAATAGTTGAAGGAGATCTCGAAATGCCCTGGGACAATTCAGAAGAGGCGATGTCGTTCTCCCAGACCGATAAATCAAGAAAGCTTATCCTCCATGCCCAGCAGGCCGAGTTTTCTTTAAATGACCTTCGCCGTGCTAAAACTTTGTTGAACCAAGCCTTATCCGCTGCAATTTCACCCGTTCAAAAAAGTTTTGTCCAACTGCAGCTGGGGAGGATCCTACTTAAGTCCAGAGACGAGGAAGGAGCTCGTCGAATCTACAATGAGATACTCGGTCAATCGGGTGACTTGATGGATGAATACGGAATTCCATTAACTCTTTTTGCTGCCGATCGCCTCTCTCTTATGAGTAAAGAGTTCGATCCCATCCTAGACAGGCTGAAAGGACTTATGGAAAGAAACCGTCTGCTTCCTCCAAGGGCACTTTATTTCATCCGGGACATCTCAGTGCAGATTCAAGACAACACGCAGGAAACCCTTCAGTTGGAAAAGATAAAAATGTTGAGAGAGGATACGGAGGATGCTCTCAAAAATATCGAGAGGATTCAATCGCTGAAGGTTTTAGTCGGGAGCTGGATATTACGCCGCAATTCCTCTGAAAAGGTAGGGGATTCAGTAACCTGGGAGGCTCACGGAGACATGCCTTTGATCGTCGGTATTCGTGAAGAGAGTGAAAACCAATCACCGATTCTCCTCGCATTTGACGGCCCAAAAATCCTTAGCACAGTAATAGAAGAAGCCGGCCTGGCCGAAACCTTCCCGGGATCCTGCCAAGTGATCACCGATCCCAATGGGGGAGGAATTCGCCTTGGAGGGATGTTTCAAGGATTTTGGCTCCGGTTTGATGAAATGGAGGTTTCCGACTGGTCTCAATCCTCTCTTCCATTTCCAATATTTTATTGGTTGATCCTTTTCCTGGTTGTTGGATTTACCGCTTTCGGGGGGTATTTGGTCTGGAGGGATGTCAGCCGGGAATTGGCGATTGCGGATATGAGGTCTTATTTTGCGGCCAGCGTTTCCCACGAACTGAAGACTCCCTTAACGGCCATTCGTATGTTCGCAGAGGCCTTGACAATGGGCGTACACAAACGCCCGGAGGATCCAGAAATATCTGCAAACGATTATCAGTGAGAGCGAACGCCTGAGCAGGCTGCTCAACAATGTGCTGGATTTCTCCAAGATTGAACAGGGTACACGGACCTATCGATTTGAACCCACTTCTCTTGAGGAAGTCGTCCGTACTGCGGAGAGGACATTGGCATTTCATTTAGACCAGAAGGGATTTAATCTTCAAGTCGATTTGGATGAAGGGATCCCGCCTGCTCTTGCCGATAGTGATGCCATTGAACAGGCTGTTCTCAACCTCCTACACAACGCAATGAAGTATTCCGGGGAAAGCCGAGAAATTCTCCTGAAACTCCGGAAGGAGGGAGACACGGCCAGAATTGAAGTGATCGATTCTGGTATTGGTATTTCGGATGAGGACAAGAGTTCTATCTTCGGAAAATTCTTTAGGGTGACCGGGATTGAAAACCAGAGGATTCCCGGGGCTGGCTTGGGATTGACAATTGTCTCCCACATTGCACAGTCCCATGGTGGCAGGATCGAAGTCGATAGCCGGCTAGGCCAGGGAAGCACTTTCTCTATTGTTCTCCCCTTGGAGGCAAAATGAAGCGGATATTGATCATCGAAGATGACCTTTCCATCCTGAAGGGCCTCAAAGATGTGCTGACCTTCAAAAACTATGAGGTCTTTACGGCTACTGATGGCGAGGAGGGATATACCGCAGCCAAAGAAAAGAATTTAGACCTTATCATTTTGGATATCATGCTTCCAAAAATAGATGGATTCACACTATGCCAGAAGCTGAGGGACACGGGGGATATGACCCCTGTATTGATGTTGACCGCCAGGGGGGAGGAGCCGGACAAAGTGCAGGGGCTGGATTATGGAGCGGATGACTACGTGACCAAACCCTTCTCTCTGCCCGAACTCCTTGCTCGGATCAGGGCCCTCCTCAGACGACAGATTGGAGAAGATGAGAGTAAGACTCCTCCGGATTCCTTGAAAATCGGGGATATACACTTGGATTTTAAGAAATATGAGGCGTCTAGAGGAGAGTCTTTATTGAGCCTGTCTCCCAAGGAATTTGGCATCCTCAGGTATCTTGCTTCTCGTGTCGGTGATGTTGTATCCCGGGACGAACTTCTGGATGAAGTCTGGGGATATGAGCAGTTCCCGACCACCCGGACCGTAGACAACCACATCGCGC
>SDBS01000063.1_pt1 | contig 78737 bp, 90 predicted proteins | sample 2277091 | NCBI WGS metagenome assembly SDBS01 (sample SAMN10404972, study PRJNA504765) | marine sediment metagenome | isolation source: marine sediment core GS10_PC15, 163 cmbsf | place: Arctic Ocean: Southern Knipovich Ridge | collected 2010
TCCTTGCCCTGGGTTGGATCATCCATTGCCGTTGTTGTTGGTACGCTTTGATGAATTTGTCTCTCGTTTGAAGGATTTTCTTGCACCTGCAGGTGTCCTTTTTTGAGGGTCAAATGTGCTATTCTTCCCGAAAAAAAACCCCCTTTCACTGGAAGGATGGGGGTTTTCAGCATCTTTATGTGATAACCTCGGCAGGCGAGCTACCGCTTTTCTTTGCGTCCCATCCTTTTCGAACGGTTTGCCGTTTCGGCTTCCTTGTCCTTGTTCCAAGGACGCCAAGTATAGTAGTATAACGTAGCGTAGATGTCAAGTTCCCCGATGCTTTTTGAGAAAACATGTATGATCAGATGTGTTTTGAGCTGGATGAGAAATGCCCTCTGCGAAAAATTATCCAGCGCGCGGTTTCCTCTTGGATTCCTCCATACGGTGTCGCGGTTTTTTGCGAAAGACGTAGTTGACAAGGTTACAAATTACGGTAACTTGAAATTGCTTGGTCTGAAAACTCTACCCATTAGCTCTGCAGAAACTTTCCAATTATCTACACTTTCTGTTAGCAAGATTCTGATAGAAAAAAAACTGAGGAATAGGTAATGCCTGGACGAGGTGAGAAAGCAAATGGGGAGGTTCGGGGTCTAGATTACAAGTTCTAGACCCAAGGAGGAAGAAAATGACCAGAAGAGTTATGCTTCTTTCAATCTTGATCTTACTGGTGGGAGGACTTTGTCCAGCCGGCTTTCCTGAGCGGACTGTGACCATGCTTGGTGTATGGGGAGGTGCGGAAAGGGATGCTTTTATGAAGACGCTGGAGCCGTTTGAAGAAGCGAGCGGAATTCGTGTGGAATTTACCGGTACACGTGATCTTCCGGCAGTACTCACTACCCGAGTGGCAGCTGGCAATCCTCCGGACGTTTCTAGTTTGCCCAATCCTGGTCAGATGGGTGAGTTTGCGAAGATGAAAGTCCTGGTTGATCTCAGCGAGTTCATGGATATGAGTAGACTACGGGACGAATATGCTGAAACATGGATTGATCTGGGAAGCTTCCAGGGGACTGTGTATGCGGTTTTCATCTCAGCAGATCTCAAGAGTCTGGTCTGGTATAATCCTAAGGCATTTATAGATGCAGGATACCAGATACCGAAAACCTGGGATGAACTCATCACTCTTTCCGATAAAATCACTGCTCAGGGTAGAAGTCCCTGGTCTATTGGTCTTGAGTCCGGTGCTGCTAGTGGCTGGCCCGGGACTGACTGGATTGAAGACATTATCCTCAGAACCGCAGGACCGGAGATTTACGATAAGTGGGTCAATCACGAAATATCCTGGACAGACTCGACCGTAAAACGTGCCTGGGAGCTTTTTGGTCAGATCGCCCGAAATGAGGAATATGTTTATGGGGGGTCAACAGCCGCACTTACTGCCAACTTCGGGGAGGCTCCTAACGTGCTATTTTCTACTCAACCTCGTGCATATATGCATAAACAGGCGACCTTTATCAAGAGTTTTATTCTCAAGTACGATCCCGACCTTAATCCAGGTGAGGACTTTAGCTTTTTTCCCTTCCCACCCATTGATTTAGAGTACGGCACCCCGGCTCTAGGAGCTGCTGATATGTTTGCCATGTTCAACGATACTCCAGAAGCACGAGCCCTTATGTGCTACCTGGCAACTGCTGACGCGCAGGAGATCTGGGTAGCCCAGTTGGGAAAACTGTCAGCTAACAGAAGGGTGAACCCTAATGCTTATCCTGATGATCTTACTCGCAAAGCCGCCAAAATATTAGCCAGTGCCGACACATTTCGCTTTGACGGGTCGGATCTCATGCCTGCTGCTGTAGGGTCTGGTTCTTTCTGGAGTGGGATACTGGACTATGTGGGTGGTGAAGATCTGGATTCTATTCTGAAAAGAATTGAAGAAACAGCTGTTGAGGCCTACAAAGAATGAGAGAAGCTGCATCTTCCTTGTCTTGTAAACCGCTTCAAAGGGGGAGCTCTCTCGATAGCTTTCCTTCGTAATCGATAAATGCCCGCGGATTGTTTCAAGATATATTGAAACGGAGGTGTAAGAATGAATGTTGGAGATAGGGCCCCAGATTTTGAACTTCCCTCTACCGAAGGAGGAAAGGTTCGTCTCAAGAAGGAGTTGGGTAAAGGAAACATACTTCTCCTTTTTTACCCTTTTGCTTTCAGTCCGGTATGCACTCAGGAAATGTGTTCTATTCGTGATGGCATGACCGAGTTCACGGCCATCGAAGCAAGAGTTATCGGGATCAGCGTGGATAGCCCTTACGCTCAAAAAGCCTGGGTTCAGCAGCTAAATCTAAACTTTCCTCTTTTGAGTGATTTCAATAAAGAGGTAAGTGAAGCCTATGGTGTCCTCTATGAAGATCTCGGAGGATTTAAAGGAGTAGCCAAGCGTTCTGCCTTTGTTTTGGACAGAGAGGGATCTGTTCTTTATGAATGGGTCTCCGAGGATCCAGAAAAGTTACCCGATCTTGAAGCAATAAGGAAAGTGCTTCGATAGCCTGCCACATTTGAATACCAATAGACAAAGCTTGGGAAAATACAGGGTGTATATGTTAATTTTTATGGAGGATGAAGCCTATGCCTAAGCACCTAACAGATAGTAGAGATTCTGTTTCGATTGTTCTGGTTGGGGAGGCCGGGCAGGGGATTCAAACCGTTGAATACATTCTCACCCGTGTTTTCAAACTTTCTGGCTACAATGTTTTCTCCAGCACAGAATTCATGTCCCGAATACGGGGGGGAGTGAATTCCTCTGAGATACGTATATCATCAAGGAGGGTATCTTCTTTTGTTAATAGGATGGATATTCTCATTCCTCTCAGCAAAGGCGCCCTGCACCACGTGGAGGAAAGATTTTCGCCTGAAACGATTATCCTGGGCGAGAAAGAGAATTTCCAAAAGGAATATCGCGGCAGCGAAGATATGATGATAGATATACCTTTCTCTCGAATGGCATCCGACGTTGGAAGCAAAATCTATTCTAATACAGTTGCCGTTGGAGTACTCTCAGGTCTTTTCAAAGTTGAAGCAGATATTCTTGAGGGCTACTTGAAAACGCATTTTTCTCGAAAAGGAGAGGGGATCGTACAGAAGAATATTGAAGCTGCACGAAAAGGGTACAGGACCGCGAGGGACTTGGTGGCGTCCGGCAAAATCCACATGGAGATACAGAGAAACCCGAAGGTTGCAAATGAGATTCTCCTTAATGGTGCCGAGGCAGTAGCACTAGGTGCAATAGGTGGAGGGTGCAACTTTGTCCCCTTTTACCCTATGTCCCCTTCAACCTCGGTGGGGATATTTCTTGCCCGGTACTCCCAGGACTTTGACATCGTTGTTGAACAGGCAGAAGATGAAATTAGTGCCATTAATATGGCAATTGGAGCCTGGTATGCAGGCGCACGAGCAATGGTTACTACCTCGGGGGGAGGGTTTGCTCTCATGGTAGAAGGCCTAAGTCTTGCCGGTATGCTGGAGATGCCGGTTGTTATTCACCTGGGTCAGCGGCCAGCTCCAGCAACAGGACTTCCCACCAGAACAGAGCAGGCTGATCTCTTATTTACCATTCATGCGGGTCATGGAGAGTTTCCACGAATTATCCTTACTCCCGGCAACACTCAGGATATTTTTTGTCTTACCCAGAAAGCCTTCAATCTTGCCGACAAATACCAGGTTCCTGTAATCCTCTTGACTGATCAGTACCTGCTTGAGTCGTACTACAACATACCTTCTCTTGAGGGATCCGGACTCGAGATTGAAAGATATATAATGAAAACGGGTAAGGATTACAAGCGGTATAGAATCACTCCTGATGGTATCTCTCCCCGGGGTATTCCTGGATTTGGAGAAGGTCTTGTGGTAGTAGATAGCGATGAACACGATGAGGAGGGCCATATTACGGAAAACCTCAGTTTGCGGACAAAGATGGTTAACAAAAGACTCAAGAAGCTGGAACTGATAAAAGAGGAAATAATTCCACCTGAGCTTGTGGGGAGCAAAAACTACAAAACTCTCATGGTAGGATGGGGTTCAACCTATCATGTAGTTAAGGAAGCGCTAGAGCATTTGGGGAGGGACGATATTTCTTTTCTCCACTTTAAACAGGTGTATCCACTGCATCCTCTTGCTTCAGATTACCTCAAAAAGGCAAAATGTCGCGTGATTATTGAGAATAACGCTACCTCTCAATTTGGCACATTAGTGGAACTTTGCACCGGTATCGATATTGAGAAGAAGATTCTCAAATATAATGGTTTGCCTTTTTCCCTGGAAGAGGTTGTGGAGAGCATAAAGGCACTATGAGATCAGGGGGTATGATGTATGGATACAAGATTATTTGATATGGGAGACATTGACATAGCCTGGTGTCCCGGGTGCGGTAACTTCAGTATTCTACGCACGTTGAAGGAAGCTCTTCTCGATCTTAACATGAAGCCAGAGAAGCTCGTGATTGTGTCAGGAATAGGCCAGGCGGCAAAAGCTCCTCATTATCTGAAAACCAATGTATTTAATGGGCTGCATGGAAGATCCCTCCCTGCAGCAACCACAATTAAAGCGGCAAATCCTGATCTTACTGTGATAGCTGAAAGCGGTGACGGGTGTATGTATGGTGAAGGCGGGAACCATTTCATACACGCAATCCGCAGAAATCCCGACATAACTGCTATTGTGCACAACAATATGGTGTACGGGTTGACCAAGGGACAGGCCTCACCCACGAGCGGGGAGGGTTTCAAGACGCCGGTTCAGACAAAAGGCGTATTTCTCGAGCCATTTAACCCTGTGGCGGTAGCAGTTGCTCTGGACGTCTCTCTTGTTGCAAGGGCATTTTCCGCTGATGCAGACAAGACAAAAGAAATGCTGAAAAAAGCTATCATGCATAAAGGATTTGCACTGGTGGATATCCTTCAGCCCTGCGTTACCTATAATAAGGTAAATACACGCAAATGGTTTAAAGAAAAGACCTACTATCTTGACTCCTCATACCATCCTCATGATAGGCAAAAGGCTTTTGAAAAGGCAACAGAGAAAGATAGACTTCCCCTGGGGATTTTGTACGTGAATTCACACAAATCGACCTTTGAAGAAAACGCAGGTATTTATCAAAAAAGCGCTGATCCGTTGTATAAGAGAGAGCCGGATATGGGAAGATTATGCAATCTGATTGATGCAAAAAGAAGGATGTGAAGCGGAAAAACAAAATCATTTGTTTGGAGGTGAGAATAAGTGAGAGTTTTGATCGTGAGTGCGGATAATTTTGAAGACTCAGAGCTTCTGGTCCCCTATTACAGATTAAGGGAAGAAGAAATTGAGGTGGACGTCGCCTCCATGAGGAAAGGGAAAATAAGAGGAAAACACGGCTACGAGGTAGAGGTAGACAAAACTCTGGAAGAAGTGCGATCTCGTGATTATGATCTTCTCATCCTCCCTGGCGGAAAAGCACCTGAGGCCATACGAAAAGAAGAAGAGGCTGTCAAGATTGCCAAGGACTTCTTCGAGGAGAACAAACCTGTCTCAGCCATATGTCACGGCCCGCAGCTCCTAGTAACAGCAGACCTTCTTAGGGGGAGACATGCAACCTGCTCCAAGTCGGTGGCTGAAGAACTAAAGGATGCGGGTGCAATTTACGAAGACAGAGAGGTTATTGTGGATGGGAACCTCATTACTTCAAGGCAGCCATCTGATCTCCCTGCTTTCCTGCGAGAGACAATGAATATGCTCAAAAAGAAGTGAGTACGATTCATAAGAAGATCATCCCGGGAGATGCCACTGTGTAGCCTTGAAACAAAGCCCAGTTTTTGATGGAGGAGGCTATGATGCAACACGTACCGGGGGAAAACAAAGGTCGAATTATTTTTTATGGTTTGAGCACCTGTGGATGGTGTGAGAAAACCAAAAACTTTCTGGATAGGCTTGGAGTCGAATACTCCTACGTATATGTTGACCTTCTCGAAGCTGAGGAACAAGAGTCTGTCAAAAATGAAGTTCGACGTTGGAATCCTCATTGCTCCTTTCCCACCGTGGTCATTAATGATGAGGTATGTGTAGTAGGATACAAGGAGCATGAAATCAGGGAGGCGATAGGCCCATGAAGAAGATGAACGTAACTGACCAAGATATTCAGAAGCTTTACGAGGGACTGAATGGTGAGGCGGAAACTTCCGGGTACCATCTTAATCCGGATACGGAGCTCACAAAAAAGCTTGTCAGAGGTCTTCTGGTAAATGGGCAAAGATATGGGTATTGGTCTTGTCCTTGTAGATTAGCATCAGGAGTCAAGGAAAAAGATCTTGATATAATTTGTCCTTGCGAGTACAGGGACCCTGATCTCACCGAATACGATCAGTGCTACTGTGCACTCTATGTATCAGAAAAGGTTCTGAGAGGTCAAGAGACCACAGTCTCCGTTCCTGAACGTCGCGGTACTACCCCCGAAGCACCAAAAGTAGAACCCTCATTGCAAGCTCTTTCTGATCGTCCTTTTCCTGTATGGAGGTGTCGGGTTTGTGGATATCTTTGCGCAAGGGAAACTCCTCCAGAGGTTTGCCCCATATGTAAAGCAAAAAGAGACAGATTTGAGAAGTTTATGTAAAAAGCATTTTTCTTCGCCGATTTTGATGTATAATCCCATTTTGACGGTATAGCTATAGTCTACGACCAGAGCCCACCGGGCAAAACTTATCCGATAGATATAGGTTTATCTCCTCCCCACACCCCATGCAGATTACAACTAGAGAATGCTCGCAATGTACCACCTATCTCAAGCATTACCTCAAAGGTTGCCCTGGGATTGACCTTGCCACCGGCGAAATCAACCCGGGCCAGATAAACATCATTCTCATAAAGGTCGATAAACTCAATGTGGTGGCCTGCCTCATTAGGATGGGCTAGTAACTTGCCCACCTTCACTGAGACCTGGATTGCCTCCCCGGCACTGGCGCTGCCTGGTGCATCTATCACCGGAAGATGCTTTTTCTCCAGATCAGTCATGTTGTTAGGATCCTCGGGTCGATTCACCTGGCTGAATAGACTCTTCTCCGCCATTTTTAACCTCCTTTTTTTGATTGATGATTCTTGTCCCCCGTCGGCATCTATCCTCCTATTAGTTCCATGTCCTCACCACAGCAGACCAGGGTTCCTCCGCCAGCCTTGGTTACGTTTACCTCATTGCCGCAGACATTACACCTATATTTCTCTCCCACTTTTTTGACCGCCATTTTCACCTCCTATTATTTTTTCTGTCTGGATTTTTCGAAAATGCATAACAATAACGATAGGCAAGCCAGCTCACTCTATATCTTTCTTAATATTCTCAAATTCGTCTTTGGTTATCTCACCTCTAGCATATCGCTTTCTCAGAATTTCCAAAGCCGACTCTATGCTGTCTTTACCTTGCGCGTGCGAGATTCTTCCTGACTGCGATTGAGCGAATAGCCACTTTGCCAATACCAAGATTCCTACCACTACCACAATCCAAAAAAGAACCATCATGATCATTCCTCCAAACCACCACCCCAATCCCCAACCCCAGTAGTGCATGAGTCACCTCCCTTTGTCATGGTCTGTCCCGCCCGACTAGAACTTCCCTGCTTAGTTATTTTGCTCACCGATGGCCGCTATTCTAGCCCAGGATATTGTCGAGTACCATCATGATGACAAAGCCAGCTATCAATCCAAAAGTGGCATCTCTTTCGTGGCCCTTTCGATGGCTTTCAGGAATCAGCTCGTCACAGACGACAAATAGCATGGCTCCGGCAGCAAAAGCAAGACCCAGGGGCAGAAGGGGACCTGCCAAGGTAACAATGGAAACCCCCACGAGGCCCCCGATGGGTTCCGCCAAACCGGTGAGAGTGGCGTACCAAAGAGCCTTTCCTCGACTATATTTTTCCCGAACCAAGGGTAAGGCTACCGCCAGGCCCTCGGGAATATTCTGGAGCCCTACCCCGGTGGCCAGGGCGATCCCAGCTCCCACATCTCCACCGCCAAAACTCACTCCTACCGCCAGCCCTTCAGGAAAATTGTGAATAGTGATAGCCAAAACCAAAAGCCAAATACGTCTGAGATTTGAAGAAGGTCCTTCTGGTCCAGATATGAAATGAATGTGAGGGGTGAAACGATCAACTAGATGGAGGAACAGGCCTCCAGTTACAGTGCCCAGAACGGCTATCCAGATTCCTCCCAGTTCGATTGCTGGAACAAGGAGACCGAAGGCAGTAGCTGCCAACATCACCCCGGCAGCGAATCCAAGCATGACATCCAGTGTTCTATCCGAAACCTGCTTTGTAAACAAGACGGGCAAAGCCCCGACCCCGGTGGCAAGGCCGGCCGCCAAACTGGCCAGAAAACCTATTCGTATAAGCTCTGCACTTGGAGGTATCTCTCTCCTCCCTGGATCCGGTCCAGATTCCTGTTGGTTTTAGATTCTTCGTTAACTCACTTTCCCAGGGCCTGCTGAAGATCCATATCATTACCCTTTTTGGCTACTTGTGAGAAATTTCTTGGCGTTTTCTTCAAATGCCAGATACAGGCAAACCTGCTTGGGTCGGCTTCTTGGGAAGTGGTTGACATTAAGGGAGTTAGGAAGCTTCCTTTTTCCATTGAGAGCTTTTTTGGAAGGGCGTCCCTTAATATCTCCTCATTCAGAGAGTGGGCTACAGCGTTCATAGTAGTTGAAGTGGTTATATGTCTTTCTTAAGAAATAGCAAAAATGTGATATTTGTCAATCATGGAGACCTCATGTCGTGAACCAACTCAGCGGCCATCTCTCTTCTTGTCTTGTCTTGTCTTGACCGTCATCGCTTTTGCTATAGAATATGAGCGCATGAGTCTAGGTTCCTGTAGGGCAAAAAGGTAAGACCCAAAAGGGGAAAGCCCCTTCCTTTTTGCCAAGACTATTGCGAGAAAGTAAGCTTTTCCAAGCAATGTGGGGAAGCTATTTGGGAAGAGCTCCTTTTTTGTCCGGAGTGTCGAGGAGAGGGAACAGCTTTTGAGGGGCTAAGAGATGACGGAAAAGATAACTATTATCGTTTTTAGCGGAGACTTGGATAAGGCTCTTGCGGCCTTTAACCTGGCAATAGGTGCCGCTGCCATGGAGATGAAAGTCACCATGTTCTTTACCTTCTGGGGATTGAACGTGATAGGAAAAGATAAGAAGGTGAGTAAAGCCAAGGGTATGATGCGGAAGATGCTCAATTTGGTTAACCGGGGTGGGGCGAAGAGGCTTCCTCTTTCGCGATTGAATATGGGAGGCCTGGGTGGATCGATGATGAAGAAGTTGATGAAGGATTCCAAAATCCCGTCTTTGGAGGAAATGATCCGAATGGCCCATGAGATGGGAGTAGAATTTATCGCCTGCACCACCTCCATGGGGATGATGGGGATTCTGAGAGAGGATCTTATCCCCGAGGTAGCTAGACTAGCCGGGGTTGCTACCTATCTGGGGGAGGCTGGAGAGGGGAAGATCAACCTCTTCATTTGAAGATACGGGTGAGAAAAAAAATGAAGGCAGATACTACCTTAGATACGCTGGGGCTATATTGCCCCATGCCTATCGTGAAGGCAGGACAAACGATCAAGGATCTCAAAATGGGCGAGGTTTTGGAAGTCATCTCCGATGATGAAGGGATAAAGGAAGATATGCCTGCCTGGTGTAGGCAGACAGGAAATGAATTCCTGGGGATAGAAGAAAGCGAGGGGGAGTACAGGGTCTACGTTAAGAGGGCAAAGTAAGGGAGAGAAGCATCATATCTTCTTCAACTCATCCTTTATTCTGTTTAGCCGTTCTTCACTGGGATTTCTATGGGTGAAAAGGCTGGCTTCTTAAGGCTCGCCGGGAGGGTTCCCAAGAGCTCATAATTCAACTTATCTGGCTTTAGGACTTTGTCTAAGACCCGGGCAACCATGATCATACGGTCAGATCCTCTTTGTGTTGTCGCAGGATAGCCTGTGTATGACCAAGATGATAAAGGCCTGCAAAGGAAAACTACCACCCACGAGTCCTCGAATAGCATATTCTTCTTTCGCCTGCCGGCTATAACATCGCAGAACTTACACTATCTTCACTCTTTCTTTCCAGGGCTTCGCAAGCCTGTGGCCGCTGTCAGGATCTATGGGTGACAATAAGATTTGATCAGGCCAGGAGATGGGACTACTCAGTTTTTCCCCTTTGAAGATAATGGAAGGAATGATACTATGTATCCAAAGATTACGCGTACGCCATGAAAAGCCTGGAAAATGTGGTCAGTCATTTCGTCCGGAGAAGGCTCAAGGAGCAATGAGGGATGAAGAATGAAAGCAGCTTAGCGGAAGAGGCGAGGGATCAAATTGAAGACGTGGGGAAAGCGGACATTCTGGTGGGGATACCCAGTTTCAATAGTGAAAGGACTATTGGCCATGTGATGAGAGCAGTTCAGTATGGTCTGGCCAAATACTTTCCAAAGTTCAGATCAGTGGTTATGAACTCCGATAGCGGCTCAACTGACAGAACCAGGGGAATCGTTAAGGAAACAAGTATCTACCCTGATCTAGATACTATTTTTGTTGAACATCCAGTTCGGCCAGCAAGGAGTCTTTCCATTCCCTATCATGGTATTCCCGGGAAAGGAAGTGCTTTTAAGGCTATTTTCGAAGCAGCGAAGCTATTGAAGGTAAGAGCCTGTGTGGTGGTTGATTCTGATCTGAGAAGCGTTAATCCTGAATGGATTGAGCTTTTGGCCGGTCCGATCGTGATAAAAGGTTATGATTACGTTTCTCCTCTTTACTTTCGTCATAAATACGACGCTACCATTACCAATTCTATTGTGTATCCTCTAACAAGAGCCCTTTACGGTTTGAGGGTGCGTCAACCCATAGGGGGAGATTTTGCCTTCGGGGGCAAACTAGTCAAAGCCTTCCTGGGCAAGAATGTTTGGGGAACGGATGTGGCCCGCTTCGGCATAGATGTCTGGATGACCACCACTGCCATAAACGAAGGGTACAAGGTCTGTCAATCTTTCTTGGGAGCCAAGATACATAATGCCAAGGATCCCGGAAAAGATCTTGGTCCCATGTTTAAACAAGTGGTGGGCACCCTTTTTCACCTCATGGGTGACTATCAAAGTCACTGGAAAGGGGTCACTCATACGAAACCCACCGCTATTTATGGTTTTCGTTCGGAAGCTTCGCCTGAGCCGGTAGCGGTAAATCCTGAGGTTTTGATAGATGAATTTAGAAAAGGAGTAGGGGAGAATCGTGCTTATTGGCTTACTTTTCTACCGCCCGGAAGAGTAAAGCAGCTGGAGGAAGCAGCCAGGCTCTCCTTGCGTAAATTTATTCTTTCTCAAACACTTTGGGTAAAAACGGTCTATAACTTTGCCGTTGCCTATGGTCAAAAGAAAAACGCTCCACCTGAGGCGAGGGATAAGCTCCTGAAGTCTCTGGTTCCTATTTATTTTGGAAGGACAGCTTCCTTTGTTATTGAGACCAAGGAAATGCCGACCTACGAGGCGGAGGAGGTAATTGAACGATTATGTGATGAGTTTGAGAAATTAAAGCCTTATCTCCTAAGAACATGGAATGCTGTCCAAAAGGGTTCTAACCCTGCCTCACATTAGCATTGATGAGGGAGGCAGCTTGAATTTATATTTGACAGCTAGCGACTTAAAGAATATAATCACATAGCAAGAATGAAGACGAGGCCAGCAGAGATAGTCTGAGACGAGATGAGGGGAGAAGCTATACGCATTTACCGGGCTCATCTCGAGCTCGGTTTTTTTGTTGACTTTTTCTTCCCAACCCTCTGAGGAGGTCATTAGTAATGTACTATCCCGACCAGGCAAAGTTCAAGCAGCTTGCCAGAAAGGGTAATCTCATCCCTGTTTATAAGGAGGGTCTGGCTGATCTAGAAACCCCGGTTTCTGCTTTTTTGAAGCTGGGCCAGGGAAGGTTCTCTTATCTACTGGAAAGTGTGGAAATGGAGGAAGGACTGGGAAGGTACTCATTCCTAGGAATCGACCCCTTTCTTCTTTTCGAATTCAGGGGAAAAGAAGTCATCCTCTGCAGTGCAGAAAGCCGTGAGGTTCTCTCAGCTCATAATGGGCCCCTGGAGGTTTTAAAGAAAGTTATGGCGAGATTTGAGGTACCCAGTCTGCCGGGTCTACCCCGTTTTTTTGGAGGAGCGGTGGGATATGTGGGGTATGACGTCATAAGATTTTGGGAAAAGGTTTCTGCAAAGAATCCGGATGACTTGAATCTCCCGGATGCCCTCTTTATGTTTGCCAAGGTTCTTGTCATTTTTGATCATCGTGACCATAGAATAAAGGTAGTCTCCTACGCTTTTTTGGATGGGAGAGAGCCACCTGGTAAAACGTATGAGGAGGCTACAAAGAGGATAGATGAAGTGATGGCTAAGCTAAGGAAATCTACTGCTGGCCTTATTTCCAAAGATCCAGATCAAAGGGGCAGGCGCTTAGCAAAAGCTACATCCAACCTCACCTGCTCTTCTTATGAAGGGATAGTGCGAAAAGCCAAGGAATATATCAGGGAGGGAGATATTTTTCAGGTGGTCTTATCCCAGAGACTCACCAGAAGGATATCCTCATCCGGTTTCAACATATACCGGGCTCTTCGTTCTCTCAACCCCTCTCCTTATATGTACTACTTGAGGTGCGGGGACTTTGAAATAGTGGGATCTTCACCAGAGATTCTGGTGAGAGTGGAAGGGGGTGATGTTACTCTTCGCCCCATTGCCGGGACCAAGCGCCGGGGGAGAAATCAGAGTGAGGATAAAGCTTTGGCCAAGGAACTTCTGACGGACCCCAAGGAAAGATCGGAGCATGTGATGCTGGTAGATCTTGGTCGTAATGATGTGGGAAGAGTTTGTCGGTATGGGACGGTGAAGGTTAGTGAACTGATGGTGGTTGAGAGGTATTCCCACGTGATGCATTTGGTTTCCAATGTGGAGGGGAAACTGAAGCGGAATCTAGATCAGTATGGCCTTCTCAGAGCCTGTTTTCCTGCCGGAACGGTTTCAGGAGCCCCCAAAGTGAGAGCCATGGAGATCATCGAGGAGCTCGAGCCTACTGCTCGTGGCCTGTATGCGGGAGCTCTGGGATATTTCAGTTTTTCCGGAAATATGGATACCTGTATTATTATTCGAACTATAATCGTAAAAGACGGATTTGCTCATATTCAGGCAGGAGCAGGAATTGTGGCCGATTCTAATCCCCGGAGGGAGTATCAGGAGACAATGAACAAAACGCGAGCCCTCACCAGAGCCATTGAGATGGCTGAAAAAGGGTTGGAGTAGAAAAACCGCATCTTTTCGGAAGGTATGAAATGATTCTTGTCATCGACAATTACGACTCCTTTGTATATAATTTGGTTCAATATCTGGGGGAACTGGGACGAAGGCTGGTAGTCTACCGCAATGATAAAATTACCCTGAGCGAGGTAAAAAGAAAGAAAATAGAAGCCCTGGTAATTTCTCCCGGCCCGGGGAGGCCGGCGAATGCTGGAGTTTCCAATGAACTTATTCAGCACTGCTCTCGCTATCTTCCTATCCTGGGAGTATGCCTGGGTCATCAATGTATAGGAGAGGTTTTTGGGGCAAAAATTGTCCATGCAGAACGCCTTATGCACGGCAAAACCTCCCTTATCCATCACTACGGAAAGGATATTTACAGGGCTGTGGAAAACCCTTTTACAGCCACCAGATATCATTCTTTGATCATCAAAGAAGACAGTCTGCCTGAGTGTCTCATAAGATGTGCCTGGACCCAAGAAGGAGAGATTATGGGGATAAGACACAAGGACCTACCCGTCTTTGGAGTGCAGTTCCATCCAGAATCTATTCTGACCAAAGTGGGTAAGCAGGTACTCAAAAACTTTCTTGAAGAGATCCGAGGTGGCGGAAAATGATTAAAGAAGCCATCAGCAAAGTAGTACAAGGCTCTGACCTGAGGGAAGAAGAGGCTGGGTACGTCATGGGAGAAATCATGGGAGGGAGAGCCACCCCATCCCAGATAGCCTCTTTCTTGACCGCCCTCAGGATGAAGCGAGAGACGGTGGTGGAGATTACGGGCTTTGCAAGGGAGATGCTGAAAAGAGTTGACTCTTTCAATCTTAAAGAAGATGTCCTGGTGGATACCTGTGGGACCGGAGGCGATGGAAGTAATACCTTCAATATCTCCACAGCTGCCGCTTTTGTGGTAGCCGGGGCTGGCTTGATGGTGGCCAAGCATGGCAACAGAGCTCTGTCCAGTCGTTGCGGCAGCGCGGATGTGCTGGAGACCCTGGGGGTCAAATTGGATCTGGCAAAGGAGAAGGTAGGAGAGTGTTTGAGGAAAGTGGGGATCGGATTTCTCTTTGCCCCCATCTTCCATCGAGCTATGAAGTATGCTCTTGTCCCTCGCCAGGAGATGGGAATTAGAACTGTTTTCAACATTCTCGGTCCTCTTACCAACCCCCTGGGGGCAAACGTTCGCCTTATCGGTGTATATGATGCGTCTCTTACAGACACTCTGGCTATGGTGCTGAAGAACTTAGGAGTGAGGGGTGCGTGTGCTGTTTGCGGAGAGGATGGCCTGGACGAGATCAGCATTACTGGAAAAACCAGGATTACTCAGCTCAAAGATGGATCTATTGAAACCTATTATGTAGAGCCCGAAGACTTTGGAATGAAAAGGGGTTCTTTGGACCGGATAAAAGGAGGCAGCCGCGAGGAGAATGCCCTTATCCTCCGAAGCGTGCTCGAAGGGGAAGAAGGACCAAGAAGGGACGTTGTTCTTCTCAATGGTGCTGCCTGCTTTACAGCGGCGGGTATCGCCGCGGATTTTAAAGAGGGAATCGAAATTGCTGAGAGTTCTATTGATTCAGGAAACGCCAAGGAGAAACTGGAGTCCTTGATTGAGTTTACCAATTCGTAAAAGACGCATGCTCTTGGGAGTGATCAACCATAGGGATTTCAATACAATCCGGTACCCTGGCGATTCCCTCGGGGCGAGGCACATGCGAAGCGTTCCCCTTTCGGTATCTTGTTCCAGAGGAGTGTGAGGTAAATTTTGAGGGGGAGGATCTTTGATTCTAGACGAGATAGTAGATAATAAGCTGAAGGAACTTGCCGAGCGAAAGAAAGGCGTTCCTCTCGCAACCTTAAGATCCAAAATAGCCGCCCTTACCCCCACCAGGAACTTTAGGGAGGCGATATCTTCTTCGGGGGGAACTAACATTATTGCTGAGATCAAAAAGTCCTCTCCCTCTAAAGGTGTAATACTCGAGAATTATGATCCCGAGGGACTAGCCCGAATCTACGGGGAAAACGGTGCCTCAGCTATATCTGTTTTGATGGACCAGAAATTCTTTGGAGGTGATCTGGATGATCTCGCCAAAACCAGGAGAGTTAGCTCCCTGCCCATTCTGGCTAAGGAATTCATGCTGGATGAGTACCAGATTTATGAGGCCAGGCTTTTGGGAGCAGATGCTATTCTTCTAATTGCTCGTATATTGAGTAGAAACAAATTAAGAGAGTATCTAGATTTAGCGTCAAGGCTTGAGCTGGAGTGCCTTGTTGAAATTCACGGGGATGAGGAGTGGAGTAAAGTGAAAGGCCTTCCCCTGGGTATGGTGGGCATTAACAATCGGAATCTGGCTAGCCTCAAGGTGGATGTAGAGGTGAGTTTCAATCTTGTCAAAAAAATACCCTCGGACGTGACAGTTGTCAGTGAGAGTGGAATTTGCAGCCGCGAGGATATTCGTAGGCTGGAAGAGGTGGGGGTGAATGCCTTCCTTATAGGTGAGGCTCTGCTAAGAAGTAAGGATGCCGGAAGAAAACTGAGGGAGCTTGTGGGAAGGGAACCTTTTTGAAGAAGATGACCAGGATCAAGATCTGCGGAATAACCAATAAGAAGGACGCACTTGAGGCAGCTCATCTTGGCGTTGACGCCCTCGGTTTCGTATTTGCCGAAAGTCCAAGAAGGGTTATTCCCAGGATGGTGCAAGAAATTGTTGAGCTTCTCCCACCCTTTGTCTCCCGGGTGGGAGTTTTCGTTAACGAAGAGAGAGAAAAAGTGAAAGAAATAGCGGCGAGGTGCCATCTGACGGCCCTACAGTTTCACGGGGAAGAGCCTCCCGCATGGTGTGAAGGGTTTAAGGAAAAAACCGTGAAGGCTTTTTCCATCAAGGACGAGGACATATTGGAGACTATTCCGGAATATGAAGTAGATGCCTACCTTCTTGATAGCTATTCTCCCTCTAAATACGGTGGGACAGGAAAAACTTTTGACTGGGATATTGCCAGGAAAATCAAGAAGTTCGGGGTGCCTGTTATCCTTTCGGGAGGATTGGATCCTGACAACGTTAAAGAAGCTATAGAGAGGGTTAGACCCTTTGCCGTAGACGTTGGTAGTGGAGTGGAAGCGGAGGAAGGAAAGAAAGATACAGAAAAACTTGAAGACTTTGTGAGGAAGGTGAGACAGACAGATGAATCATTCACCAATGCCTGATAGAAGGGGACACTTTGGTCGTTTCGGGGGAAAATTTGTTCCCGAGACACTCATGCCTGCCCTGGCGGAGTTGGAGGAGGCTTACCAAGAGGCAAAGAAAGATAAGCAGGGTTTTCAAGAAGAGTTGAGGGGATATCTCGGGAATTATGCCGGCCGTCCAACTCCCCTTTTCCTGGCCAGAAGGTTAACTCATCACCTGGGAGGGCCCAGGATCTATCTGAAAAGAGAGGATCTGGCCCACACCGGCTCCCACAAAATTAACAATACCCTGGGACAGGTGCTTTTGGCGAAAAAGATGGGTAAGACACGAATTATTGCTGAAACAGGAGCAGGTCAGCACGGAGTGGCTACCGCTACGGCAGCAGCTTTTTTTGGACTTCCCTGTCGTGTTTATATGGGAGAGGAAGATATACGGCGCCAGCACCTCAATGTCTTTAGAATGCAGCTTCAAGGGACGGAGGTCGTTCCTGTGACTTCCGGTACAGCGACCTTGAAGGATGCTATTAATGAAACTATAAGGGATTGGGTGAGCAACATCCGGACTACTCACTACGTTCTAGGATCGGTGGTTGGTCCCCATCCTTATCCCATGATGGTAAGGGATTTTCAATCGGTGATTGGCAGGGAAACTAAAGAGCAGATTCTCGCGTCTGAGGGAAGACTTCCAGGGTACCTCATTGCCTGTGTGGGAGGGGGGAGTAACTCTATGGGTCTTTTCTACGCCTTCTTGGAAGATGAAGTTGAACTTATTGGAGTTGAGGCAGGAGGATTGGGACTTCCTACCGGCAAGCACGGAGCAAGCATGGCCAGAGGAACGGTGGGCGTTCTTCACGGGTCCAAAAGCCTTCTTTTGCAGAATCCGGATGGACAGATTCTAGCTACGCATTCTCTGGCAGCTGGTCTGGACTACCCCGGGGTAGGGCCAGAGCACGCTTATCTGAAGGAAACGGGAAGAGCCAGGTACGAAACAGTGACCGACAAGGAGGCTCTGGAGGCTTTTGAGATGCTTTCCCGATTTGAGGGGATTATTCCCGCACTGGAAAGCGCTCATGCGGTGGCCTATGTCAAAAGAATTGCTCCTGGACTGGAGAAAGATGAGATCGTAGTGATTAATCTGTCTGGTAGAGGGGATAAGGACGTGGAGCAGGTATCCGGGATAATTTCCAACCCAGAGGCGGGGGTGAGATGAACCGAATAGAAGAAAAGCTGTGCCAGTTGAGAGCCAAAGAAGAAAAGGCCTTTATTACCTATCTTACGGCTGGATATCCAGATTTGGAAACCACCAGATCCTTAATTCTGGAACTGGAGGCAAGGGGAGTAGATGTGGTAGAATTGGGAATCCCCTTTTCTGATCCACTGGCCGACGGACCCATTATTCAAAAGTCCTCTCAATGGGCCCTCAACGGGGGGATAAGTGTAATGAGAGTTTTGGAGCTGGTGAGAGGGGTGCGTCGAGAAACACAGATCCCCCTGGTGCTAATGAGTTATTATAATCCCATTCTCAAGTTTGGAGAAGCAGGCTTTGTGGATGCCTCATCGGATGCAGGGGCTGATGGGTTGATAGTTGTTGATCTTCCCCCTGAGGAAGCCAGTCAGCTCAAAGCTGAGGCGGAGAGGAATAAGGTGAATCTTATTTTCCTTCTTACCCCGGTGAGCTCTGAAGAGCGGATAAAACTGGTTTCTGAGTGGAGCAGTGGTTTTATATACTGTGTGTCCTATGCAGGAGTTACCGGAGGAGGGAAGAAGGAGGAGAAGGCACTGGCAAGTCTAATAAGGAAAGTGCGGACTTTCACCACAACACCGATAGAGATAGGATTTGGAATTTCATCCTCCCAGGATGCCAGAAGGGCATCCACAATGGCTGACGGGGTAATCGTAGGTAGTGCTGTTATTAAAGAAATGGAAGCTCACATCTCTTCCCACAGTCTGGTTGGTAGGGTAGGGGAGATGGTGGAAAAACTAGTTGGAGCGACGAAAAGATAGGTAAGGAATATGAGTTTTGTTCTTGCCTGAAATAGGGGAAAGTTTCCCTGAAAAATCTCGGGAAGAAGCGTCCTGTTACTGAGGCGAGACTTAGGAGGCAAGCGAAAGGGAGAGTCGGTGAGTACTTCCCAGCGTTGCGTTATGGGCGAAGGCATAGTCAAATCTAACTCCCCTCTTGTCTCTTAGATTCCCCAGAGGGAACTCAAAGCCTATCCCGGAACACAAAGTCAGAAAGGGATCTTTCTGAATCAGGCTGCTCATACCGGCTCGCACCGCAAAGCTGGGAGTTATCCACCATTCTCCTCCCAAATTAGCACCCTTCAGAAAATCTGTGCCAGAGACATCCAGATCGACAGCTACCAGAAGGCGAGAGCTGAATCTATAGGCCGTGCCAATTTTTACATTCATAGGGATAGATTCTTTTCTTTCAGTGCTCCATCGGTTTACTGAGATGAGGTCTTGAACGTTGATCCCTAGGGAGGCCTTTTCCCTTCGCATGAAATAAGCGAGATCCATACTATATCCGCTGCTTTGTCCCCAGGGACTTGTCTGTTTTAGATACTTCAGGTTTAGCCCCCAGGAGCTGATTCCTCGATCGGAAGATGACTTGGGCCGAGAGAAAAATCGTGCGTAGGAATACGAGAACATATCGTAGTCCCATCTCTCCGGCTCGAGGTTACTAGATAGATGTGCCCAACTAATTCCTCCCGCTCCCATGATGGTGGGGGGCACCACCCAGAAAAGGAAATTGTAGGTCAGAAGGCCTAGCCCATAGAGATCGCTGTACATAGCTCCCACTTCCTTCTGGGTGAGCTGTACCAGCCCGGCCGGATTAAGAGTGGAGGCTCCGTAATCGTCGGCAACTGCTACGAAACTGCCTCCCATTCCCATGGCTCGAGTACTTGCGGACAGAGTACTGAAGCCACTCTCGGTGACATGCAGATAATCCGCAGCCCTGCCAGGACTCGCAATGAGAAAATATGCTACAAACAAGACGAAGATGATGGGAAAAGGAGTTATCTTTGTTGTCTTCATTTTTTACTTATATTCAGTTCCTTGCAGTCTCATCAGATACCTTCCCATGGTGTGAGCAGCCAAAGCTCCCTCACCACAGGCTACTATGATTTGTCTAAAGGAGCCTGCTCGCACATCGCCGCAGGCAAAGATACCCTGGACGCTGGTCCGCATATCCGGGTTTGTTTTCACAAATCCGTTTTTGTCCAGCTCTACGAGATCTCCCAGGAAGCCAGTATTGGGATCAAGGCCAATGAAAATGAATACTCCTGAGCAAGCGAGGCTCCTTAGTTTCCCCTTCTCCAGCTCTTCAAGCAAAATCCCTTCGACCTTTCCTTCCCCATAGATCTTGGTAACTTTCGATTTCCAGATTACTTCTGCTTTTGGACTGCTGAAAAGCCTTTCCTGCAGTATCTTTTGTGCTCTCAGCATGCCTTTTCTGTGGACAAGATGAATCTTTCTGGCAAATTTAGTTAAATAGAGAACTTCCTCCACAGCAGTGTCGCCCCCTCCAACCACAAGTATTTCTTCGTCCTTAAAGAAAGGCGCATCGCAGGTGGCGCAGTAGGAGACACCGCGGCCAGTAAATTCTCTTTCTCCCTCCACTCCCAGTCTTTTTGATGCTCCTCCGGTGGCGATAATTACTGCCAGGGCGTTGTATTCCTTGCCAGAGTCGGTGGTAACGACTTTTTTGTCGCCGGACAGGCGAATTTCCTTTGCTTCTTCCTGCTTGTATTTCATCCCGAGGTTTTTGGCCTGTTTCTGGATTAGGTTGCTAAGCTGGGGTCCAGAGACTCCTTCCGGGAACCCAGGGTAGTTTTCTATTCTTTCTGTGATGAGGGTCTGGCCTCCGGGGGCTAGCTTCTCCAAAACTAATGTGGTAAGGGCCATCCTCTGGGCATAAATGGCTGCGGTTAAGCCTGCGGGCCCCGCCCCAAGTATTACCACATCATACCTTTCCATCATCATAGGTTTTTGATCTTCACCCGTTGTTCTCAATGTCAGGGAATCTGCTTGCCTCTCGCATGCAAGGAAACACTCCCTCAACTGGGCTGATTATACGAGTCATATTAGGTGTGTCAAGCGCTCGAGATGGTTTGGCCCTACTCTTACCCTACTGTTTTTGAAAACTCACGTTCTTCCGAGGGATCAAGGGAAGCTAGAGCTGTCATGGTTTGACAATGCACTAGACTTTGATATTCTAAGCCGTCTGGAAAGCGTTCCTTGGAAGAAGAAACAAATGCCATCGCCTCATGTCTATTCCATAGCCGAGATTACTGCGCGTATAAGAAGACTGATTGAGGGGTCCAGGGATCTTCGGGAGATATGGGTGAGAGGTGAAGTTTCCAATTCCAGACCTTCTTCCCGTCATCTCTATTTTTCCCTGAAAGATGAAAATGCCCTGCTTTCCTGTGTCATGTTCGAGAGTCGGAAAAGGAGCCTACGGTTAACTCTGAGTGACGGAATGGAAGTAATGGCGAGGGGAAACATAGGAGTCTACGGGGCTCGCAGCAGGTATCAACTCTATGTGGAAGAAATTCTATCGGTTGGAAGAGGGGTTCTTTATCTGAAATTTGAGCAGCTCAAGGAAGAGCTTAAGAAGGCAGGCTATTTTGACCCTGAGCGCAAATCCCCCCTTCCCTACCTTCCCCGAGCCGTAGGAGTGGTTACTTCTGCGACGGGAGCAGCTATCGGGGATATTATTCGGGTGCTGGAGGATCGTTTTCCAAATCTAAGGATTGTTCTTGCCTTCTGCCGGGTTCAAGGTGAAGGAGCGGCTGAGGAAATTGCCCAGGCCATTCAGGATTTGAATGATTATGACGAAGTCGATGTGATCATTGTGGGTCGGGGAGGAGGATCTCTGGAGGATCTGTTTGCCTTTAATGAGAGGGTAGTGGCGGAGGCTATCTACGCGTCTCGGATTCCCATCGTCTCAGCAGTCGGTCATGAGATAGATTTTACCATTTCTGATTTTGTGGCTGACTATAGGGCTCCTACTCCTTCAGCCGCTGCCCAGAAGGTAGTTCCTAAGAGGGAGGATTTGACTAATCTGATTCAAAACAGGAGGGAGAAGCTCACCTTTCTTGTGGCTGATCGTCTCAAAACCTATTCCTCGGATCTGAAAGGGATAGAAAACTCTCTTCCTTTTAGATATCCTCTTCGGGCTATTCAGAATTCTGGGCAAGTTGTAGATGAGCTGACAAAAAGCCTGTTTCTATCCTTTCGGAGAAAGCATAAGTTGGAAAACTATCGGCTTTCTGCCTCAGCTCGTACTTTCGGGCAGCTTGTCCCAAAGGAGAGGGTCCGCCTGACTGGGAAGAAGTTGAAGGAAGAGAAGAGTAGACTCTTGAGGTTCGGCAAAAGAAAACTGGAAAGGGAAGGGGAAAGGGTCAGTTTCTTAGAGGAAAGACTGAAGGGCCTTTCTCCCTTGTCCATCCTTCGGAGGGGTTACAGCATCTGTCTTAAGCATCCCGAAGGGGAGATAATCAAAGATTGTCGGCAGATCGAGGAAGGAAAAAAGATCAGGGTAAAGCTGCACAGGGGCGGAGTTTACTCCACGGTATACAAAATCGAGGAGGCAAACCAGTGAAATTCGAGGAAGCTATGGAGAAGCTGGAGAAAATTACCGAGCAGCTCGAAGAGGGTAGTCTTTCTTTGGATGAGGCCCTGGAAAGATTTGAAGAAGGGGTGAAGCTGATAGATTTCTCTGAAAAGAAGCTCAGGGAAGCGGAGAAAAAAATCCAGGTTCTAATGAAGGGAAAAGAAGGGCTCCGGCTCAAAGAGTGGAAGGAAGAGAAGATAGAGGGTCGGGAGAGCGAAGGCAAAAGCGATGATGAAGAAAAGATACGGCCGGAGGAGGATCCCAATTCCCTTTTTAAGGATATCAAGGAAGAGGAAGATTAATACATAAGGAGACGGTAAGAGAGTGCAGCAGGTATTAGAAAGAATAAAGGGTCCAGAGGACTTGGAACCCCTGAGTCTGGAGGAGCTAGGAGTTCTGGCCTCAGAGATAAGGGAGCTTATTATTCGTACGGTGGCTCGTCAAGGAGGACATCTTTCCTCAAACTTGGGAGTGGTGGAGCTCACCATAGCTCTTCACCGGGTTTTCGATAGCCCAAAGGACAAAATTATTTGGGATGTAGGACATCAATGTTATACTCATAAGATTCTTACGGGAAGAAGGGGGAAATTCTCTACCCTGCGGACCAGGGGAGGAATATCGGGTTTCCCCCGGAGAGAAGAGGCAGCACATGATGCTTTCAACACCGGGCACAGCAGCACCTCTATCTCGGCGGGGCTGGGAATGGCCTGTGCTCGTGATCTTAAGGGAGAATCGTACCAGGTAGTAACGGTCATAGGTGACGGAGCCCTGACTTCGGGAATTGCGTACGAGGCTCTGAACAATGCTGGATCTCTCAAGAAAGATCTCATAGTGGTCCTCAATGACAATAAGATGTCCGTGTCTTCCAGTGTCGGTGCTCTTTCCATGTATCTGAATCGCCTCAGGACGAATCCAGAGTACAACAGACTAAGACAAGAGGTACGATATCTCGTTCAATCGACTCCTTTTTTGAAAAGAGAGGGCATGGAGCTCATCGAGAGAATGGAAAGAAGGCTGAAGGGATTGGTTCTCCCGGGGACTTTCTTTGAAGAGCTGGGGTTTCGGTATTTTGGCGCAGTTGATGGTCACAGCCTCCGTGATCTAATTGATATCCTGGAGGGAGTAAAGAATCTCAGAGGGCCTATTCTGGTTCATGTGGTTACAAAAAAAGGGAAAGGATATAGATTCAGCGAGGAGAATCCATGTTTTTATCACAGTTCCCCTCCCTTTCACTTGACCACCGGCAAGCCAAAAAAGCGAGAGGTGATAAGCTGGAGCAGTGTGTTTGGAGAGAGTTTGCTTAAGCTGGCAGATGAAAATAAGAACATTGTGGCTGTGACTGCGGCTATGTCGGAGGGGACAAAACTGTCAGAATTTAGAGAGAAATTCCCTGAAAGGTTCTTTGACACAGGCATTGCTGAGTCTCATGCGGTAACTTTCGCTGCTGGAATGGCCCTGAGAGGATACAAACCCGTCGTAGCTGTTTATTCTACTTTTCTGCAGCGAGCTTATGATCAAATCCTCCATGACGTTGCCTTGCAGGATATTCCTATAGTGCTTGTGCTCGATAGGGCCGGCATAGTGGGGGCAGATGGTCCGACTCATCAGGGAATATTTGATATTGCCTATCTTCGTCACCTCCCCAATCTTATCCTCATGTCTCCTTGCGATGCTAGAGAACTTCAGGATATGCTTCATACGGCTGTTAAGACCGATCATCCCGTCGCCATCCGGTATCCAAAGGGGCGAGTTCCTGGCCAAGGGGGCGGAAAATTTAGAAGACTTACCATAGGCAAAGCCCAGATTCTTCGTGAGGGAAACGATGTGGCAATATTTGCCCTTGGTTCTATGGTCCTTCCTGCTGAGGGAGCCTGTCGGAACCTCGCCAAAAAGAAGGTGAGTCCCATTTTGGTTAATCCTAGATTTGCTAAGCCTCTGGACGAGGACCTTATCGTTCAGCTAGCTAAGAGAACCAGGAGGATTCTTACGGTAGAAGATGGGGTTCTCAAAGGAGGATTTGGTTCAGCTGTTCTGGAATTGTTGCAGGATAGAGGAGTGGATGATTGCAGGGTAAAAAGACTGGGTCTGCCTGAGAAATTCCTGGAACAGGGAAAGAGGGAACAGCTCCTGAGCATGTATGGACTTAGCAGGGAAGGGATCGTCAAGGCTGTAGATGAGCTCATGAAAGACTAGCCATGTTTAGAAGGATAGGAATCATCGTACATGAGGAGAAAGAGGGCGCAGCCAGGGATGCGCGGCTGGTGTTGGAATGGCTGGAGAGCAGGAAAATCCAGATTTTTCTTTCACCCTGGCTCGGGCAAAGGATCGAGCGACCGGACCTTATGATGGAGACCGGAGACATGGGCAGGAAGGCTCAGCTCGTTATCACCCTGGGAGGAGACGGAACCCTGCTCAGAGCAGCTCGAGATTTTGCTTTCTACCATACCCCCCTTTTGGGCATTAATTTGGGGGGATTGGGATTCCTTACCGAGATTCCTATCTCAAGGTACAAAGAGGGACTTGCCAGGATCTTGGACGGGGAATATAAGCAAGAGAAGCGTCTTATGATCAAAATAGCTGTCCATCGGGATAGAAAAAAAGTGGGCAGTTTCGTTGCTCTCAATGATGTTGTTGTTAGCAAGGCCGGTATGGCTCGTATTATTAATCTCAAGACCTTTGTTTCCAATGAATTTATCACTACTTACTCCGCTGATGGGCTGGTGATTTCTACTCCTACCGGTTCCACCGCCTATTCCCTTTCCTCGGGAGGTCCTGTAGTACATCCCAATTTGGGGGTGATGATTCTTTCTCCTATCTGTGCCCATACTCTGGCGGTAAGACCTCTTATTGTGTCCCGGACAGAGAGAATAAAGGTAATTCTTGGGTGTGGTTCAGAGAAAGTTCTTCTAACTATGGATGGCCAGGTTGATTTTGACCTTGAAGACGGGGACGTCATTAGAACGGAGGAGGCTTCTTATCAGGCTATACTCATCCGTATGCGTGAGAAGTTCTTCTTCAAAACGCTCAGGACGAAACTAGGATGGACGGGGATTAGCGGCAAGTCCAGATAGATCAGGATCGTCGAGGAAACTACCATGAGAATAGATAAGTCTGTATTTGTGCATAAGATGGCGCTGATATCTGGAGAGGTGAGGATTGGAAGGAATTCAAGCATCTGGCCAGGAGCAGTCATTAGGGGGGATTGTGGCCCTATTAGCATTGGTGAGTATACCAATGTTCAGGATAACGCTGTCATGCACGTAGATCCCCACAGTTCTCTTAAGATAGGAAACTATGTTACCGTTGGCCACTCCTCGGTACTTCACGGTTGCGAGATTGCAGATAGAGTCATTATTGGCATGAATGCGACTGTTTTGGAGGGAGCAAAGGTGGCTAGAAACTGCATTATAGCAGCAAACGCTCTCGTCAGAGAAAACGCTGTTATTCCTGAGAATTCATTGGTGGTAGGGGTCCCCGGCAACATCAAGCACCGGAAGCCGAATCGGGAGTTAATAATGCGCTGGGCTCTCGTTTATTATGAGCTTTCCAGGAAGTATCTGAAAGGAGAGAAAACATTTTCCCACGACCAGGTTGATAGAGCCATGGAGATTTATAAAAAAAGGGGTCTTCTATAGAGGATTCCTTGCGTAAAGATTCGCTAACTAGGTGGAAGAATTTTGAGATAAGGAGGGAGGTCATGGGTTCAAAGGACAAGAACCTGGAACATCTCGTGGCCTGCGGAGTAATTCCGGTCATAAGAGCTCAATCATCAGAGAAAGCACTGAGGGTAGTCGAGGCAGTGAGAGAGGGAGGTATAGACATCATTGAGATAACCATGACCGTACCTAACGCTATAGGTGTAATACAAACCATTGCCAAAGAATCCGGCCAGGAGGTACTTTTGGGGGCAGGGACAGTTCTTGATGCTGAAACTGCCAGGGCTTGCATATTGGCAGGAGCTGAGTTTATCGTGGGACCCTGCTTTAATGAGCAACTCATCAAAGTGTGCAAAAGATACAGCAAGATTGTGATCCCAGGGGCCGTGACTCCCACGGAGATAGTGAGGGCCTGGGAGGAGGGGGCGGATTTAGTAAAGATTTTTCCTGCTCAGCAGTTGGGAGGACCAGGTTATATCAAGGCCATAAAAGCACCTCTGCCTCAAATTTTGTTCAATCCAACAGGTGGTATAGACATAACTAACGCGGCCGATTACATTCGTGCAGGGGCCTCTGTTGTTTCGGTGGGAAGCGCTCTGCTAGACAAACATGCCTTGGCCGAAGGGAAGTTTGAGATTTTGACCCAGAAAGCAAAAGAGTTCCTGAGGAAAGTTCAAGAAGCCCGCCAGGAATCAATTATCTAACTTTGAGAAACAAATGGTTCAGGTCAGAGCGAATTTTCCTTCCCGATTTCCGTCAACCAAAAGAGACAACAACCTCGAAAGCTGCTAAGTTCTGGCTGACATGTCTTCACCTTCAGCCAAACAAGGAGAATCTTTTTGTTGAGGAGCGTCGTTTCAATTACAAGAACCAGGCCGGATCCGAATCCGAAGGAAATAGAAAAGGCAGTAAGACGGGGGATTCATCGAGTTGGAGGGATGGAAGATATCATATCTTTAGGAGACCTAGTCTTAATTAATCCCAGCTGGGTTGCTCTACCTGCAGATCCAGAATCGGCAGTGATTACACATCCAGAGGTAACCAGGACTGTTGCCGACATGGTTCAAGAAGTGGGGGCAGAGCCGGTCATTGCGGAGTCATCGTGTGTGGGGGTAGATACAGAAGAGGTCATAGAGAATTCCGGGTACAATGACCTCAGAAGTCGAGGTTACAGGGTTGTTGACCTGAAAAAGACCCGAAAAGTCGGGGTTCCCGTCGATGATGGATACGTTTTGAAGGAGGTAGAGACTTTTGAGTTGGTAGTCCAGGCCGATGTAATCATTGGTGTTCCGAAGCTCAAGACCCACGACCAAACAGAGATGACCTGTGGTTTGAAGAAAATGAAGGGACTCGAGACTGATAAAGGCAAAAGACGCATGCACCAGGTAGATCTTTTTAGGGGGATATCTGACATCAACACCGTGTTTAAACCCGCTCTGACTGTGGTGGATGCCATATTGTGTCAAGAGGGGCTGGGACCTGTTTTCGGAAGGCCCCTGGAGATGGATCTGGTGGTAGCTGGGAAGGACCCGGTCTCAGTAGACTCTATTTGTGGCCAAATCATGGGATATGACCCGGAAGAAGTACTGGTCACCAAATTTGCCGCGGAGCGTGGGCTCGGTGTCATGAACAATGAATTCATTGAGGTTGTGGGAGAGAGACTGGAAAAAGTGAGACGCAGGTTCATGAGAGCCATAGAGGATGATCCAGTTCAGGTTGAAGGTTTTTCGCTCATATATGGAGGAGTAACCTGCACTGGATGTCGGAATGGGGTTATGAGTGCGCTTGCTGATATACGCCGTGAGGACCAGCTTGCCTGTCTTCCTGGAGTGACAGTCATCACTGGCAACCCACCTATTCCTGAGGGCACTTCAAAGGACAATATTGTGGCGGTGGGCCAATGTGTGCCCCATAAGAAGAGAGGGAAAAGATTCGTCACGGGATGCCCCCCAAACAACGTATTTATTGTTCAGGCGATCATCGGCGGGAGGGACAAAGTGAAGCCAAGCTAGGGGACAATAATGAAGAAAAAAAACCGGATGACTCTAGCTATAAGGGGCTCCAGGGCAGCTATTCCATATTTTTCTGAAATACTTCTCAATTTCCGTGGCAACCTCTCTGGATTTGATGAGAACTGAAACCTCGTTATTCTTGTCCAGAGAGTAGTACTTCCAGTTGGTGCTCCCCAGGATACTAACATCTCCATCAATGGTGATGAGTTTAGCATGAGTGGTAACTGCTGGGGAGTCAAAAGCTACCGCAACTCCCGCCCTCGAAAGAAGTTGACCGACTTCCCGGTTGTTGCGGTTAACCGCGTCAAAGACGCCGAGCTCAAGGATGACTTCTACTTTCACGCCCCTTCTATGAGCTTCTATCAAATCCCCGATTAAGATGTTGCTGGGACTGTCAGGGTATTCCTCATAGTAGCATGCTTCAAACATTATCACCTTGATAGATCCCCGGGCTTCTTGCAATGCCCGGTGTAGTGTGGGGAAGTATTCTCTGTTCCGGAGAACTTCTACGTCTTCAGCGGAAAGAGCCAGAAGAGGGGAGCTGGTGAGAACCAGGCTGATAACGATGCCCAAGAGAAGGGATATTCTCCTCATTCCCTACTCCACGGTTACGCTTTTGGCCAGGTTTCTCGGCTGGTCGACGTGGCATCCCCGTTTAATACCCACATGGTAGGCAAAAAGTTGCAGGGGAATAACCGCTAATATGGGAGAGAACTCTTCCCGGATAGGAGGAATAAAAATTGTATGATCAACCAATTTGGCGATTTCCTCATCTCCTCGGGTGGCGATGGCGATGACTTTACCTTTTCTAGCCTTCACCTCCTGGATGTTGCTGATCATCTTCTGGTAAACCGAGTCTTTAGGCGCTATGCAAACTACCGGCATTTTTTCATCCACCAAAGCCAGTGGTCCATGTTTCATCTCGCCAGCGGCATATCCTTCGGCATGGATGTAAGAGATTTCTTTAAGCTTCAGGGCTCCCTCCAGCGCGGTGGGATAGTTGAATCTTCTGCCCAAGAAGAGGAAATTGGATGATTGATAGTATTTTTCGGCGCATTCTATAACTTCTTTTTGGTTGTCAAGCATTTCCTCTATGTAGTAGGGGATCTTCTTTAGTTCTTCCACCATGCGATGAGCCTCCTCTTTCGAAAGCATCCCCTTAAGGGTTCCCCAGTGAATAGTGAGAAGGAATAGGGCCAGAAGTTCAGCAGTATAAGCCTTAGTGGAAGCCACTCCGATCTCCGAACCAGCGAAAACGTAGATAACTCCATCCGACTCTCGCGCTATGGTGCTCTCTATGGTGTTGCATAGAGAGAGAACATCCAGGAACATACTCTTAGCTAGCCTGATCCCGGCCAGTGTATCGGCGGTCTCCCCAGATTGAGAGATGGCCATAACCAGCGTATCTCCCTTAACAACAGGCATGCGGTACCTAAACTCGGAGGAGAGATCGACTTCTGTATGCAGACGCAGATACTTTTCAAAGAGGTATTTGCCCACCAAGCCAGCGTGCCAGGAAGTCCCACAGGCTTGAATGATAACCCTGCTGATACTGGGAAGTTTTTCTTCAGTGATGCTGGTATGTTCAAAATAGATTCTTTCGGTACCCTGAGATACTCTTCGCTGAAGAACATTTCGGATGACAACGGGCTGCTCATGGATTTCTTTAAGCATGAAGTGTCTGTATCCATCCTTTTGGGGTCCCCCCAGAAGGTGCCACTTAACGATTTTGACCTTTTTCTCTACAGGGCGACCTTCTCTATCAAGTACCTTCACTCTTCTCTTTGCTATAAATCCGACCTGCCCATCCTCCATGAAGATCATGTTGGAAGTCAGATGAAGAAGCGCTGAAGCATCGGAAGCCACAAAGTTTTCATTGCTGCCTACCCCAATAACCAGGGGTGATCTGTAGCGAGCCACCACGATTTTATCGGGATCTTTAGTAGATATCACCGCCAAAGCGTAGCTTCCCTCCAGTCTTTTGATCGTTTTCTGGACAGCCACCAGAAGACTCTTTTTGAGATATTTTTCTACCAGGTGGGCGATCACTTCAGTGTCCGTGTCGGTGCGGAAAATGTGCCCTTCTTTGAGAAGCTCCTCTCGAAGCTCGGTGTAATTTTCAATAATTCCATTGTGCACAACGGCCACCTCATTCTTACAACCAGTGTGAGGATGGGCATTCTCCGTGGTAGGCTCCCCGTGAGTAGCCCAACGGGTGTGTGCAATTCCCAATCGTCCTTCTAGGGGCTTTTTTTTCAGAATCTCTTTCAGAATTTGAATTTTGCCTACCTGTTTTCTTATTTCCAGTTTTCCTCCATTCAGGGTAGCCATGCCTGCAGAGTCATATCCACGATATTCCAGCCTTTCCAGGCTCACAATCAGCAAGGTGTCCACGGCCTTATCTCCGATGTATCCTACGATGCCACACATCTGGAGCCTCCTTGAGGTTCATTAGCATTTCCTAAAGCCTTCTGGTAGATTCCTACTACATCCTTGAAAGCAACCAGGCGAGGATTATTGCCTAACCTTCGTTTATTCTGCATGATCTCTCTGGCAAACTCTTCAATGGTATCACTCCTTACGCTTCCCCTCTTTAGCCTGTCAGGCTGGCCCAACTCTCTCAGGATTCTTCTTATCCCACTGACCGACCTCATCGCTCTCTCCTCGTATCCCAGACCCTCCACCTTTTCCCCTAAGGTTTTTGCTAAATGGGCATATTTAGGGAGGTCTGCTTGAAGATTGAATTCAGATACCCAGGGAAGAAGGATTCCATTAGCTCTGCCATGAGTGATGCCCAGATAGGTACTGAGTTTATAGCCCATTCCGTGGATCAGAGTCGTTCCAGTTTGTGCAATAGCCACTCCGGCGAGAAGCGAGGCGTACGAACAATAAGAACGGATCTTGATATTCCCCGGATCCTTCACCGCCTTGGCGAGATAATGCGCCAGAATATGGATGGCCTCAAGAGCCAGCATTTCGCTGAAGGGCCGGGATCTCTTTGAAGTATAGCTTTCAATAGCATGACAAAGGGCGTCTATACCTGCATCCGCAGTAACGGAGGGAGGCAAGGAAAGAGTGAGTTGAGGGTCCACCAGGGCTATCCTGGGGAAGAGTAAAGGATCTGTCATAATTTCTTTTTGGGGTGGGTTCTTTTTGGTGTTGGTAAAGACGGCATAGGGATTTACCTCGCTCCCCGTTCCAGCGGTGGTAGGAATGGCGATGAGAGGCAAAGGGGGCTTTGTGATTCTGTCCCTGCCAAGATAAAGACTAAGAGGAGGTGAGTTAGTGCACATTACGGCAATCCCTTTGGCCGCATCGATCACGCTTCCCCCCCCGAATCCTATTACTAGGTCACACTTTTCTCTTCTGGCGAATCTGGCTCCCTTTTCTGCTACACTAAGGGGAGGATTGGCGACCACCCCGTCCCAGAAAAGGGTTTTCACTCCAGCTTTGTTGAGAGAATCTTCTATTTTTTTCCTGTTTATGATTTTACGGACGATATTCTCATCACTCACTATGAGGGCACTCTGGCCGAGATGTCCCGCTTCTTCTCCCAGTTTTTCACTTACACATTCGCCGAAGTAAACTTTAGTAGGAAGATAAAACGCAAATTCTAGGGAGCTACCTGCGCAAGTTCCTTGAAATTCTTGTCTTGTTGACACAACCCGGCTTCCCTCTGTGAATTTGCTGAATATCTAGGAGATAGCGATGTATTTTCCTTCCCTTCTGAAGGGTCTGAAGCTTTCTCCTCCACTCAGGTAGAATTTACCAAAGAACTCCACAAATTGCAAGCGTGCGGTGTGAATAAATCCGGAGAGACAGTTTATGCCGATGTTACCCATGTGGCCCACTATGAGGATGAGAACCATAAGGACAGGGCCCATCAGGGGTATTTCGGAAGCCATTTTGGCTATGGTGTTGACTACCGTGGCAATGACACTGGTGGCCAGTCCAAGGGCCAATAGGCGGGAGTAAGAGAGAATATCGCCGAAAAGACCTACCAATCCATAGAGCTCATAGATCCCTTTTCCGAATCTTATAAAAAGGCTCTTGCTACCTCTTCCAGCAAACACAAGCAAAGTTCCTGCTCCCCCCAGGAGCATTACGATACCGAGGGTGCTGGAAAATCCTGGTAGGTGGCCGAGCTTGCCCAGCCCAAACACAACCCCTCCTATGATGATTAAGACCCAGGGGACCTCGTCAAGAAGAGCTGGGATTATTTGTCCGTTCCTCAAATGATCCCATATTTCCAGGGCTATCCCGATGAGAATATGGACGACTCCTATACACAGAGCGATTACCAGGAAAACCATGGGCTGGGTTAGTGGGTTGAACAAAACCAGACGCTGAAGAGGTGAGAAGAAAGCAGGGAGCTCTGAAAATTGTATCCCGAATATCCCTCCGGTCACAGCGCCAACTGCTATAGTGACCAAGCCGCTAATAAAGAGGACCCAGAGGAGTTTTCTCCCGTCCCCTCCTATCTTCATTTTCTTAAGGGCAATGAAGGCTGCTAAAGCCAGGATGACTCCGTATCCTCCATCTGTCAAACATAGAGCGAGAAAGATAGCAAAGAAAGGAGCCATAAAAGGGGTGGGATCAATTTCAATGTAAAGCGGCAGTCCGTAAAGATGGGTGACAACCTCAAAAGGTTTGAAAATACGAGGATTAGAAAGCGCAACGGGGACCTTTTGTCCTTCTTTCTTCCCTGCTTCACGTACCACTATTTCCAGGGAGGAGAACTCCCCTAGGCCCTTTTTCAAATTAGAAAGATCCTTCTTTTTCAGCCATCCTTCAAGCACGAAAGTGTAGGAGCTTGATCGCGTATCCAGGGCTACCTTTTTCTCCCCAAGAAGATTATAAAAATGATCATGCAGAGTCATGAGTTTGATTCTTTCCCCTGTCAGGTGCCTAGATTCAGTCTCTATGTCAGTTATCTCTTTTTCTATCCGGGCTATTCTTTCCTTCAGTTCTGCAATTTGTTTTCTAGGAGAGCCCACTTCGGTGAAGAGAACTTTTTCCACCCGGAATTTTTGAAATATGGATTCCACTTGTTCCGAGTCTTTCTTGGAGTAAACGAGGAGGAAATATAATTCCTTTGCCTCTTCCTTGAGGGTAATTAGGTGAGTCGTCTTCAAGTTGTCCAGTTCCCTCTCAAGATGGGATCTATCCTCCCTGGAGACTATTCCCGGCTGGTAGGAAACGTACCTGCCTTCCCCTAGTTTTTCCAGAGGAAGCGGGAGCTCCTCCCAGTGATGTAAGAGGTGAAGTCGCTCAGAGAGATTGTTCTTTTCTTCCCCTAGTTTTTCCAGATTGCTCTTGTATTCTGAGCATCTCTGGAAGGTTTTCTCCCAATCAAAGTTCTTAATCCAGTGAAGATAATCTTTCTGTTTCACCATTATCTTGGCGGGGAAGAGTCCTAAACCAGGTTTTCTATCTTCAAACTGTTCCAAATAGTCTACAGTCCAGCCGAGATGTGAGATCGCTTCCTCTAGCTCATCCGTTTGGACTTGGGGTGGTTTCAAAGAGGAGGCCAGAGATTTGCCATCCACAGGCTCCACTTGAAAAAGAGCCAATTCCCGCAACCTGGCAATTATTGAATCTCTGAGGCTCTTCTCGGCGATGAGATAGACTTTTTTCATTTCTGCTACAGCCATCTTTTACCTTCCAGTAGCCTCTTTAGGATTCAACCCAAAATTTTTTTGCTCTTTCCACAACAAACTGGACAACCTCTCTAGAATTCTTTCTGCCATTTTCCTGGATTGTCTTTCTCTCTATTTCAAATTGTTTCGTGATCCGTTTTATCTGGTCTTCGGCTTCCTGCAAAAGCCTTTCCTTTGTCTTTTCGCCTTCTTTTCTCGCATCTTGGCGAGAGTTAGCGATTATTTCCTGGGCTTCTTTTTCCGCTTGCTTCGGCATTTCTTCTTTTTCTTTTTGCCCTGTCTCTATAATTTTTTGGGCTTTTTTCTCCGTTTCTTCAATTCTTTCCAGAGTTTGTCTCGGCATATTGAGCTCCTCTTCTGACAAGTTCGATTTTAGCCGTCTTCAGCATGTCCAAGGCCAGAGGATCTGGGTAAGTGCCCTGGAAGACAATTTTTGTTATACCCACATTGATGATCATTTTGGCACAGGTTAGACATGGCTGGTGGGTGCAGTAGAGAACTGATTCTTTTACTAGGATGCCATACAAAGCCGCCTGGAGAATAGCGTTTTGCTCTGCGTGTAAACCCCGGCACATCTCTTGCCTTTCCCCCGACGGAATCTTCAATTTATCGCGCAGGCAGCCTATCTCTTCACAGTGAGGCAGGCCACGGGGAGGCCCGTTGTACCCCGTGGAAAGAATCCTTTTGTCTTTCACCAAAAGAGCTCCCACTTTTCTTCTAAGACAGGTGGCACGAGAGGTAATGAGATGCGTGATCTCCAAAAAGTAATCATCCCATGAGGGACGTTTGTCTTCCATGTCCTTCCCAGTTATTGGCAGGTTCTCTCCTTCCGGATGTTTATGTATTTTTTAACTGAGGAACTTTGCCCCTGCTTTACAATCAGCAGAATTTCATCTTTGATACTTCACTATATTCGGATGAGGCCTGTTTGTCAAACAGTCCTGGAGCGAGTCCCCTCAGGCTTTGGGTATTGCACTCGAGATCGGGCCTGGTGAGATTCTTCAGGGCTGCACGCGGCTCATGCCAAGCCAAGTTTTCTTATGATTCCTTCTATACTTTCCTCGATTTTCTTCAGGCATTTCTCATAGTTTTCTTGCGAGCCTCCCACAGGGTCAGGAATTTCTTCTTTCAAGCCCCTGGCAAACTCTTTTAGAAGAAAGACCTTGCCCCGGGCCGGCGGATGGATGGCTAGTATTGCTCGCTTATGCTCTTTTTCCATCACCAGAACAAGATCAGCCAGCCTTAGTGCCTCACGCTCGAGGCGAGAACTTCGATGAAGATAGGAATCTATTCCTTTCTTCCTTAGCACTTCCAGGGTCATTTTTCCGGGGGGTGATCCCTCAAGAGCAGCTATTCCTGCCGAGTGTATCTTAACCTTATCGCGCTCTCCTGCCGGCCACAGTTTCCCCAGAAGGGCTTCAGCCATGAGACTTCGGCAGGTGTTCCCCGTGCAAACAAAAAGAATATCCCCTTTCGCTTGGCCCTCCTCATCTATAACCTCCCTGGGAAGCCATCCGTCCCTGATTAATTCTATTTGAGAGAAGGTAGCCCTCACTACAGTGGACTCCTCGCCTAAGAGCGTTTCGCCTCCATCCAGGAGCAAATCTATTCCTTCTGCTAAGTGGATATTTATCTCATTTGCTCTGAGAGGATTCGGTTCTCCTGAAAAATTGGCGCTGGTAGTTGCCAGGAGAATTTTGTTCTTCTCAATGAGCTTTTGAGGGATGGGATGCGAGGGAATCCTTATGCCAACTTCTCTTTCATCACTTGTCAAGGTGGGAGGAGAGATCTCGCTGGCTTTGAATATGAGAGTTAGGGGTCCAGGCCAGAACCTGTTCATGAGTCTTTGTGCAAGTAGGGGAACTATTTCCGCGAAAGCAACAATCATCTCCTTTTCGGCGAGAAACAGAATAAGAGGCTTTTGTCTGGGTCTTTTCTTTAGCTGGTAGAGTCTCTCAACCGCATCGCTTCTCTCCGCGTCTACTCCCAGCCCGTAAACTGTATCTGTGGGAAAGGCCACCAATCCGCCATTCTTTATGACCCTGATACCTTCCTCAATTTTGTCCTCTTCTGGGCGGGTAGGATTTATTCTTATGGTTTTCATTTATCTGGCTGCCTGTATGGATTCAACTCCTCGGCGAATGAAGTTAATTCTATTTCAACGGGAGGGTAAGTCAAGAAAAGGTACCGGCACTTGCTATTTATATCAAATATTGTATACTTGCGTAGTATTGTGGCAGAGACTCTTTACTTTAAGTGCAAACGAGGATAAATAAGGATAAAGGAGGACAAAAATGCCTTTAGAGGACGAGTTGGGTTTCCCTGGCATTCCCATTCCAAAAAAATGGATTGGACTGGGTATCGTAGGAATTGTCATCATAGTAATTCTGGCCTCTATCTTTTATTCCATCGGACCGGAGGAGGTAGGGGTAATCAAGAGGTTTGGAAGATTTGCCAGATCCTCTCAACCAGGACTCCACGTAAAAGCTCCCTTTGTGGAGACGCTGACAAAGGTGAGGGTACTGCATGTCTTTAAGGAGGAATTCGGGTTTAGGACTCTCCAGGCTGGGCAGCGAACCATTTATGCGCCAGGAAGGTTTGAAGATGAATCGTTGATGCTGAGTGGGGATTTAAATGTGGCAGTGGTCGAATGGATTGTTCAGTATAGGATTCTGGATCCGGTGAAGTATCTCTTTCGGGTGAGAGATGTTGGTCAGAATATCAGGGACATTTCAGAAGCAGCCATGCGTCAGATAGTAGGCGACAGGAGTGTAGATGAAGTTTTGACCATAGGAAGGATAGAAATAGGACAGGAGGCCCAGCGGGAACTCCAGAAGATCCTTGATCTTTATGAAACCGGGGTTCAGGTTGTCACCGTTAAGCTGAAAGATGTGAATCCGCCTGATCCGGTAAAGCCCGCTTTTAACGAAGTTAATGAGGCCAAGCAGGAGAAGGAAACTACCATTAATGAGGCCTGGCAGGCTTACAATCAAGTCATTCCCAAGGCCAGGGGGGAAGCGGACAAGACCATCAGTGAGGCTGAAGGATATGCCATCAATAGAGTAAATCAGGCTGAGGGGGATGCTAATAGATTTATGGCTGTCTGGGAGGAATACAGGAAGGCTAAGGATGTTACCATAAGAAGACTGTATCTGGAAACTTTAGGGGAGATTCTACCCAAGATGGGGCGCAAATACATTATTGATTCAGAACAGAAGACGATTCTACCTATGTTGTCCTTAACCGAGGGGGGAGGCGGATCATGAAAAAACCTGAGAAATTGATTCCCATTATAGTTGTGGTCATTGTGGCTTTGATAGTGGTGGCAGCCACACTGTACAAGGTGGATGAAACACAGCAGGTGGTTATCACCCAGTTTGGTGAGCCTATGGGTGAACCCATAACCGAAGCGGGCCTGCATGTGAAAAAGCCGTTTATCCAAAGAGCGAACTACTTTGAAGAACGTCTTTTGACCTGGGATGGCAGCCCCACTCAGATTCCTACCAAGGACAAGAAGTTTATCTGGATCGATACCACGGCCCGATGGAAGATTGTGGATGTCCTTCTGTTCCTTCAAACAATGGGAGATGAAAGGGTGGCCCAGGGCAGACTGGATGATATAATTGACTCGGCTACCAGGAATCAGATCACCAGCCACCTCCTGTATGAGTTGGTCAGAAACTCCGAGAGGGAATTTGAGGAAACCGAAGTGGGCATCGGGGCTGCGGAGGAGATGGGCGAAGTTACGATTGGTCGAGAGAAGATAACCAAAATGATTCTGGCGGAAGCTGCTGCCGGGGTCAGTCAATATGGAATAGAATTAATCGATATTAGAATAAAAGGGCTAAACTATGTGGAGGAAGTAAGGGAAAAAGTTTATGCTCGTATGATTTCGGAACGTAGAAGAGTGGCTGAGCAGACCCGCTCAGAAGGTCATGGAAAAAGAGCTGAGATAGAGGGACTGAGGGAGAAAGAACTGAAGAAAATCACCTCGGAGGCTTACAGAAAGGAACAGGAAATAAAAGGTAAGGCTGATGCTGACGCCACCACCATATATGCTGGGGCCTACAACAATGATCCTGAGTTCTATTCTTTCCTGAGGACTCTGGATACTTACAAGACCACTTTGGACGATGAGACCTGGTTGATTTTAACCACAAACAGTGAGTTCTATAAGTATCTGAAGAAACTTTCTCCCTGAGGGCTTGAGGAGAGTCTTCTTCTTAGAATCCGGTAGCCTTGGTTTTGAAGCCGAACAGGTACCACTTGACATGGAAGTAAACCTTAGTATAATGGAGAGACCGAAAGGCCTAAAGGGAGTTGAGAAACCAAGAATAAGTAGTTAAGAGGTGTTGAAATAAAAATGGCTGAACCCAAGAGGAAGAGGGGGATTTTTGTTTATTTTTTTGCCCAAAATGAGGCCGATGGCTGCCGAGCTATGCGGAATCTCTTGGGAGGCAAGGGCGCAAATCTTGCTGAGATGGCTCGCCTGGGGATTAGAGTTCCTCCCGGCTTTACTATTACCACTGAGGTATGTTCCCATTTCGCCCAGCACCGCTCTTATCCAAAGAGCTTATCTGGTCAGATATCCGATAATTTGCAAAGGTTGGAAGCTGCAGTCGGCAAGAAATTTGGAAATGCTGATAACCCTTTGCTGCTTTCTGTACGATCAGGGGCCAGAATCTCCATGCCCGGAATGATGGACACTGTCCTAAATCTGGGCTTGAGCGATATTGCCGTACGGGGACTAGCGAAGCAAACAAACGATGAGCGATTCGCCTACGATGCCTACCGTCGTCTAATTCAGATGTTTGGCAATGTGGTTCTGGGCCTGGGGGGAAAACAGTTCGAAGAACTCATTGAGAAAAAAAAGACAGCCAGAGGAGTAAAAGAAGATATTGATTTAACGGTTGAAGATCTCAAAGATCTGGTGGACAGGTTCAAAGAGCTCATAGTGAAGGAAAGTGGAGCTGATTTTCCGCAGGATCCCTTCCGCCAGTTAGAAATGGCGAAGGATGCCGTTTTTGCCTCATGGAACAATAGAAGGGCTATTGAGTATCGTCGGATCAACAAAATTCCTGAACAGTGGGGCACCGCCGTTAATGTTCAGAGCATGGTTTTTGGCAACATGGGGGAAAATTGTGGTACTGGAGTTGGGTTCACCAGAAACCCAGCTACAGGAGAAAAAGGAATCTATGGGGAGTACCTGCTCAATGCTCAAGGAGAGGATGTGGTAGCTGGCATAAGAACACCTCGGTCTCTTCCCCTACTGAAGGATGATATGTCAGGGGTCTACGAGGAATTGCTGAGTGTCGCTCAGAAGCTGGAGGAGCACTACCGTGATGTTCAAGACTTTGAGTTTACTATAGAAAAAGGCGTACTTTATCTCCTGCAGACCAGGGCGGGCAAGAGAACCATTCAAGCCGCGGTGAGAGTGGCCACTGATATGGTTGATGAGAAAACAATCAGCAAGAAGGAAGCTTTGAGTAGGGTGGAGCCAGCCCAGTTGGATCAACTCCTACACAGACGCCTTGATCCTCGCGATAAATTCGAGGTGATTGCTGAAGGTCTTCCGGCTTCTCCAGGAGCTGCCACAGGCGAGGCTGTGTTCACAGCAGATAGAGCAGTCGAGCTAGCCACGGACGGAAAGAAAGTGATCCTGGTGCGTAAGGAAACTTCACCGGAAGACATCCACGGAATGGCAGTCGCTGAGGCCATTCTTACCTCTCGAGGGGGAATGACTTCACACGCGGCTGTGGTGGCGAGGGGCATGGGCAAATGCTGCATAGCAGGGTGTGAGGCCATAAATGTGGATGAGAAAAAAGGTGAATTTCGAGTAGATGGATTCATTTTTAAGGAAGGCGACCTCATTACTCTGGATGGGAGCACTGGCAGGGTAATCAAGGGTGTGGTTCACACGGTTGAGCCTGTACTGGGTGACGATTTTAGGCGACTCATGAAGTGGGCAGATGAGGTAAGAACCCTGGGCGTAAGGGCTAATGCGGACACTCCGGAGGATGCCAGAATGGCCCGGGAGTTGGGAGCGGAGGGAATCGGGCTTTGTCGAACAGAGCATATGTTCTTTGGTGAGGACAGACTTCCTCACGTACAGAGGATGATTTTAGCCGAGGACCCAAAAGAACGAGAGAAGGTACTAAGGATTCTGGAGCCTATGCAGAGGCAGGATTTCAAGAAGATCTTCAAGGAAATGGAGGGTCTGCCCGTTATTATTCGTTTGCTAGATCCACCCCTGCACGAATTTTTGCCCAATCATGAAGAGCTAATGCTTGAGCTCAATGACTTGAAATTGAAGGCAGCCGATGAAAAACTGATCGAAGAGAAAGAAAAACTTCTTCATCGTGTTGAAAGCTTGAGGGAGATGAATCCCATGCTGGGACATCGAGGTTGCAGGTTGGGTGTTACCTTTCCGGAAGTTTATATGATGCAGACCAGAGCTGTTTTTGAAGCTGCGGCTGAGTTAATCAGTCAAAAGAAAAGGATTTATCCAGAGATTATGATTCCCCTGGTGGCTCACGAGAGAGAGCTCTCCATCCTCAGGAATGAGATGGAAGATGTTATTGCTGAGATTATGGAGGAGAAAGGCGTAAGTTTTGAATACAAAATAGGCACCATGATAGAGCTTCCCCGTGCCGCTCTTTGCGCGGACAAAATTGCCGCGTCGGCAGATTTTTTCTCTTTTGGGACTAATGATCTTACTCAAACAACCTTTGGTTTCAGTCGAGATGATGCCGAAGGAAAATTTCTTCCTATTTATGTCAAGAAGAAGATCTTGGATGACGACCCCTTCGAGGTGTTGGATCAGGAGGGAGTAGGACAATTGATTCGAATAGGTACTAGGAAGGGACGCCAAGCAAAGGAGAATTTGGAGATAGGCATTTGTGGAGAGCATGGGGGAGAGACTTCTTCCATTAAGTTCTGTCATGGTGTTGGGATGGACTATGTGAGTTGTTCTCCTTACCGAGTTCCTATTGCTCGTCTAGCAGCGGCACAGGCAAAACTAGAAGAAGACGAAGCCGAGCAGAGAGAACAGTAGGGGGAGGTGCCAGAGTGGCCAAATGGGGCGGGCTGTAAACCCGTTGGCGCTGCCTACGATGGTTCGAATCCATCCCTCCCCACCATATGCACTGAGTCCTGTATTTCTAGCCTTACGAGGTGATATTGCCCATGTAGCTCAGACGGAAGAGCACATCCTTGGTAAGGATGAGGTCACCGGTTCGAGTCCGGTCGTGGGCTCCAGATAGACTTGAAGTCTGAAACAACAAAAACGGTTCAGAGGTTCTGAGGGTGACTTGGACCATGGGATTATTCAAGGGCCCGTGCTGGTGGCGCGTCTTATAAAGCCACAATTCTCGGGATCCTAGTTACCCAAGGGGATCGTGAACCAAGAAGGGGTTTTCACGGGGAACTATTCGCCCGTGAAACTCTTTAGGAGAAAGGAGGGAAGTAAATATGGCACGGGAAAAGTTTGTGCGGACCAAGCCTCATGTTAATATTGGAACCATTGGACACGTGGATCATGGGAAAACTACTCTTACATCAGCCATTACCGGAGTTCTGTCAAAGAAGGGATTGGCGAAGGCTTTGAGTCTGGATGAGATTGATAAGGCTCCAGAGGAAAAGGAGAGAGGTCTGACTATTGCTATCTATCACGCAGAATATGAGACAGAAAAAAGACACTATGCTCACATAGATTGTCCGGGACACGCTGACTATATTAAGAATATGATTACCGGGGCAGCTCAGATGGATGGAGCTATTCTGGTAGTTTCTGCCGCAGACGGTGCCATGCCTCAAACAAGAGAACATATTTTGCTAGCCCGTCAGGTAAATGTTCCAGCCATAGCAGTTTTCTTGAATAAGGTAGATCAGGTGGACGATAAAGAACTGCTGGAACTGGTGGAGCTGGAGGTCCGGGAGCTCTTGTCAAATTACGAATTTCCTGGGGATGACATCCCCGTCGTGGCTGGATCGGCCCTGCAATGTGCTCAGTGCGGATGCGGCAAAGAAGACTGTCCCAAATGCAAACCCATCTTGGATCTCTTAGAGGCCGTGGATGATTACATTCCTATTCCGGTAAGAGATGTGGATAAGCCCTTCCTGCTAGCTGTAGAGGACATTTTCACCATTACAGGCAGAGGGACGGTGGTTACGGGAAGAATGGAGAGAGGAAAGATCGACGTAGGAGATTCCGTAGAAATAGTGGGAATGTTAGATGAGACCAAGAAGACGGTGGCTACAGGCCTGGAGATGTTCAGAAAAACTCTCGACGACGCCCAGGCAGGTGACAATATTGGGGTACTTCTTAGGGGAATCGAAAAGGGACAGGTGGAAAGAGGACAAGTTCTTGCTGCTCCGGGCAGTATAACTCCTCATACCAAATTTGAGGCCGGAATATATGTGTTGAGCAAGGAAGAGGGAGGACGGCATACTCCTTTCTTCGAAGGATATCGCCCTCAATTCTATTTCCGTACTACCGATGTCACGGGAGATGTGAATTTGCCTGAGGGCGTAGAGATGGTCATGCCTGGAGATAACGTCAAATTAACCATCAAGCTCATTACCCCCATTGCTATGGAACAGGGTCTGAGGTTTGCCATAAGAGAGGGGGGGCATACAGTGGGAGCCGGTGTGGTTGGCAAGATCATTGAATAAGAGATCTAATGAGGAAAATAGTTACCCTAGTGTGTGCGGAGTGCAAAGCGAGGAATTATGCGACTGGCAGGGGCAAGGATACGTCTCCTCTGAGTCTCAGGAAATATTGCAGAAGGTGTCTGAAGCACACTCTTCATAAGGAAAAATAGGTCCGTAGCTCAATTGGCTAGAGCACCGGACTCCAAATCCGGCGGTTGCGGGTTCGAGTCCTGCCGGACCTGCCCAGAAGTGACATGTAGGTTTCCTTCTGCTGATCCTAGGCCATTCGACAGATTGGCATGGATCCGACAAGGGTCGAGATTTGATCTGGTGTCTCGAAACGGAAGGAATCGATGTTCAAGAAGATAAGAGATTTTCTTAAGTCTGTAAGAAGCGAAATGAGAAAGGTGACCTGGCCTTCTCGATCTGAAGTCATAAGGTCTACTCTTATCGTTCTCATTACTGTTATTGTCTTTGCCATATTCATAGGTGGAATCGACCTATTGTTTCTGCAGATTCTTAATATGGTTCTGAGGTGAAGCTACTATGAGTGAGAAGAAATGGTATGCTCTTCATACCTACGCGGGACAGGAAGACAGGGTAAAGACTAACCTTGAGCAAAGAATGGAATCCTTCGGGATCAAAGACAAGATTTCCCGCATCTTAATTCCCAAGGAAAAGATAGCAGAGGTTAAGGATGGAAAAAGAAGGACATATCGCAGGAAATTCTTTCCCGGGTATATACTTATTGAGGCAGAATTGACCGATGAGAGTAGCTTTGTTATAGCCCGCACTCCTGGTGTGACTGGTTTTGTAGGTTCCAGGAGTCAGCCTGTTCCCTTGGACAAAAAAGAGGTGAGTGGCGTGGAATACCGAATGGGTCTTTTGGAAAAGAAACCTAGGCCAGGTGTAGTTTTCGAGCAGGGTGAGGCTGTTCGTATTTCTAGCGGACCCTTTGCCAATTTTCAAGGGGAAATCATAGAAGTCAATGCTCATCAGCAAAGACTTAAGGTTCTCGTATCCATTTTCAGCAGGGAAACCCCTGTGGAAATAGAATACGTTAGTGTGGAGAAACTCTAATGACGAAGAAACCTATTCAGACAAAAATCAAGCTTCAGATAGTGGCTGGGAAGGCTAATCCAGCCCCCCCCATAGGTCCAGCTCTAGGTCAGCACGGAGTGAGCATAATGGACTTTTGCCGAGCGTTCAACGAAAAGACCAAGGATAAGGGAGATATCATTATTCCTGTGGTCCTAACTGTGTACAGAGATAGGTCTTTTACCTTCGAGCTAAAGACACCTCCGGCGGCCTCCTTACTTAAGAAGGCAGCCGGAATTGAGAAAGGTTCGGGAGAGCCTAACCGTAAGAAGGTGGGCAAGGTAAGCCGCAAGGATCTAGAGGAGATAGGAAGGATCAAGCTGCCCGATTTGAATGCCTACGATGTGAAGGGCGCAGCCAAGATCGTTGAAGGAACAGCGAAAAACATGGGTTTGGAAATAGAGGATTGATTATGACCAAAAGGGGTAAAAGATATCTAAAGATGTCCGAGAGGGTGGAAAAAAACAAGGAGTACACCGCTCTGGAGGCTATCAAGCTGATGAAGGAGATTTCTCATTGTGGATTTGAGGAGTCATTAGAGGTGGCCATCTCTTTGAACATGAAACCCAAGGAACGCGGTGAACGAGTGAGGGGGACAGTGGTTCTCCCTCATGGGACGGGTAGAAAAATCAGGGTGCTGGTCTTTGCCAAAGGAGATAAGGCTGAGGAAGCCAGAAAGGCAGGAGCCGATTGGGTGGGAGATGAGGAAGTGGTAGCCAAAATCGAGAAGGGATGGCTTGATTTTGATGCCGTTGTGGCCTCGCCCGAGTCGATGAAAAATGTCGCTAAATTAGGACGAATACTGGGTCCTAGAGGGCTGATGCCATCTCCAAAGGTAGGGACGGTGAGTGAACGCCCCTCCGAGGTGGTCAAGGAATTGAAGAAGGGAAAGATTGAGTACAAAAACGATGCCAGTGGGGGTATCCATACTTCAATAGGAAAGATCTCCTTCGCCGAAAATGCCGTGCTTGAGAATCTCAAGGCCCTGCTGAGAGCTTTGAGGAAAGATAAACCTTCTACGGTGAAGGGGACGTATTTTAGGAGTATTTCGCTTTGTTCTACAATGGGACCGGGTATAAGAGTAGACGTAGGGAGTCTATTGAAAGATTTGTAAAATGGCACTAAAAGAAAAGATGGAGAAGGTCCAGGAGATCGGCAGACTGCTTGGGTCATGCCCGGCCTCTTTCATAGTGGATTATCGAGGACTAAAGGTGGTAGAACTTACCCAGCTCCGAGGTAAATTGAGAGAGGGGAAGGCCACCTTTCGAGTGGTCAAGAATACTCTTGCTGCGAGGTCGGTTGAGGAAGGTGAGTTGGAAGAATTAGGGCAGTTTTTTTGTGGACCCACAGCGATAGTGTTTGTGGAAGGAGACCCTTTGATTTCAGCCAGAGTACTGGTGGATTTTCTTCCCGATCATCCCAATTTGAGCATCAAGGGAGGTCTTCTGGGTGGAGATTTCTTAGAAGAAGACAAGGTGAAGAGCCTGGGGAAACTGCCCTCTCGGGAGGTTCTTTTGTCCCAAATGGTGTTTCTTGTCCAGCTTCCACTAGCAAGACTAACCGGCGCCTTGAACTCGCCTTTGCGGCGACTAATGAATGTTTTGAACGCAATTTCGGCCAAAAAAGGAGGATAGTCTATGTCGAAAACAGCATCCTCAAGCGGGGAAAAAATTGAAGAAGCAAAGCAACAACAAAAGAAGGAATCCCAAGAAGAACCCAAAATTGAAGGCAGAAAAGGGGCTAAAGTGGAAGCCAAAATAGAACCCAAAGTAGAAGCCAAAATAGAACCTAAAGTAGAAGCCAAAATAGAACCCAAAATAGAACCCAAAATAGAACCCAAAATAGAACCCAAAATAGAACCCAAAATAGAACCCAAAATAGAACCCAAAATAGAACCCAAAATAGAACCCAAAGTAGAAGCTCCAAGGGAACTTAAGATACAGCCTAAAGACAAGGGAAAGGGTGATAAAAAGCAGGAGATCATTGAAGCTATTGAGGGGATGAACGTGCTGGAACTGTCGGAATTGGTGAAAGACCTAGAGGATAGATTTGGAGTCGAGGCAGCTGCCGTCTCCGCCGTTGGCATTCAAGCTCCTGGCCCTGGGGGGGAAGCCGCAGCAGAGGAAGAGCAAACCGAGTTCGACGTCATATTGAGTGAGATGGGCAACAAAAAGATCCAGGTGATTAAGGAAGTAAGAAAAATGACTTCTCTGGGATTGAAGGAAGCCAAAGATTTGGTAGAGCAAGCTCCGAAGCCGGTCAAGCAGGGGATAAATAAGGAAGAAGCTCTCAAGATCAAAGAAACTTTAGAGGCGGTTGGGGCTAAGGTAGAGGTAAAATAGGGGTTGACTTATGGGTATGAAGAAAAGTTCAAAAGTACTGGTTTTCGCAAGGTCACAACCCGTCATGGAGATACCGAATCTGCTGGAGATGCAAAAGGTCTCTTTTGAAGCCTTTATGCAGGCAGATGTTCCGCCAAAAAAGAGGGCTAATGAGGGTCTGCAGGGGACTTTCAAGGATGTATTTCCCGTGGAAAGCTACAATGGCAGATTGGTCCTGGATTTTGTACAGTATGATTTAAAGGAACCCAGATATTCGGAGGAAAAATGCAAGGAGGAAGAACTAACCTATGCTCTTCCTCTCTATGTGAAGCTGCGCTTGGTTAATAGGGAGACCGGGGAGGTCACGGAGCAGGAAGTCTACCTGGGAGATTTTCCTGTAATGACGGAAAGGGGGAGTTTTGTTATCCATGGGGCGGATAGGATAATAGTCAACCAATTGCAACGATCCCCTGGGGTATTCATTGAAGAGGATATTTCTGCTTCTTCGAATTCCGGGGTAATGTACAAGGCACGTGTCATTCCAGAAAGAGGAAACTGGTTGGATTTTGAAATTAGAGAGGGTCTCATCACCATGCGGATCAACCGTAGGAGAAGATTTCTGGTGACCATATTCTTAAGAGCCATGGGCGGAGTGCCTGAGGAAATTCTGGCGGAGTTTGAGGATTCAGACGACAGAAGAATCCTGGAAGAAAGCTTCAAGCAGGATGGGGCAGGTACGCAGAAGGATGCTCTTCTAAAGGTTTATCATTCTCTTAGGCCAAGCCGGCCCCCTGTTTTCGAGTCAGTCAACGAAGTCTTCACCAGAACATTTCTGGATCCTCGCCGGTATAGTCTAGGCAGAGTTGGTCGGTTCCAGATCAATAAGGAATTGGGCTTAGATGGCGACTGGGAGACCGAAGTTCTCCGGTTGGAGGATATTGTAGGTACCCTGAAATACCTCTTAAGGTTGAATAGAGAAAAGAAAGAAGTAAAGAGCTTGGATCATTTGTCCTGTAGAAGAGTGAGGAGAGTGGGAGATCTTCTGTCGGAACAACTCCATAGTGGATTGGCTAACCTTGCCCGAGTCATACAGCAGGGAATGAGTATTCAGGATCCGGAAACAGTTACTCCCCGCTCCCTCGTTAATACGAGGACAGTGAGGAATTCGGTGGATAGTTTTTTCAATACTGGACGCCTTTCTCAGTATTCAGATCAGACCAATCCGTTGGCGGAACTCACTCACAAACGTAGGCTCTCTGCCTTGGGTCCGGGGGGACTCAGCCGGGTCCAGGCCAAGGAGGAAGTGAGGGATGTTCATTATACTCACTACGGTCGTATCTGTCCCATAGAGACTCCTGAAGGCCAAAACATTGGCTTGATCACCTCGTTGGCTACCTATGTTAGAATGAATGAATTTGGTTTTTTGGAAACCCCCTATAGGAAGGTGGAAGGCGGCAGGGCCACGAAAAGAGTAGTGTATCTTGATGCCCGAGAGGAAGATAATTTCTATGTTGCCAGTACCGATACTATAGATAAAGAGGGGAGTTTCTTGAAGGATGAGCTGATAGCCAGATACAGGGGGGAAATTGTCACTGTTCCCAAGGAACGAATAGATTATGTGGATGTGTCGCCCAAGCAGATAGTATCGGTAAGTACTGCCCTGATACCGTTTCTGGAACATGATGAGGCTAACCGGGCTCTCATGGGTTCCAACATGCAGCGCCAGGCAGTCCCGTTGGAGATGGCAGAACAGGCCCTTATTCAAACAGGAATGGAGGAGAAAGTAGCTCAAGATTCCATGAGTGCGGTGAGAGCAAGGCGGTCTGGAGAAGTTGTCCAGATAGATGCTGATTGTGTGAAGATCAAAACTTTATCAGGAATCGATACCTACCGCATGACGAAGTTCGCTCGAAGCAATCAACGTACCTGTCTTAACCAACAGCCAATTGTAGCCAAAGGGGAGAAAGTGAAAGAGGGAGATTTCCTCGCGGATGGTTCAGGCATCCGAGAGGGTAAGCTCGCTTTGGGGAGAGATGTTCTGGCAGCCTTCATGCCTTTCAGAGGATACAATTTTGAGGATGCTGTCTTGATCAGTGAAAAACTGGTCAAGGAGGATATGCTTACCTCTATTCATATCGAAGAATTTCAGGTCGAGGCAAAGGAACTGAAGTCTGGAATGGAGGAAATTACTGCAGACATACCCAATGTGGAGGAGGCATCCTTAAAGAACCTAGATGAGAATGGGATTATTCGAATAGGACCAGAAGTGAAATCTGGAGATATCCTGGTTGGTAAGGTTACTCCTCAGGTTGAGGTGAAACTTACTCCCGAGGAAAGGCTCCTGCGCTCTATCTTTGGAGAAAAGGCACAAAAGGTAAAAGATAACTCTTTGAGAGTTCCTCATGGAATTGAAGGAAAAGTCATTAAGGTGAAAGTCCTTTCCCAGGAGAACGAGGACAATCTTCGTCCGGACGTGAAAAAGAGAGTAACGGTATATGTGGCTATGCGTCGCAAGATCAGAGTGGGAGATAAGATAGCTGGCCGTCATGGGAATAAAGGAGTAGTTTCCAAGGTACTTGCTGAAGAAGATATGCCTTATCTTGAGGATGGAACTCCGGTGGATCTAGTATTGAATCCTCTGAGTGTGCCTTCTCGAATGAATGTGGGCCAAATATTGGAACTTCATCTGGGATGGGCAGCCAAGGTTCTAGGAACAAAGATAATATGTCCGGTTTTCGAAGGCCCCAAGGAAGAGGAGATAAGGCAACTATTGAAGAGGGCCTCCCTACCTGAATCAGGGAAGGTGACTCTCTATGATGGACAAACAGGGGAACCATTCCACCAGCCAGTGACTGTAGGCTACATGTATATGATGAAGTTGATTCACCTGGCTGAAGAGAAAATGCATGCCCGCTCTACGGGTCCGTACGCTCTCATAACTCAGCAGCCCCTGGGGGGGAGATCTCGACAGGGAGGCCAAAGATTTGGAGAGATGGAAGTATGGGCTCTGGAAGGGTATGGGGCAGCGTATACCCTCCAGGAGATGCTTACAGGTAAGTCGGATGATCTCCAGGCCCGGGCCAATATACATGAATGGATAATAAGGGGTGAAAACTTTCTCGATAGTCAAACGCCCGAGTCTTTTAAGGTCCTCATTAAGGAATTGCAATCTCTCGGATTATCGCTGGAATTTTGGAAAAATGGCAGAAAAATAGGCATCACGGATATAGACAAAGAGGAAACGTAGAATAAGGAGAAATCCTTGAGAATGAGTGAGATAAGCCGAGTGCGGATAAGACTTGCCTCACCGGAAGAGATAAAGCGATGGTCCTACGGTGAAGTAAGGAAAACAGACACCATTAACTATCGAACATTCAAACCGGAGAGAGGTGGGCTTTTTTGCGAGCAGATCTTTGGCCCTACCAAGAGTTATGAGTGTTACTGTGGCAAGTACCGAAAAATGAAGTACAAGGGTGTTAGGTGTGAGAGATGTGGGGTTGAAGTAACGTCTTCCAGGGTTCGGAGGGAACGAATGGGACACATAGAACTGGCTACGCCTGTGGCCCATATTTGGTATACCAAAAAATACTTGCCACTTCTCTTAGGCCTGAAAAAAAGTGAAGTAGAAAGGATTATTTATTTTGCAAATTACTTGGTAATCGACGCTGGCTCCACACCTCTCAAGAAACTTCAGGTTTTGGAAGAGGAAGAATATCAAAAATATAAGGGTCTACACGGAGAGGACAGTTTCCAGGCGGGAACAGGAGCAGAGGCAATTCTAAGAGTACTGGAGGGAATTAAGATTGAGGAGCTCAGAGAAGAGTTAAAGGAGAAGCTCTTTGAGGAGAAAACCAAGGGAAAGACAATCAAATTGCTCAGCCAGCTTGAGGTAGTTGAGAATTTCTTGCGCTCCGGCAACAAACCCCAATGGCTGGTTCTAACAGTTGTTCCTGTCATTCCTCCGGATTTTAGACCTATGGTCCAGCTGGAAAGCGGTATTTTCGCCAACTCTGATTTGAATGACCTGTATCGTCGGATCATCAATAGAAACAACCGCCTAAAATATCTGTTGGAGATAGGAACTCCTCGGATTATCATCCAGAATGAGAAGAAAATGCTTCAACAGGCGGTTGATGCCTTGTTTGAGAATGAAAAACTCTCCCAGCCCATTTTGGGGGCAGGTGGTCGGGCCCTCAAATCACTGAGTGAGGCAATCAAGGGAAAGCAGGGCAGATTTCGTCAGAATCTCTTGGGCAAAAGGGTTGATTATTCGGGAAGAGCGGTGATAGTACCCGGGCCTAATTTAAGCCTCCATGAATGCGGAATACCGGAGACAATGGCTTTGGAACTTTTCCGTCCGTTTGTGATTAGGGAGATTTTGCAGGAAGGAAAGGCGGAGACTATCAAGAGAGCAAATGATCTGGTTGAGAAAGCTGATCCTTTTGTTTGGGGAATACTGGAGAGAGTGGTTGCGGATCATCCGGTTCTTCTGAACAGAGCCCCTACTTTACATAGATTAGGAATTCAGGCTTTTCAACCTGTTCTCATAGAAGGGAATGCCATACAGCTGCACCCCTTGGTGTGCACAGGTTTTAATGCTGACTTCGATGGGGACCAGATGGCTATCCACGTTCCCCTCTCCCATGAGGCTCAGCTTGAGGCGAAGACACTCCTGCTTTCTACCAACAACATCCTTTCTCCCGCCAGTGGAGAACCCATCGTCAGTCCAACACAGGACATTACGGTCGGTTGCTACTATTTGACTTTGGAAACTAGACCCGAGGATGAGAAGAGGGTTTTTTCCTGTGTACGGGAGGTGCTATTGGCCCATGACCTGGGCAAGGTGAGTGTCCACCAGCCCATAAAATTGCTGCTGGACGGGAGATGGATAGAGACAACCCCGGGAAGGGTAGTATTCAATCAGGTTCTACCAGAGACAATGGAATTCCATAATGGATTGGTAGATAAGGGCGTATTATCAGCTCTTGTAGCCGAGATCTGGCAAAAGTGGGGCAATACCGTTGCCGTCCAGACGCTTGACAAGATGAAAAAGCTTGGATTTGATTACGCTACTTATTGCGGCCTAACTTTTTCTATGGCGGACTTGCCCAACATCAAAGAAAAAAAGGGGCTGTTGGAGGCGATAGAAGAGGAAACGAAGGGATTTGGCCTCCTGGCCGAGGCGGGAACCATCAGTGAGGAGGAAAGATATATTGATGTGATTGATGCGTTGATGAGAGTAACTGATCAGCTCGGAGAGAAGGTTTCTCAGTATCTGTCCCGCAATCCACTCAACTCCCTTTATTTAATGTGGAAATCAGGGGCCAGAGGTACTGCGGATCAATTGCGCCAGATTATTGGAATGCGGGGTCTGATGAGTAGATCAATAAGGGAAACTTACCGCCGAGAACTCTGGGATGAAGTCTTCCGCAAAGATTTGAACATCTCCCCTGAGGTGATTAAGCATTACTTCTATCCGGTTTCGGGGGGAAGACTTAGGGGAAGAGTTGGTGAGGAGCCTATCCGATCAAGTTTCAAAGAGGGCTTGACTGCTCCTGAGTACTTTATGTCCACCTCCGGAGGAAGAAAAGGTCTGGTGGATACAGCCCTAAAAACAGCTTATGCCGGCTATCTTACGCGAAAATTGGTGGCGACTGCGCAAAATTTGATTATCACTGAAAACGATTGTCAGACCATAGACGGTCTTACCATAAAATCTCGGGTAAGGGATGGCAAGGTAATAGAGTCTGTGGGGAGAAGAATTGTTGGCAGGCTCACCGCTTCTCCTGTGCTCAACGCTTCCACGGGAGAGGTTATCGTGGAAGCGAATGAGGAGATCACCAAGAGGATTGCTGATGAAGTAGATGCAGCAGGGATTCGAGAGGTGAAAATCCGATCTCCCTTGACTTGTCAGGCAAAATGGGGATTGTGTCAGAGGTGTTATGGATGGGATCTTTCCGCTCATAGAATGGTGAGTGTGGGTGAAGCTGTGGGAGTTATTGCTGCCCAATCTATAGGAGAACCTGGAACACAGCTCACCTTACGTACTTTCCACACTGGGGGGATATTTCAGAAAGGAGGAGATATTCCTCAGGGACTGCCCCGAGCTACTGAGCTTTTTGAGCCCAGAAAACAAACCTATTCAAAAAGGGGCGTTGTTCGGCAGCGTAAGGGAGAGGAGGCTCTGATAAGTGAAGTGGAAGGAAAAGTAGCCATTGAGGAAGAAGAGGGAAGAGTTCTGGTTAAGATTCGAAGTGAAGGAGAAAAGGAGATCATTTACGAGGTGGGTGGAGAAATACTTGTTTCCGAAGGGGATACGGTAGAGCCGGGAGAGAAACTTATTGAAGGAAGTGTCAATCCACGCGCTCTTCTAGCTATCAAAGGCGTTAGAGCGGTTGAGGATTACCTGGTTAATCAGACGCAGGAGGTTTATAAGTCCCAAGGGGTGAATATTGACAGTAAGCATTTTGAGGTAATCATCAGACAGATGATGCGCAAGGTCGAAGTGGAAGATCCGGGGGATACAGGTTACCTTCCTGGAGAACAGGTGGACAAGGTAGATTTCGAAGAGGCTAATAGCAAAACAAAGGAAAAAAAAGGCAAGCCAGCCAGGGGTAGGCCAGTTCTTTTGACTATCTCTAAAGCAGCCCAGGAAGATAAGAGAAGCTTCCTGGCAGCCGCATCGTTCCAGAGGACCAAACAGGTGCTGGCAGAAGCTGCTATATGCGGGCAGGTGGACCATCTTAGAGGGCTGAAAGGGAATGTGATCGTTGGAAGGCTTATCCCGGCTGGGACAGGCTTCCACGGTTTGCAGGATACGCCCGCATCAAATGAGTCCTGATAACTACTGGGGGAGTCGGAAGCTCTTATCTGGCGACCAAGGGGAAGAGTCCCGAGATATTTCTTAAGGTCGTTGTTGGAAAGGAATACTTATGCCAACCATAAATCAGCTCGTAAGGAAGAAACGCAGAAGAGTAAGAAAAAGACCGAAAAGTGTAGCTCTCGGAGGATCACCTCAGAAGAAAGGAGTCTGTGTTAGTGTCCGAACTCTAACTCCGAAGAAGCCTAACTCTGCTCTTCGAAAAGTGGCCAGAGTAAGGCTATCCAACGGTAGAGTCGTCACTGCCTACATTCCCGGCGAAGGACATAACCTCCAGGAGCATTCCATTGTCCTGGTGGAAGGTGGTAGAGTTAAGGATCTGCCTGGAGTGAAATATCACGTTATCCGCGGAACTCTGGATACCAGTGGGGTTGAGGGGAGAAAAAGAAGTCGTTCGAGGTATGGCAAGAAAAAGGAGTAGAAGAGATGGCGAGGCGTAAGATATCTAAAAAGAGGGTGGTATTGCCAGATTCTCTCTATAATAGTCAGTTAGTGGGCAAGCTCATCAATAAGGTTATGAGGGACGGAGGAAAGAGCAAAGCCGAGGCGATTTGCTATGATTGTTTTGCCGTTATAGAGAAAAAAACAAAACAAGATCCCCTTCAGGTTTTCTTGAAAGCAATGGAGAACGTCAAGCCGGTATTGGAAGTGCGATCTCGACGAGTTGGAGGAGCTACTTATCAGGTGCCCGGCACTGTCGATCCCCAGAGACAGGAGACTCTCGCTCTCCGGTGGATAGTTCAATTCTCCCGTCAAAAAAAAGGTAGACCCATGAGGGAAAGGCTTGCCGAGGAAATAGTAATGGCGTCTCGACAAGAAGGATTGGCTGTAAAGAAGAGGGAAGATACTCACAAAATGGCAGAGGCCAATCGAGCCTTTGCTCACTATCGGTGGTGAGAAGACATATGGGAAAGAACTCGTATAGTTTGGGCATGATAAGAAATATTGGCATTGTGGCGCACATAGATGCGGGCAAGACAACCGTTACTGAACGTATATTGTATTATACGGGAAAGATAAGAAAAGTGGGGGAGGTCCACGAAGGCACAGCAGTGATGGATTGGATGATACAGGAGAAGGAAAGAGGCATTACTATTACCTCTGCCGCGACCACCTGCTTCTGGAGAGGCCACCAGATAAATATTATTGATACTCCGGGCCACGTTGATTTCACCGTCGAAGTGGAGAGGGCTCTCAGGATCTTGGACGGAGCGGTGGTCATTTTTTGTGGTGTGGAGGGAGTTGAGCCGCAGTCAGAGGCAGTCTGGCATCAGGCCAACCGTTATGACATTCCTCGTATTATCTTCATCAATAAACTAGACAGAGTGGGGGCGGATTTTTGGCGGGTGGTGGAGTCTGTGGGTGAAGAATTCGGTGTTACACCTCTACCTCTTCAAATTCCCATTGGTGAGGAAGAGGGTTTCCGGGGGGTGGTGGATTTGGTGCGAATGGAAGCAGTGCTTTGGGACGGCGAGGACTTAGAGGCTCAGGTTTCCAGGGAACCAATTCCTGCTGATTTAACAGCAAAAGCTCAGGATTTTCACCATCAGCTGGTGGAGAAAGTGGCTGAGGCTAATGACGATTCCTTGGAGAAGTTCTTGGAAAAAGGCGACCTCGATCCAGAAGAAATCAAGAAGGCTGTTAGATGTATGTGTCTTGATCATAAAGCAGTACCCGTAGTTTGTGGAAGTGCACTGAAGAATAAAGGAAGCCGTCTTCTTTTGGATGCCGTGGTGGATTACCTGCCTTCTCCTTTGGATGTTCCTCCAGTAGAGGGCTTGGATCCCATATCAGGTGAGAAGGAGATAAGATGTCCCTCACCGGATGAACCTTTGGCTGCCCTCGCTTTTAAAGTTGTCACCGATCCCTACGCGGGGAGATTGACTTACTTTCGGGTTTATTCGGGAAAGATTAAGGTAGGCTCCTTTGTTTATAACTCTATCAAACGTAAGAAAGAGAGGTTCGGCCGTATTCTGGAGATGCACGCTAACTATAGACAGGAGCGGACAGAAATCAAAGCTGGAGAAATTGGAGCGGCTATAGGCCCTCGAAATATTGATACCGGGGACTCTCTCTGCGATGAGCGGCATCCTGTCATCCTGGAAAGCATACAGTTCGCCGAACCAGTGATCTCGACGGCCATTGAGTCCAAGACGAAGATGGACCAAAAGAAACTGGCTGATTCCCTTTCCAGGTTGGCCGGGGAGGATCCTACCTTTAGAGTTCACCAGGATAAGGAAACTGGTCAAACCATAATTTCGGGAATGGGCCAGCTTCATCTAGAAATTATCCTCGATAGACTAAAGCGAGAGTTTAATGTTGGAGTAAGCACGGGGGAACCTCAAGTGGCTTATCGGGAGACGGTGAGGAATAAAGCCTTAGCTCAGGGTCGATATGTCCACCAGAGTGGAGGGAGGGGGCAGTACGGAGATGTATCGGTCCAAGTGGAACCGAGGAACAAGGATGATGAAATTGTGTTCCGGGACAAGACTAAAGGCGGCCCCATTCCCAAGGAATTTGTGCCGGCCATACGAAAGGGGATTGAGCAGGCCATGAATGCGGGAATTCTGGCAGGCTATCCTCTGGTTGACATCAAGGCAACCCTCCTTGATGGTTCATATCATCCGGTAGATTCTTCGGAGTTCGCCTTTAGAACTGCTGCCTCCATCGCTTTTAGGAAGGCGGCTCTGAAGGCAGATCCGTATCTCCTGGAACCTATGATGAAGGTAGAGGTAAGAGTTCCTCAGGAATTCTTGGGAGAGGTATTTGGGGACATAACTGGCCGACGCGGGCGGATTCATAAAATGGAAACCCGGGGAAACATTCGGTATCTTAAGAGCTATGTTCCTCTAGCAGAATTGTTCGGCTACGTTACGCGCCTCAGGTCCTTAACGCGGGGCAAAGCGGTACCCAACCTAGAATTTTCTCACTACCAAGAGGTACCCCCGGGAACGGCTGACGAGCTGACAAGGGATAGTGGTGCGGACAAGATAAAGAGGTGAGGGATGCCTGAACAGAAGATCAGAATCAAGTTGAAGGCGTACGACCACCGAATATTGGATCAATCGGTGAAAAAAATCGTGGAGACTATAAATAGAACAGGAGGAAAAATCTGCGGTCCTGTACCTCTGCCTACTAAGATCAGCCGATTCACGGTGATAAAATCTCCCCATACGCACAAGGATGCCCGGGAGCAGTTTGAAATGAGAATTCATAAGAGACTGATCGATATTGTGCAATCAAACCCCAAGACTGTGGATGCCTTGATGGGAATGAGTCTTCCCACCGGAGTACACATTGAGGTGAAGCTGTGATAAAGGCGATCCTAGGAACAAAGCTGGGGATGACTCACATCTTTGAAAAAAATACTCTTGTTCCCGTAACTTTGGTTGAGGCCGGGCCCTGCATCATAGTCCAAAAGAAGATGCAGGACAAGGATGGATATAAAGCCATTCAGATAGGTTTCAAGGAGACCAAAAGACTCAACAAACCAAGGCTGGGACACTTTGAAAAAAAAGGGATTCCGTCTCACAAATATCTCAGGGAAATAAGGATGAAGAGCATGGATGAGTGTGAGGCCGGGGATGAGATTAGAGTGAGTATTTTCAAGGAGGGAGATTTAGTAAGTGTTAGTGGGGTTTCCAAAGGGAAAGGCTTTGCAGGTGTAGTTAAAAGACACGGTTTCAAGGGGGGTCCTGCTTCTCACGGAGCAAAACAATGGCATCGCAGGCCTGGCTCCATAGGAGCTTCTGCTGACCCGTCCCGGGTATTTAAGGGAAAGAAGATGCCGGGAAGGATGGGATGGGAGAAAATGACCGTGCATAATCTGAAGGTGGTTAAAATAGACGAGAAGGAGAATCTTCTCCTGATTAGGGGGGGTTTACCAGGCAAGGGGGGGGATCTTTTGACCATAAAAGGACATGAGAGCTAAGAATGCAAGCACCGCTTTACGATGCAAAAGGTAAGAGAGCTGGAGATATTACGCTCGATAAGGATATCTTCGAAGGCGACATTAATAGATGGATTCTCAGGGAAGTAATATTGGCCCATCACGCTAATCGGAGAAGAGGAACAGCCTCAACCAAGACCCGAGGTGAAGTGAGGGGTGGAGGCCGCAAGCCCTTTGCTCAGAAAGGTACTGGAAGGGCGAGAGCAGGAACCATTCGCTCACCACTGCGGGTTGGAGGAGGGATTACCTTTGGACCGAAGCCTAGAAGTTTTGAATATTCTTTGCCCAAGAAAATCAAAAGATCAGCCTTTAGATCTAGTCTTAGAAAGAAACTGAGAGAGAATTCAGTTTTTGTTCTAGATAAGGTTAAGCTGAATAAACCCAAGACGCGGGAAATGGCAAAATTCTTAAGTCAGTTTCCTGTGGAAGGTAAAACCTTGTTGATATTGGAAAAGTGGAATGACAAGATAAAAAGGGCCAGCTCCAATCTAAAGTACCTGCAAGTGAGAACGGCTCCTTTGGTCTCCGCGTATGACATCCTCTCTCATGAGAGTATATTGGTGACAAGGGGAGCGCTGAGTAAGATAGAGGATAGACTGAAAAAATGACTAAATCAGATAAGGAAATTATTCTCCAGCCTATGGTTTCGGAAAAAAGCACGCAGCTTTTGAGGGAAAACAAATATGTATTCAAAGTTCCCCTCCGGGTGGGTAAGATCGAAATAAAGGAAGCTGTGGAGGAAATGTTTAAGGTAAGGGTGGACAAAGTAAGAACCATGCAGGTAAAGGGGAAACCCAGAAAGTGGCGAGGCCGGGTGGTGGGGCAGACATCCCGCTACAAGAAAGCAATAGTGAAACTGAAAGAAGGCGACACCATCGAGGAATTAGGAGTTTAGGATGCCTATTAAGCTGTATAGACCTACTTCCCCCGGAAGAAGACATCAGAGTGCTTCCGATTTCTCTGAGATCACCAGATCAGAACCCGAAAAAACTCTTACCGTTCCCTTGAAAAAAAGAGCCGGTCGAAATAATCAGGGAAGAATTACCGTAAGACATCGGGGAGGTGGAAGCAAAAGGAAATACCGGGTGATCGACTTTAAACGGGACAAGGAGGGAATTCCTGCCCGGGTAAATTCCATTGAGTACGACCCTAATCGATCAGCCCGAGTGGCTCTCCTTTGTTACAAAGATGGGGAAAAGAGATACATTATTGCCCCCATCCGCTTAAAAGTGGGGGAGGTAATTGTGGCGGGAGACGAGGCTCCTATCAAGGATGGAAACAGTCTTTCCCTCAGTCGAATCCCGGAAGGAAGCTCTATTCATAATATTGAGATGGTGAAGGGCAAGGGAGGGCAATTAGTTCGTTCGGCCGGGGGCTCAGCGCAACTTCTGAGTAAAGAAGGGGGATATGCCCAGGTTAAGCTTCCTTCAGGCGAGATACGCTTGATTCGTCTGGAATGCAGAGCTACCCTTGGCGGGGTAGGTAATGTGGAGCATGAGAATATTCAGATAGGCAAAGCAGGACGATCTCGACACTTGGGTAGACGTCCTCGGGTTCGAGGAGTAGCTATGAATCCTGTAGATCATCCCCATGGGGGGGGTGAGGGTCGTAGCGGACCAGGAAGGCATCCAGTAACTCCCTGGGGAAAACCGACCCGGGGTAAGAAAACTCGAAAAGTAAGAAAACCGTCAGACCGGTTTATCATTCAGAGAAGAAAGAAAAAATAAGTGGGGAGGCTAAAATGGGTCGCTCGGTCAAGAAGGGTCCCTATGTTGAAGAATCTTTGCTGAAAAAGGTAAAGAGAATGGAAAGGGAGACGAAGAAACCCATCAAAACTTGGTCTCGGCGATCTATGATTATTCCTGAGTTTGTGGGCCATACTTTTGCCATCCACAATGGCAAGGATTTCCCGAATGTCTTTATTAGCGAGGAAATGGTAGGTCATAAGTTGGGGGAATTTGCGCCTACCCGCAAGTTCACTCGTCATGGAGCCCACAGCAAACGGACTATATCTGTGAAATAATGGAAGAACGATTCGCCTGATAGCGTACCAGGTGGAGCTTGAGGGCGCGCTTAAGGAGTGATGGATGGAAGTGAAGGCAAAAGTAAAGTACGTTCGACTGTCTCCCTCCAAGATAAGAAGTGCGGTTGGGATCATAAAGGGCAGGCAAGTCGATGAAGCTATTGAGATTTTGAATTTCATGGAAAAACGAAGTGCCAAAGAGGTAGGAAAAGTACTGAAGTCCGCACTCAGCAATGCTAAGAATAATTTTGATCTAAAGGGGGAGTCTCTTTATGTTAAGGAAGCCGTGGTCGGGAAAGGACCTTCCTACAAGAAAGTAAAGCCGAGGGCCAGAGGTAGAGCCGATTTGATCAAGAGAAGGACTTCTCATATTTCAGTGACTTTGGAATCCCGGTAGAAAGCAAAGAATAGATTTCACCTAAGTCAAGGAATGCTTTGGTCTAGTCAGATGAGGTGCGGGAGAACCTCTAGGCTAAGATAAGGAGGCCAAGAATTGGGACAGAAGGTTCATCCAGAAAGCTTCAGGCTGGGCGTAACTAAAGATTGGATAAGCAAATGGTATGGAGAAAAAGACTATGCCAAGCTTCTGCATGAGGATATAAACATCCGTCGCTTCCTCAGTGAGAGGTTCAAGCGGGCCAATGTTTCGGAAATTCTCATTGAGAGAGCTATCAATAAAGTCAGGGTAACCATTTTTGCCGGCCGACCGGGGATTGTCATCGGTAAGGGCGGAGAGACTATAGAGGACACCAAGGAGCACCTGGAAAAATTGATTGGGGGAAGTAAGGTTTTTCTGAATGTACAAGAAGTCAGCCAGCCAGATATGGACGCTCAGCTCGTTGCTGAAAGGATTGCCTTTCAGCTTCAGAGAAGAACAAGTGCAAAAAGAGCTATGAGGGAAGCGATCTCTCGCACAATGGAACTCGGGGCCAAAGGAATCAGAATTGCTTGCAAGGGAAGAATAGCGGGAGCTGAGATTGCCAGGAAGGAGTGGATGAAGGAAGGGAGAATTCCACTGCATACTCTCCGGGCAGACATTGACTATGGAATAACCACGGCACATACCATTTATGGATGTATCGGGGTCAAAGTCTGGATATACAAAGGAGAGATACGGCGACCCCTATTAGAGGAGGAAAGCGGGAATGGCATTGCAACCCAAAAGGGTCAAGTATAGGAAATCTCACAGGGGCCGGATGAAGGGTAAGGCTTCGAAGGGAACTCAGCTGAATTTTGGAGAATTTGGTCTAATAACCGAGGAACCCAGTTGGATGACCGCCCGTCAGATAGAAGCCAGTAGAATTGCTATAGTCCGTTCCATAAAACATGAGGGTAAGCTTTGGATCCGGGTTTTCCCTGATAAGGCAGTGAGCAAAAAACCTCTGGAGACCCGTATGGGAAAGGGCAAGGGAGAACCTGAATTTTGGGTGACGGTGGTGCGGCCAGGGAGGGTGCTATTTGAACTAGCGGGAGTTAGAGCCGATGTGGCCAAAACGGCTTTTAGATCGGTTTCCCATAAGCTCCCCTTCAAGACCAGGATGATATCCTCCTTTGATGAGGAGCTTCTATGAAAATAGAAGAGCTAAGGGAGCTATCTGAAACGGATCTTCGTGACAATCTTAAGCGTTTTCAAAGTGAACTGTTCAAACTGCGCACGCAAGCAGTGCAGGGTAGAATGACAAAAACCTCGGAGATGGCTGGAACGAAAAGGACCATAGCCAGAATAAAAACTCTTTTGCGAGAGAAAGAGTTGAAAGAAAGGTCTTCGGAAGGAGACGTGAAGTGAGAGGGAAGACAAAGATTAGGGTGGGGGAGGTTATTAGCAATAAAATGGACAAGACCGTGGTGGTAGCTGTAAAGCGTGAGTTTGCCGATCCCCTGTATGGCAAAAGGGTGAGAAGAAGAAAAAAATTCAAGGCTCATGACAAAGCAAATTCATGCAATATCGGGGATACAGTTCAATTGGTAGAGACGAGACCGCTATCAAAAGAGAAGCGTTGGAAAGTTGGCAGAATCCTGATTAGAAGGGAAAAGTAGTATGATTCAACTCCGGACCCAGCTGAACGTTGCGGACAACACCGGGGCAAAGAGGATAATGTGTATTAAAGTCCTGGGTGGCTCTGGACGCCGATACGCTCGGATAGGAGATGTGATAGTTGCGTCGGTTAGGAAAACTATACCCAGCGGTGAAATGACAAAGGGCGAAATAGTAAAAGCAGTGGTGGTGAGAACGAAGAAGGAAATGCGCCGAAAAGACGGCTCCTATGTTAGATTCGATGAAAATGCAGGTGTGTTGATTGATGCTGCAGGAAATCCCAGAGGGACGAGGATCTTTGGTCCCGTGACTCGAGAGCTCCGAGAGAAGAACTTTATGAAGATAGTTTCTTTGGCTCCCGAGGTCTTGTAGATGGGTACGACGAGAACCAAGAGTAGAGGTCTTTTTTCTTGGCAGGGGTGAGGTAGTTATGAGCAGAGTAAAGGTGGGTGACGAAGTAGTAGTCATCTCCGGGAAGGATAAAGGAAAACGGGGTAAAGTGAGAAAGAAGTTGCCCAGAGAAGATAGGATAATGGTTGAGGGAGTCAATGTGGTCAAAAGGCATGTGAGACCCACCCGGAGAGGGCAGGTCAGTGGCATAGTAGAGGATGAAGCTCTTATCCATGCGAGCAAAGTGATGCTGATATGTTCTCGCTGCGGGAAGAGAGCAAGAATAGGGATCAAGACAGTAGAGAAGGAAGGAAGGCTTCGGTTCTGCAAGAAATGCGGAGAAGTTGTTGATTAGAAACTCTGAAGGTAAGTAAGAATGGCAAGACTAGAGGAGACCTACAAAAAAGATATTCTTCCGAGGCTCATGGAGAAGTTTGGTTATAAAAACCCCATGCAGGTTGCCAGAGTCGTGAAGATTCACCTCAATATGGGGGTAAGCAGTGCCAAAAAAGACCCAAAGTCTCTGGATGTTGCTAAAAAGAGTTTAGCTCTCATTACCGGCCAGCAACCGGTAGTTACTCGGGCAAAGCAATCCATCGCTGGATTTTCCCTAAGAGAAGGAATGAAAATAGGATGTATGGTTACTTTGAGGGGGAAGAGGATGTATGAGTTTTTGGATAGACTGCTTAATCTGGCCATCCCAAGGATCAGAGATTTTCGGGGAGTGTCCGACGCTGGGTTTGACGGAAGGGGTAATTTCACGCTGGGCCTGAGAGAGCAGTTTATTTTTCCCGAAGTGGAGTATGGGGATGTGGACGGGATTCAGGGGCTTTCGGTAACCATAGTGACTACTGCCGAGAAAGATGAAGAAGCTAAGGAATTGCTTGCTTCTCTGGGAATTCCTTTTGTGAGCTCCTAGCTGAGGAGAGTGCAAGACTGACATGCATCGAGGGAAGAGAAGAGTTTCTGAGATTTTTATGACACAAGGTTAGCAAGATGGCTAAAAAGGCTTTAGTGGAGAAGGCTAACAGAGAGCCAAAATTCAAGGTCCGCTCCTACAACCGTTGCCAAATGTGCGGGCGACCTCGTGCCTATATGAGGAAATTTGCCCTGTGCCGGATTTGCTTTCGCAACCTGGCCCAGAAGCGGCAGATTCCAGGTGTAAAAAAGGCTAGCTGGTAGCTGACTTTTCTTTAAGGAGGATCCCTTGATGGACGGAGCCTGTGCCGAGGCCATCTTGAAGAGGAAAAAAAGAGATGCTTACCGATCCCATTGCTGATTTCTTAACGAGGATAAGAAACGCCAATATTCTGTCCAAGGATAGAGTTGAGATTCCATCTTCCAGCCTAAAGGAAGCCATTGCGGCTGTGCTGGAGAGAGAAGGTTTTCTCCGGAGATACAGGGTCATTACAAGAGGGAAAAGAAAGGTTCTGCAAGTATATCTGAAACGCACCTCTGAAGGAGAAACAGTCATCGCTCATTTGAAGAGAATTAGTAAACCAGGCAGACGAATGTACGTTAAGAAGGATGAAATACCACGAGTGCTAAACGGAATGGGAATCTGTATTCTTTCTACTCCTAGAGGCCTACTCAGTGGGGAGGAAGCATTAAGAGTGGGAGTTGGAGGAGAAGTCCTTTGCTATGTCTGGTGAGCCAGCCTGGCTGTGTTTCCCTCAAAGGACGATAAGCCAGAAGCCCGTAAATACAAGAGGCCGTAGTAGCCGCAAGATGAGGATCCATTATGTCCAGAGTGGGAAGAAAACCTATCTTGGTTCCTGAAGGGGTAGAGGTCGAGATAACCGAGAATAAAGTATCGGTCAAAGGCCCTAAAGGCGAGTTGGAGTTAGAAGTGCCCTCTCTGTGTAAAGCAGTGCTGAGAGAGAGCGAGGTCTTGGTCGAAAGAATAGATGATAATAGACAGACCAGGTCGCTTCACGGCACTATCCGTGCCCTGATTGCCAATATGGTGAAAGGTGTTTCTGACGGATTTGAGAAGTATCTTGAGATTGTAGGAATGGGTTACCGGGCTAGCCTGGAAGATGGCACGCTCACTTTCAGTTTAGGCTTCTCCCATCTGGTGAAATACAGCCCCCCGAAGGACGTAGGGGTAAAGGTTGAGAATACTACCACCATAAGGGTCTACGGCTGTGATAAACAAAAAGTGGGGGAGGTGGCCGCTGAGATCAGGGCCTTGAAGAAACCAGAGCCTTATAAGGGAAAGGGGATAAGGTACAGAGGAGAAGTGATAAGACGGAAGGTAGGAAAGGCGGCTTTGGCGGCAAAGGAATAGTTGGAATGGCAAAGAGCACCGATAGAATTTTAGCCAGATATAGGCGAAGAAAAAGGGTCAGAAAGAAGATTTTTGGAACTCGAGATAGGCCCAGACTTTCCCTTCACAAAAGCAATCGATATATTTATGCTCAGCTTGTCGATGACACAGAGGGCAAGACACTGGTCTTTGCCTCTTCGACAAAGAGCTCCAAGACCGAGGGATCCTCTGCAAAGAGCCTGAAGGTTGCTGAGGGCTTAGGAAAGAGATTGGCAGGTGAGCTAAAGAAGAAAGGAATAAAGCAGTTAGTTTTTGACAGGAACGGTTATCCTTATCATGGACGGATAAAGATCATAGCTGAGGTGCTGCGCAGCCAGGGGATCATATTTTGAAGCCAAGGCTCATGCACCGTGAGGGAAGGCAGGTCTTCAGAGATTCACTCTCAACAAAGAGGTGAAAGGAACTAGAGTGGCAAAGCAAACTCAAAGTAGTACCGGAACAAGGAGAGGCACGGGTGAATTCGAAGAAAAGCTCATTAGAGTAAGAAGGGTTTTCACCGTGGTAAAGGGAGGCCGAAGAATAGGTTTCAATGCATTGGTGGTGGTGGGCAATCGTAAAGGAAGGGTAGGAGTAGGACTGGGAAAGGCGAAAGAACTGGTTGAGGCTATCAACAAAGGGAGAACAAAGGCAGAAAGAGAAATGGTACAAGTTTCCCTGAAAGATAATACTATTCCCCACCAGGTGGTGGGGGAATATGGAGCAGCGAGGGTCCTCCTCAAACCGGCTTCATCTGGAACTGGAGCAGTAGCTGGAGAGACAGTTAGAGCGATAACGGAACTGGTAGGCATAAGAGATATTGTTACCAAATCTTTGGGAAGCAATAATCCTCTCAATGTGGCCAAGGCAACCCTGCAGGGTCTGAGTGCATTGAAGGACCCGAGCAAGGTTTTCGAAGCTAGAGGAAAGGCTATGAAATGATAGATACTGATCTTCTTAAGCCCCACCCTGGTGCTACTCATAAGAAGAAGAGAGTGGGGCGGGGTAATAGTTCAGGACATGGGGGAACCTCTACCCGAGGCCATAAGGGTCAGAAGGCTCGCGGCAAGGTGGCCAAATGGTTTGAGGGAGGTCAGATGCCCCTGGTCAGACGAATTCCCAAAAGGGGGTTTCATCCTCCTGCGAGAGAAAAACTGCTCACGGTAAACGTGGAAAAGCTAAATGTATTTAAGGCTGGCAGCGAGGTAGATCCGGAAGCTATGAGAAAGGCTGGCCTAGTAAGCCGCAGGGGAAAGATCAAGATTCTCGGTAAAGGGGAGCTCGCCCGTTCCCTAAAGGTAAAGGCGGATGGTTTTTCCAAGGGGGCTCTGGAGAAAATAGAAAAACTAAATGGAAGGCGGAAGTCCTCCGATGTGGGATAAATTCCAGAATATCTTCCGAATTCCAGAACTTCGACACAGAATCCTTTTTACCCTGGCTATGTTTGTGGTCTTCAGAGTGGGTTCCTTCATACCCATTCCCGGAGTAGACGTAGGCGCTCTAGCCCATACTCCCATTTTTCAGACCGGAGCCTTCGGTCTGATGAATATCTTTGCTGGAGGGGCTCTCTCGCGTATGTCCATATTTGCTCTGGGAATAATGCCGTATATTAGTGCTTCTATCATCATGCAGCTTTTGACCGTGGCCATCCCTCGTCTTGAGCAGTTGGGCCGACAGGGAGAAGAGGGAAGAAGAAAAATCACCCAGTACGCTCGGTTTGCCGCCTTACCTATTGCAGGTGTTCAAGGCTTCGCACTTACCGTTTGGATTCAAAGTATGGAAGGAGGAGCCTTCGTCAGCACTCAGGGAATCGGCTTCATTCTTCCGGCTGTGGTTACTATGATCACAGGAACTATCTTCATAATGTGGCTGGGGGAGAAGATTACGGAGATGGGAATAGGCAATGGGATCTCGCTGATTATCTTTGCTGGAATAGTGGCACAGGTGCGTCCGGCTGCAGGGAATATAATCAACATAACCCGGACAGGACAAATAACACCCTTCCTGCTTTTGCTTTTTGCCATCATTGCTGTTTTCGTCACCGCCGCCGTGGTGCTTATTTACCGGGCAGAAAGAAGGATTCCTATTCGTTATGCTCGAAGGATTGTGGGAAGGAAAGTCTATGGGGGCCAGAGCACCTACCTTCCTATCCGTATAGGAGGAGTGGGAGTGATTGCCATAATCTTTGCCATATCTGTTCTTCTGCTTCCCAGTACCCTGGCCCGGTTGATTCCCCATCCCATTACTCAGGAAATTGCACGCTGGTTAAGCCCTGGAGCCCTGCTTTACTACGTGTTGTATGCCCTTGCGGTGATCTTCTTTACTTTCTTTTATACGGCAGTGGTCATCAATCCGGTAGAAGTAGCTGATAATATGCGTCGGTACGGCGGTTTCATACCGGGACTTCGTCCGGGGAGGCCTACAGCAGAATACGTTACTACTGTTCTTACTCGGGTCACCTTCGTGGGGGCATTGTTCTTTGCCGGTATAGCGGTGCTGCCGGTTCTGCTTAATCGGGAGCTTCTATTCAACAGTTTCCCTTTCGGTGGGACTTCCATTCTCATTGCCGTGGGGGTAGCCTTGGATACTGTTCAGCAAGTGGAATCCCATTTATTGATGCGACACTATAAGGGATTTATGAAGGCGAGAGCTTGATTTGCGGGTAGTTCTACTGGGTCCTCCTGGATCAGGTAAAGGGACACAGGCGCAGAAGCTTGGGAGAAGCCTGGGACTGCCCCATGTGGGAATGGGGGATATGCTCAGGGAGGCTGTGAAAAATAGGACTCCTTTAGGGGAAAGAGCGAAGGAATTTATGAACAGCGGGAAGTTGGTTCCTGATTCTATTATCCTAGAGCTTCTCGGGGAGAGAATGGAGGGGGCGAAAGAGGGGTTCATACTGGATGGATTTCCTCGTAGTCTTGAGCAGGTAAAAAGGTTAGAGGCTCTACTGGAAAGGGAAAGAGAGAAACTGGACGCGGTAATTAACCTGAAGGTGCGAGAGGAGACCATTCTAAGGAGAATACCTGGTAGGCTGGTCTGTTCAGAGTGTGGTCAGGTCTATCAAAGAGCGAGTCCTAGCTCCTCTACCCAGAGGTGCCCGAGCTGTGATGCCCCTCTTTTTTCCAGGGCGGACGACGTTTCTGATACTTTGGAAAAGAGAATTGAGACATATCTAGAACATACATGTCCCTTGATCGATTACTACGAGAAAAAAGGGATCCTCCGGGATATTTCCGGAGAAGGGAATCCCAAGGAAGTGTTCGATCGAATAGTCAAGGCATTGAATTGAGGACTTTTCGAGATGTTTGATCGAGAGCTCAGATATTTCTTCAATACTTCTCAACCGGCTGAAGACTAGACATGATTCGCCTGAAATCACGAGAACAGGTTGAAGCTATCCGGAAGGGCGGGAAAATCATAGCCGAGATTTTCAAGGAGGCCCTAGATTGGGCAAAGCCCTCCGTAAGCACTCTAGAACTGGATGGATGGATCGCTGATCGTATAAGAAAAAAAGGAGGAAAATCTGCCTTCAAGGGGTACCGTGGTTATCCGGCTGAGACCTGCATTTCCATAAATGAGGAAGTAGTGCATGGAATACCATCTTCCCGGAAGATTGCAGAAGGTGACATAGTTGGGATCGATATAGGGGTCAAGATAGACGGCTATTACGCCGATGGAGCCTTTACTTTCGCGGTAGGCCATACTTCTCCCAGGGGCAGAAGACTACTTGAGGTATCGAGATGTGCTCTTTATGAAGGAATATCGCAAATCAGATCAGGAAACAGAATAGGGGATATTTCTTCGGCTATTCAGCGGTATGCTGAGGGGCACGGCTATTCTGTTGTCAGAACGTTATTTGGGCACGGGATTGGAGAATCTTTGCACGAGGATCCTATCATACCTAATTTTGGACAGAAAGAGCGAGGCGAAAAGCTAAGAGAAGGGATGGTTCTGGCAATAGAACCCATGGTCAACGAGGGCGAAAGTGAAGTGACGGTACTACCCAATGGTTGGACAGTGGTGACCAAAGACGCAAGCCTATCTGCCCATTTTGAGCATACTGTAGCCATTCTGGACGGCAAGGTAAGGATATTGACTAGTCTGCGCCTGGATGAAAGAGAATATGTTGGAGGATGAATATTGCCCAAGGAAAGCCTGATCAAAACTTCTGGGATTGTGGTGGAAAATCTACCCAACGCCAGTTTTAGAGTAGAACTGGCAAATGGACACAAAGTCCTGGCTCACGTGTGCGGAAAGATGCGCATGCGATTTATCAGAATACTTCCTGGTGATAGAGTTGCTCTGGAAGTCTCTCCCTATGATGCTTCCCGGGGTAGGATTGTCTATAGGGAAGGAAAAGGCAGATGAAGGTTAGATCATCGGTGGGAAAAATGTGCAAAAAGTGCAAGATAATAAGAAGGAAGAGAGTGGTACGTGTTGTCTGTGAGAACCCCAAACACAAACAGCGTCAGGGCTAGGAAGAAAGCCAAGGGAGGCGTAAATGGCACGAATTAGCGGAGTGGAACTTCCTTCCCGTAAGAGCATCGGGATAGGTCTCTCGGCTATCCATGGAATTGGGCGCGCTCGGACCGACAGGATATTGAGCACGGCTAAAATTAGTCCAGATACTCGGATCAAAGATCTCACGGAGGGGGAAGTCAATATCCTGCGAAAGATTATTGAAGAAGCCGATTATGCAATAGAGGGAGAGCTCAGGAGAAAAGTGGGGGGCGATATTTCCCGTTTGATAAGCATAGGCTGCTATCGGGGGACCAGACACAAGAATGGACTACCGGTAAGAGGCCAGAGAACAAGGTGTAATGCCAGGACAAGGAAGGGACCGCATAGAACAGTAGGTAGTAAGAAAAAAATAGCCACCATGAAAAAGAAAGGATAGTCAGGAGACAAAAAATGGCCCAGAGGAGAGACGCGTCGGCAAAGAAAAGGAAGAAGGTAAGACTAGAGGAAGCAACGGCTTATATTCACTCCACCTTCAATAACACTATTATTACTGTTACCGATCTTGATGGGCAGGTGCTGTGTTGGTCTTCGGCTGGTCAAGTGGGCTTTAAGGGCACCAAGAAAGGGACTCCCTTTGCTGCTCAAAAGGCGGCGGAGGAGATAATTAGAAAAGCAAAAGAAGGATTCCAGTTAGAAAAAGTGAGGGTGGTGGTGAAGGGACCAGGATCAGGCAGGGAGACGGCCATCAGGGCCCTTCAGGCAGGGGGACTCCGAGTGGTTTCCATCAAGGAAGCAACTCCTATTCCGCATAATGGATGTCGTCCCCCTAAGAAAAGAAAAGTCTGAGACATTTTCGGGAGGAGGAGCTAGTTGGCTGGGGAAAGAGAAACTAGATGTAAGAAGTGCCGTTACTTGAGCACCAAGCTCTTTTTGAAAGGAGAGAGGTGCTATACGGATAAATGTGCTCTGGAAGGGAGGAAACCCGGAGGTTTCGTGAGACGAAAAAGATTATCCCAATATGGCCGTCAACTTCGGGAGAAACAGAAAATTCGCCACATGTACGGGGTGCGGGAAAGTCTATTTAGAAAGTATTATCGCATGGCAGCTAAGTCTTCAGCACCCACTCCAGAGGAGTTTCTGAGGGTGCTTGAGCGCAGACTGGATAACGTAGTTTACAAGCTGGGTTTCAGTCTCTCTCGTCCCCAGGCTCGCCAGTTGGTGAATCATGCCCATTTTGTGGTCAACGGCAGGAGGGCGAGTGTTCCTTCTCATCTTTTGAGAGAAAACGATGTGGTCGAAATGAAGATGAAAAGTAAGAAACTGCCCTTTGTGAAGCAAATCCTTAGTACTTCAGAGGGTAGACCCGTGCCGGAATGGTTGGAAGCAGACAGAAAGTCTCTCAAGGGGCTCGTTAGGAAACTGCCGCAGAGAGAGGATCTGATTCAGGAAATAGATCTAGCCCTAATCGTCGAGTACTATTCGAGATAAGTTGCTCTACAGGAACTTTCTTTTTTGTAGCCTCTAGGGTCCTATCAAAGGGAAAGGATCTCCCGCAAAGGGGGTATGCTCTCAGGGCTTGCTAGCAAGCGAGGAGAGAGCATCTGGAAGGGCAATGGATCAAAAGTCCCAAAGGAGGGAGGAGTGCGAGAGTTAGTAAAACCTAAAAAGATGGACGTGGAAAAAGAGACCTTTTCTGACATCTATGCCAAATTCGTCATTGAGCCCCTGGAAAGGGGCTACGGTGTAACCGTAGGTAATGCTCTTCGCCGAGTTCTACTTTCTTCTCTGCCGGGAGCAGCGGTGGTTTCCGTCAAATTCGAAGGAGTTTCTCACGAGTTTTCCACTATCCCAGGAGTGAAAGAGGACGTGCTGCAGATCATCCAAAATCTCAAGTTCATTAGAGCAAAGCTCCACTGTGATAAGAAGAGGGTGTTTCTCGAGACGAAGGGACCTGGAGAGGTACTAGCATCGGATCTCCAGGCGGATTCCGATGTCGAGATTGTCAATCCTGATTCTCATATCGCTACCCTGACTGACAAAAAAGCGCGCCTTTCGATGGAAATAACCCTAGCTCAAGGTAGAGGGTATGCCGAAGCCAGTGAAAATAGAGTCCCCGATGACCCCGTGGGTACTATTCCTGTTGATGCCATTTTCAGCCCCGTCAGGAAAGTGAGTTATGACGTCAAACCTGCTCGTATTGGACGAAAGACCAGTTTTGATTCTCTCACAGTGGTTATCCATACCGACGAGACCATGAAACCCGATGAGGCCGTAAGGGAGGCAGCAACAATTCTCAAGAACTGTTTAGAGCTTTTTATTCCCCAAGAACCTGTAGGGGAGAGGATGAGGAAAGAGAAAAGGACTATGGAATTCCTGGAGCAAAATATTGAGGAAATAAAGCTCTCCGGAACCCCCCTTCATGCGCTAAAAGCGTCGGGCATAAAAAAGATAAGTGACCTCTTGGACAAAAGGACCAAGGATCTTTTGGACATGCGAAATTTTGGGGAGAAGTCATTGAAAAAGACTGAGGAGAAGCTCGCGGAATATGATCTAAAGTTCGCCGAAGAGAAAGAAGAATGAGGCACCGAAAAAAAGGGAGAAAGCTGGGGTTAGACAAGGCTCATCGCAAATCTTTGTTAAATGGCTTGATAGAGGCCCTCATCTTCCATGAAGAAATTGTCACCACCCAGGCAAGAGCTAAAGAAGCAGCGAGGTTAGCGGAAAGGCTCATTACCCGGGCCAAGAATGACTCTGTTCATCATCGACGGTTTGCCCTGCGAGTTATTCGGGATGGGAAAACCGTCAGTAAACTCTTTGAAGTAATAGCTCCGCGTTATCGTGAACACAAAGGGGGATATACGCAGACTACCAGGCTCCGGAAGCGAGAGGGCGATAATGCCCTGATGTGCAAAGTAAGACTTGTGTAGAATAAGGATAGCAAGACTAGCTGAAGAGTGCGTAATATAAAAATTGTCCTGGAGTACGACGGTTCTTCGTATTATGGATGGCAAAGACAGCCCCGACATCCCACTGTTCAGGAGCTGGTGGAAGATGGCCTCCATAGACTCTTTAGGAACAGAATAAAGGTAAGAGCGGCTGGAAGAACGGATACGGGGGTCCACGCCAAGGGGCAGGTTATCAGTTTTCTCACCTCTGGGTCCATACCTGTTCCCGCCATCAAACCCGCCTTGAACAGCTATCTACCTGCCGACATAAAAGTCAAGAAGGCTCAAGAAGTTCGTCTGGATTTTCACGCCCAAAGGTGTGCTTTAAGCAGACTATACAGGTACATCATCTACAATCATCCTTTCCCCAGTCCCTTCTACCGCAATTTCAGCTGGCATGTCCCTTTTTCTCTTCAGATAGAGAACATGAGAGAAGGTTCCAGGCATCTCATCGGGAGTCATGATTTCTCCTCTTTTCTCGCGCAGGGTAGCCCTGTTTATTCCCCGGTGCGAGAGATCAAAAAAGTAGTTTTCTTCGTCAAAGGACGGCTCATTGTCATTTATGTAAGTGCGGATAGTTTTCTCTATCGAATGGTTAGAAACATAATAGGTACTCTGGCAGAGGTGGGCCGTAAACGCCTGTCGCCCATAGAAGTGAAGAAGATACTGGATGCCAGAGACCGAGCTGCTGGAGGCCCTACAGCTCCTCCACGGGGGCTTTGTCTGGTGAGAGTAAGGTATCCATCGTACTCGCTTAATGATTGACAGGGGGCTCTTTTGTTGTAGAATTAGCTCGACGAGAAGCTTTCGCGATTTGAGAGGCAGGCGCCGGTGAAGAGAATGCTCTGTCAGGTCTGCAAAATAAGAGAAGTCAATGTTCATCTGAAGGAAATAATCGGAGGTGATGTAAGGGAACTGCACCTCTGCGATATCTGTGCCAAAGAAAAGGGACTGGGAGAACCTTTTCTTCCCAGTTTCTCTCTCCCTGAGCTTATGCTTGGTCTAACCGACTTGGAAATTCCCCCTTCTACGAAAGAGGGACCAGAATGCTCCGGTTGCGGCCTAAGCTATGAGGATGTGAGAATAAAGGGTAAACTAGGGTGTAGTCTATGTTACCAAAACTTCAGAGAGTATCTTGATCCCCTGCTGGAGAAAATTCATGGCAAGGTCCACCATTCGGGCAAAGTGCCCAAGAAGGCAAAGAAAGAGTATAGGCTGGATAGAAGAGTGTACGAGCTACGAAAAGAGCTGAACGAGGCGGTGAGGAAAGAAGAGTACGAAAAGGCGGCAGAACTACGGGACAAGCTGCTAAAGTTAGAAAAGGACGGCGTATCATGAAATTTCAGGCAATGGCTAATACACCTAGCCGGTGGCTAAAAGGGGATGGGCCAGAAGCAGGGATTGTATTTAGTTGTCGGGCAAGATTAGCCCGTAGCCTTGAGGGGTTTCCATTCCCTGCCTGGGCCGAAGAATCCAAACTGATGAGGGTTTCGGAAAAAATCCTTGATGCCATAAAGAAGAATAAGTATCTGAAGAATGCCCGTATCATTGATATATCTGAACTTTCCTCCACGGAGAGAGAATTTCTTTTGGAAAGGTACCTAATTTCTCTGGAATTCACCAAGGGGGGTAGGTTCAGATTTTCGGCGGCAGAGGAAGGGGAGATGCTATCTTTGATGATAAATGAAGAAGATCACCTGCGTCTACAAACCATATTCTCCGGACTTCAACTTACCGAAGCCTGGCGGTTGATTGACAGGGTGGATGATGAGCTGGAGGAAAATTTGGACTATGCTTTTCTCTCGCGATATGGCTATCTTACAGCATGTCCCACCAATGTGGGAACGGGAATGAGAGCTTCCTGCATGCTTCATCTGCCGGCCCTAGTAGCCACTCGCAAAATAAACGACATATTGAAAAGTATTTCCCAATTGGGACTGGTAGCCAGGGGATTGTACGGTGAAGGCACGGAGGCCCATGGCGATTTTTTCCAGATCTCCAACCAGCTGACCCTGGGTTTAAAAGAAGAAGAAATTATTGATCATGTTGAGAGGATAACCCACCGGGTGGTAGAGCAGGAAAAGAAGGCACGGGAGGCTCTTCTCAAGAAAAATGGATCTCAGGTAAGAAATGAAGTTGGAAGGGCCTACGGTATCCTGAGCGGAGCTCATCTGATGAGTTCTCAGGAAGCCCTGAATCTACTTTCTAAGTTAAGACTGGGGATGGGTCTAGAGCTTCTGCCCGGCCTCAATGTTCAAACCTTAAATGAGCTGTTTTTTCTGGTAACGCCGGCTCAATTGCAGATAAGAGAAGGAGTAAGACTTGCTCCTCTTTCCCGAGATCAACTCAGGGCAAGACTTATCAGAGAGAAGCTCAGCAAGACTAGGTAAACCCCGATAGAGAATTCTCATCCAGACGGGGTAAGCTGGTAGGCAGGTCCGCAGAAGTGGAGAGAACGGGGGATTTCTTAGAGAAGGTAAAGGGGACCATATCGAGATACAACATGCTCGCCCCAAATGTGCGAGTAGTGGTTGGTGTGTCCGGAGGCCCTGATTCTGTGAGCTTGATCCATCTTCTTTCACGACTGCAGGGTGAGTACAATTTGAGCTTGTGGATAGCTCATCTCAATCACAGATTAAGAGGCAGGGAGGCAGAAGAGGAAGAGAAATGGGTAAAACAGTTTGGGCGAGAGCTTGGTATTTACGTGATTTCAGACTCCTGTGATGTGCGTTTGTTGGCCAAGAAAAAGAAGCTCTCCCTGGAGGAGGCTGGTCGGCGGGCCCGATACAGTTTCCTAGAGCACGTTGCCAATGAAGTACGAGCCAGCCGAATTGCCCTGGGTCATACAGCCTCTGACCAGGTGGAGACGTTCTTGATGAGACTCATCAAAGGAGCCGGGACGGATGGGCTTTCCGGTATTCCTCCTGTGAGGAATGGAGTTGTTCGACCCTTGATTGATACCTTTCGAGAAGAGGTAGAAGCTTATTGCAAGGAGAATGATCTTCATCCCTGCCAGGATTCCTCTAATCTGGATCTGTGTTTCTTGCGGAACAGAATTCGCTGGGATTTAATCCCTCACCTCTCGGGGCAGTATAATCCTCGCGTGGGCAAGGCCCTTTTCCGAACGAGCCAAATCTTGCGTGACGAGGGAGATTACCTGGAAAGAGAAACAAAGAAAGTACTTCCCTCGATAGTTTTGGGGCAAAAGAGGAATGAGTTGATCTTGGATATCCAGAAACTCTGTCATCTGCATCCTGCCATACGAAGGAGAGTACTGCGCAAGGCTGTGGGGGAGGTGGGTGGGGATCTGAAAGGAATTACCTTCGATCACATAGATTCTGCCCTGGGAATGGGTTCGGGCAGAGGAACCAAGAAGCTGGATTTTTCGGGGGGTATAGTGGTAAAAAGAGAATATGATAGACTTGTTATCAGCAGGAGGAGTAGCAATAATAAGGTATCTTTTCGCTACTCTCTGGTTGTTCCTGGAAAAACAGAGCTTGAAGAGCTGAATCTCATCCTGGAGGCAGAGAATATCGTGGAAAGGCCCGCCAATTTTGCTAAAGATGGCTCAGTCGCCTACCTGGATTACGACATGCTGCAGGAGCCTCTCTTTCTGCGCAAGAAAAAAGGAGGTGATAGATTTCAACCTTCTGGAATGAAGGGCAGCAAGAAGATAAAGGACTTCTTTATCGATCTCAAGATTCCTTTGGAAGAAAGAGATAAGGTCCCTCTTCTTATTAGTAAGGACAAGGTAGCCTGGGTGGTGGGCCACCGGGTTGATGAAAGATTCAAAATACAGAAGAGCACTCGGAGGATTCTAAAGATCAAGGTGAGGAAAAAATGAAGACACCTCGGTTAATAAGGGTTAAAAGGAAAACCACGGAAACAGAAGTCGAGATCGATTTGAACTTGGATGGGAAGGGAACCTGCAGGATAGATACTTCCTATGCATTCTTGGACCACATGCTTTCTCTTTTTGCCCATCATGGATTTTTTGACTTAGAAATTAGGGCTGCAGGGGATGTCAAAGTAGACTACCATCATCTAACCGAGGATGTGGGTATCTGTCTCGGGAAAACGGTGAGGAAAGCTTTGGGAGAAAAAGAAGGAATAAGGAGATATGGCAGCTTTTTTGTTCCCATGGATGAGACACTGGCTCAGGTAGCCATTGACATAAGTGGACGCCCAATTCTCGTATTTAAATCTCCGTCTCTGGTAGGGGAGCGTGGATCCGAGGTAGAACTAATGAAAGAGTTCTTCCGGGGTTTTGCTTCTCACGCAAGAGTTACCCTCCACATAAATTTGTGCTATGGAAGTGGAGCTCATCACTTAATGGAGGCCACTTTTAAGGCTTTTGCTCTGAGTCTGGATGAAGCTACCAGACTGGATGAGCGAAGAGAAGGGATTCCTTCCACCAAGGAAACATTGGGATAGAATTGGGGCAAAGAAGAATCGAAAAGTGAAGTAGATCTTATGCGAGTGGTGATCCAGCGAGTAAGAGAGGCTTCGTGTCATGTGGAAGGAAAGCTTGTGGGAGCTATCGAAAAGGGAGTGGTGGTGTTTCTCGGTGTGGGAAGAGGGGATAGTGTGGAAGACGCCGAATATCTTGCTGAAAAAATTGTCAACCTTCGTATATTCGAAGACGCCAAAGGCAAGATGAATCTATCCCTTATTCACAACGGAGGAGAAATACTCATCATACCGCAATTTACCCTTTACGGAGAGTGCAGAAAGGGTCTTCGCCCTAACTTTGTGAGGGCTGCTCCGAGAAATTTGGCTGAAGAACTTTTCAAAAGATTTGTGGAGCTGGTGGGAAAGAAGGGGCTCCCCGTAAAGCAAGGAAGTTTTGGGGAGAAAATGCAAATAGGAGTGGAGAACGATGGCCCTGTCACTTTGATCCTGGAGAGCGATAGACATCGGGAGAATTAGAATGGCACGCGTGAGCGTAGGTCTAGAGGTAGGAGCAGCAGTGGTAAAGATGGTAGAGCTTGCTCACGGGAAAAAAGGCCCGCTGCTGACAAAGCTGGCTAGGGTAGAAATACCGCCTGGCCTGGAAGGGGACGATAGAAAATCAGCCGTAATAAAGATTATAAAGAGTCTGGTTACGGATCACGGAATGAATCCTCGGAGGGTTGTCTCCGGCGTGGGGGGAGAATCCGTTATTGTAAGGAGGATAATGGTTCCCACCATGCCTGATGAGGAACTTACGCAGGCGCTGAGGTGGCAGGCCGAAGAGTATCTTCCCTATCGCCTTGATGAGGTATACCTGGATTTTCATGTGCTTAGACGGGGCAAGAAAGCAGGCGATGAGACTTCCGTAATGCTGGTAGGGGTGAAGAAAGAAACTGTTGATATCCACCTTGATATTCTAAAGAAGGCAGGGATTATTCCTCAGATATTGGATGCGAACGCTCTTGCTCTATTCAATATCTTTGAGTCCTCCCATCCTCAGGAATTGGAGGATATAGCTGTTGTGGAGATGGGACACAGTACCACCTGCCTCCTTATCCTCGAAGGAGAATGTCCATTCCTGGTCAGGAATTTGAATTTTGGGGGGATGCATATTACTGGTGCTATTGCCGAAAAGTTAGGTGTAGATTATTCCAGAGCTAACCAATTGAAGGAAGAACATGGATTGAGGATTGAGCAGCCGGAAGGAGGGAGTGCTCCTTCAGACACGGCAGTCGAGATAGATGACCAAATCAAGAAATGCATGAGAGATCTCATAAGTGAGATCCTCCATTCTCTGGATTATTACAGCTCTCAGAAGGGAAAGAAAATCAAGAAGATTTTCATCAGCGGAGGTAGTGCTTATCTTAGTAATATTAGCGAATTTTTGTCCGGCGCTCTCGGACTTCCTGTGGAGCGCCACAATCCCTTCGCTAGAATTAGCCATAATCCCGATCGTTTTCCTCCCGACTATCTAGAAAAAGAAGGCTCATTTTTTGCTGTCGGTTCGGGCCTGGCACTTAGAGAGGTAGCTCGCATATGATAAAGGTAAATGTGCTGCCCAAATCCATACTGGACAGGAGGGAAAAGGCGCCTTTTGCCGTTTTTGGCTCTTTGTGCGCAGGGTTAGCTATTATCATTTGCCTGTTCCTTGTGCTTTCCCTGAAAGAACAGATGGTGCCTCTGGCAAGAGAACTCGATTCCGTTAAGAAACAATCGGAGATGTATCAATCAAAACTTAGAAATTTGAACACGGGCGAGTTGAAGGACAAGGAAGCCGAACTCAAACTGTATCTGGAGGCTCTTCTAGATCTAACAAATTTCCAAGCTCCTTGGCCGCTAGTTCTCTATGAAATCAGCAGGGGACTTCCAGGGGGCGTGTGGCTGACGGCAATAACTCAATCTGTGAGAGATGAGATATTCACCATTCGGGGGAACTCTCTCAATCGTACCATGGGTGTGATTGAATTCATGGAAAACCTAAGCAAAACCCTCCTTTTTAGGGACGTTAGCTTCAGCAATATGTCTAAGAAAATGGTAGGGGAGGTGGAGGTTACAGAGTTCAAACTTATCTGCAAGCTCGGTGAGGCTCATCCAGGAAAGGAAAGTGAATAGATCTATCTGGACCCTGAAGGGAAGAGTAAGAATAGGGGTGGGTGTATTTGGGGGAGTACTATTGGCCTTCTATTTTGCATTCTACAATCCTCAAATCAAGATGATGAGAACCATGAGAGATGAGATCGAAAAGGAAAGCTTGAGAATCTCGAGAATTAGGGAAAAAGTGGAGGAATATCGGGAGATGGAAAGGAACTACAGGGAGCTGGAGGTTCAGGTTGAGAAGCTAGATTCATTACTCAGTGCCGAAGGAAAGATTCATTCTCTCTTGCAAGAGTTAAGTCTGAGGGCACAGACCTATGGAATTGATTACATAGCAATAGCTCCGGAGGAGACCATTGAGGGCAAGTACTATGACCGTCTTCCTGTGAAGATCTCTTTGAATTCTACTTACCATACTCTGGGCACTCTAGTTTCCGACATTGCCAAAAAGCGCCAGGAGACTTTTCTTAGCCTTGACAGCCTTGAGATAAAAGGGTTAGAAACTGACGAGCGCACTTCGAGAAATGTGGGAAGGCATACCATAGAGGCAAACCTTCTTCTTTCGCTCTACCTGTCTCCTGAAACTCCTCCAGAACCTACGTCTTCAAGAGAGGAGGGATCAGAAGCCGAGACAGCTCCGAGGAGGAGAAGATGAAAAAGTTCCGACTATTTCTAGCCGCTACGTGCGCAGTAGCTATCTTTCTCACGCCGGGGCTGAAGGCAGGTTTTCCCTCCATATTTGCACCGGTGTTTCTCTATGAAAGCGAGGGAAGGAGAGATCCTTTTGTTCCCTTGATAGAGAAAAAAAAGCTACCCGAGGAGGAGCTGGAGCCTGAAATCTCTCAAGTAACTCTTGAGGTAGAACCGAAACCAAAGGAAGTGACACGCCAATCAGAATTCACTCTTGTCAGTTTGGCCTGGGGCGAAGAAGGGACTCTTGCTCTTATCCAGGGCCACGCCGGGGCCTGGATCGTTAAGGAAGGAGATCTGATAGACGACTTTTTGGTGCTAGAGATCAAGGCAGACGAAGGCGAGGTTACTCTGGAAGGGGTCGAGAAAATAGTCAAGTTAAGGATAAGAGAATGAGAAAACTGCTTCTGTTTCTGATAATAGGAACATTCTGGCTCATCGTGGGCTCGACTGTCTCATCGGCCGAAGAAGCTAGCTTGGAGTCAATAACCGTAAATGTTGATTTTCAGGATACGGACCTAAGAAGAGCTCTACTGTTTATTTCTGTAGATACGGGATTGAGCATCATTCCAGATGATGATGTTATGGGAACGGTAACCGCTCGCTTTGTAGATCAACCCGTACTGGAAGTTCTAGAGAGAATTCTGGAGGTTAACGATTGTGAGTACAAACTGGTGGGTAACATTATCCAGGTGATTAGGATTCCGGTAGTTAGCAAGATTCTTCCCCTAAAGTTTGCTCTTGCCTTCGAAGTAGCAGCCGCTGTTGAATCGCTTGTTCTTCTTTCCCCTAAGGGAGCCCTCCAGGTAGATGAGGAAGCTAACAGCCTTCTGATCAGTGACAAAAGACCATATATGGAAGAAATAGTTGGCTTCATCCAGGAGCTGGATGTCCCGGAAAAGCAGCTTCGCAGCAAGACCTTCAGTCCCGAGTTTCTCAAGGTGGAAAGGTTAGCCTCTCTTATCAAAGATCAGCTTACTGACAGGGGGAAAATAGATATAGATCCTTCCACCAAT
>SDBS01000064.1_pt1 | contig 78203 bp, 99 predicted proteins | sample 2277091 | NCBI WGS metagenome assembly SDBS01 (sample SAMN10404972, study PRJNA504765) | marine sediment metagenome | isolation source: marine sediment core GS10_PC15, 163 cmbsf | place: Arctic Ocean: Southern Knipovich Ridge | collected 2010
CTGTAGGTCAACGCTTTCCTGCTGTACTGCCAAGAATTCGCGCTGCCAAGATACTTGCTCTTCTGCGGCTTTGGCGGCGTCCTTGGCGGCCTGTAGTTTGGCCCTTAGAGCCTCCGGGATGAATCCTGCGCGCTCTGCCTCTGCTACATCATCCTGTACACTCTTGAGGTTCTGCAACGCTTGCTGATGCTCTAATTGCAGTTGCAGATATTTGACAAGTTCCTCGTTGCCTTCCCCCAACGTCGTGGCGATCTGGCCCAGGGCCTCTTGGCTTATAACCCCGGTGGCTCTGAAGTCTGCAATGAGCCCCGCTACTTGCTCACGCACCTTCCCAAACACTTCGGCAAAGCCAGCTTCGTCTAGATCCCCAGCCGACAAAGCAGATTCTAACGCTGTTTGGATTGGGGCCAGTGCATCGTTGAGTATCCCGAAGTCAGCCAGTCCAAACGCTCTCAAATAAGTATTGATCAACCCCGCGCCCCACTCTAATATGTGAGAAAGCGGTCCCTTTTTCGGCGGCGATCCTGGTTTCAAAAACAGCCCAATGATGTTTCCTAGAATGTTCATGGCCTTAACCATGACACTCTGCGCGGCTCTGATAATCCCGTTTGCCGCTTGTACCACAAGATTCCAACCCCACACTGCGGCTTTCTGAATGTGCTTTTCAAACACAAGCGCAATCAGAGTCATAACGTCGATCACAGCATCACGAAGAGGAAGGAAAGATCTGAGCCCTTGCCCAGATAGCAAGTTCTTGATTGTAGACAACAGGGCGCGAATCGACTTGCCTGCAACGTTCACAGCATCCTTGAACGTGACAAACATGTCTGCCCAGTTAATGGAACGAATGAAAGTTGTTAGCTGCCCGAAGACGGGGAAGAGCAACGTCTTGATCTGACGGAAGATCTCCCCGATCTGGCGCTTGAACGTGCCTCCCCAAGAACGTACTATAGCAACAACATCTAGCAGATGCGTCTTGATTGTACTCAGGGTTTCAGTTACCGCCGTGCGGATTCCGCCCCAATCATTCTTCCAAGCTGCTATGAAAATTCCGACCGCCGCCGTAACCACACCCAGAGCAACACCCAGGGCCACAAGAACCGGTAACAGGGTCCCCGCTATAGTTGCCCCGGCTCCGCCAATGGCCGCTGCCAAGGTCCCCAGCAACCCAGTCAGAGCCGTCCATCCCCCAATGAGAAAAGGCAACAGGGCCAGTATCCCACCGAAGGCCGCAATGAGAGCAGAAAGCGCGGTCCCGGCTAGCGTCGCCATGGCTAGAATGCGTTGCGCCCCCTCGGGCAGAGCCTCGAACGCTTTGAGCAGTTTCGCCAGAAGGTCAACCGCTACTCCAATAATAGGCAGAAAGTGCTTACCGAACGCTGCTTTAGCTTCCTCAACCAACCGGGGAATAGACGTGATGCGCTTGCCCACAAGGCTCATGGCGTTCTCGTAGACCCCTGCCACTTTCGCACCTTCTGCGAGAACAAAGTTCAACAGTGCCTGACGCTTGGCCCCTGCGTCTGTACTGTTCGCCAAGTCTCCCAATGCCTGGTTCAACGTCGTCACAATTCCAAACTGCTTAAGCATTCGCGGTTGGAGGGAGACCACCGCCTCTAGCAAAGCTGCAAACGTTTCGGATGAATTCTTGCCCGCAATGACTGCCAGATCCTGTGCGTTCCGCGCCAGTTCCGTTGCGTCCGCCAGGTCGAGTTCACCCTGAACCATCCGGGTTAAGCCAAGGCGTGCGTTGCCAGTCGTAATGCCCAGGGCCTTAACCGAGTCCGTGAGCATAGCAAGCTCTTCGCGACTATACCCCGCGTTTTCACCTACCACGTTGAGAGATAGACCAAGAACTTCATTGCGCATGGCAATGCGGGACGTCGACTGTATCAGCTTGGTGCCAGCCGCAGCGATCCCCCCGAAAATGACACCCAAGAACCGACCCGCCTTCGCTACTTCCTCAAACTTCCGCTTGAGCGGGTCCATGGCTTTGTTGATGTCGTCAAGGGCCTGCTTGCCCCCGGTCGCATCGCCACTTATCTTGAGAATGATTTCTTCAGTGTTTCCTGTCGGCATGTCCTACCTCGTGTGTCCTGTCCCCGTTCTCACGCTTGTTTCACCCTGTTGTCTGGTCCGATTATCTGACCAGATCCGACCAATCGCTTGACAGTTCCTATTCTCTGTGGTATACTCTTATTAGCTGAAAGTCATAGACCAAACCAAGGGAGATCACCAATGACAAAGAAACCTGCGCAAATGAACATGTTTCAGAAGAGCGAAGAATTGCCCCTTTTCTCTGGCACCCCCCAATCGGCGCGGTCTGAGCGATTTGACCCCGCTGTGAGTCAGGGGCTCCAGACCACCATGGCAGTCTGCCGTTTCTGCCTAGACACCGGCACGATTCGCGCCACCAAAGGTTCTCAGAAGTTGAGCTTCTGCAACTGCCCAACCGGAATAGAAGCTCACAAGTCCCATCTAGAAGAAACGTTCTAGTAAAAGGCCCCCTCTCGCGAGTGGGCTTTTGGCTATCTCGGCACACCTGGACACTAATCGTGTCGCCGTTTCATACTTCCTCCGGCTCCCACTCTTCGCGATTGGCTGCCAGGTATCCGCGACATTCGTTTCCGCTTTGGTCCCACGTTGCTGCAGGACCACCGAACAGGGCAACTCTGATGCGGTCAACTTCGTTGTGCGCGAACGTGATGATAAGTGTGTCGGGCGGCTCGCCAGAGTAGTTGTGTGACTGGTTGCGGCTGCTGATGTCGTCACGGTTTACTCCAAACAGTGCCGCGAGTCTTGTCTTGAACGATCCTACGTCAATGTTCAGAGGATTGAACGCTGCCTCCAGGATGATCGCCTCCCCGTCCAGCCTCACCCGCCAGTGGTTCATGCGTGCTGGGCTTGGGCCAGATGTTGGCCCGAGGGCTTTGATGGCGTCGATGAGTATGGCGCGGTGGGTGGCGTTGAGTGCCAGACTCTCAATTCCTATGTAGTGGTGTCGTCGTGTCATGTTTGCCTCGCAGTATATGTGTTATCTGGAACTTTCTACGGTAGCGATCTGAGACTGTGTCAGGATTGTGCCCGACCAGTAGGCGAAATGTGCTACCCAGCCGTTCCATACACTTGCACCACCACCAGCAGCGCCAATGTTGGCACTGGCAGACAGTCCGCCAACAAAGTTTTGTGGTACAGTCTGTGTGCCGCCTTGCTGAACGCCTCCCTGGTAGCCCTTGTGCTCATTGGCGACTTTGGATACGGTGAAAGCTACATGTATCCATGTCAGTGGTGAACCAGTGTCCCAGTTCGCCCCGCGAAATTGATTTTTGCCTTCCCGTGCGACTCGCAGTTCACCGTTAACATTATTGCGCAATATCTCGACGGCGTTATCACTGTCTACGAAATCACCGAACAGCCTCAAGAAGTCCGTGGTCCACGTTGCGGCATTAAAGGCCCGCAGCCACAACATGATTGTAAACTCGTCGCTGCTCCAGGTACTCGCTAGGGCTGCCGAATGTATAGCTACCTTATCTGCAACGCCATCGAACCGATAGCTCGTCAACCCATCTCCGATGCCTGGCTGCCCTAGCGTGCAGCCGGTAATTGCAGCGTCCAAACTCGCCGCGTCAGGCGCTCGTAGATTCGCGGCCCGATCCCACGCTACCGCTCCAGTCAGGTCACTGAAGGGCCAGTAGACGGTTGGCCCGAGGCTGAGGATAGCCTTAACTTGCTTGCTGCCACGCGCACTTGGACCCGCACCAACCAGTGGAATTGACATTATTATACGCTTACACAGCATATGTGATTATGCCGTCAACTGTGCAAGCCCCCGTATCAGCCTCAAGCGCTTTGTTCGTGGCGACTTTGAGCCAGGGCATAGAAAAATTACCAGACATAGGCAGTACCCAGCCCCCTTCGTCGCTAATCGCCATCGTTCCGCTCAGGGGTGTATTGTCTTCGTCCTGTAGCGTCACGGTGCCGTCAGCGGTATCAGCCATCATAAACAGACCGTACACCCAGATCTGCTTATCAGCACCAGGTGCTGCTATGAGTTCCTGGTCGGCAGTGCTGGCCGCGAGGTTTACGACCGCATGGGCATAGCTGTCGATTGAGGGACTTCCTGGTCCCTCTATGGCTCCAGGCAGAGAACCCACAATATCAATCTGACGGATGTACTTGTCCAGAAGCAAGGCTGCTTGTTCTGCTGTAAGGGTCATGATTCTCTCCTCTACCTATTTGTAAGAGACCCCCTCTCGCGAGGGGGTCTCTGGTCATCGCGGGTGGCCTCGGGCCGGGGAGACACCCTTAGCCACCCACGTCTAACCCATCTATTAGCACCCGGTCAGCGTTGACTTCCTCGAATTGACGCATCCAGGTTGGTAGTCTTTCTTCTTCAGCTTCCACCACGCTCTTACCTCTGTCCTCATACCGTGGCAACGGTGGCGGCGGTTCCCCCCCAAGAGAAGCAGAGAGCGCCCGATTGACACCTAGTTCTGTGGCAAGTCCCGCGACTATCATCTCCTCCCACTTAGCCCGGTTCACCCACTCATACCGTTTCAAAAGCTTTTGCACGGTGTAGGCGAGTATGGCCGTTTCCGGCGATCTGACAAAGATAGCAACTTCCCAGGCAATCTTCTCAAACAGATCCGCGAAGTCGTAAAAGAGGGCTACGAACCAGCTTTCTCCTTTCCCTCTTCTGTCTTCGTCGTGGGAACCGCCTTCGTGAACATGTCGGTCACTGCTGTCAGCGTCCCCTCTACCATCCCTAGCCCGGCTAAAAAAGAGTCGAGCGATTCCACGAGATCTTGGCTCAAACTGACATTCAGGAAAAGCGCCTTGATCAACGGTGCAACTCGGAGTCCCACCGATTTGATCCACTTGCGCCCCTCTTTGTCGTTCTCGAATTGCAGTACTGCCGCCCCTAGACGGATCAAGTCAGTTTCTCTCATGACCGCCATCATACCCATAGCAACAGCGCGGCTACCTGGCTTGTTCATGAACTGTGCGGCGGCACTTTCTGACCGTACCCCCAGAGAACCGATCACGTTTAGAATCCGAATGACTATGCCCGTGGTCGGTTCCTGGATGTCAAAGGTGCGCCCCTGAAAAATCACTATTGTGTCCAGCGTGTCAAGAGCCTCGTCAAGTACTTGCTCTGCTACGATTGTCTCATTCTCTGACATGTGTTTCCTCCCCGTGTGTTGTGATTAGTCTTCTTGGTAGATCACTCCAAACTGGCCCGACCCTGCGGAGATCGTCTCGTCAGCGTTCAGGCGGAGCTTGGTGGGCAATCCCGTTTCAGTTGTGCTCTGTACGTTCATCTCGGAACCGTCCACTTCCGGTATTGCCTGACGGAAGCAAAAAACGCGGAGCTTGGTAGTACTGGGGTCTTCCTGAATGAAAGCGGCCATGCGCTCTGTGAAGACGGTCGGAGCGTCCAGATCCAACGCACTCTGCGCCACCGTGGTACCAAGAGCATGGTTCCGAAGTGTACCACCCTCCCAGGCGATTTTGATGTTGGTGAGGTGCGTATGCAGCAACGTGAATTCCGCGCTCATACTCCAGTCCTCAGGTTCCCCGGCGTCAAGATTGGTTTGCCGCTGGTCAACCGGGATGCCTTCCCCCAGATCTGCGCCACGCATGAGCTTCAGTCCGTCCTCCGTCGTCGGGCCAAGATCAATCCAACCTGCCTGAAGCTCATAAGCGGTCCCCGAGACTGGCGCGGACGGGAGCATGACACTCTCAAGCCGACCCGGAAAAGACGTGAGTGTGTCAGGGTCAGAGACCACAAACCGGCCGGTTCCCTTGTAGATCTTGCTTCTCGTAACATCTATATTATCAATCAGAGCCATGTTATTGTCCTCCTGTTATGAGAGCCAGGCGATCCGCCTGGCAACTGTTGCCGCTGTCCTGTCAAACTGCGGGTCCATCGCTTCTATGGCAAGGGCGACAAACGGGTCTGGGTCTGTACCCGGATGCCAAACTTCCCAAGCAAAGCGATGCTCACCCGTTTTCTTGTCAACCCAATGCAATGGGTACCCTTTCTGCATCATTTCAGCAGCGCCGCCTAGCGGGATCAAATGCGGCTGGGTCCCCCCTGTCAACATTGGCAAAAGAAACGCGTGCATGCCTCCAACGTATATGTTAGAGCGCACACGTTCCCCTGCCCAAGTGGTTCTGAACTTGATCCCGTCAGCAAATGCCTTTGTGTCTTTAGGAGCATAAAAGTATAGAGTTTTTACCATACTGCGGGACAGGTCTCTAATCGCGTCACGCATCTCTTCCGCAAGTATGTCTGACCGTTTGGCAAAACGCCCGCGTGCATCTCGATATCCCAGCGCCTCAAACCTCAATATGCTTTCAGCGGCCATTAGTCACCCTTAAAGTCAACCGTGATGCGTCCCATCTGGATAAAGTCCACATCCGCTTCTTTGAACGCGTTGGCGTTGGCCTCTTGCGTATGACGTGTAGCGAAGCTCAACACCACTTCAGGTTCATAGTTCACTTGCGTGTACCTTGCCACAATCCGCCCTGCCTGCAACACCGGGACAATCGCTTCTGCATAGCGATGCGCGATCTTGTTGACCGTGGTTTCATCTTCTGCGACAACAAAATACTCAATAAAAACCCTGATGTCACTGCTCTGCATACCCCAGCGAATCGGTTGCGGGATTGGGGTCCTGGCAGGCGCGATCACTGCCACAAACGGGAATGAGGAAGACGGGAGCCCTAGTACCGTCGGCTTGTGTCCAGAGAACCAGGTCACTGGCACCGGGAGCGTCACTGTGTCCCCGTTCGCCGTCCATGTTGCTTGCACTGTTACCAATGAGTCAGCAAGCCCAGCCTCCAACAGCGCCAGGAGCGCTACTGCTATCCTCTCGTCATCGTAGGCCATTAGAACAGGGGTCCTCTAGAAAACGCTCGGACCATAGGATCAATAACCATGCCTCTGTGTGATACGGCTGGCACATCATCAGCGTCATTGCTCGCGTCGATGCTTTCAATAGCGGTTGATTTCCCCGCTACTGAGCTGGCCTCTAGTTCTGTCCGCAGTCGTTCCAACCGTGTCACTTTGTTGTAGTAGGTAAAGTTGGTCCCCTCTTTGCTATCAGAGAGACGCTGCATGACCATGTAGAAGTCGGTGGCAACGGGAATCAGCAACATGACTGCCTTGTCAGCGATCCAATAGGCCGCTTCATCCGGGATGTCGGCAGCGTCCGGGATAGTGCGTTTCCCATAGAGAGCACGCTTGGCCCTGGCGATTGCTCGCACTTTTTCCTCTGCATAGGTGATAGTATCATCCGCGAGCAAAGCGGCTTCGGTCATCGGGAATGCACCCGTCACCTCTGAAGCAATGTCTATTGCCATTTGATCTACCCTTCTAGTTGCCTACCAGAATCACAGGGAGCGTCTCTAAGCGCCTTAAGCCTCTTCCGGGGCCCCTGGTGTGTCCTCCGCTTCTACAGGCGTTAGAGGCTGGTCTACCAGCTCAAAGTGCTTGTGCTCACCCGCTTTCACGATCTTGCGCAGCGTCTCACTTTCGATGTCGGCCACAGGCAACCAATCGCCCTTGCGCCACACCTTCGCGTTGAACGTCAAACCATCCTTGAGAACCTCAACAACCTTCGTTACTTTGGTAACCATGCTACCTCCCCGTTAGAGTTTCCCCCCTGCGCTGGCCTGGTAGCCAGTCTCCAGGGGGGAGCTTGTTACTGTCCCGATGTCCCGCCGTGACTTTCAGATCTAGTACACGTTGGCGTACACGAAAGCGGCGGGGTAGTTCATCATTGGCATCCGAGCGGTAGATACCCGCAGGTTCTGGGCTCGTTGCTCGGCGTTGATGTAGATGTCAGCGAGGGCACCAGGGTTCCGCGCTACAGAGAGCACCGTCCCCTCAACTCTGACCACCGGGCCGTCCATCATCTCCATGATCGGCACACCGTTGACCACATAGGGAGCGGTCAAAAGAACGTATCCGTCAGGAATGTACTTGTACTTGGTGGTGCTGTCAGTCGCCACCTTGTAGAAGTCGTTCACAATCCTGATAGAAGCGATCTCAAGGATCTCGATAATCTCATCCTCGCGCGGCGTGATGATCCGGGGGTTCTGCGTAGACAGCTCGGCCTTGATCCCGGTGTTCTTCTTGAGATATCGCCATGTGGCCTTGTTCAGATGCATGATGCAATCGCCTGAGTCACTGCCCAGGTCGTCTTCGATCAACTTGCACCATGTGAACATGTCTTCGATAACATCAGCCGCGACTTCATCCCACCCGGTGGCAGCAGTCGGCAGGTGAGAAGAGCTGAAGTCAGAGTTCATGCCGTCGCCGTTCAGGTCGAAGTCAACCGTGATCGCCCCACCGTCCGGGTATGTAATCGTAAGCGCATCCTTGGCGGCCTGGTAGGCCATCCATTTGGTTCTCTGGATGTTGCGCTGGCGAAGTTGAGCGCCCAGTTTCACGACGTCCCGAGCCGCACCCTCGGATATAGACACGTCCGGGCTTTCGAGTGCAATCAGGTCAGTCGCAGAGAGCACATGCTTCTCGCTGATTTCCACGAGTTCCATGTACTTCTCTTCGATAGTACCCCCACCCTTGACCAGCGGCGTGTTGGCGTTGTCGGCGTGAAACTGCGCCAAGCCAGCGGGATCGAACTGACGAAGTATCAGCTTGATTTTCCGCTGCATGGTCGGGGTGATTGGAGCAAAACCCACGTCATAGATCGCGGCTTCCTCTACCCGCTTCTCAATCAGCCGGGTAAGGACGTGGGCTCGCTTTACGTCTGTCGGGTGTAGATATTCGTTTGCCATGTTTCGCTTTCCTCCTGATTCCTTATGATCCCCGGTCCTGTGCTAGTCGTCGAACGTGCACTGCGGGAAGGCAGTCTTGAGCGATGTCAGAGAGGCACCGTAAAGAGACACGCCACTCGTTGTCAGCTCCGACTTGTCGAAGACACATTCAGCAAACAGACCTTCCGTCGGCTTGTCTCCAAGAGTCACATCGTGCCCGCGCCAGGTGAATACCGCCGACAACTCAGCCAGTGTCTGACGTCCATCAGTCGCCGTCTTCAGATACGGCCCATACTTGTTGGCACCGTCTCCGCTGGTGATCTTGCACATCAGCGTGCCACCTGCGAGCAAGCGGCGGGTATCAGAGTCCAGTGCAACCGTAGACGCATACACAACCACCGACTTGGCAACCTCGGCACCAGTAACGAACTTGAGCGGGCGAGGGCGATCCTGGGTATTGGTTATTCTGTAAGGCCAAGACATTTTCTATCCTCCAATCTCTATGATATGTGGGAGCCTGCTAGGAAATGCGCTGGCTCAACTCGTCAATCTGTTCATCCGTCACTTCTGCCTGTTCCCCATCCCCGAGCGAGGGGTCACCGGCGTCTGGGTCCGGGTTTCCAGCGGGGGCCGCGTCGGCAGTTTTAAATGCCATTTGACCCTCCGTTGGGATTGCGTTGACAATCCCCAGAATCACGGTGTCCAGGGCCTGAACCCCCTCAGTTGTAGACAGCGAGAGGGTGATGGGACACTCTTCCATGGCCTTCTGGACTGCGGTACAGACAACGGGATAATGCCGGAAACCCTCCGACCTCGTAACACCGTCATGTGCTTCCAGTCCTTCCATTGCTCGAACCACTCGCGTGATCTCAAGGGCTCGGCTTTGCTCCCTCACTGAATCACGCTCCGTAACCATGGCCTGGATCTCGGACGCGCTGAGGTTCAGAGCTAGAACGGCCTGTTCGTCTGCGCTAAGAGTGATTCCGTCCTTCTTCTTGTCTGGCATTTGATCTTCCTCCGTGTTTCCTGCATAGTTCACAACAACAAACCCAGAACCAGCGACATTGCTGGCACCGACCGGCAAAGCGCCGAACGGCTCTAGGTCTCCCACAAGCGGATCATTTGTCAATAGAACGTGATTCAAGATCCAATCGTACTTTACCCCCGTGTCCGGGTGGACAACGTTGGGGATCAATGATACCGACACGTCGGCAATGTTCCCCACCGCGACCCCACTGGCTATCGCTGGGTCCGTGATCTTGAACCCACCGAACAGCTTGTCACCTACCAGCTTGAGCTTGTCAACAAAACCTTTGTTGCTCTCTACCGGTACCATCCCGTTGGTCCACTCATGGTGATCGTCGGCGGGCACACTGATGTATTTGGGTACCCCAGCCTCCCAAGCAAGGAATGCGGCTTCGATGATTTCCTTGGTAACCTCTACCATCGCCCCCGACAGAGACTTATACCACTGTCCAGGGTGGATAATTTCCTTCCAGATCAAAGAGTCGTCAACACCTGCCTCGTCTTCTGCCTCGTCACCCGGCCCCAACTTTGTCGCGAACATGTGCAACATGACCGGGGTTCCGTCCGGACGAATCCATTCTTTTTCGACCTTAACCAGAGACCCCAGTGTCACCGTGCCAACGATGTCAATAGAGTAGTCAACCACATAGCGCTCGCCATTCAGACGTACTATGGCCTGAGTATCACCCATGTCCATGATCCATGGCACCTTGGCATAATCATAGTCGTCTGTCCCCGCAGGTATAGTGTAAAGTTGCTCCAAGGCAACCTCCACAAGACGGTGGGTATCATCATGCGACCGCGCTGATACTGGGTCCGTGGGCTTTGGGTCGGCCTCAATTCCACTCAGCGAGAATGTGGCAACCATCGCCTTGAGGTTCTTAATGAAGTCCCGAACCATGGTGGTTCGGGGTTCCTGGATGTCCTTTACCCAGCCAGCCGCTTGCTCTTGAGTGTACTTGCTCGGCTCAAACGCAAACGCTATTATGGTCTCATCCTTGTCGGTCCACAGGGCGTAGACCCCATCCCCGTAGTTTCCTTCCAGCTCACGCAGATCCGCCACGTCAGCCGGGTCAGTTGCTCCAGTTTGTACGATAACGTACTTTTCCAGATTTGCTACGTCTAGCATACATGCCCCCCAAAACGAAAAGAGACCCGCCCCTTTCGGGTTCGGGTCTCTGGCTTGTCAGTTGAAAGTCAGACGGCCTTGTTTGATTGTCAGTGTGCTTGTATGAGATTCACAAAGTAAACTCATACACAGCGGCGCGAACGCATTCTACCATGCCAGGAAAAAACGACAAGTTACACCAATTCCCCACGAGGCAAAGCACCCCGCCGGGCTCTCTTGTTTATGATCCTTTCCACTGGTTCCGCTTTGGGCACTTTGCTCATCTTGGTGATCCGCCCCTCGTGTACTGTAACCAACCACTGACCATTGGAGGACAACATCTCACTGACCGCATGCGTATTGGGGTCTTGACTGTAGGTTACTTTTGCCCTCATTCTACCGGTTGACCCTCTTCATCACATCGCAGCGTGCCACCCATCCGAATCGCTTGCACCCGTCTCTCATATTCTGGACGGTACTTTTCCACATGTTCGGCTCTCTGGTCCCCCAGGGAGTTGTGACGCTGTAGGTTCTCGATCTCCCACCCGTCCCAATAGAAGACCTCCCAGGTATCCCCCAAGTCATTTCCCCTGTCCTGCACTGCCTTCTGGCACATCAACAGATCCTCAAACCCATACAGATGTCCAGGGCCAAGCACGTCGAAAAACCCAACCCGGTCCATGAATTCCCCACTGTGCCATACCGCATGGCCTATCACTGGCAAGCAATGGATAATCTGTGTGTCTTCCCCCTCATGGTCCTCGCGCGAACGTTCCCGGCCATGCTCGGCCTTTGGATAATGCGCCCCTATAATACCCACCGGCAGATCCCCAAATCCCGCACGCCATTCAATGAGATCCTGAACCTTGTCAATCCATCCCGGCGTTAAGATCCTCACGTCGTTGTCGATCTTGACAAACGGCTGGCCGTCATCTCGTAGGGCCAGCGCCTTGTTGAGGGCTCTCGGACAACCAATGTTCTCATCAAAGCAGTAGATAGCGCCCGAGGGTATCCACTGGTGTGACCACCACTCTTCGATAGCTTCGCGCGTCCCATCTGTCGACCCGTTGTCAACAACTACAAGCGCCAGATTCTCCAGGTCAGTTGTAGCGGCTATGCTCTCAAGAGTCAACAGGGTCTCGCCCATCCGATTAAAAGCGATCATGACAACTAACGGTCTCATGGCGTGAGCCTCCCCATATACTCTGCTACACGATTATGGGCTTGGTTGTCGCGTTCCCAATAGCCATTCCACTTAGAGAGCCCGGCGGCCCGTTCGTCTATGATCCAATCGTGAAAATACTTACCGAAATACCTCCCCCCGCCACGCTTTTGCCTGTGCGCTGTCCTGGTGATTGATTGCTCCAGAGACCGGAATGGATAATGCCCGACAATTGGCCGTCGTGATCCTAGTATCTGCCAATCGCGATAATCCGGTATGTCCAAGTGTTCAGGCGTCCGCTTTGGTATGCCGGGCGGATAATAATGCTTTGGGTTAGCCTTCCAGATGAAAGTACCACCATGGCCCCAGGAATACCAGAGCCGTCGCTGTGTCACATCTATGTCAGGGTCTTCTATGACAAGACCCGCGCGAATATCTGCATAGGTGATCCAGAAGTTGGGTACAAACTCTCTGACCACTGTTGCGCCTTCTCTGTGGGCGGTCATGATCGCCTGAACCGGGTCAGTATGGTATATCTCATCAGCGTCAAGGCTCACAATCCAATCGGGGTTGTGACGTTCCGTTAGCTCTAGGAGCCGCTGGCGTAGGTGATCTGTGAACGTGTCACCGGCGTCTCGTTCACTCACCAGCTCTATGTCGGCCTTGTCGAAGTCGCGGATCTTCTCATAGGTTCCATCATCGCTGAGTCCATCAAGTACAACGATTTCCGTCAGCCCCCATAATACGATATTGCGGAGCGTTTCCTCTATTACATCCGCCTCGTTTCTCACCAACATATGCACCACAATCCTCAAATCGCTGTCGTTTTCCATGGCTCTCCCGTCTCGCGTTCTAAGCTATCCTACAGCCACTGTAAGCTATTTTCTCCAGAAGACATACCATAAGACCCATGAGCACTCAAGCCGCGCGGTATAGCATCTGTGGCTCCCCTAGATCCCCTCCGGGCGTTCCAAGTCTTCGAGCCACTCAGAACCCCCATATCTGAACCTTAGAGAGTTTGGAACGCCTACCAAGTAGTCCAGATATTTGCTCGGCGCTTCCTTGCTGTGGCTCGCTGGCAGAGTCAACAGTCGATTCTTGACCCCCAGGACTGTGCACAACGCCTCACTTATGGCCCTTGACAATTCGAGCGTGTTCTTGTTTTCCGTCATGTCCTCATAGCAGATCCTGAGATTCGGCAGGTTTTGAAACCTCTGTTCGAAGTCAGATATTTCTTGGTGTATCTCATCGAACTGTTGACGGTTGAACTCAAAAGTGGGGCGGACACTTAAAGGCGCGTCGGGATTGACCCCCCGCCAAGTATGCAATTCCCCACTGTAGTACTGGGCGAGCCGGTCATCACGCTGGTTCTGAATGACAACAACCTCGTCACGCTCCAAAAGGAATTCCACATAGCGGCTAATCTGGTTATACTTGCAATCAAGAAGCACAACCTCAAACCCGCCATATATCACACGATCCACCCATTCCTTAAGTTGCTTCCAGCTCTTCGGCTCACGATTGGCGAATATCTCACCCGTGTACTTGATGTCTGGGTGGCTACTCAGCATGGCCCCTAAAAAGTGGGTACCAGACCTCTGATGTCCGATAATCGCAGCCACCCTTGTCATGGTCCCCCCTCCATGTTGAACCTGTCGCGTAACAGCGCTGGTGTTTCCTTGTATCTTGCCCGTTCCATCCTATCAACTTCCCCGAGCTTTGACCGGTAAAACATGCGGGGTTCCAGCTTAGGACATTGGGCAGCCAGTCCATGCCCCATGTGATCTAGCAATCTCATGGCCCCTGCTACGAAGTGGGGAGCAACCACGACCAGCCGACCGTATAGGCAGACCATCGTATCACGTTTGAACACTGGATAAGTCGTCTTCGCGATTATCGGCCCGAAGTCAAGATTTCCAGTCATCTGGTGAAACGTGAGCCCTTGCTCGCTGGCCCCATGTTTCAGCGTGTGGAAAAGGATATCAGAGCCCCCCCATTCTGGCAGGAGACCCGTATGCACGTTGTAGGAGGGCCGGTCAATCTCAATCGGCGCATCATACTGTACAGACAGCTTGATGTCGTGGGGGACGTCCTCAGTAGTAAAGGCGATTGGCATTCTGCCCGGCACGGTCGGTTCTGTCGTATTGGGAATGTATCCGACAAGAATATACCGGCCTTCCTTCAGCAGTTGCTCACACACCGCAGCCGTCAAGTAGGTCGACCCATAGACCAGAATCCGGTGGTCTTCTGTCAGGTCCCACCGGTCCCCGTAGTCCTTCCGTGTCCCGGCTTCCTCATGCGACAGGTAGTCGAAAATCGGGAAACATTCCACCCGGTACCCTTCCGCCAACGCTGCGGCCATGTTCTTTGCCATAGGGTCCCCGTGATGCTCGAACGGGGGAAGCTCGTCATAACATGCTTTGCTGTACAGAGAAGCAACGCACGTTAGATACTGGCTTCGCTGGTCTCGCTTGTAGATGATCCCAACGCCATACAGATTGGCCTCTCTGAGCCTGGTCTCCATACGCTCCAGAAACCCACCCTGACGTACAATGATGTCAGTGTCCATGGTGAAAAAGAGCGGGGTTTCTACAAGCTGAATCGCCTTGTGCAAAGCGGCACCGTGTCCAATGTTGATGTCAAGCAAAAGCGCCCGAGTATTTGGCTCACGATTCAAACTCTCAATATACCCGGTCGAGGCGTCCGCCGATCCATCATCAACGACAATCATGGACAAATCTGGATAGAAGCGGCGAACGCTTTGCACCGCTTCCCTGACGGCCTCCAGATTCTTGTAGTTGGGGATCACTATTGTAATGTCACCGGTATACCCGTCAGCACTGTATTCTCTGGCGTTATCAGGATAATCTGACAGAATCGCCTCCCTTACATCAAACTTATAGCGGGTATAAGGAAAAAGCGGATGTCGGGCAAAACGTTTGTCAGAAATGAGAACCCGTTCCCCGCGATTGAACAAGACAGCCTCGCCAGGGTCATCAAACCAATGCCTGAAAACATCTGTGCCCGGCACACTCTCTTGCCCCAGAAACGTTACCGCTCTCATCTTACCAACCCCCTCGAATCACATCAATGATGTACTCAACGTCTTCCTCTGCCAAGTGGTTATGCAAAGGTATGCTGATGTTGGTTTCTGCGTATCTGTCCACATTAGGCAGGTCGTCACGCTGAGGGCCGAAAATGGGGTGGGAGTCATTCCGAACGTGACAAACGCTTGTCTCTATGCCGTTGGAGTCCATCATAGCACAGAAGTCGTTCCGGCAATCAACATGCATTGTAAAGAGCCAGTTCCCACTGACCCGATCATCTTCATACCCAAAGAGATACACCCCCGACACGTCTGTGAGAGCCTCTGTATACTGCTCTGCTATGCGTGCTCGCATTCCCAAAATATAGTCAAGATCTTGCAGATTCCCCAGCCCAATAGCGGCGGCGATGTCGTTCATGTGGTACTTGTACCCCGCCTCCGTCTGGGGCCAGTGGGAGTATCCATTCTGTTGTTTGACCCGGTTCTCCCTGTCGATCCCGAACCACCGGCGACGGCGCGCCTCGTCATAGTGCTCCTGAGTCAGCACCGTTAGCAGTCCCCCGTCCCCGCAAGTCAGTTGCTTGATTGCTTGAAACGAGAACATAGTAAACGCCGATATTGTCCCTATCGGCTGGCCCTTGTAGCTGGCCCCTAGAGCGTGGGCAGCGTCTTCGATCACTGGGAGCCCGTGATAATGAGCGATCCTATGGATCTCATCCAAGTCGCACGGGTACCCTGCCCAATGCACCACGATAATGGCCTTGGTTTTGTCCGTTATCCGATGCTCTATGTCTTGCGGATCAATGTTTCCTGTACAATACTGGATGTCAGCAAAAACGGGCGTAGCGAATTGCTCCAAGATTGGCATGTTGGTCGCGGTACAGGTCTGGGCCGTCGTGATAACCTCATCCCCAGGTCCAACGTTACACATAGCAAGGGCCAGACGTAGACCAGCGGTCCCGTTGCATAGTGCTAACGCGAAGTCGACCCCGAGAACCAGTTCTAGCCTATCCTCGAACAGTTTGACCCGTGGCCCCTCCCCGATCCATCTGGTGATGAGAGTCTCTTGCACATTCCGACGCGCTTCATTGCTGATGTATGGATGAAACATGTTAATCATGTCGTTCCTCCCCTTAGTGGTACGTCCTTCAGCGATCCCGCTTCCTCTAGCAGTTTCTCGTTCATCTCGGCCAAATGTGTCCGCTCGTCTGCTATCGTGTGCCGACGGGAGCCAACAAACGGTCTCCAGGTCTTGACAAAACGCAACACGTTTGCTGCCCGTTGTGCGCTCCATTCATCCGGGCCGCCGCCTGCCCACTGATACCCGCACTTTTTCATGGCCGTAGAAGGCCGGTGTATAATCTGGCCGGTCGGCATTTGTAGGATGTCATAGCCCCAAGACCTAACGCGCCAGCAGAAGTCTTGATCATGGCCGTCGTAGATCTTGTACCCTTCATCCATCCGAATACCCCGCGCCACGATATCATGGCGGAGAAGCACGCCGGCAAAGTCTACAGTTTCCCCCTCAATCATACCATCCATCAATTCATGTTTGTACCAGCTTCCCGTATCATGATGGAAAACGGGCGTGCTTGGCCCCTCTGGTGAGTAGGCAGCACCGACCACGCCAGCGTAAGGGTTCTTATTGGCAAACTCGATCATGTGCCATAGCCAGCCGGGATTGACCTCTGTATCTGCGTCCAGGAAAACCACCCAATGAACAACATGGCCTAGATGATAGGCCGCGCGGTCAAGTCCCTGATTCTGTGCCACTGGTATACCCAGGTTGGTTTCGTTGTTGATCACTTCGACGGGCTGGATTTTGCCCTTCGATATCATCTCCCACATGGCCCCGTTGATCTTGTACAATTCCTCTGGCAGGGAGCCGTTGTCTACCACAATTAGGCTCGCTGGCACAGTCGTGTTCTTGATCAACGAACGGGACAACTGCAAGAACTCATCGCCACTGTTCCAGGTCGGCGTAATGATCACGATTGGGGTCATCAGGCTCAGTCGGCTGGGTGATGTTTTCACTGTGTCCATGTTTCTCCCCTAGTCTCTTGGATTGTACTGATTGAACGTTCTGAAAGGCCATTCCCACACCGCGCCTAGCTGGGCTTTCGTCCCGTTGTAGTCCATCTGTTCACAAGCGAGCATAGGGCCAAATATCATCTCTAGGCGGAGCTTGGTCCACATTCGGACGTGATGGGGGTGGGATCTCATGTACTCATACCCGTGGATCTCATCTTCCGGGCATGGCGTTGTGACGATCAACTTCCCACAGAACTCCAGTGCTATGTGAACGTTACGCCGAAACCCCCATATGTTGATGGGATGCTCAATCACTTCCAGCGCCGTCACCACGTCAAACAAGCCAAGAGCGGTCACCTGGGGAATTGTCATCTTCCCAAAGTCAGCGTTGAGCCACCAAGCAACCCCCGGTTTTGATTTGCGGTTGTTCTGAATAAAGTCGTCTACTATGTCTATCCCTACAACCTCACAGCCCCGATCCGCTACAAGGTTCTGAGCAAACTGACCGCAATTGCACCCGATGTCCAGAACGCGCGCCCCTTCCGGAATAAACTTGATCACCCACTCATACCGCGCCCGTTCTGTCCCCCCAGGGCACAAGCAATGATTGCGCGGCTCTGCGTGGAATATACTTCGCTCGTAACGCCAAAACTCCGGCCCGTCCTCAAGTCCGAAGTGCTCAATCGTTGCCCGGTCCCCCCGTCCCATCTTGCGGATCTCACTAATTCGTGTTCTAGGCAACACGGCATGATCTTTCATAACCACCTCACTTTGCGGGCAAGCACCCAGAATGACCAGTCAAACATGATGAAATTATCCCATCTCATGGGGTACCACCCAACACTATCAACCTGGTCCACGAAACTATCAGACCCCTCGAACCTGTTCCACATGTATTGCCAAACGTGATGAGTGTTTGTCTTGAACGGTGCATACCTATGGTCTGGTATCACATGAGCCATGAGTCCGTTGAACTTGAGTACGCGCCACATCTCTCTTGTGGCGCGTTGCAAGCCCTTAACAGCCTGCAAAACATGGCTACTCACAATCACGTCAAACGTCTCATCAGGAAAAGGCAGATCCAACACATCGGCCATCGCGTCCACCCAGGGGAATCGGCTGGGGTTCGGGTCGACGTTCAGAGCCCCGGCTATGGGCTTCTGTCCGCAACCGATCTGCAACGTGCGGCCTTTCACTTGATCCTCAATCCAATCCTGTTGGATCTTGTCTATCGTTTGTTGATCCATCAAATCACCTCTGGCCCCTCGTCCGGTACCAGAACGTCGGGACAAACCCGCTGCGCTACCTCAAGCCAGCGGTACGCCTGGGTCTCGTAAGTGTGGTTCTTCCACACCTCTTCCTGCCAATCTCTACAGCTCTCGCTTATGGCGCTGTCCCACTCTTCGGGCGTGTCATTGAACGGCAGTTCACCTGTGAAAGCATAGGTCAGCGCATCACTCAAGTGATATGGGCTTCCTACAGTAATCCCATAGCCATGTAATAGCTTGCTACCCCTGTCCCATTCCCACCCATCCATGGCCCCATACACCTCATTGCTGGCGACACACGGCACCCTGGCGGCCCCGTACTGGAGGGCCTTAAGGGGGGATCTACACCGATGCGCCGTCAACCGGCTGGATGTCCATGCCAGCCCCACATCAAAGGCCGTTATCAGTCTGCGCACGTCGTCAAATCGTTTCATGGGTACCAGTGGATGCACTGATGTTCTGGCCGCGAGTCGATCCGGGAAAAGGCACACAACCTCGGGAGCCCCCATCAACGCCAAATGCCCGTTGACATTCTCCAGGGCCTCATCAACTTGGTTGACTATCTCGCTCCAATCATCCCAATGATTCCCGGTCCCGAACCATCCCAACACTGGCCCCGGCTTCGCGTGTGTTGCTGGCACAATCGTGTCCCAATCCCCTTGCAGAACACAATTAGGCAAGACCACGACATTCTCTGGAGCCAGCCCCAGCAAACCGACCAGGCAATCTTTCAACACCTGCGTTGTACAGGTCACCACATCGGCCATTCTGATGAGCCTCTCATGGAACATGAGCCGATCCGTTCCACTTGCTTTGCCTCTGACAAAGTACCCATCGTAACCGGTCCATGAGACCGGCATGGAAAATAGGAAGTCGTCAACATCATAGATAACAGAGCGCCCATAGTCCTTAAAGTCTCTGACAATGATCTCCGCCACAGGGTCACTATGCTGATTCAGCCACAAGATATCAAACTGCTCGGAGCTGGCTAATGTCGGCGTCGCAACACTGAAAGTGTGTTCAGTCGAGAAGGACAACACCGAAAACGGCGCGACAATCCTGAAGTATCCCGCTGCGTCACCACGATAAGCGCCCAAAACCTTCATGTTCTCTCTCCCCCTTCGTCTATTAGTCGTTCGATGAAACTCTCGTAGCCAACCACATTGCCATAGTGCCATTGCCATTGCTCTACACTCTGGTGCACGTCATATTTCCGCCCGACATATCCCTTGCGCTTCCAAGATACCCAGGCGCGATGGTCTGGGTCCATCAACAAAACCAGATCCTCACGGGACGTTGCCACCGGCAACCCGAGAGCCTGCGCTATGATAGTTTTGTTGTTGCTCTTGTAGTTGAACGGTGGCACGTCAAGCGACGGGTTCAGTACAATGTCGTACTCTAACAACCCGCGCCAGAAGTCGACAAAGGGGATTGGCCTATCATAGGTCTTGACGTCGAGGGTAAGTCCCAAGTCGGTCGCCATCTTTTGATACCCAGACACAACCTGTGCATTGTAGTCATACCCGGCCCATACCACTCGGGGGTGCTTGGTGGCGGTGGGCTCATGGCCCCCTATCAATTCGACCTCTGCGAGGTTGATCCTGTCAGGTATAACCACCGTGGGCAGATACTCCCTCAGATACTCGGCTATCTTTTCCGTGGTGGCGACTGCATAGTCAAAGAGAGGGAGAACCGTCAACAAACGGCGCTCATGTTCGGCGTCAAGAAAGTCGGGGTCGCACAGATCAAAAGCCAAGCGACATTTGCCTTCATCACGCCAGCGAGCGGCAACCCTGATCCATGTTTGTGTCTGCTGTACCAGGTACGCTTTCTGAAAGACGTACAGATCATAGCCACCAAACGGCATGGATCTGTTGTACACCTCGGCCCCGTCCCAATAGTCGGCCACCCACTTGGCACGGATTCGCGCCGATCCTGAAGACCTCGGAAGGCCGTCAAAGTAACACGGGATGAAAAGCGCTGTAGGCTGCATGTCCTTCTCCCCTCTTGCTTCTGAACTCAGAAGCTGTCAATCCTGTCAGCCTTGCTCAAGAGAACAGACTTTCCCTATGCGGTCGACAACAAAAACGGCGTCAAATTTCAGCGCGAGACGGTTCTTATGGATCTGATAAGCGGCGGCGGCGGCTCGCCTGGCATACATCTCTAGAAGGAAAAGGGTTCCCGACAGATTGTCATAGTCCGCCTCTTCCAGAGCGTCGGCCTGTGCCAGCAATTCCTGAAACGTGTTTCTGACTTCTACAATGTTGGTGCGAACCTTGATCATGAGGGTGGCATCTGAGTTGTCTACCACTAAATGATACCAAGCTCTGAGAATACCTCTGCCCAATCATCCACAAACCGCGAGGATGTAAAGAGCCTACGGGCCTCCAATTTCCCCCGTTGACCTACCTCGTAGGCCATGGCGGGGTTGTTCAAAAGCGTTCGCAATGTGTCAACTACTTGTGCAAAGGAATGCACAATAAACCCGCTTTCTCCATCCACAATAAAAGCCTCGATATCATTCCCCGGCACCGACACAATACAACAACCTGATAGCATCGCCTCCGTTCTGGCCCCAGGCATTGGAGCCCTGCGTGTGGGCGAGAAGTACACCAGGGAGGAAGCGAGCAAGTCCCTATACTCTGTGTAGCTGGGCAGCCATTTGCGGTCCCCCCTCGCCCCATACCAGACAACCGGCACCTCTCTCTTGACCCGCTCCAACAAAGGAATACCGTGATAGACCCGGCTGATATTCCCGCCCGAGCAAACCGTGATAATTTCCCGGTCTCGTTCGGCAAGCGGCTTTGACCAGAACTCACTGGTATTGTAGCCGTGTATGATACTTCTGAACTGGAGAAAACCATGCTTGTCTTTCCTGCATTCCCCGTTATCCCAATCATAGGCAGCTTGATGCGAATTGCACACGACCGGCAGATCCCCTATCAACTTCAGGATCTGCTGTCTGTTCTCTTCGTTGTCTGGAGTCCCATGCATAATCACAATCATGGGAATGTTGTTTTTCTCTGCTGTTACCCTCATAACCCTATAGGGAAGAGCGCGAAGGTTCATCATTGCGCACCACTGGTCCAAGTGCAAGAGCGCCACGTCAAACATGCCCGGTCTCACCTCATCCCGTCCGATCCCCCCCATGAAGTTGGGCGGCATTGGGCGTTGTCCGGTACTCCATAGAACCGGGCGAACGTCGCTCAGATACGTGAAATCAGCGTCCAGTGCATGCAGTCTGTATGAGTGGGCTTGATGCCAAGGAAAATCGACTATTTTCATTTCAAATGTGTGTCCAGTGTTTGCGATGAACGATATCACCAACAGTTCTTGGAGAGACACTGAATCGCCGAGCAAGTTCCGCCTGTGTCATGTCAGCGGCAGCATGCAATCGCCTGATCTCTTTGACCTGCTTTGTGGTGAGCTTTGCGCGGCCACTAGCCTCGCCCCTGGGGCCTTTGCCACCGCGTCCCCCCGACGGCTTTCTCCCAAGCACACGGAAAGAGTGAAGCATGTTCTGACTGCTCGTTACCCATTCGAGATTCTCAGGGCGATTGTCAGCCTTCTTTCCATTCTTGTGATTCGCCTCATGTCCAGGAGGAGGCGGGCCCTGGAAGGCGATAAGCACGAGGCGATGAGCAAGAAAAGTCTTGGCCCGGCTTCCGGTTGAAAGACGAACAAGTATGTAACCCTTTGGATTCTTGGAGCCAGGCAGTATGTCTCCCTTTCTTGCACCACTTGCCGGTGCAATTCGCTTGACCCTCCCCAGGCTGCTCACCTGATAGATGTTCTCATAGCCAACCGCATCACGCCAGTTCTCAACGTGTGAACTTTGATTCATAAGCTCATCACCTCCCCACCCACATAGTATCACAACACCCAGCAAAAGCAAACGTTGCCCGGCATTCTGTGCGTTTCGTAGGGCACCCATGTATAGTCCGGGAAACTCGGGTATTCCGGCTCACACACCGCAGCCGCACGATAGCAGACACATGTCCCCTCTACATTTTCATCATATCCAGTAGACGGCACCCAGGTCATGGCGTTTGAAAACCGCGCTCTCCCATCTGAGCATGGTTCGTCTTCCTCTGGTATCTCTGTCATAGATTGAGCTTCTAGCAGCTCCGTAACCGTGGCCGACGGGGTTACTACCGGCCATGTCGGCGTCACCAATGGCGACGGCACTACCGCAGGGCCACCGCACGCGGAGCCCACAAACGTCACGAGAAGAAACGCCACAATCCCTAGCAAACTCACTCTTGCGCTAATCGCCAACGTGTCCATTCTCTCAACTCCCTCCAGTTATTCCCCAGGACGCTCCAGGGCGTCCCTACGCGGTTCCACAGCAAAACAGGTACAAATTCTACCATCATAGGGTACTTCGGCCATTAGACAGCCACAGGGGGCGATCCGGTTGCCGGTGTGAACCATTCCTTAAACAACACGGCGGGCAAAGTCAGACTGCCGCCCGATCTGGATATCACAACTTGGATCGGAGGGCCAGCTAAAGCAGCTTCGAGCGTCCACCAATGACCCGACGGCCCCGAGTACTTCCTCCCCATGAGCAGCTCGCACTCTGAAGTGTCGCACCGTTTGAAAGTGGGGGGCCTGGACAACGACCAAACCCACATGCGATAATAGGAATTGATTAGCCATCGTTTACTATCGTGCCTGAACAGATGCCTCTCCCGAACACTTGCGCAGAATGGATTGCCCCTCGGCACCTTGATTCGAAATTGTACCCCGTCCGGTATCCTTCCTTCATCCAACGCCCCAGACAGATACCGCGTATCAAACCGGTCGCGCCTGGCCCACTCACTTACCCCATCGTCGTTCGGGACACTCCCCCGAGTTACCACAACAGAAGTCATGTGGCCCCTGAGAACACGCCTCACCAGGGAGCCACTACACTCTAGACGTTCGGAGATCTCAACCGGCCATAGAAACTCGTCAAAGTAAAGCTCGGCGATTCTGTCCCTTACCCTTAACCCCTTGTTTCTAGCAACCACGGTTCTTGTGTCTCGATTTCTTCGCAGCCTTGAGCCTCGCCTTGCTCTGTCCTCGTGAGGGTTTCCCCCGTTTGGGTCGACGGTTCCCTTTTCGTTTCTGGCGCTTCGACACGGGCCAGGCTTCGACCTTGGCTTGACCCAACAGGCTCAAAACACGTTCTATGTCTCCGCCAGCCTCCAACACATCCACGGCTTCTCTCATGTCCAACGGCACGTCTTTCATGTCTCTCCCCTCTCTCTTCTCGCGTCTCGCTCTAGCATGGCCTGCTTCAGGTATATCACCAAGTCCCACGCTTCATCATAGGCGTCGGCCAGTGCATCGCGCCCGTTCTCTGTCTGGAGCACTGTCCCATACCGGCTCTGTCCAAGACGCACACGCTTGACAAGATCCCCCTCTAGTCTGTCGTGTAGGTCTTTCATAACTTTGGGCCATACGTCTTCCCGGCCCGGCTTTGGGTCTGGTTGTGTCATGTGGTCCTCGCTCTCACTATCAGAGATATCACCACCGTAACCATGAGCGTTACTATAGTCATCAGGTCAGAGAGCGACGGGCGCTTGATCTTCCAGAGTGTCACGACTTTGCAGAGCGCAGATAGAAGAACCCAAATCATCGCAGCGATCCACGGCGACGACGAAAGGATCATGAGTCTTGGCATTGCATACCAGATTGACAATTGAACCAAAACCACAACGGGCACATACCACTGTAGCCCCAGAGTCAGAACCGCTTTGATAGACCCATCCAAGGCAGACGTTGGCCCGTAAGCTATCCAGTTCAGATAATAAGCCGACACACCACAAACCACAACCACAAGAATCCAGTTGAGAAGCACCATGTCTCTCCCCTCGTTCTACGCATAGATAACATATCTGGGCAACCAAGTCGACCACTCACGGGCCAAGGGAATCGGTAGTATGACCTCAAGAGGGTTCCATGCTTGCGACAGAGCAAGACAGTCATCACAGTTATGAACCACGAAGCCATTAGCAATGTAGTGATGAACATCCTCAACCTCAAGATTGTAGACGGTTTGCTCTTTGTGTGTATTGGGGTATAATACCGGCACATCACTGTCAGGAGGCAACATATCCCCATGACCTCTAATCCCAATTATCTCTGTGAAACCTGCGGCGACCCGGTTGGCAAAACGACCCGGCGCGGCAGACACTATCAGAAACGGTTCTGCTCGATTCGATGTCGCAATGTCGCCAACAGCCGAAAAAGGAAACGTGTCGCTGGTAAAACTTGTTTGAACTGCGGAAACTACAGCTATCGCAAGGGAGATTACTGCCTGCATTGCCTCTTGAAACTTCCCCCGGAGGAAAGACCTAGAGGAATTCGGCGTTGGTCCGCACAAGAGATTGCCTATATCAAAGAGCGTTACTCCATCGATGGAGCCAAGATTGTGGGACTGCAACTTAACCGCGATCATATTTCTGTCAGAAGCAAGGCGAACAGGCTTGGTCTCACGATCAACAAAGAGGCTGCGAGACGAATCATCTATCAGGCTGCCAGTATCCGCATGACGCAACACAATCCTATGCGTACCGATAGCGCAAAGCGCAAGGTTAGAGAATGGCGAGAATCCCATCCTGAAGAAGTAAAACGCATTATGAAGTGCCTGTTTGAAGGCCACCAACGTCTCGAACGAGAACACCCGTCCGGCCTGGAACGCAAACTGCGCAAACTGCTGACCGAACTCGGCGTAACGTTCCAGCCCTCTTTCCTGGTCAAGCCCAAGTTCATCGTTGATATACGCATTGGCGATCTTATCATCCAAGCCGACGGAGACTATTGGCATGGTCATCCCCGATTCGAGCCGCTTACTGACCGGCAACAGGCCCAACAAAGTCGCGATAGATCCCAAGATGCTTACTTGACCACCTGTGGATATGTCGTCATCCGTGTATGGGAAAGTGACCTTACGCGGCAATACCTGATCGCTATGCTCAAGAAACACCATGTCCCCAGGCCGAATCTCTCCAGCTTCGATCCATCCTCGCTGAGTTAGAAAGGGGTGATTCGGCGTGCATTTGACAGATCGAGAACCTGCATTTACCTCGCACAATCGCCCTGTAAGTGGATTGGCATAAACCCTAGTCACCGTTTTCGACCCCGCCAAAGTCTGCACGGAATCGCCAACCTGTATGTTCTCAATCGGTCTTGACCCGCTCGGAGTAGAAATCATTGTGCCTGCTGGAAAGCAGTGTTCTGCGGGTCGTAGCTCCCAAGTGACAAACATGATTCCAGGTCCGTCGCCTTCCTCAAACGATAGTTCACATGCACAGTTGGTCTTGCAGATTGTTTTTCCGTCCCCCGGCACCTGGCCCAACATCCCGAGGGTCAAGCCACGGTAAAAGCTCGCACGACTGTTGCCCCCGTACAACTTCGACCGCCATGCAAGATACTTTTCCGAGTACAGCTTATTGGCCCCTAGCACGTTCCCCAGGGCGTTGTTCTGGACACTCTCGGCGTAATTGTGTAGATACTGGTACTGTACCCGAATGTGCCCCCCCAGCCGTCCCCACTCCGTGAACGTTATGAGAGACCGATCCCCCCCGTGGGACAATATGAGAGCGCTAACATGCAAATCCTTCATCTCGGCCCGCATGGCGAGTTGCCATGCATCAATCCCCATGCCTCCGCTATGTAGACTGCTCGCGAGGTTGTTGACGTTCTGATTGAACACGGTGATATACTTGTCTAGCGCAGCCCTACGTTGGGCCACAGACAAGAGCCCCTTGAGCGCCTTTGATTGTAGAGCAGGGAGCACCATTGCTTAGAACTCACAATGTGGCATGCCTGGGTGGTTTTGCCAGCGCAATACGCACCCGTCCAAACCAGGACGGGGAATGCAATGACAAACCCCTATGCTATCAACCACCCTGTGAGTCGTTCCACCTTCCCGAAGCAAAAGCTCAACCGGTCTCACGATCCGATAAGTCACCCTGTCCAGGTCCGGCCCAAACTCGTATTCTCGCCACATCTCATGGCTGAGGTCGAACTGTATCAGCTCTACTTTGTCGTCGCCCATTTTACTCCTCTTCTTCTGTCCCAAAGATCTCAGGGAATATATCTGCCAGCTTGCGAACCGCGCGGTTGACGTCGGAATCCCCTATCCCCACCCGGCCCCTGGGCACTGGTGACAACGTGTCCCCAGCCATCGCCTCAATCACTTCGCGCGGCGGGTCATCTGGGGAAGACACGGACGAAAAGTGGGCAGCTTCCCCCGGCCCTGCAAACGGGTTTTCGTCGTCTTCCTCTTCCCCGGTCCCCTCGTCTATGTCCTCGGGGATGTCATTCGGGTCAAACTCCACGACCGGCTTGATTGGCAGCTCCAGACGTCTGAGCGCTTCCACAGCATCAAACTGGGTCGTGCCAGCTTCGGCCTTGCCCATCAGGATTTCAAGAATCTTCATCATTTCCTCCTTGACGTCCGCAGGCATTCCAACCGTTCGACAACGGACGGGCGGCGATCCTGCCGGGAAGTTGGCATGGTCAACAGCCGGAAACACATAATCATTTAGATGTCTGTCAATCTCAGCAGCATTGATAAGCAGCATCCTCTCGGCCAGATCCCCAAGGACGTCCGCCGTCGTTGGCCCCCCCAGGGCAGATTGTCTCACAGCAATGTACATCTGTGGCGGTACCAGATAACCGACGCTTATCTTCTGGTCATAGTGGTCGTCTATGTCGGTGAACTCCGTCACCTTGCTTGAGCCTTCCAAGAATTCGAGTGACCACTTCCTTATGGTAGTCAAAGCGTTCTGGGCGGTCAGCGTGTCAATATTCTCGTATGGCACTGAAGGCATTGCAACCGTTGCCCCTGTGCGGACGCTGTTACCGACCCCTATTGCAGTATCCCGGTGTGATTTTCCGCCCGTCTTTCCCGGCGGGTATGATACCATCACGGCCCGATCAATGTTTTTCTGCAAGTGCACCAGGAACAGATCCCGCCCGAATTGCTTCATCCACCAATCACGGTACACGTTGCGAAGACGGCCCCAGCCTTTGTATGCCCCGAACGCCCAGGCTTTGCCAATCGTCAACCACAGGGAGAAGTAGCGATCCACTCGCCCATCCGGTGTATTCATCCCCTCAAAGTGCTTGTTCTTGTTGTCGAATCTGGGGGAAGATCCTACCGGATACACAGAGTCAAACCCGGTGCAAATGTACGGCGTTGCGATCTCATCCCATACGGGAACCGCATTCAGCTCTACAGGAATCGGCGTCTGAAAGGCGAACCGCTTGATAAGTCCAACCCCTCCAAACGCTATCGCCATGCTGGCCTGTAGAATGAATTCGCGTTCCCAATCACGAAACATGGCTTCGAAGAACAGCCGCTTCCCCTCGTCTATGCACTCGATAACACGGGTCGCTCTGACAAGTGTAGACCCGATGTAGGCTTGACACAGCCCGATGATTGGATCTGTCAGCATTTCCAGCTTGGTATGATCGGGGATTTTCCGTGAGCTTGTCAGCTTCCCATAGCGCCGATCCGGTTCACCCAGCCACTCGCCATACACACCATGGAATGTGTGCTCAGATCCTGGAGCACTGATATCTGGCGACTCCGACAATACAGCCCCCTCGGGAGCCTTGCCGATCAAAGGTACTTCTTTGAGTGTCTCCGCCTGTCGCTGCTCTTTTCTAGTTGGCATGTCTTCTCCTATCTCTTTTGTATCATAATGCTACACGGAATGGCAAGCAGTCCCCCGTTTGTTTTCCTTGCGTGTGCTGTAGCTCATGAGCGAATCGCTTGAACCCATCTAGAAAACCTCTGTCGGTCGACAAGTCTTCGAACGCCTTAGCGCTGGCCTCATCTACTAGCGTCCGCATCTCTTGCGACAGAGTACCACGATCATTCTCCAACATCCACTTTCCAAGTTCATCAGAGAAGCTCACAAGCGCCCCCTCAGCGATCCGCTTTGATATCTGCTTTCACCTGCCATTGGTACTTCTGTCTCTACCGCTGAATCATGGCCCCCAGGGTCAGGGGGTAGGACAGTCATGGCAGCCTCGCAATACGCTTTCGCGTGATGTAAGTGGTCCGGTTTCCCCGTGTGGGGGAAGTGGTAGACTGTTGTGCCATCCGCTTTCACCCGCTTGGCCTTGATGCTCGCCGACAAGTGGAGCAAAAGCCTCTCCTCGTTCTCCCAATCGGCGGGCAACTCATCAATACATAGCCGGATCTTGGCACCGGCCTCATCCAGCGACTTGGTGCGTTCCAGCTTGACAATGCCACGCTTGCGGTCCCACCTGGCCATGTCGGCGTCGAGATTGTCTATGTACTGGGCCCGGTACACTTTGCCCCTGAACCTCTTCTGAAACGCTTTGTCCGAGCGCAATTCCGGGCCATCGTCTACTACGCACCTCTGTACACCGTATTGCAACATCAGGATGTCCAGATCTTCCCACTCTCGCACCGATCCAATAGCGACCGCCCGTTCCCGGCCTAGTGGGGTCCGCTGCTTGATCCAATAATACAGATCATAACCAACATCAACCCCCATAGCCGTCCAATTGGCCCTATCCGGGAATGTCGGGTATACATCCGGGTGAGCCGCGCAAGCGTCAATCAGTTCACGGGTGAGCCTAGACCCCTTCGGCTCGAAGGGCAAACCCATGTCCCCGTTCCAAAAGCTCTGCATGTCGATGTCGCGCTGGCTCTTGCTGCGCTTCCACATCGCATCCAAATCTATCCGCTCAGAGCAAAGTTTGTTGATCCAAAACCCTATAACATCACGCTCAGGGTGGCGGGCTTCCCACCGGGCCCGCTTCCCCTTCCACATTCCATCCCTGTTGATGATCTGCCCGCAAGTACACAACAGTTGCGCATGTGGGTCGTATTCCGTTGGTCCCCTCACCAGCGACCAGTCCAACCATTGCCACGATCCGCAACTCTGACACAAGATTTGCACTTCGTTCTGCGTGCTTCTCTGATACTCGTAATCTATCCCGATATCGGGGTATGTCGGTGTGCTTAGGTCGATCTCCCACTTGAGCCTAGAGTCACCCAGACGGTCCCTAATGAGCGGCTTAGCCGCCTCTGGCACCCTATCATACTCGTCAATTATAGCGACGTCTGCGGGGGCCTCTGATAGCTGGGCTGCTCTGCTCGGGTCGCCCTTCGGGACGTTGGTCCCTCGGATGTACAAATTGAACCCGTTCCGAAACACCTTGAGCCCTACGTTGTCGATATTGCCAGCCATGTCGAGAAGGTAAGGGCTGGCCCCTACCGCCGGGTCTATTCGAGCGTGTGCAAAGTCCCCAGTGGTCGGACCTGGGGGAAGTGCATAGAAGACCGACCCCCTACCATCCAGAACCCAGAAGGAAAAGTTGATTGCAAGCTCAGTGGCCCCGATCTGCGCCGCCTTGCGAATCACGACCCGGCCCTCTTCGTTCAGTTTGCCTATTTGGTTGTAAATGTCCAGGAGCCACGGGTATTCGTCAAGCGAGAAGTTCAGAACCTCACGGTTCGTCTTGTCCCGAATCTGGCGGTGGTACATCGTCCATTCCAGGAACGACAATTCCGGCTTCTGCGCTTTGACTTCCGCCAGTAATAGGGCCTTCGTTTGATTCAGTAGATCGGGATTTAAGGATGTCGATAAGCGCAAGGACTTCGCTAGCTCGTTGAGCGTCTGTAAGTCGATCAATGGCATACCTTTCGGTACCATCTGGATTCGTCGGTGCCACCTTGAACGGGCGATCCAATCCGAGGAGCTTGGCCTTCCTCTCTGAGATCTTTAGCAGCCTGTCTATGGCGTACAGATCCCCGCCGGTGATTACTTTGTCCCATATTGCGTTAAGCGCCAGATCAAGTCTTCGCACTTCGAGCCTGGCGTACTCCCCTGAGTTCGTGATCTGCTCTCGTTGCCACCGGCCAAGTATTAGCTTGACGTCGTTAGCGACCGTCCCAATAGATACATTTAGAAACTCGGCAATTTCCCGATAAGTCTCACCAGCCACAAGTTTAGCTGATACAACTTTCCTGCGGCTTGCCAATTCTAGTTCCCGTACTTTTGAGATTGCCATACCCGTCCCTCTGTTCAACTCCCATGGTGTTCAGCCCTGCTCTACCCCTTAAGGTATAGTTCTGCTAGATTCCACTTTTGAGCGACTTGCCTTCTCTATACTCTATGGTAGAATATCAACTATGATGAATACAGTGTATGGTTTAGGATACTGGAGCAAGACACAAACGAGGAGTTGACCATGAGAAAAGACGAGAACACACCAGCAGTCGCACCAGTCGAGGGAGCCCCGGACTTTCCGGGGCGTGAGATCTTCGGGACTTTCCGTGCATCCAAATTCCTGGGTATCTCACCGGCAACCCTCAAGTATCATCTATACGTCGCCAACCCACCGAACCTTGTACCCGACATACGGGTAGGCGAGGGAGATCGAACGCTGCTTTTTCACCGGTACACTCTTGAGGCATTCCGCAACCGCAAGAGGAAGAACGCCAGCGCCACCCCCACCCCCCTATAGTACGGGGGGCTGGAGGTTCGGGGGCTCTGGTACGGCTATGCTGTAGGAGAGCAAGTCATTGTCCTGCATACGTTTCTTCAGAGCAGTATAGAAAACGGTCGCAGTCGCAACGACCATGCCGAACATGATTATCAATTCCTCTGCAAGTACAATCACAGCAGAGAGAGCGAGAACAGGGTCAGCCGGTAGGGTCTTGAACGCCCCAACCCATTCCGATAGACTCAGCTCGCCACTGATAACCCCGCCGAGAACAGTAAGACTCAACGAGACGGCCATAAGCAACCACAGCACCGCTCTGCTGTCGAGCTTCTGGCCGTTTCGCTTGTTCAGAAACTTGATCCCCTCTAGAACGAAAAACCCAACGAGCCCCAACAGTGCCATGACCCATATCACGGTGCCTTGCATCTTGATCCCCCCTCTTGAGTGATATTCCTATGCCATTACTAACACAACGTGACGAGATTATACCACGCCAGCCCCCGCCGACAACCATACCACAGCAATCTCGCGCGGATCTGGCCCCTGGCCCCTAGCGCCCACCCACCGCCGGGGGTCTTTTTCTATGGGATTGTCATGATAATCTCGAAGGAATCTGGAGCCTTCTTTGCCCGATTACTTGCCCGATTACAATAGCAAATATGACCAACACGGTACCAAAACAGACCAAACGCTTGACACTGTATATACTGTGTGGTATACTGGTATCAGTTGAGAGAGACACCAGGACTACACAAGGGAGAGAGAAAAATGTCAAATCAAACGAGCTGGCAAGAGCGGAAAGAAAACCAAACGGACTTCGGCAAATGGGACATTCCAGAAAGTGTACGTAAGGTTATAGATCGGGCCGTTGAAATCAAGCTGATAGGAGTCGTTGACATCTACGCTCTAGCAATCGAGCACGGTACGGATTGGCTTGGATTGGTCGACAGCCTGATAGATACGGCTTTCGCACAAAGACACACAGATCATTCGCTCCACGTTGAGATAGTAGAAACGGCGAAGGCTTTTTACTCCGCCAGATGGGATGGGAAAATCTCGTAGCGTATAACCCCCGCCCCCTAGAGCCCCCCACCGCCGGGGGGCTTTTCGTTTGTCTGTGCTCTGTGGTATAATACGAAACATCAACCGGCAAAGATCCACACAAGGGGAGGTCACACATGGAACGCATCAAAAACAACTCGCTATGGCTCATTGGAATTGGGCTCATGCTCGCATCGTCTGGACTGGACGGGACTTACATAGCGCGATGGATGCCCGTAGGCTGGGGCTGGCTGGGCTTTGTCCTGAACACTACCAGCGACATAGCAAGCCAGATACTCATGTACTGGTTCTCGCGTCTATACCAATCCCGCAAGGGTACCAAGCGCCAGCGGCTGGCCTATGCGCTTATACCGGCAGAGGTCGTAGCCGTGGCCTACTCGTGGTTGTTCAGCTATCTGCAATTGAGGATCATTCTACCCGGCTTTGAGAGTGCCGCAGATGTCCTATGGATCGCTCCGCTGGCCGCTGGATTCATTCCACTGCTTTTGCTTTTCATTGGACTGGCACAAGGGATCATGGCGGGCAAACTGGAGGACCGGACACCGACCAGGAAGACACCCGCCGCCCGCCACCGGACACCTGGCACCGGTCACAGTGAAGACACCTACCAGGGAGCCACCCGCCAGCCACTGCCAGAGGTATCTATCGCCCTACTGCCAGACACCGCCACCGATCCGACACCAGCCAGCCAGCCAGCCACCGGGCCCCCGGAACCTGCCACCAAGCAGACACCTATCCGCCGCCAGTCACCCGCGCCGGAAGACCTGGACACCGACCCGCCTGGGTCAGCACTGGCCGGACACCTGTACACCATCAAGGAACGGATCGCGCAAGATGTACAGCAGGGTAAAAGGGAGAGCAGAAACTTCCGCCGAACCGATGTTGAACAGTGGTTGGGCGTGAGCGAGAGCCACGCGAAAAACATCATTCGCTATGGAAAAAGCACGCTTGTACTGGTACAGAAGCCGGGGTACTTTTACGGGTTCGCCTAAACGCGAATCGCCCGGTCTGGGGTTAGTTGAGAACCAAGGCACCACGCACAAGGAAGCAAACCCAGACCGGGCGTGAGCCTATTATACCACAAGGGGAGACATGGACAAGATTGTAGAACGCCGAGAGCCTTCCAGTTCGTCTACCGTCGAATCTGAGGTTATAGTACCATTGGCACAGTCTAGTATCACAGGGCTCGTCTTGGGGCTTGTGTGGCTCACAGGGAGCATTCTGTGGCATAGGATAGACCTGGCCCCATATGCTTTGATTATCACGATTGTAACCATGGCAGTCGTATGGCTCATGCTTCTGCGTGAGCATAGGTCATTGCTGTGGAAACTCGAAACGATAACACGCACGGACTTGGACGGGGATCGCTTTGTGGGAAGGCCCACCGCCGACCCGGACCCCATGCCAATAACCACCGTCGAGATCGTTGACCAGGCGCAAGGCCGTATCAGATACGTTGACCTGCCTATCACCGACGAAGTACTGGAGCTGCTCGCGCGGGCCGTGCTCATGTCTGGACAACCGTTTTCCCGCCGGAACTTGCATGACGCTGGGGTTCTACACTCCGAGCAGTATGGCCCAGTTTCCACCGCCATGATCGCGGCTGGCCTTGTCCGGTACAAAGGCAACGGCCCCAACACCGGCATGGACCTGACACCCTCGGGTAGATCATTCTTGCGCCAATACCTCTAGACCCCCCCCCACCCGACTCCCCTACCGCTTTTGTGGTGGTGGTTGGTGGTTACCACTCCCCCCACGCCCATTTGACACGGTGGGGGAGGGGGCTACAACAAAAAGCATGCTTTGATCCTGTACCCTTACCATAGCAATCTCGAAGGAATTTGGGTGGTGGCGGGCTTGTCCTTTCTGGCCTATGTGGTATAATGCTGCTGTGGGATTGACCCCCCGCGCTTTACAATCGGGCAAACGGCACTACTTACGCTCTGGCAGATTGTCAACCGGTGCGGTAAGGGTTTCCCGGTCTGGTCGCCGGGAACAAGTCCTTTGCCGCCCAAGCCGCTCCGGTTGAGAGTTTGCGAGAGCGTTTTCTATTCAAGGAGGTTATCCATGTCATTTGATGCTGAAACATCGTACAAGGGGCTCACGCTAGGAATTGTATCTGACACGTACTCTGCCATGTTCGGAGGCACAGGAGGCGAAGTAGTCGGGTTCTTTATTCGAGACCCGAAAACGATCACCGCTATCAAAGAGCGGGACGAAAAAATACTTGATGCTCTTAACTGGATGATCGACGAGATAAACTTCATCACAGCCGGGAGAGACCCTAACTATCTGCCGCCCACAGAAAAGGCGATGTTTGACTATATGCAAAGCGATGAAGGGTTCTGGGGGCCACGCGGCCTCCCGGAAAAGAGCGTTTGCCGACGCGCCCCGGAGCTGACCGCGAAACAAGCGAAGCAACTATACATAACAAAGAGACGAAGTCAATTCGGGGCGAAACGCCAGCGCCTTTTCCTCGCCTTGATCGAGCGAGACGGCCTGAAATGCACAACCTGCGGGAGCACTAAACATCTGGAGGTCGATCATATTAAGCCGCTATCCAAGGGCGGACCAGACGACCTCAGCAATCTGCAAATACTCTGCGGAGGTTGCAACAGGAGGAAAAAAGACTCATGAGCACCGACAAACCCTGGATATTCGAGGCCCCACGCTTTACACAGATACCCAACAACTTACTAGGGCATTGCTTCAGCACAGTGAACGGGGGGGATAAGCCCGGCTATATGGCCGAGATGTCGCTCTCAGAACTGCGGCTGGCACTTGCCCTTCTACGTCTTACCTGGGGATTCCGTACCAAGGCAGGATTGCACCGCCAAGTCACCCGCGCCTCCCTCACCCGGCTCCAAAAGCTCACAGGTCTATCACGCCCCTCAGTTGTCGCAGGCGCAAAAGCTCTCGTGAAGCGTGGACTGTTCTCCAAGACAAACGATGGGGGCGTCACCCGCTGGTCATTGGTGGTAAAGGAAGTTGACTATACTGAGCAGGTAGATAAGGAAAGCAACCAAGGAACCGCTGGAAACGCTCTGGCTAGTAAAGAAACCCAACCACCATCTATGAAAGAAACCAAGACACAAGAAAAAGAAACCAGTACGGAGTCCGCAGAGCGGACGCCAACCACTTTCAGGGAATGGCATGCCCGAATCAGAGACAGCAAGAACCGGCCCGCAGAACTTATGTCGATGTACATGCACCTCTACCACTCCCAGGATGAGGACGACGCCAATCTAGATCTGCCCTCTCACGGTTACATGGGGACAGCCGCCCGCAAAGTCGGCGGAGCTGGTCGCCTGGCCGAGCTTCTATGGCAACATTCGACTAAGCCCCCGACAGGCGATGTGCTCGCATATCTCATGAAAGTCTCGAAAGGAAACGGCAATGGATACAATCGGCGCAATAGCCAACAGCATGGGCAATACACAGCGCAGGAAATCGCAGCCAGCCAAGCAAAAGCCAAACGGCAATTTGAACAGATGGAAGCCAGAGACAAAGCCTCCAGAAGTACAGCCAGACCCGAGCCCGAACCAGCGACCAGCGCCACAGCCGCCGCTTGACGGCCTTCCCCCCTGCGACCACTGCCTATCACTGCGGTACATCCGGGTTGTACCAGACACGCCCCGGCTGGGTGGGAGCCCTGATACACCCATCAGCAAAATGGTATTATGCCCCCAATGCGGCCCGCTTGTCAAAAAGGCAAGACGCGCCGAACGGTTCAGCGCCAAGAAAGCACGGATTGATGTCTTCAGTCAAAGAACAGCCAGATCACGCCGACAAACCTTTGACACGTTCAAACAGCAGACCGGACCATATGAAATTACTATACGAACCCTACACAGAGCCGCCTTGTCCTTCGCTCTGAATCCCGATGGCTGGCTTGTGCTACACGGGTCGAAAGGCACCGGAAAGACGCACTTAGCAAACGCGATCACGAACCACTGCGAAGCCGAGGGGACGCTTATCATGTCCTTGACCGCCCCCGATCTTCTAGACCTGCTCAGGTCTGGCTATGAGAACAACGACTATAGTCAGCTTCTGAGGATCACCCAAACCGTTGAGATCCTGATACTGGATGATCTGGGCACTGAGAGCACAACCGACTGGGCCAGCGAGAAACTGTTTCAGATCCTCAACGCGAGATATCAAGACGAGCTGCCAACCGTGATTATCACGAACCGCCGACCCTCAGAACTCGCGCCCCGGATCTATGACCGCATATCTGATGCGCCGTTCTCTGTACTGGTAGAAGCCCTGGCCCCCTCGTACCGCCAGCGCGAAACTTCCCCCGGCAAGATCGTCACCTGAGAATCTCGAAGAAATCTGGCCCCTCTTTTGCCCGATTACTTGCCCGATTACAAGGGCAAATATGACCAATCTCGCCCCGAAACAGACCAAACACTTGACGCTTTATATCCCGTGTGGTATACTGGTATCAGTTGAGAGAGAGACCAGAAACACCACAAGGGAGATCAGAAAATGAAAAACCAGAGCCAGACCCAAGACCAGATCAAAGTAGACGGAATCACCTACAACATCTTGAAGACCGACACGCCCGAGACACTGGACGCAACGCACCCGAACACAGCAAACTTCATGCGGGAAAACAAAGTCAACCGCAAGTACTACCTACAGCGCCCCCGAGGCAAGAAAGTCTACTCCGTAGTACAGGACATCAATGACAACTTCGGCAAGGTCGTCACGCTCTTCTAAAGAGCACCACACACAAGGGAGATCCGAAAATGTTGCAAGTACAGAAAGCCGAAAAAGTTGAACTGACCAGATTCATAGTCACAGGCGACTTTTGGCTAGAACCAGAAATCACCGCCGAGCAGAATGATCTCGTAGAGATGCTCCGCGAGACCGTCAACCGTCAATTTGAGCTGGCCGATTGCCCAACCCCGGAACACGTTTTCGTCAATCGCTCCAGCATCAAGTTGTACCCCTCGGGAAGCTCGCTCATTCATGTGAACTGTGAGATCAAGGTTTTCGTGCAGACGGGAACACGGCTCATAGCCGACCTGGAGATCTAGCCCCCCCCGGCCCCCAGCCCCCCACGCCGGGGGGGCTTGTCGTTTGGAGTTATCATGGCAATCTCGAAGAAGTCCGGCCCCGCTTTTGCCCGGTTATCTTGCCCGATTGGACACCAGTTTGGACCAATCCCGCACGAAAACAGACCAAACACTTGACAGTGTATATACCCTATGGTATACTGAGTACAGTTGAGAGAGAAGCCAGAGGGGGCGAAAGATGAAAACCAAAGCAGAGCGGATCACAAACCTGAGAGGAAAAATTGGCAAAGCAGCGGGCAAGATCGCCCGCAAATTCCACGCCAACGCCGACGATGTTGAATCAGACATAACTATAGCAATCCTGGAGCGCTTTGTCAGTGAGCCCGGATTCCTGGAGCAGAATGACAGCTACGTTCTACAGCACGGCGCGTGGGCTGCTAGAGACATGCTGAAAAAGCACACGGCGCTGTGGTTGAACAAAACCGCCGAACTCGAACTCAGCAACGACAAACTAACGACAGACCCCTGGCAGATCGTGATGTTTAACCAGGCCGTCGCCGACGCTCTTGCTACACTAAACGCAACCGACCAGGTGATAGCCACAGGACTTGCACAAGGCTACACTCCCCGCGAGGTCGCTGGTATGGCAGGCGTGAGCTACAAGACGGTGTATAATAGGCGGAATGGACCGATCCATGACGCATTCAGCGCAATATAGGTGCCCTGGCTTTGGTACCCCCAGGAGGACACTTACCAGATCGCGAGCCACCCCGCCAGGTGGCTCGCGTGTTTTCTTTGTGTTACACACACAGCCGCCGAATTTCCTTGTATAGGTAGAGGCACCACACAATCATAAGCACAAGGGAGAGCGAAAAACATGTTGACACCAGCACAGATTGACATGATACTAGAGGACTTCCCGCCCGAGGCACTGAAGGCCGATAGGAGCCGGGGGAATGGGAATGTCATGACCAGCATAAGCGCAGCTTATGTGTACGAACGCCTGAACCAGGTCTTTGGTATCTGCGGCATCGGGTGGCGCTATGCACACTCAACATTTGACGAGAGAGTGTTGACAAAGCGCAACGGTAACGAATCTGTGGAAGTCATGGCACAGGTCGCTCTCCAGGTAAGATGCACCACGGACAACGACGGTTGCGGACGGGTGCAATGGGACACTATCACCAACGGGTGGATCATAGCACTGACCGCTCTTGTGTGGTCGGAACCGATCTATACAGTAGGCGGGCGCTCCGTTCTCTATGGCAGTGCTCCCAACACAGACGCCCGGAAAGGTGCAATCACGGACGGGATCACGAAGGCCGCAAGCTGTCTGGGGATTGCGCACAAAGTTTTCAAAGGCTTGGTACCCCCCCCACCATCAAATAACTACCAGAACAAACCAAAGAACCAGGCAGGCCCACAGGCCCAGAAGTCACCAGGTGCACAAGCAGGTGCACAGGGGAAGCCGCCCACAGGATCAACGGCATTCTGGGTTCTGTACAATGAGCAGGGAGCCGAAGCCGGGATTGACAGATCTATTGCGGTGGGCATAGCACAAGATTCTGCAGATGATTGGGACAAGGCCACAAGCACACTGGAAAAGCTCATCGCCACAGCAATCTAGACTGCGATGCCGGGGGAAAAGGACCAGGACATGGCCAGACAAGACACGATAACAAACTGGGTGCGGGACAACCCGAACGAGGCCAGGCCAAAAAGCAGAACGGATCAAATCGCGCTCTTGCGGAAAATCAAGGCCGGTGGGGCGGACGCCCAGGATTGTAGGGAAACGCTCATCCTGTCCAATGTCAGGCTGGTGCTGAAACTGGCATGGTACTATGCTGGGCACTACAACGACAACCGGCATGATATCACTGAATTACTGGATGAGTTCACGCAGGAAGGGTTCTTGGGACTTGGTAAGGCAGTAGACAAGTACCGGCTCGGCAGCGGCATGGCGTTTTCAACTGTCGCCACCTGGTGGGTACGGCAGGCCATGACCCGATGGATTGCTGAAAACTTCCGTACAATTCGGATTCCCGCCGGTCGCCACGACCAGTTGAACAGAATGAAACGTCTACGCGAGACGCTTTACCAGGAATTTGGAAGAGATCCCACAGATACCGAACTGTGCGATCGCTTGGGGGAATTCAACCCCAACGCACGGGTTAGCATGAGCGATGTACTTTATCATACTCAGACCGGTGTATCACTAGACAAACCGGCTCATGAACACGGGAACCAGGTTCTCGGCGATATTCTGCCGGACAACACAGAGGCAAGAACGTCTGACTTTGCAGAACAGGCCGCACTAGAGCAAGCCATCAATAAGGCACTTAATACCCTCAGCAAAAAAGAGTCGGACTGTATACGTATGCGCTATGGGATCGGTGGGGTTCAAGCAGTCACGCTTACAGCAATTGGTGAGCACTTCGGATTCAGCAAAGAGCGGGCGCGGCAAATCGTTGTCCAGGCAGAGGGGAAACTCCGCCACCCGTCACGCGCCAGAGCACTAAGCGCATTCAGGTTGTGAGTTACACACACAGCCGCTGAGTTTCCTTGTAGAGTTAGGAACACAAAAAAACGAAAGGCGAAAGGACAACAGACATGACATATAGAAAGCTCTCAGTTGCCTCGTATAGCGCCAGGAGCCACGTAGACGGACCTGGGGAGCGCACCGTGGTATTTGTGTGTGGGTGCTCGATTCAATGCCCAGGGTGCCAGAATAATGCTCTGTGGGAAGAGGGATGGGGAACCTATACCAGACCCGAGGATGTCGCGTGTAAGTTGCTAGAACCAGGGCTACCAATCACAATCAGCGGGGGGGAACCCTTCGACCAGCCTGAAGCACTGGAGCTTGTGCTCAAGAAAATCCGCGCGGTCGCCCTGCACAGAGAGGTTATCATTTACACAGGTCGACATCTGGAATGTCTTCTCGACACTGGAAACCAAGCCATACTTCACGCGCTCGCAATGACCGACATACTTGTGGACGGCCCCTATATGAACGACCAGGATCACGAGGGAATGCAGTACAGAGGAAGCGCAAACCAGAGAGTTATCGACTTGCGTGCGACATTCAAGAGTGGGCATGAAAGCAAACTGGTGCTGCTAGATTGGAGCCAGCCGGAATTGATACTCACAGCAGAAGGCAACATCATAGCACCGACCCCATTGGCCCGAGAGTTCGCCGCCCTCGGCCAATTGACCGCAACACGCAGATGCGGAGAGGTTGGATCTTCGTAGACCCTCCCCGAACATGCCACGTTTCACCAAAAGCCCCGGCTCGCCCAAGCCGGGGCACTTCTTTGCCTGAGATCCTATGAGGTTAGCATGATAATCTCGAAGGAATCTTGAGCCTGTTTTGCCCGATTACAAGGGCAAATATGACCAATCTCGCCCCGAAACAGACCAAACACTTGACGCTTTATATCCCGTGTGGTATACTGGTATCAGTTGAGAGAAACACCAGACACAAGGGGGATCAGAAAATGAGAACACTGCTAACAGTAGATGAATTGAAAGAACAGACAATGAAGCAGGCAATAGAGGCGGGCGTGATGCTCAGTCGGTATTGCCGCAATTGCTGGACTGGGGAGCGCACGAGACCTTGCATTTCAGCAGTCAAGATCACACATTGGACATCGCTAGTATCAATCGCGATCAATGGCCGTGGCAAGGCACTACTAGACTTCGCAGATACCGCCGACCTACACAAGATCATCTACCTCGGGCGACCAGACCAGCACACTTGGAACGCCACCCGGTGGGAACAGGAACTCAGAGCGAAGGTATAACCAGAGCCAAGCCCCCCCCTCCCGAGGGGGGGGCTTATGGTTACACAAAACAAGGGTCGTATTTCCTTGTAATGGTAAGGTGATAGAACATGAAACACATGAAACCACGCTGGAAGCATAGATGGTACGTAAAGAGTCAGGACACAAACAAAGTCTACTCCGTAGGGTGGGACGGCGGATGGACCACGGGGGGCGGTGGTTGTCGGCGGGGCTGGGGTTGTTCATGCCATGCCTGGCGGTCACAGAAAAAGACACATCTATCAAAACCCATGCCCGCCGAGGACCGGGTGGACTGCGAACACATTCAAGAGATCAAAGAGGCCGTCAATCAAGGCGCAGACCACTTGTACAAGAAAAGGCCGAAGACTCTGACCCCATGGGAGAAAAAGGATTCCGCCACGCTCCATACCGGCATAACCCCGCCGACGCCTAAGAAACCGGTACTACTCCTGAAGAAACAAGTGTTGATAACCAAGATCATCGCAACCCCGAAGAAAGGGCAAGCGCAAGAGGTTCTCGCAACCCTCGGGACTGTACTTGCAAACTCAGATGTTTTAGGCAGTACCGGCGTTCTTGGTGCGCTTGTCGCTGGTGTCAATTTCAGTCCGCTCACTCAGCCAGTAGTAATACCCACCGACTTCAAGCCGCCAATAGTCACACCACAAACCCAGCCAGTCCCCGTCTCAAGTGCCGAAGTGCTAACGGTCACAGGATGGACTGTCAAGCCGGTAGTTGTTTCTAATAAGTGGGTCTCAACATGGGCCGTTAGTTGCATAGCCTCGGACGGCGAAAGACTGACCCATAATGTGACAAACTACGCCGACAACCACACAGTATACCGGTGCCGGTGCGAGCAGTATGATTCGGTCAAGGGATGTGTGCACGTTGATTCTGTCCAGTCGTACAAGTACAGATTGAGTCAGAGCGTGAAAAAAACCACCAAGAATAAAGGCGAACATTGGGACGTTGAGCCTGGGCCAGTATCAACCGGACTCATCAGAACATGGTTCGTCAAGCGTAGCACACCACAGGGACCAGAGTCATGGACAGTAGACGCCCACCCCTGGCAGCCCAAAACATACAAGTGCGGGTGCTTGCACTGGAGCGAGTCGGGAACATGCAAACATGTCGCAATCGTCCAGTCATACCTATTGAAAATCAAACGCGCACAGGGAAAGCCCGCTACAAAAGTAGACGACCCCACACCGCCAGCACCAGAGATCCCGACACCAAAAACCCCGACACCAGCAGAGACAAAGCCGATCCGATCACGGGCGAGGTATCTGGAACTATGACAAAAACATGGCCTGACATAGGATCTGCGAAAGAAACCGTTTTTCTCACCAATGGCGGTATGTGGAAATGCACATGCTTCTCCCACCGCTTGACTGGTGAACAGTGCGAGCACATAAATACCGTGCGATACGAACCGGGGAAAAACAGGTGGGACATTCCAGGGATAAAGCGCATCCCACTTACAGAAGCCAACGCGAAACGGCTGGGCTGGAAATCTCTTTGGATGTATTCCCGCGAGGAGGAAGTAGCACATGTGGGAGTCTCGACAGAGGGGCGCTATAAGTGCTCTTGTGGTGATACGTCTGGACACTGCGATCACATAGCAACGCTTAACGACCAGCTACGCCCTGGCAGGTCGATCATACCCGAGAGCGCCGAGAGATTCCATGGCTATGATGTTGTACCCGCCGTCAAGAAAAACACCAAAAGGGATTGGGTCTCAAGGTGGCATGTCTATCATGAAAGTGAACCGCAGAAAGCGACAGTCAGTATATGGCGTGATGGATACGGGATGGGTTGTTCATGCAAGTTGAATAAATGGAAAACGGACAAACAAGACCGCTCAGACTGCGACCACAAGGATGCTGTGCGAGCTTATGAGAAACACAAGCAAGCGCTCGAATCAGAGCGCCGCGCCATAGAGAAAGCCAACAAGGAAGCACCACATTCCCGCGCCCCTTTTCTGGAGCTGTAAGAGTCCCATGACAACGATAGCAGATCACACACACAAGCAAACCCCAGGCTGGCTTATTCCATACATGATAGACCTGGACACTCTCGCAATTCCTGGCTACACAGGTCATGGCCGGTGGGACTATTGGTTGACTGCTTGTATGGCGGAAGAGATACCGGAAGCACCGATCCCGCATATTGCCTTTGCCCAACACCCAACGCCAGCGAGCGCAAAACACGTCCAGAACTGCCTCCGCTACCATGTCCAGAACACTGGTGCCTGGTATGATGACGCCTGGCTTCTCATGGTCAAATGGCTACTACATGGATTCGGAGTCAAAGACCTGGCCCAGATCGTTGAGCGCCAGATACCGGCAGATACGCGCAACTTCTGGTACACTCAGTTCAACCTTGGGGAGCTGCTTAGGACACCCGTAGATTGGTCGGCATACATTCTACAGGGTGGGCTCCCGGCAATGAAGGCAGCACCAGCGAAATGGGCCAAGTCAACAGGCTTTTTCGCAACACCCATGAATGTCATAAAAGTGATGACCAAGCTAACCATGGGAACCGACGACCCCGAGGCCCTCAAAAGAGCAAGCGTTCTAGACCCGTGTTGTGGTACAGGCTCTATGCTTCTAGAGGCGAGTAACTATTCTCTGCGTCTTTACGGCCAAGACATTGTGCCGGAACTATGCCAATGTACTAAGTTGAACGGCTGGCTATGGGCTCCCTGGCTTGTTCACTCAACACCAACCATGAGACAACTACTAGATGCCAAGACCGACAACCAGCCGCCTGAATCTTTTGAGCAACTCAGCTTGTGGGTTACACAACCGACCCCCTGAGTTTCCTTGTAGAGTTAGGAACACAAAACCAAAGAACAACCAAAGGGGAAAAGACAATGGAAACACAGACGCAGACACTGACAGAGAGACGGGCACAAGTTCAGCAGATCACCGGCCAGCGGGTTGACGGTGTGCAATTGGATCTGAAAAAAATGCGCGAGCTTGGCGTGCTGGTAGACATAGACGTGCATGGCTCGTCAATGTTTACATCTAAGACGAGCTGGGCCGAGCTGGGTATACCGACCGGGGACCAGAGGACAAAGCGCCTCAAGCGGGGCCAGAAAGACCTGATACCCCATGAATACCTGGGCAAGCTCCGATCACTAGAGACCCGATTCCGCCAGAGCTTAGAGCGGCATTCCTTTGTGCTCCAGGGGTTCCGCCCCTGGCGCTGGGTGCCATTCACGGCCTACGAAAAATGGCGGTCGGAATGGGACACACTGCAAAACGAGTTGACCGATCTGAAAGGCCAGATCATAGAGAACCTGGAAACCTTCCGCGCCGACATTGCAACAGACTGGAAAGTGATAGCGTTCGAGGCGTGGGCAGCTATCAGGGCCCGCCGGAACGTTGACACCGAATTCGCTCTAATCACGGGGCATGGAACCTATGACACTCTAGAGGCATTCACGGCGGGGCTCGTGGATCAAGCAACCTCACAGCTCCCTAGCGCGGGGGCAATCGAAGAGAACCTGTATGTGGACTACTCGAACGCCATGGTGGTCACAGGGGCGGACGTATCCGAAGAGCTGGCGCGGGGCCAGGAAGCAAAGAACCAAGCCATGCTTGCCCGGAATGTTGAGAAACTCACCAGAATTGAGACCGGGCATAAGTTGAAAATGATGGAAATTGAGACCCAAGAAAAGCAACACATTGCACAAATCAAGGCGCGGGACACTGCTATCAGACTAGAGGCCATGCGATCCGCTGAACTAGAGCACGCCAGAAAACAGATCAAGTCAATCACCTCGCCCTGGGTGGAAGTGATTGAGCAATTCCGGGCGCGGATTAGCCGGGACGTAGCCGACATAGCCGATAGCATCAAGCGCAACGGCCATGTGCGTGGCAAGGTCGCAGAGAAAGCTAGAGGACTTCTAGACATCTACCAGCTACTGGGGGCGGCGGCTGGGGATGATGAGTTAGAGAAAGCGCTCATGGATCTGCGCGGGTCTTTGGTAGAAGTGCCCAAAGAGGCCCGGACGCAAGTGGGGAAGTATGATACCAACAGCATAGAAACCGCTCTCAGTGGACTGGCCGACCTGACACACGAGGCCGCTCAGACTGTAAAGCGTGGGCTGAAAAACCACACGAGAGCGGGGGCTCTCGAATTGTAGACCCAATCCCTCCACGCAGGAGGTTGGAATTACACAACCAGGCCCCCAGTTTCCTTGTAGAGTTAGAGACACGAAAGGGGAGAGAGATGACCGATCACAACACCGCACGAAAAATCAGCAGGCTTATCAAGGCACGGTATCCAATCGTGGCGATTCAGAGCCATGAGGAAAACAGAGTCCAGGACCACATCATGGAAATTGCCAAGACACAAGAAAAACGATTGTATACTTGGACCGTAAGCAACGGGCTGGTGCTGGTCTCCCCGCTGGAAGATGGGAAGACCCAGGCCGAGGGGGCCGTACAGGAAGATCCTGTTGAGGCATTGCAAGAGGTCATCAAGTTGGGGGCACCAACTGAGGACATGCCGATGGGGGAGCCCGCTATTTTCTTGTTCAAAGACTTACACCCCTATTGCACGGGCGAACGATCTGACCCGGTAGTGATACGGGCGCTGCGAGACGTAGCAAGCATTCTTGTCAAGCGACGTCAAACCTTGCTTCTTCTCTCACCCCAGTTTGTTGTGCCGCCGGACGCCGAGAAAGATATCGCGATTGTAGACTTCCCGCTCCCTAGCGCCGTAGAACTGGCAGAGCAGCTTGACGGGTTCGTTGACAACCTGCCCGAGTCAATACACTGCGATCTAAACGGTGGGCGAGAGAGGATTATTCGAGCACTCCAGGGGTTGTCCTCTGTAGAGGCCGATGCAGTACTGGCCCAGGCGGTGATCGCTCTTCGACACCTCGGCACCGACGCGATTCCCTTCATTCTTCAGGCCAAGGCCGAGATCATACGCAAGTCGGGCGCGTTAGAATATTATGCGGAACAAGCCATGATGAACGACATCGGGGGACTGGACTTGCTGAAAAACTGGTGCCGGGAATCAGAGGTCGCGTTCTCAGATAAGGCCGCTGCTTTTGGGGTTGAACCTGACAAAGGTCTCTTGATTGTAGGTGTACCGGGTTGTGGCAAGAGTCTGACAGCCAAAGCCGTCGCCGGTGGGACAAGGCCGCTTCTGAGGCTAGACGTGGGGGCACTCTTTGGAAGTCTCGTAGGTCAGTCAGAAAGCCAGACCCGGAACGCCCTCAAGATCGCAGAGGCCGTAGCGCCCTGTATTCTATGGATTGATGAAATTGAAAAGGGGCTGGGTGGATCTGGGGGGGAGCTTGACGGGGGGACATCAACAAGGGTTCTCGGAACGATCCTCACCTGGCTGGAAGAGACGGAAGCCCCGGTTTTCGTTGTCGCAACTGCCAACGACATCGGGACACTGAGACCGGAATTGATCCGCCGATTCTCAGAGACTTTTTTCGTTGATCTTCCCCAGACCGAAGAGCGAGTTGAGATTCTGGCAATTCATCTGGCAAAGCGGGGGCGCTCGCCTGAGTCCTTCGATCTGGCGCAAGTCGTGCTACACACTGACAAATTCACGGGAAGCGAGCTTGAGAAAGTCGTGCAGGGCGCTCTCCGCACGGCCTTTGCCCAGGGCAAGGCAGAGATAGAAACCGCCGATCTGGTATCAGTGGCAAAGGCCATGGTACCACTGGCTACAACGATGGAAGCAAGTATCAAGCAAATGCGCGACTGGTCAAGACGCGCCCGGCCAGCGTCAAGTAGACAGACGACCGCCAGCGCTCCCCAGGACGTCAAGAGAATCAGAGCCATAGAGATGTAGAGACAGATCCCGTTGACAAACAAGCATCTTTACAGTATACTAACATCAGGTGTAAGCGAGTTGTGTACAGAAAAGCCGCCCCCCCCCACACGAGGGCGGCTTTTCCTGTGGTATTGCCATGATAATCTCGAAGGATTCTGGCCCCGCTTTTGCCCGATTATCTTGCCCGGTTAGATACCAATTTCGCCCGAAAACAGACCAAACGCTTGACACATTCTATACCCCGTGGTATACTGGTATCAGTTGAGAGAGAGACCGGGCAGGACCACCACAAGGGGATCAAAAAAATGAGATACCGCCAGACAGCAGTAACAGAAACACAAAAGCAGCTAGATTTTCTTCTCGCCGGTGCGGCCACATTCACGATCAAAAACGAAAAGACCGGGAATCGCTTCACCTTCAGATCATCCCGAAGTGACGATAACCAGCGCTATTACATCAGCGTGCTAGGCGGGCCGGGCAACCGGCGCAACTACTTTTTCATAGGCACGATTTTCAACAAAACAACTTTCCGGCACGGGCGGAAATCCGTGATTGGCCGGGGAGCCCAGAGCGTGCGAGTCTTCGAGTGGCTATGGAAGACCCTCAACAACAGCAAGGCGCTACCCGAGGCCGTGACGTTCTGGAACGAGGGAATGTGCGGGCGCTGCGGTAGAGAACTGACTGTACCCGAAAGCATCGCCAGCGGCTACGGGGCCCGCTGCTTTGACATCATCAGGCAGAAAGACCCCGCCGGGTGGGCAGAGTGGAAAGCCGAGTTCGCAGCCACAGAGGCCGCGCAAGAGCGGAAGGCTTTCAATGACAAGATGCAACGCGACGGGGAACTTGACTGGCTTCTCAACAAGAACCAACCCAAAGCCGGGCAAGGCTACAGCTACACGGGCAACCGCTACAACGGGACCGGGGCCACCAATGGTACCCGCGCTGCCGCAATCGAGTGCTAAGATATCAGGGGCCGGGTTACACAACCAGGCCCCGAATTTCCTTGTAGAGGTAAGAGGGGGAAAAACATGAGCAAGTATAGGAAGATTGAAACACAGTTCAAGTCAGAAGAAACGTTTCGGCAGGCCCTCGCGGATGTATGCCGTGAATTTGGCGTAGTATACGAAAGCCACGAAGTGGCCGAGAACCTCATCGGCTACGTAGGGAAGACACGTAAAGAAAAGGCGGAATACATCATCCGCAGAAAACATCTTGGACGCCAATCCAATGACCTGGGGTTCGCTCGCACAGAGGATGGAACTATTGAGGCTATTATAAGCAACTTTGACAACGTTCGGAAGGCCCGGAAAATCCTCAACCGGGTCACCCAGAGATATGCCCGGCTGCAAGTTGAGAAGATGGCGCGGGCCAGAGGCATGCGAGTTGAGGAAATCCAGACCAGCGACGGGTCGATCCGTCTCCGCCTGGTGGGACGGAAAACGACCAGCCGCCGGACGCAAATCCGGCAAGGGATAGGATAGGCCAATGAGGAAAAACGAGTATGCAATCGAGATTCAGATAACCGAAGACGGGCAGATCCTCAGCACTGTCGAAGGGGTAGAGGGGTCTGGCTGCGAGGCCCTCACCGCGTGGCTTGATGAGTTGGGCAAGACCCTGGAGCACCACAAAACAAAGGACTGGCGGAAGGACCAGACGCGCCGGGAAGTCAGGCACATACGACAATGATACACAGGGGGCCAGAGCAGGAAGGGTTGATGTGGTGGAAGGGTGAGAAGGACCGGGACATCACAGCAGTTGTGCGCTTGGCAAAGAAAAGATTCAAGGCTCGCAATTCTGGCTGGACTCCAGATACCTGCTTTGTCAATGTGGCGACGCTCAAAAGCATCCGCAAGCCTGAAGTGCTAGGGATCAAATTTGTCGCTGGCAAGAACATAATGCCGAACTACTTCTGGTTCTGCAAGACCACACCGCCAGGGGCCGTCCCAAGCGTCCAGGAGCCTCTAGAGGACGCAGAGCAGGAAAACACATACACTGATACCAATGAGGAAGATTCAGGCACCACAAAGCAATTAGGACTTTTCTAAGCAGAGGGGAACTTGACATGGTAGAGGTTAAAATCGTAGTGGACGGACTGGAAGACATGACCTGTGACGACTGCGGCGCGGATCTCTCAGAGAGGGTCATGGCCCTTGCGAACGCCAGTCATTGGTTAAGCAATCACGAGAGCCCTGTGTGTGATTGCGGGACGGTCACACATGTCAATCTGAGATGGGAAATTCACGGGCGACAACCGCAGACTTTGAGAGCATCATGAGAAGGAATGAGAACATGAACATAACAGATGGTTACGGAACAGTTTTCGACAGGAGTTTTGACGAGTTGGTTGCGAACCAGACGCGGATCGAGCGCGAACAGCAACGTGAGGAGTACGGTGCCACTTGCCCAAAGTGCGGCGCTGATATACTAGCCGTGCTGCTCGAATGTGCCCACGACTGGTCCGAGGGGCTTCCCAATCACTGTGCTTTCGAGTGTCCAAAGTGCGAGCTTGAAATCGAATACAGCATCGAATGGGATTACGCCATCGAAAGCGCGACACGCACAACTCCCCCCTTTCACCCACGCGCCACTTGTCTCCGATGCAGGGGGGACATTGTAGCGGAGATACGCGAGCAGATAGGAGACACGAAGAAAGACATAGATCATCGCGGCGAGAAGTTGCGCTTCCCTGCGACCTGTCCTTGGTGCGAATTCGTTACCGTCTTCTACCTGGAACGACCAGAGATCGAGCTATTTCAGGAGGGAAACGCATGAGCGATCCAATCATACTGGCTCTAGATCCATCCAGCACGAACATGGGCTGGTGCATAGGGGGTAAACACATGAGCGACCCGATCATATTGGCCCTAGATCCATCCAGCACGAACGTGGGCTGGTGCGTAGGGCAGGGGGACCAGTATATAGCATCTGGTGTTTTCAAACCCGTCGGCAAAGGGGCAACACAACGGGTCATGGCTATAGTGGAGTGGGCGGACGCTGTTATCATCGAACGCGACCCCGACTTGATAGCTCTGGAAGAGCCGATGGGGAGTCACGCGAACCTGAAAACCGATAGACTTCTGGCCCGAGTGTATGGTAACCTAGAGTGCCTCGGGATCTTGCGCGGCATAGAGGTCAAACCCTACCACCCGTCGACCGTAAAGAAAACGGGCTTTCATAAAAAGTCGCTTGTGCTCACGGCTGCTTATATCGGAAAGTCGGACATCGGACAAGATGAGGCGGACGCTGTGGGCGTCTGGACGGCTGCGCTTAACGAGATGAGAGCGGTGGCAATATTGCTACTGACACAATCACAAAGGGAGGGATAACGAACATGACAAGTCAGAAGATAGAAGGCATGGATGGAAGTATCAAGCAGGCCGTGTTCAAAGAAGCGTTGAACCTCGTGGGGAAAAGCATCAACAACAAGTCTGTTGTTCCAATCCTGGCGAACGTACATCTTCAGACAATCGTAATACCGCCGGTCGACAGCGAGCGACCTAAGATGCGCTTGGTTGTGTCCGGGACAAACCTCGTAACCGGTATCAGAATTGCCATACCTGCGGCCCGGATCACAAAAGAGGGGGCGACCACAATGCCCTACCGAACGCTGAACTCTATTGTGGGGCTAATGGTTGGGACTGTAGACATCAACCTAGACAGCGCCCGGCAAAAGCTCAAACTGAAGAGCGGAGATCCTGAGACCGCCAGAGGGACATCCAAAGCCAACATCAAAGGACTGGCGGCTTCAGAATACCCGACAATACTTAACTACTCAAACGCAGAGGCCCAGGGCATGAGCTGCGAGATTGAGCCCAACATCCTTGAGCAGGCGTTGATAAGGACCGTTTTTTCAACTGACAAGACATCAGGACGTCCAACCTTGGAAGGCGTCTACTTTGAAAACAAGGGGGGCACTCTGACATTTGCATCAGCGGACGGGTTCAGAATGTCGGTGCAAAAGACTACCGCCATAGTGCCCGATGATTGGCCCTCTTTCATTGTCCCGCGCGACTCTCTGATAGCGCTCCAGTCTGTAGTAGCAAACGCCACCGACCCAATCACAATAGTGGTCAACAAACAGACTACGCAAGTTGCCTTTGTTGTCGGGGACATCCAGATCATTTCCCAATTGATTAGCGGGAACTTTCCCGACTACGTACAGATCATCCCGCCAGCCCATACAACAGAGGCCGAGTTCTCGTGTGCGGGACTGAAGCGAGCAGTGGACCAGGCCCAGGTCTTTTCCAAACACGCTGCCAATTTGATTCAACTGGAAATCCTAGAGACCAGCGAAGGTATGGAAGACGGTGCCCGGATTATCGTGACGGGGAAATCCGCTGAGACCGGCGACCAGGTTGCACAGATCCCCGCCGAAGTCACAGGCAACCCCTCAAACGCCGCCCTCAACGGGCTATACTTAGCTGAGTTTTTGTCAGCCGTCAACGGGCGCATAGTGCTTACATGTACCAATGAGTTGTCACCACTCAAATTCGGCCTAAAAAACGACCCGTCATACATTCACGTTGTCATGCCTATGCATAAGGGGTAAAACCATGTCATATAGCCACGACGCAACAAAGGTTGACGCAGCATCACTACAGCAAAGGATTCTCGGGATCATAGAGGTGCGAGTAGGGGCGGCGCAGGCAATCCGAGCACGGGACATTGCAACCCTACTCGGGCGATCTGGCCGGTACTCTGACCGGCCAATCCGTGAGGCAATCAAGACGCTCCGACGGGAGGGGCACTTGATCCTGTCCAGTGTGGGCAAACCACCCGGATACTTCCTCGCTGAAACTGCGGAAGAGTGGGTCAAGTTTAGGGATGGAAACCTTCGACCCAGGGCCCTGGACATCCTGGAAACTTCGTCAGCCATGACGAAAGCCGCCGCCCTTTGCTTTGAGCCGGATCTATTGCATATAGTACAGCTAACACTGATGGCACCATGACGGGCTCACAAGTTGTCCCCTCCCACAGCACCGACCTGAGCACGTCCGATCTTATAGACTCGCTGGGTTCGTTCCTGCGAATCAACGTGGCCGGTGGCGACGCGAGCGAGCACACAATCAGGGGGTATCTGTCCCACATTCGGCAGTTTGCAGACTGGTGCATGCTCAACGCAATCATACCGGCACAAGCGACAGATCTTGACATTGCTATATATCGCCGGTGGTTAGTTGAGGCCAGATACACCAGGGGCACCGTAAGTTGCAAACTGTCGGCCCTCCGCCGGTTCTTTCAAGCAGCCGTCTGGAAGGGGATCAGAAAAGACAACCCCGCCGAGGGTATCAAAGCCCCGCGAGATCTGACAAGCAGCGCCGACAGAATCCTGGAGAAACTTCTGTCCAGGAAGGACGTTCTACGCCTGTTAGATCTGCCAGACCTGAGTACCCGCACGGGGATCAGAGACCTGGCAATGATGGGGCTCATGTACTACCATGGCCTGCGCGTGTCTTCTGTGGCTGCCCTGTCAGTATCAGATATCCACACAGACCAGAACACCCTGAGCCTGCGCAACACCAAAGGGGGGAAAAACCGTACAATCATACTGGTCAGCGATACGGTTAAAATGCTTGCCCGGTGGACATCCGTGAGACACGACTTTGTTACCAAAGCCAGCGGGGATGCTCTTTTCCTCTCGCTCTCACATGCCAGACTGGGGCAACGCCTGGTGACGGACGGTATACGATGGATTGTCAACCGTTACCTGGCCCGAGCCGGTGTCAAAAAGGACGGGTTGTCTTGTCATGCCCTCCGCCATGCACATGCAACCCATGCCATGGACGCTGGGGCGGACCTGGTGGCACTATCGCGCGAGATGGGACATTCTGGAATTTCAACAACTCAGGTGTACCTACACGTTGTTGACGCTGTGAAATCAAACCCAGCATCATTCCTGACGAGGGAGAGACCATGAACGAGCGCCAACGTCTAGTGCTCATGAAAAACCTGGAGGCCAAAGCAAAAGCAAGAAAAATCGTCAAGGCAGACTATCAACTTATGGACCAGATGATAGCCGCGCTGGGGGGATTCATAGATTCGCACAATGGCCCGAACCTTTTGTACATGTTCGTCAATCCCTGCCATTGTCCTGCTTGTCTGAAGGCTGGCGAGGTACTTGTCAAGCTCTCGCCGGAATCATTGCAACGCAACTGGCCCTGGTGCTCTTACCTATAGGATTCACAACATAATTGCACAGGGGAACCAGTCAGTTTCCTTGTAATGGTAATGGAGGATCACAGAATGCCTACAGACGCACAGAGCGAGGTGGTAAGCTTAGGACAAGCATCCATCATCTACTATGTCCACCAAGGCGTTACAAACGAGTTAGATGATCTGGACTCTGAGACCGCAACGATATGCAGAGCGCTGGGGATGTTCTTTTCTGTCAATTCAGACCTGGCGAATCACATCACGGAAATAGAGAAGATAACGCTCACGCTGAACCCTGACCGGGAGATCCCCCCCCAGGCTAACGTGAAACTCAAACACGGGCGGAACGTGTACCGGCTAACAACGAATGAGGGTGGGGCGATCAATCCAGACTGGAAGAAAAGTCAGAGAAGACGACCGAAGAGCACCAGAGGAAAACGATAATGCCCCTGGTAACGTTCAAGACGAAGAAATTCCAAGAGAAGAGCACGGCCAAGATAGCGCTGGCCACGCAGATCATCGGGGAATACCAGGAGCAGGGCTACGACCTGACGGTGAGGCAGCTATACTACCAGATGGTTGCACGCGCCATGATCCCGAACAACGTGCAGTCTTACAAGCGGCTGGTCTCCCTCATCAACGACGCCCGGCTCGCTGGCCTAATCGATTGGCTTGCCATCGTCGATCGGACGAGAGCTCTCAAAAAGAAGTCGCACTGGTCAACCCCCGCGAGTATCATCGAGAGCGCAGCCGATTCCTACCGAATCGACAAATGGAAGAAACAGACCTACAGGCCCGAGTGCTTTACGCCAGACACGCCAGTCCTGACACCGGATGGATTTGTCCCCATAGGGTCCATCAAGGTAGGAGATTGGGTAATCGCTGGCGATGGCTTACCCAGCATCGTAGAGCGCATATACAAGCGTCCGTATAGCGGAGAGCTGTCGGTAGTTAAAGCTGTTGGGCTATTGCCAGTCAAGTGTACGCCAGAGCACCCGATACTTGCTCGCCGATGTGATATATCGCGCCCTGGGCTAAAGGGAGCGGAGCGGAAGTTCCTACCAGAGACATGGGTGAAGGCTGGCGGACTCTCGAAATTTGATCTGCTGGCCGTACCCCGATTGCCAGAGAACGCTTCGATTGTGCCCTCTGGATTCGATATGGTGGGGGGAGCCCGCTCGCGTATACTCGCTAACGTTCCGCTCGATCGGTCTCTGCTGGAAGTCGTGGGGATTTATCTAGCCGAAGGATGTGTCCGCGCGGATGGGAGAACGGCGCAATTTACCATACATGCCGAGGAGCATGAGCAACTACAAATATTACAGCGGTGGGCTGACTCGGTCGGAATCACGCTGCATACGGTCACGAGTGGGAACGCTCGCCAGGTTTATCTGTATAGCAAATCATTGTGTATCTGGCTAGAGGAAAACTTCGACAGCGGTTCGCACAAAAAGAGACTGCCGCAATGGTTCATCAATCTTCCAGATAGCCAGCAGCTAACGGCGCTAAAGTGGTATTTCCTCGGTGATGGATCGAAGACTGTCGACTCAACGCGGTCGGCTATCGTAATCTCCACCAGAAGTGAGCAGCTAGCAAGGCAATGGCAGATGGTCCTAATTTCCGTAGGCTTCCCGGCTACTGTTCACACAGTAAGCGACCATGGGGCTCCGATGTATCGATTCGGCGTGTCTGGGCTGGCCGGGGTTGAACTGGCCGAGAAGCTAGATCATACACTGGCACCGAAAGGTGAAAAGCGCAGCAAGCGATACAATCACATTAAAATGACGTACACTTGCAGTCTGCATCCTGTCCGGTCAATTGATCGAATAGAATACACCGGAAATGTGATAAACCTGGAAGTCGCAGATCGTCACACGTACTGCGTTCCCTTTGTGGTTCATAATTGCTGGATTGAAAAAGACGCCTTGACCGGCGTTATCTCGGGAATCTGCAAAGAGCTCGACATACCGTACTTCTCGTGTCGCGGTTACACCTCTGCCTCTGCGATGTGGGAGGCTGGCTATAATCGTCTCTACAAGCACGTTGCGAGCAAGCAAACGCCGGTCATTATCCACCTCGGGGATCACGACCCGTCCGGGATCGACATGACGCGAGACATCAAGGAACGGTTGACGATGTTCTCGGGTGCCCATGTCGAGGTCAAGCGGATCGCGCTCAACGAAGACCAGATCGAGGAGTTCAACCCGCCTCCAAACCCCACCAAGCTATCGGACAGCCGGGCCGGGGGGTACATAGTCCTCTACGGGTACGACTCGTGGGAACTCGACGCCCTCGACCCCAAGACCCTCACTGGTCTGATCGAGAACACCGTGTTGGACCTGCGAGATGAAGACGAGTGGAACGACGCGGTTGAACAGGAGGAGGATCAACGCAAAACACTAGAGACCCTATCCGAGCGTTACGAGGAAATATCCGCCTTTCTCGACAATCTAGAGGGGACGCAGCCACACGGCGGGCTCGTGACACCTGACAGTGTTTGATGTTATCCTGGCAGACCCACCCTGGCCCTACAATGCCCGGAACAACCCGGCTACCCGGTTCGGATCTGGCGTGCATGGTCACTATCAGATCATGACAATCCAGGACATTGCAGATCTGCCAGTCAAGGACGTCGCCAATCCGACCGGGAGCGTGCTTTTTCTCTGGACAACATTCCCCCACCTGGCGAACGCGATCCGGGTTATAGCAGATTGGGGTTACACATACAAAACCGTCGGCTTTCTGTGGGTCAAACTGAACCCCGGACGCTACCGCGCCAGACGGCTGGATTTGGTCTCACAAGTGTACCGGCTTGGTGTGCTGGGTTTTATTCGGTGGCTAACGTACTTTGGGACCGGGTTCTACACAAAGAGCAACCCAGAGCTTTGCCTATTGGCTACGAGGGGAAAAGTACTACACCCAGTCAACAACAAAGTGCCGAATCTGGTATTTGGCCCGAGAGGGAAACACTCTGCCAAACCCGCAGCGGTCAACGAGAAAATCAGGGGGCTCTTTGGTGATGGACTGGAATACCTGGAGCTGTTCGCCCGTAGGGATCTGGAGGATTGGACATGCGTCGGCAATTCTCTAGATGGGCTTGACATACGGCTGGCGCTATTAGACATAGGGAGGTCAACAGATGGGCAAGCATGAACTAGATGAATGGATCAAACCAACCTCGCCAACACTCAGAACAGCGAGCAATGTCTTTTTTGCAATCATCGCGCTGGCGATTCTCATGGCCATGTTGTATGGACTATTTGGCGGATGGGCACCGTCATGAATAGAGAACCGGACTTTTCTCTCGCTTGCAACATATCAACGCCTGGCACCGTCCCATTGCCACACATTCGACTTTTCCCCAACCCTACCCGTCGGCGGAAAGTGAAAGTGCGCATTCAGAAGTACAACGTGGCGGGGGCGACCCACTACCACGTTAGTCTAGAGGAAGAGTTCAACGCCATATGGGAAAGTCGCACAAACCATGAAGAGCACCCAGATTTCTACAAGGACACTGCGAAGCATAACCAGAGACCACAAGGATGGGTACAATGTCATTCAGACGAAGAGGGGCGGGGCCGTCACTTTTCCGCAGGTATGGCTACGAGTCGCTTTCAAGTCTCGTGTTACATCAGGCACTTGGTCAGAACACAGTTTCCGCCCGAGACCCATGAACTACACAAGGCATGGGGGTCCGGGCTATTCGACCTGGAAAAGTGGACGGTGCACCGGGGGGGAATTCATGTACACTGAGGAAGGCGGATAGGCCATGAGAATACGCAGCGTCAAAAAATCCAGGAAGGCATGGAGGTGCTCGAAGTGTGGTGGGGCCCTCCCCATAGGGAGCGGATACATTTGGTGGAAGTACATGCGCGGCCCTACGATCCGCTGGGGATTGGAGCATGGGCACCCCAGGCCCTCGGATCTTACCACGAGTGACAAGCTCGCCAACCTATACCTGGCCCAAGAGACCATAGAGGATATCACCTTCGCGCCTTCTGAGATCGAAGAAATCAGCGAGGATCTGGGGGGGATAGCTTCAGAAGTGGAAGAGGCCGGGGCGCTGGTAGACGAGGCAATAGCTGGGTACCAGGAATCTGTCGAGCAGATCACGCAGTACTTCCCCAACGGCAACCCCACCAGCGAAGAGTGCGAGGAAAAAATAGGCGAGGCCGAAACATGGCGCGAGACTTTCAACGAAGCGGCTTATGGGCTGGACGACCTGTCAGCAACGTTTCAGGCCGACCCCGACCGTACACTGGAGGACTATACCACCGACTACTCCGCCCAAGTCGAGGATTTGCTTGACCCGATCAAGAGCGAGTCGCCTTACTTTCTGTAACGTGAGAGGTTACACACATGGGACAATACCCGATTACATTCAGAGTACCACAGAACACTACGCCGGAAACCATTGCAGACCTGGCGGGCTTCGCGGGGGATACTTCCCCAGAGCACAACAAAGAAACCAGCCACGTCACAATCAGAGTTGAGCGTATATCACTGGCCCCTAGCTTGGTCAGCAGAGCAGCGGCCCACGGCTGGATACCGACCCACGCAAAGGCCCGGTTCGCCTGAAGCATTCACAACATAACGTCATAGGGAGTACAGGACAGTGGATATACCGTGGGATTCACCCCAGATCAAATTCAATCTGCAATTCCCCGACGACTTGAGCGAAGAGCAAAAAGCATTTGTCGACAACGTGATGGGCCAGATCAACGCACTTCTCCAGAAAAACGTCATTCTTACGAAAGTCAACGGCCACATTGTCGCAGTGCAATTCGGGAAAACCAGATTGCAGGTATCTTGCGGAACGGCTGCGCTGGGGATACTACCGGGATCACGGAACTGTGTAGCCGTGGTACCCTACAACACAGCAGTTGCCGCACAAAGCAAGAGCGACCCGGACAACAGCACCGAAGAGGACAACCCAGAGACACAGCCGCCCCCGTTCTCGCCGCACATGTTCTCTCTAAACTAGCAACCTCAAAGAGGAGGTTACGCGATGATAGTCGTTGAGGTGGGGTTCTGGTTCGAGATGGACTGCGATACCCCGGCAGAGGCACAGGCAATCGTGAACGACCTGCGCATCAATAACCCGGACACACAGGAAACCGTAGCGCCGCAGTGGGTCAGGGCGTGGGAGAAGGTGCTGGCCGAGGGCGACGATGACCGGAACTGAGATCTTCACAGAGCTGCTCAGGCTGCTAGACGAAGGCGGCACCGTGGAGATTCACGAGTTCGCGCGACAGAACGCGGACCGGCTGGGTATCCCGCTACCTGGGAAGTGGGTGCCTACCGAGGAACGGGCCGCGATTGAGGCGGCTGCTGATGATGGTGGATGGCCGAGATGAAATGGCGCGACTAACCAAACGCGAGCGAGCAATCAAGCTGTGCCGCTCGATCGGCTGCCCGGCGGTTGATACGGCTGCGGGTATATTGAGGTTGGGTTGGATTGTCGGCATAGTCGGTATCGGGTAGAGTGGAGAAAGGAGAAACGTGGACAAGTTGACGGAAGTTGAACTCGCGGTATTACCGGAACATGGTGCGAAGGCTGGGAAATGGGCCAATGCTGTGCTCGCGTGGCGTGCTAATGGTCATCCAGATTGTGTTGACTGCTTCAACATGCGACACTCGTTGGCAGAGAATCAAGCAAACAGGGTGGCATATTTGTGCCACGAACTCGCCAAAGCCCTGACCCCGCTCCCAGACTGCGGCCACCCGGCGGGTTGCGTCGACGTGAGGTCGCTGCCTTATATCGAAGGCGTGGGGGCAGCGAATGTCTGCGGTTGGTGTGCCACCGAATCGCGTTTCCGAGAAGCCATTGGGCTGGCAGCGACGGCTGTGGCCGAATGCGACGAACTCCGCGAGAAGCTGGCGGTGGAAGTGATACGTCTAGAGTCAAAGCGGACGCGGCTGAAACTGGCACAAGAGAAGCTGGCGGCGGCGGAGAATATCGCGGACCGATGTATCAGCGCACTGGATGATATTCTTGGGCCTGTCCCAATGGGATACGTCACGACTGAAATCGAAAATACCTTCACTGTCGGTCTCGCTTGGAGAGCAGCCAATGAGTGAATATCCCCGAATGACCCAAACAGGAATCCAGCACGGGCTCTGCAAACTAGCATCCCCCCAGGAACATCACAGGGGCCACAGGGACGCTCTAAGCGAGTTGGGTATACTAGGGGTCATCCATCACATGAAAGACTGGTAGAGAGGCCCCAGGCGATCCTGAGACGTCGCTAGAGGTGATTTAGGGGCTCAACTCTGTATTCCGGCTATTATCAGGACCAAAAAGGAGTATCTGCATGGAACCGCAACAGAACACCGAACACCGCGAACTGACCGCCGAAGAGAAAGAAATGGGGGTAACCTGTGATTGCTCCAATTGTGAGCGGCTCATAGCGGAAGCATACGCAGCAATGTATGCTGAAGGATATGCGGCTATGGAAGCAGAGGCGAAGAGAAGAGACTATTACACACACAAAGGCGGTGAGTGATGACTAACCAAGAGTGGCCCAGTATAATCTTTTTGCAGATCGAAGACTACAGCGGGGAAGATCTCGGCATTGGTGACGGAGTGACATGGTGCCCGGACAAGATCAACGACAGCGATGTAGCGTATGTGAGAAAGGCTGTGGTTGACGAGCTACGGGCGGCTGCCAAGCTGATGGCGGAGCTGTTGGGGAAACTCAAGCCGAACCGATTTGTCGATGTGTTGTGCCCGTGGTGCTGTGCGCCAATAACGCTATGCCAACTTGATTTGTGCGATAGGCTACAAGCCCTTGCAGCCTGGAAAGTAGCCAATGAGAAGTGATGAGTTATACGCCCAGCCTCTGAATTTCCTTGTATAGATAGAGGAGGAAAAATGTTGACACCAACAAAGCGCAAGTCGGAGGTTGAAACAACGATTCTCCAGGTGGTGCACTCCGGCGGGCGGCCTGTGGTAGATGAGAAACTGCGTCAAGTCTATCAGGTGGTAGATGGTGCGCACGCTGGCAGACGCGGATCAAATAGCGAACTCAGGTGGATCAGCAGAAAAGTCAACTTCAGGTATGACCTAGTTCTGATTCTGGAAACTGGTGAACAAGTGGATGATGAGTGGGCCGGTTGCCTGTTCCCGATAGAATACACGAAAACAACTGATGGAAATTCAGGTTGACGGCATTACACACCCAGCCTCTGAATTTCCTTGTATAGGTAGAGGGAGAAGAAATGCCAACAACGCCCAGTAGAATCGACTTTAGCCAGAACCCCGACGGGACAACCGTGATAATCAAGTTTTGGCGAACCGATGGAAAAGACCAATCCCCAGGCGGTGGGGAAAAGAAAGCGTCGGACTTTGATTACGAAGGCGCTCTCGCCTGGTGCCGTCGGAATGGCTACACCGTTCACGAGTGGTACAATGGTGCGCGTGCCTGGCTAGGTCTTCCCTGGATTATCAGAAACAGGAAGCAAATCCAAGTCAAACGCGCACAAGTGGAAAAGACGGTCAGGACTATGCTCCGACTCGAAACAACCCCGGAAGGTGTCAACATCCTGGCCCACGACCTGGCATATGACCTATAGGGAGGCAACATGACCGGCAAGCAGTTCTTGGCAAGGGTTACAATATTCGTTTTGTCCTTGGTACTGGGGCATCATTCTCAGAGGGAGGGCACAATCATGACCGGCAAATTGTTTATGACAAAGGACGGTAGCATATTTCGCGGGATCGACATAGAGGCAGACTATTACAAAGCACGGCAGGCGCTGTACAATCACAAGATGTTCGGGATCGACATAGAGGCAGACTATTACAAAGCACGGCAGGCGCTGTACAATCACAAGATGTTATTGACTGGAAGTGACCTAGCTTCTGCCGTGAGACGACTGGCCGAACGACTAGATAAGCAAGAGGCATCCATCCCCAGAGGAAGGGTAAACACATGTTGAAAAAACTGACTAGACTGGCCCTGGCCCTGGCTGGCTTTTTCAAACCAAGAGAAGTAGAGGCTAACGATTGGGATTGGCCCGCCAATCAGCAAGTGGAACATCAGACGGGGGATGATATAGATACTGGTGAGTCAGTCAATACAGATGATGATGATTTTACTCCCCCGCAGGGCTGGACGGGTTCCAGTGGTGATTATAGAGGCCATACCGGCGCACAAGGTTATACGGGCACACACTGGCACCCGCCTAGTGGTGTTACTTTTACCACGAGCTATCCGACCAAGCGCAAGCTAAGACGGTCATACCGACCCCCGCAAAAGCAAGACGGTGGAGGATCTTCCGATGGGGATAACTAACATATCCTGGGTAAGAAACGCAGACGGATCAAAGGGGCGGACCTGGCCCGTGGTTACCGGATGCACGCCAGTTTCAGAAGCATGCGACAATTGCTACGCTGCGGAATTGGCCGGGACTATGCTCAAGACCCACCCACGATACAAAGGCTTGACTACCGACCACTATAATGACTCTTACCGATGGACTGGTGAGGTGCGTCTAAACAAAGACCTGCTACAAGCCCCGCTCTCTTGGCGCAAGCCACAAACGGTCTTCGTTGCGTCTATGGGGGATCTGTTCCATCCCGCCGTACCAGAGGCATACATACATGACATCTATGACGTTATGACAGCAACGCCACAGCATACTTACATCGTTTTGACCAAACGACCTGAGCGGATCGTGCCTGTGCTGTACGGGGATTCCTGCTACCTTGGTGGTGGGGACTACTTGCCAAACGTCTGGCACCTCACCACAGTAGAAAACCAGGAATGGGCCGACATCCGAATACCGCATCTGCTGAGTCTTCGAGCAATGGCGGAAGGCTGGCCCGTCCTCGGGATAAGCGCCGAGCCGCTACTAGACTCGATCAAGCTCGGAGTCTACCTAAGAGCATACACGCAAAAAGAGGTACAGACCGATCCTCGCTATAAGTTCAAACTTGACTGGCTTTTATGCGCCGGTGAGTCAGGACCACACGCCAGAGCCATGCATCCGGACTGGGCAAGATCATTAAGAGATCAAGCGGCTGCCACAGGAACCTTGTTTTTCTTCAAAGGCTGGGGCGGATGGGCTCCTGCCGAGGGTGAAACTCCACACGTCAAGTTCACAGACGGCACCGGCATGGTATGGCGGGGAAAAAAGGGTTCAGGCCGAGTTCTGGACGGCCAAGAATATCTGGAAATGCCACAACGAAAGGGAGGTGGTGCCTATATCCAAGACCCTATAATCTAGTGGTGCTCTGCCCCTATAGGACGGGGGAAAGCACCCATCAAGCAAGACCCCCCTCGTGTTGGCGAGGGGGGTTCTTTTTTCCCGCTAGAATCTCGAAGGAAGGCCATAATGGAAAAACTAACGCACAAGCAACTAACGACATTGCCCGAAGATATTCAGCAACTCTATGCAGACGCATTCAGAGACCTGGCTACGCATCAATATGCACCAAAATGCCTGGGCATGATCCACGCATATTATGAGAGCCAGAAGAAATTAGCCCGCGCCCGGAAGATCACGAGAATCGTGGCGAAGGGCAGATCAAGGTAGCGCCCACAAGACGGGGGGCTTTCCCTTTGGGATTGCCATGATAATCTCGAAGGAATCTGGAGCAGCTTTTGCCCGATTATCTTGCCCGGTTAGACACCAATTTGGACCAATATGGTACCAAAACCGACCAAACACTTGACAGTGTATATACCCTGTGGTATACTGGTATCAGTTGAGAGACACAACCAGACACACACAGGGGGGATCAAAAATGTTCAAAGTAGTAGAAAATCCAGAAACCAGCGAGCTGATGTTACTAGGGTACGAGACACTGGACAGCTTCGACGGCACGCCCTACTCGCAAGCTACAATCGAAAAAGCCCACGGGCTCGTGAGCACCTGGAAAGTTGCCGGTGAAGTACGGTGCCTCGACGCCTGGCGAGACGAGGCCGGGAATCACGCTCTGCGCGTCAACGGACTGGTGAGGATGTGGCTACCCGGTCCCACCGTCAACGGCCAGATGTTTTACGCGGGTGGATTGATCGCACACGCGTTTTCGTTCGCACGAGAGCACAAGGGCAGAGCCACGGTGAGCAAGATCTATGCCAGCCGGGACAAAGCCCGCGAGACCGCCGAGAGGTTTGACGGGGTCGCCTGGTAGACCCACCACAGGGGGGAGGTGATGGAATGGACTAAACACAAGAACGACTTCAGAACAAGACCCGGCGAGCGCCGGGCACCAGCAATGGATCACATCTTGAGAGGAGGCAACACTTGATTTGAGAGACCACAAAAGCCAAAGAGCCCCCCCCGCCGCCGGGGGGCTCTCGTGTTCTATGCGTCTTCCTCGCTTGTCGGTCTGATGTTGAAAATTGGTTCAAGTTGCTCTACCGGGCTATGCTAGATGCTTTGCGACAGTTGCGTGATGATTGACATTTGCCTTGCAAAAGCATCCGACGTTTCGTTCGGTATCAACTCGGCACTGTGGGAGTCCTCATCTACCTTGACCCCCGCCAGGCGGAAGGTTGTTGTCTTGTCCCGGTAGTCGCTTGGTGATAACGTAGCTTCTAGCGCCCTCCATTCGCGCACCTGAACCAACCCGCCCGGTAGTATCTCATCATATGGTACGAAGACCCCAGCGGGCGTCCAGACCCCGGCGGCCACACCAAAAGACCCGGACGCAATCGGGTCTTTGTTCTCCAATAGGTATAGGTCGACCATGCTGCTCACGGCGGCGCTGTTAGTAGTACCCGAGACTTTCAGAGCCATGCGCCGGAAATATGACCCGAGCGCCGCTATGATAGATGCGTCTTGACTATCAGCGGTTCTCTGTACTACACCCGCCGCATCGGTATACACTCCGTAGACCTTCTGTGCACTCTCCCCCCAGTCCCCCCCTCGGGTTAGTTCGGCGCGGGTGGGACGCACCACATACCTGACATTGGTGTTGTCAACCGTTTCCAGGAATAGCCTGTGCTTATCGTCAAAAGTAACCCCCCAGGCTAACGCCTTCCCGTCGGAGTCCCCAAACTGTGCACACCATGACATGATCTGGTGCGGGTTCATGTCGGTGTCAAAGAATGCTGGCTCCAAGACCAGACCAGGGGAAGACAAGTGGGTCACCCGATCACTTAACCCATGCCCCGCCACGCTGAGGAAGGCCACAAGATCTTGGCCTATCACGTTTGCGTCAAGGGTCGTCTCATTCACTGAGTAGATCTTAACGCTGGTTAGTTTGCCGTAGACGGTATCAGCTGCTGCAGTGTTTTCCCCCGCAGCCGTAACAAAGAACCGAATCTCAATCCAGGTCGGCGTGCCCGTTGTCGTGACGTCAATAGATCCCGAGGCCGTAGCTGTTGCATTCCATAATGAGACCTCGTTACTATCAACAACCTCCAGCTTGCCCGGCCATGACGAAGGCAAAGCCACATCATAAGATGCTGTGAACCTCTTGACAACCTCGCCGAATCCGAACGTGTACCGAAGCGCTGTATAGTCGTTCTCCGCATAGACCTTACCCCTGCGTGGCTTAAAGTACAGGCGCGAATTGGTGTCTATGTCAAACGAGTCCGGCTTGTAGCCACCCACCGGCGTCTCGTCAAAAATCCATCTTGACCAGCGCGTGTCACAATACACATAATTGTAGACGTCTGCCTTACAGACGTGAATCCACCCGAGCGCCCATATTTCGATCTCGTCCCCCCCTTGTCCAGACCGCTCAACGATCTTGACAATCTGACCATCAAAGAGCGTGCGAAATGGCCCCTTTCTCATCACAACAGGGAATGCATGACCCAGATCCAACCAATCATAACCCACGGGCCGTCTGGAGCGCCATTGCAGATACCCATAGCCAGACCCGTCTGGCCCATAATGCGAAAACCACTGTCTGCCCAAATCATCAGAGAGCCTATACTCCAGACCGCTCACCGGATTGGTTGTTGTTATGACTGGTCTCACTATCGGGGGGCTCCTTTATTGTGAGTTAGTTGCCAGATGATCGACTTTTCCTTTCCCTGAGCGTCATGGTATAATCAGGGAATGGAATCAATACGCACTGAGAACTGGCGCGACGTGGTTGGCTATGAAAACATCTATCAGGTGAGCGACTTGGGACGAGTGAAACGGATTGCGCCTGGCCCGAGCACCTGGCCGGGACGCATACTGCGCCCACGCCCGGACAAAGATGGATACCTCTCCGTCGTCCTTTCGATCGAGGGCAAGCGCCGAGACATCAAGGTGCACCATCTGGTCTGTACGGCATTTCATGGCCCGCCGCCCGCCGGACACGAAACCAATCACGAGAACGGCATCGTTGTCGACAATCGAGCCGTCAATCTCGAATGGATGACGGGCAGTCAGAATCAATTGCATTCCTATCGTGTGCTTGGGAGAACACCTGTCAAAGGCGAGGCGATTGGAACCGCAAAGCTCACCGCAGCACAGGTCAAAGAGATCAGGCGATTGTACGCCGCTGGCGGCTGCACGCAGAGAGAACTTGTCCCACTTTACCATATCAGCCAGCCGCTCGTCAGTCTCATCGTCAACCGCAAACGCTGGAACCATATCTAACATCGGATCACTCTCGTCACCAGCCCCCCATTGCCTTTGCCGCCAGAGCAATCAACGCCAGAGCTTGCGACACCTGGAAGCCGACCGCGATCACCTTTTTGGTCGTGGCCCATAGTTCCAGCCGCAGCTCTTTTCGCTCTCCCTTTGCTTCCTTTCTGTCCTCGTCTTGCGTTTCTTTCACCAGCTCGTCTACAGCTTTGTGTACACTCACACGCTTGTCAAGCTCGGCCAACTGTCCGTTATGTTCCTCAAGCCTATCACCATGGTCCCCAGACCGTCGTTGTAGATTCGCTACGGTCCCGTTAAGAGTTGCCAAGTGCGTGTTGGTTTTCCCCTGCTGTACTTTGAGACCGTCAAGACCACTCAAGACGGTCCCTTGTAGAAAGGCCATGATATCCGTGTTGGTAACCCCTGCCATGTAATAAACCCCCTTCTCCCAAAGTCTGCGAATTAGCCTCTAAGCGCCTTGTAACGAAAACCCACCCAAAACTTATACCTATTCTGGCCCTAAATCGCCCCTACGCGCCCTGGGGCGTCTAGGGAGCAACGTGGTAGACGTCGGTATTCCCGAGGGGAGCTGTAGTATAGATCATGGCGTAGTCTTTCATAGCCCGCACCACACCGCGAGGATCGCGACCCCTATACCAGCCATTGTCCTTCCATCGCGGGTCACTGACCCCTTGATCTGTGAGAATCCATGGCGTCAACCCCTTGACAATTCCGCCGGTCTTGAGAGTCTCGAAAACCAATGGGACAAGTTCTATCCATCGCGCTTCCGAATACGGCTCCCATTCCAAATCTGACAAGTGCTCAGGCGTGTACGCGCCCCCCTCTGTGGAAATGATTTGGAGGTTTTCCTTTGGGATTCCCGAGAAGCTGTCAAGTACTGAGTCAACCATGTGCTCACCAGCTCTCAAACACATGTCGTCAATAAATCCATCCCGCCATGGGCTGTAGTCAAGTGGGCGATTGAAAGGCGATATGTGCATGGCAAACCAGATCCGACCATCCGAGATATAATCCCTGGCGGCTTCATAATGACCGTAGGCCATCCACTCAATCAGTTTCCTCGCCCATAGCACTGATGAGAATTTCGAGTTCGTTCCGTTCCGGTCCGTTGGGGCCATGGCAGGGAATCCAGCATAGCCCCCCATAGCTATGATCTGCTCGGCGTCCGCCCACCAACATTCCCCGATCCGCGCTACACTGTCGGGTATGTTGTAGTCACACAAGGCCCGGTCTGTGCTTTTCCACTCGTTGGGCAGGTTCGGTTCGTTGGCAATCTCGAAGTACTTGACCCCCATCTCTACCAGCTTTGCGGCTCGCATCATGAGGTTCCCGGCCAGCCTTCCGGGAAATTGCTCGGATTGGAAAAGCCTGACAATCGGCGCGACCCCATTGAGTATGAGCCGCTGAATCCATGGGTCGTTGTCTCTAGTGTCAGAGTCGAGCAACTTGTACCACTTGCAACCCATCGCCTCTAGTTCTAGCATCCAGAAGTCTTGATCCCCAGCCGGTGGCGGTCCGACAATCGGCGCTGAGTGCATCCCCACGACAGGGTTCTGTACATGGTCCGGGAAATCCGGGTCAGTTGGTGGGGCTGGAGGGTCGGGCGGATCTGGGGGATCTGGTGTCTCTCCAGTCCCCCCCCCACCCTTGGCCGCCCGGATTCCCGTTACCGTCCCGATGTCCTGGTAGTGACGGCCCCCCGTCCATGGGTCGATCACCCTGAGAACGCTTCCATCCTGTGAGTCCAAATACACAAAGTGCTTGCCGTTGTTGAGCGCTAGAATGACCTCCCATCCCTCGGCCCGCAGACTGTGCAAGTAGGCAACCGTATAGGTTCCGTTGACTTTCATGCCGTCTGTGAAACACGGGAACAAAGGCCAGACCGCCATCCAAAGCAATGTGTCGTCATTGACAAAACAGTTGCCCCGAGCGGCCAGAAGTTCGTTGAGGGTCGGCGGTAGAATATTCCTATGGTATTGTGAACGTAACGCTATACAGACGGCTATGAGAAGACACCCCATGGCGGAAATATCCTCGCCCCCTGGGTCCTCTCCCAGGTCCTCAGCGTAGTCGCGCTGGCGAAGGGCGATGTCTCCCCCCTCGGGTATCCATTCTTGGAGCAAGACAGCCATTTCCTCGGGCGTGGCCGCGTCAATCAATTCTACATGGGTCCCCGGATAATAAAGGTTGAACCACTCCCCCATGTCAGTTCCCCATTCCGCTTGATTGACAACCTTAGCCCACTTTTCGGTTAGCCCTGGCCCCATCCCAGCATCGTCGGCAGAAGCGCCCACGGTCCCCAGGCTGGTATGCATGGCAATCCCTGCAGCGGTCCACCATTCCACCCCCGCCGTCTGTGGGAGAAGACAGTACACCCGTCTGTAGTTAACGCGCGGCATGCCTGGGATTGCGTCCAGGTCTGGCAACTCGGGCAGGTCCGGCAGGTCTGGCGGATCTAGAATCTCTAGCGTGACGTCATCAAGGTAAAGATCGTTATGCTTGAAGGGCCACTTGGCCCTACTGCGAAAGAACACGGTCACCATCGCACTCTGCGGGATCACATCGATGGATGGCACCTGGAAGTAACCGTTGTAGATGTGCGCCCCCCGGCCCCATACCACCGTTGGAGCAAACGGGTTCACGCCACCGTAAGGATCGATTCCGAGCCAGAAGGTCATATTGCCCCAGTCGCTTGCTTCTTGTTCTGTCAAATCATGGTAATCACCTTCGTATCGCCAGGAAACCTCGAAACCGGCTCCCTCTGACCACTCAGGGTCGTCGGTATATGGCTGGTTGTCGTGGACATTACTCCACGCATGTGCCCAAGCAGAAAGACGCACGGACAGATCAGCCGCCAAATCCTCGGCTGGAATATGCACCGGCTGGTAAAAGCCTGCATCATGTGACCTGTAAAACGTAAACAACAAGGTGGCTTTCTCGCCCCCGTGGACTCTAGCCGGATCGCCCGTGATCCGGGCGTCTCGCACCTCGGGTTGATCCCACTTTCCCGCTTTGTGCTTATGCCATGTCACCCAGCCCCCCGAAGGCGTGTGGATGTTCTCAATGTCAACCCGGTACATATCTCCCGCTGGATTCCCGTCATCGTCTACCGGATACACATCTACCTGATGGCTACTATCCACAGACCAATCAAGCTCGAAACCACCGTTGTGTAACAAGTTTTCACTCATTTGACCTCTCCTTTATTCTGTGGTATCATCCCAGTACACTCTAATTATACTGGAGGCAAACATGCGCAAATGCACCCGTTGTAAAAAAGTTAAGTCGATAGAATCTTTTCATAAACCGGACGGGTCGTTTTATAAGCATTGCTATAAATGCCGCGAGTACCAAAGACGTTGGCGGGCGTCCGACAAAGGAAAGGCTTCTACGATTCGATCTAGCGCGAAGTATAATACTAGCGAAAAAGGCAGGGTAGCTAATACTAAGTGGCAAGGAAAGTTTAATGCAAGCGCAAAGGGAAAGTCTTCGCGTGAGCGTTACAGACGAAGCAAGCGAGGCAAGGCAACAGCCCGCCGTGCCAAAAAACGAAACAGGCATCACTACGAAGCCCGTAACTCTGTAAATAATAGCTTGCGACACAGAAAGATTCATAGGCCAGCTTCTTGCATCATATGCGATCAGTCCACCAAGCTACACGCTCATCACTATCTTGGATGGAACAAAAAACATTACCTTGATATCTGGTGGGTTTGCAATCGCTGCGACCCATCTTTCAACAGCTCTCTACCACACGACGGCTCGCTCACGTTAGATCAAGCAAAGGAACTACTATCCGCAAAGTAGGCCGGGGGCCGTCTCTGTAGTGACCAGCCCCTCCGCTGTGACCGGGATCACTTGCACCCGGTGGCTTTTGTCGATCCCCCAATCTTGCTCAAAGTCTCCGTTAATCAATAAGTTTGCGCTCATCTTTTTTCCCCTTTTTTAGACTGCCGTCTCTGTGTCTTCCTGGTCGTCTTCTGGCTCTGGGTCTCCCGGCTTTTCTTCTGGCTCTGGTATGTCAATCAACCATTCCAGATCATAGATGTCCTCCGCCGACATGATCACTGGCGGATCACATCCTATGATGTCCACAAGGTTGATTTTGGCAAGGCTCGTGCCGATTTCAACCTTGAGAAGATCTACCATTTCACTGTCAAATTGCGCGGCCCCTTCTCCCTCAAGTTCGAAATTGGAGCTTCCCTCTACTGGTTTTCCCAGTCGCTCCAAAACGCTCCCCCTCGCCTCGTGGAATGCCTTCCATTCTCGGTTGAACATCCTGAGCGCCCGGATCACTGTAAACGAGTCCTTCGCTCGTAACGGCTGTCCCTTCAGACGTGCTATCGCTTCTTTCGATTGCATGAGTTTCGCTAATGTTATTTTCATGGTTCTCCCCTTGTGTTTTGTAGATTGTCACCGGCGTTGAAAGAGGCGAGACGATTATCACCTCGTAGACCGGCGTGGCAAAAGGCGAAATGATTGGTACTTCTGGCACTCCGTAGGTCGGCCAGGGTTCAATGCTCTCAGGCGTCACCGGTGCATGCGTAAACGTGGGATGTGGGGAAATGGGCGAAACAAAAACGACCGGCGTGTCTGCCAACACAACCACCACGCCCGCGCAAGCCAATATCAACACCAACATCAGCGCGCCCCAATTCTTCATGGATTCTTTCATGATACCCTCCCTGTTATAGTTGTTTCAATTGCTGCTTGGCACCATTGCCGATACTGAACTGGAAACTATTGTACTTCCTCCTATGATTTTAGCAACCCAATCTCTAAGGTTTCAAGCCTGGTTTCGGAGGAGTCTTTACGTTCCGCCTAGCATAAATATGTTGAAGTTCAAGTTGAAGATGTCAAAGTCTGATGCCGCTGGCCCAGGAATCTGCTTCATTCTTAGATCAATGTCATGTGACGTAGAAGTGATATCAATGATAGCAGTTCCACTTAACGACCCAAGCACTGCGGCTCCCCCAAACTCTTTCCGTGCCGACCCCTGCGGCTGCTCGACACCGTTGAGAAAAATATCAACCTCGTAGTCCTTTGAGGCACCCTGCGAGTCACCGCTGATCTGCCATGTTATCTTGTAGACACCTACACGCGTTACTCTGAAGGCGTCACTGTTTTCAGAGACTCCCCCGTTCATCAAACCAGCACCAAGGCCGGTTATCTTAACGTAAATACCAGTGCCGCCGGCCCCTGTGATATCAACGTTAACCGCCCCCTCATGGACGTACAAGCAACCGTAAGGCAAGCCCGAGCCATCTCCTAGCCAATAAGTATCTCCATCTACGACCAAGTTGTCTGTGCCGGGGTCAGATGCGCCTCCAACGTGCAGCCCCCCCAGGGCAACGATGTAGTCTACTGACGTTATAACCCCAGGGGCGGGATCTACACCAGTCGACCCCACGTACAACCCGCCGCCAATCCTGGTATCAAGATCAACTATCAGGTTGTCGGTGCCGGGGTTAGAAGTTCCGCCAACATGGAGACCACCAAGAGCTATCATGTAATCCGTTGTCGTAATCGTACCAGCAACAGGATCTGTGTTTATGTCTCCTACGTAGATACCGCCACCGACACGAAGGTCATTTCGAATATGAGCATCTTGTACGCCTGGGGCCGTTGGCAACGTTGAGATATTATAACTCTCCCATCCCACCGTAAGACCGCCTCCAACATATACCGGCTTAGGTGTTGGGTCTCTGTTCAAAATAGTGTGATCGTCCATGAACAAGATGGATGCTACGCCTGGCCCATCCAGTCGAAATTGATCTCCCGCGAGCGCCCCGCCACCCACTGACTGAGTGTACGCGAACATCTCAGCTTTAGTGACAGTGGACACCTTTAGTTTGATCTTACTAGCAGAGGAAAGCGCCGCCGAGTCAATAGTAAACCCGTTTGAGTCTAGAGTTACTACGCCAGCCCCTCCTACGATCTTTCCAGCATTGGCCCCTGAGCCATACCATGCCACCTGAAGCACGTCGGAGTCATCATACCCAAACCACCCAAGATCTGTTGACGTGATGTCCAGCACCTTGCCAGTCGTGTCAACAAACCCCCCAAGAAGCCGCCCTATACCAGTTGTGCCAGCACCCTCATAGATTCCAATGCCAGCGGGCGTTATCTCTGTGCGAATGCCATCCGAGGAAGACGCCATTGTGAACTGCCCGTCAAGAATGTAAACGCCAGGCGTGACATTCGCCCCAGCGTCTACGAGTGGACCAGACATATTGTGGATAGCGGCTACCTCAACGAGCGTCAGCACGCGACCAAACACTGCCTCCTCAACTATGACAAAACCTCCCTGATTGCTCGTGCCATCGTATCGACAACCAAGGCTCCAATCTGTAACAGTGGGTCGAGCAAGAGCAGTTTCGTCTGTATCCTCCAGCACGCCATTGAGGTAAATCTTGTATTCATCACTGGCATAGTCTAAGGTGATAACGATATCGACCCAGTCACCTGCTGCAAACTCAAGTGTAGCAGTTGCTCGTGTACTTCCAGAGAGGTACAACTCGAAGCGGTTGTTGTTGGCAGCGTAGGAAAGTAAAGTACGATTGTTATCATCCGCTCCCCTAGCGTCAAATAGGTAGTTCCCGGTGAAAGGCCACTCAGCGTCGTAGTCATAAGGCATCTGTGCAACTACCCTAAAAGACAGCGTGACGTTTGCACTGATTAGATTTATGTGGTCATCAAGGGTTACTACTGTAACTACTCGGGTTGTCGTGCTGTTGTGAGGATCGCCATTCCAGTCACATTCATGGAAACGATCACCATAGGCCAGAGACGTAGCAAAGATAGATTCTTCACACTGCACGCCGTCAAAGTACATGTAGTGGTTGTTAGCACTGTCTCGAAGAAAGACGTAGACATTCATGCCCGTTCGATCTACCTGGGCTATAGTACGTGTGACCTCAATTTGTTGCCAAGTTTGAGAGAGTACAACATCCGTTGTACTAGTTTGAGTTCCTTGGGCACCACCAGTCTCATAGATTCTTAATCTAGCCGTATCACCTACGCTGGCAGGATCATCTGTACGCACCCACACAGTTGCTGTGTATATGTCGTTTTGTACTGGGTTGACAACTAGCGTATCTGTGCGGAACCAGCCTTCAGCGTCCGTGTTGGTTAGCTTGCAACTAGCACCGGCAAACCGGAAGACAGAAGTGTCCCGAGCTGCTACAGCTCCACTACCAGCCGCTTGCCATCCATCTGTGACATTGACACCGAAGACAGGGTTGACAACCAGGTTCGTGGTTGCAGGCTCAATCACAAGTGCCCGCGTCCCTGGCCATCGGCCAGCCTCTGTGTGGAAAACACCAGAGATTGTAGCTGTCTGGCCTCTAAGTGAAGTCCAACCGTCTATATTCCACTCACACCCTGGCCCCAGGAGAAGCAACCCGTCTGCCAGATTGAAAAACATGGCCCCTATGTTGTTGGTGAAAGTGGTCGCCTCTATGGTCCCATCTATGATTGCATCACCACGAATACGAAGCGAGTTTGTGGGGTCGTAGCTCATCCACTTGTCGCCCGCATAGTCACCGATGAAGATACCAAACAGGTCCGTTACAACATCGCCCAAGCCGTTGATATTCCCCAGACGCACATGCTCTGTGAGGGTTGTCCAGGGAGCCCCGGCGTGCGTGAAAATGCTCATCCACGGCGCGTTAATCAGGTCCGCCGTCATCAAGAGTCCGCCGTCTCCAGACACCCCGTAGTCAAGCACCGGCGATCCGGCAGAGTAGGTTAGTGGTCTTGTCCCATTCTGCCATGTGCAAGTGTACCGCTGAACCCCGTCCCCCAGGTCACTACGGCCAGAAACCACAAACCAGGTATCACCGATCCCGCTGGCATATTCTGCCTTGACTCGGCATATGTCTGAGTTATCGAAAAGATACCCCCCACCTGGCGGGTCGTTGACGTCCATTGTCCATGTGCTAGAAGCGTGTACCGCCATGTCGACATTCAGAACCCCACCGGATTTGCTCACAATCAAAGACCCGGCGTGTGCTTCTATCAGATCCTTCACAAACACGGCGGCATGAAGTTCCCCACGAACAAACACATTCAGGAACTCGGCGGTGCCATCGGAATCAATTGACCATCCGGCGATCCCTGGCGTGTACGTGGTTGATCTGAAAGAATCGCCAGCCAGAAGACCAAGCACGCTCTCAGCGTCTCGAGTCAATCCCACATCGGCCCCAAAGTTGAGATTCTGACCGTCGGCTATCGTTAGCCCTGCGTTAAATGTGTGTAGCGCTGTCCACGTTAGGCCATAGTCCTCATCAATCCGCAGACTATCCGTGTCTATCTCTATGCCTTCCTTGACGTTGATTGTCACGGTAACGGTGCTACCCGTGGCCGCTGTAGTAGCGCCCGCACCACCTGCTATTGTAACCTTATCCGAGCCGTCTGGCGTGGCACTCCCTGAATCCCCATCAAGCGCTACCAGACCGGCATGGTGCTGGTCCGGCGTCACGCTGGCGAGAGAAGCGTGTAGCTTCTCAGAAAGATCGTTGAGATTGTCATGTGGTACTACTGACCCGAGCGTGTGCCGGGTTGTTGTGTCGTGCCTGGTGTTGTTCAGGTATTGCGTGTGGTCGTCACCATCCAGACCATCAAGACCTGTCCCATGATCCAAGTTCGCTATCACAGCGGCGGGGAATTCAGAAGATGCGTTGAGAGGGAGAAGCCTGTTGAGGGTCGCGACCCTCGAAGCGTAGATATCAGCGCCACCGTTCTGGTCAGAAATCTTCTCCGACAGAGCCACCGCGCTACCCTGAAAACTGTCGGCGTAGACTGTAGCAAACGGCTTTGCTACACTCCCGAGGTTAGTACTACTTGCGTTCTCTGGTACGATGATCCGCCCGTCGGCCAGCACCACATCAGCGTGTGGGCGAGCAATGACTTCTAGAACCGTTTCCCAATTGTGGCCCATGCGTTCGCGAACGGCCTGAATCTCGGCGAGCAAAAGCTGTTGCTCGTTTTCGACCATCTTGATACGTTGCCCATAATCTTTTGGTGGCATTCTAGAGCCTCTCTAAGCGATTCTACTCGATTGCTATACCCTGTACCTGTTTTCAGCTAAACACGCCCCTGAGCGTCATACGTTCTCTCAGTGGCATTCTATGGCCTATTCACTGAACGGCGCGATAGTTCTGAAGATTGCCTTCCCCGACAAGGTTACGGTGTCAGCAGGAATCATCTTGTCCTGGAGGCTCACCAGCTTAACCTCGTCAAACCGGCCAAGCGCAGAAATGTTCATCACTCCGCACTGACCAGATGTGAACGTGCCATCTGTCATAGTTGCCAGTAGATAGCTCGAAGCAAACACGTCATCAAGGTCCGTCAAGTTTGCGGTCGCTGTCGCATACACTCTGGAGATAGTTCCTTTTACTATTACGCCTATCGTGTACCAGGTATCCACTACAACATCACTGCCGAAATCAGGGCTAAACTTGTTGGTACGCGATCCATTATTGAACTCGTACACAATCAGCTTGTCGGTGGTCATCTCAAGGACAGCAGCGTAGCAGTCTTCTGTTCCCGCAACCAACGTATCTTGCCCAGAGCGCCAGATGATCCCTGGGGAACCTACGTCATCTTTGGCGTAAACATTCGCCCGAAACTTCACATCGTTTGGTGTTGTCAAATCAATGAGGGCGGACTTCTCAACACTGCCAGCCTGGTCGATGCATGCCAACGTAGCCCCGGCCCCCGTGATATCCTCCGTGATTGTCCACTTACCGCCGACCGGCTGAAAGTTCCACGTTGCCCCTGTCGCATTGGGATTAGTGGCATCATCAGGATCTGCCTTCTCGATCCGCCACCAGTCTGAGAGAACATACTGCTCATTATCCGCGTCATCCAGGTAGACTTGTAGCTGATTCACGTCTTCCCAATCCACCGCCGTCCCCACGTCAGTTACCGCCGACTTTTTTGCCTTGATAAACTGCCATGCCCCACCTCCGGCTACCGTGTCAGAGATGTAGGAATAGTTCCCACCAGAAGTCCAGAAAATCCAGCGTATGTTCCCCCCACCAGCACCAGCTCCCATCTTGTAGGCTACCACGATAAAGTCGTCGTTAGTAAAACGTTCGTCAATCGACAGGTCCATCTCTTTGCTCAAGGTCAGGGTCTCGTTACTACCCGACGTGCAATGGCTCTGTAGTGCATAGGTTCCTTCGCGTTCGTCGGTTCCATCCCGCGCCCCAGCCCATCCAGCATCCTCGAAATCGGTCGCTTCCAACCAGAAAGCAGCCTTATAGCTGGAGAAGTCGTCATCAAGGACGATCTTGAGCGCTCGCTCCTGAAACACAACCAAAAGCGTGTCCTTAGTGGGATCAAATGTCAGGAAGTCGCCACGAGGAGCAACCGATAGTCCTCTCTTAAAATCATCATCACTAGCTACCACATGGGCGATCTCTTCGACGGTGCCATAATCGCCAGGGAAGTTCTCAATTAGCAGTTTGTCGCTCGATTCGATTCCCCCTTCATCGGCGCATATTATGTCAATCGCCGTTGCTCTACGGTCACTGTCTACAATATAGACTACGATAATAGCGTCCAGGCAAAACTTCGTAGTACCAGACGCACGAGTTGCGTACCACTCAATAAATGGGCCGGAATCATACCCCGTTTCCACAGCACTAAGCGCTATCGGCGGAAGCTCAAACTCGCCTGCATAAACAAGTTGCCAGGTCTGTGTGCTCACGGCTTCATAATCTGCTTTCCCGGCCTGGATCACGTTCCCAACACTCACCTTGACTTGATGAGTCCACACGCCTACCTCAGCACCATCGTCAAACCCGACGCCAAAGACTGCGAAGCGGCCCTTATGATCGTCTATGTTCGCAATGGTAAAACGAAGCCCCTGCTCATATCCATTCGCGTCCTCCGAGGGCTGGCATTTCATGTAGTTGTCATCCCCCCTGGCGGAATCTGCCACGGATGTCCAGCCAGCCGCATTCCCGATCACGCTGGCGTCTTCAGCCTCGTACACGCTTTCAAAGTTTGCTAGGGTTCCCTCGTTTCTTGTAAAGAGGATTATCCGCCCAATGCTCTGGCTACTAGCTGGTGTCACTAGAACCCTCACCAACGCAGGGAGAACCCCCTTGACATTCTCTTTGCTTATCGTCAAGTGGTTGTGCTGGCTTTCTGTTGCATCATGCCAGTTCTCCAGTGTATCCGCCATCTCTGACAGGGTCGCCGGGCTATCGGGATCACTGGTCGCTATCGGCTGGGTCATCAGTTCCACTTCTACCGTAACCGAAAAAGATCCGTCCGCATGAGCTGGGGCGTCCCATCGGTTTGCGGGCATTTTGAGCAAGACCGGTGGCTTGCTTCTCACATAGTGATAATACGTGTCCAACACTCCCGCCGCTAGGTCTTCTGGCTTGTACTGAATCGTGCCCCCTTTGGGGTTCAAACATGCCGCCTGTAGCATGTGATAAGCTGCCAACATGGTCGCCCTGGTAGATCCCCTTACACTCACCCAGAACGCTACCGGGATAAGCGGGCCAAACTCACCTATAGCCTCCCCCCCATCCCCCCTTGAACTGGGAGCGTAGACAATAGCGCGGCGCTGGTCAACGTTCAGCGTCAAGGTTTGCAGTGGTACAATGTACTCTGTTCCCCCGGCATTGGGCCCCAATGTCATAGTCAGAGACGCTAGTCCGGTCGGATTGATTTTGAGTGTGCTTCCCGTTCCACTTCCCATGTTCTATCCCCTTGGTATCATAATCCTACACGCGCCCAATCATAGCGGCCAATATTGCCTGTTGATCAAGAGCCTGGCGGACACTGACAGCGCCGCGCCCATCTCGAACGTTCGGGAAGTTCAACCCTCCCTGAAAGACTTGGGTCACTGTCGTGGCCCCTACGTTCTGGCCCCCACCAGCCGCGCCGGTTACCGTGGCCTGGATTACAGAACTGAGCGGAGTGATTGCCGCAGCAAAACCGTCGACTATGCCACCTGCAAAGTTCCTGCCAACCGTCCGGCCCACCTCTTTAGTTTCAGGCAGACCCAAAAGTCTACGCGCCGCTGCTAAAGCGTCTTCGATCAAAGACGTTACCGCCTCGATCAAACTACCAGCCGCACTTAGTACACCCTGCTTGATGTTCTCGATTAGACTGCCACCAAGAGAGGAAAAGGTAGGAAGAAGGTTTTCCAATGCCAGCTTGATGTCAGCCCACATAGAGTCCCAAATCTCTTTGAGCTTTATTAGGCCATCCCAAAACGCTATGTACAGAGCTCGGCCCATCAGCGTGAGAGCGGTTTTGATTCGGCCCCAAATTTCCAGACCAATACTTTTTACATCTTTCCAGATCTGTACCCAGCGTGCATACATCTCGTCAAGGTTAAGGCCCATGTCCTCGAAAAGCTCTCGCATAACGTCAACGATTGCCGCTTTGATTTCGGGCCATACCTCGTCTACTTTTTCTTTCAAGAGGGTCCAAGTCTCTTTCGCGCTTTCTCTAATCTCGTCCCACTTTTTCTTCAGAGCCGCTTTGATTTCGAGCCACTTTTCCTTGGCCGTTGCCAGGATAATGCTCCATTGCTTAGACAGGAAAGTCCTGACAATCGCTATCTTTTCCTTGATTGGCAACGCCATGAATGTCTTGAAACCTTCGATCCACTCAAGAACCCTTCCACGCATCGTTGCGAACTCTTCCGACATTCCCCCCAGTTCAGCAGCGATATCGGCCATTCCACCGCCAAGCTCACCCAGGTCAAGCCCCCCCATCAGGTCTTCTATGGCCCCACCGCCACCGGCCCCACCACCCCCCCCACCGCCGCCCCCCCCACCACCGCCGCCCATCCGTTCGACTGCCTCACTCAATCGTAGCCGTACGTCAGCGCTTTCCTTCTCTACTTCCACGAATTC
>SDBS01000065.1_pt1 | contig 76583 bp, 64 predicted proteins | sample 2277091 | NCBI WGS metagenome assembly SDBS01 (sample SAMN10404972, study PRJNA504765) | marine sediment metagenome | isolation source: marine sediment core GS10_PC15, 163 cmbsf | place: Arctic Ocean: Southern Knipovich Ridge | collected 2010
TTGAGCACATCATCCATGTGTTCGACAAAATGGATGTTCATGTCATCTTTAATATTTTTAGGAAGGTCTCTTAAATCCGCTTTATTGTCTACAGGAAGAATAGCCTCTTTAATACCCTCTCGATGTGCGGCAAGAAGTTTTCCTTTAATTCCACCAACAGGAAGAACTTTCCCTTTTAATGTGATCTCTCCAGTCATAGCCACCTTCTTTGAAACAGGTATTTCCGTAAGAAGTGAGAGGATAGATGTTGCAAGTGTAATCCCTGCAGAAGGCCCTTCTTTAGGTGTCCCTCCTTCCGGGACATGAATGTGGATATCGAAATTTTTGTGCAAATCTGTTGCTATATTCAACTCAAACGTCTTTCCTCTCACATAACTGAACGCGGCTTGAGCCGATTCTTGCATGATTTCACCGAGTTGTCCTGTCAGGGTTAAATTGCCTTTTCCGTAAGTTTTCATCGCTTCGAAAGTCAGGAGTTCACCTCCAAATTCTGTCCAAGCCATCCCCAAGGCCACTCCGACTTCATCTCTTCTATCAAGACCAGCTCTTCGAAAACGCGGGATACCCAGATATTTTTCAATATTTTTAGGAGTGATGGTTTCTTTATAGTTTTTATCCTTAGTGACAATCTTTTTGACAACTTTGCGGCAGACAGATGTAATTTCCCTTTCTATATTTCTTACACCTGCTTCTCTCGTATACTCACGGATAAGTTTTCGTATAGACCTATCGGTGAGCTTCAAATTGTGCTCTTTAAGACCATGGGCTTTTATCTGTTTGGGCAGCAAGAATTTCTTTACGATCTGGAGCTTTTCTTCCTCTGTATAACCTGGTAACCGTATGATTTCCATTCTGTCGACGAGCGGACGCGGAATGGGCTCAACCATATTGGCTGTCACAATGAACATCACATTTGAAAGATCGAATTCTGTGTCAATGAAGTGATCTAAAAAACAACCGTTCTGTTCAGGATCAAGGACTTCCATAAGAGCAGATGCGGGATCTCCCCTGAAATCGACACTCATTTTGTCCACTTCATCTAAAAGGAACACAGGATTTTTTGTGCCTCCTTTTTTGATCATCTGGATAATCCTTCCTGGATAGGCGCCGATATATGTTCGTCTATGCCCTCTGATTTCTGCTTCATCTCGAACTCCACCGAGCGACAACCGCACAAACTTTCTGTTTGTCGCCCTGGCAATGGAGGCACCCAACGAGGTCTTCCCCACTCCTGGAGGGCCGATAAATCCGAGTATGATACCTTTTGGATTTTTCACTAGTTGACGTATAGACAGATACTCTAAGATCCGCTCCTTTACTTTGTCCAGTCCATGATGATCTTCATTGAGGATCCTTTCTGCTTCTTTGATATTCCGTTTCTCTCTCGATTTTTTATTCCAGGGTAAGGAGATGAGCCAATCTAAATAATTTCGACTGACGGTTGCTTCCGCAGACATGGGAGGCATGGATTCCAATCTCTCGATTTCTTTATTTGCCTTTTCTTCAGCATCTTTTGGCATCTTGGCATTTGCCAGCTTTTCTTTCAACTCTGCAATCTCATTGGGTTGGTCTTCCTTTTTAAAATTGAAACCTGAAGGAAAAATCTTTTGTCCCGGCTCTTTGACAAGGGGTCTTCTACGATTTTTTTTACCCTCTTTCTTGAGCTTGGTGTGAATTTTGAAAATTTCATTTTCCAGGACATATTTTAACCGTTGGATCCTCTCAAGAGTGTTGATGGTTTCCAAGAAATTCTGCTTCTCATCGAGCGGCAAATAGAGATGAGAGACGATAATATCAGCAATTCTGTTGGGCGCATTTTCATTCAGTGCGGGAATAATGGATTCAAAATTGGCATGCTGACTAAGTTTAAGATAATCTTCAAAGAGAGACAGCACCGTTTTCAATATTCCTCTGACTTCAGGACTATCATTCTCAATTTCATTGATCTCTTTAGCCAAGATCTGGTAATGAGGATACGTGCTGAGATACTCAAGAATGCGAGCTCTTTTTTTGCCCTCAACGATAACCTTAATGTTCTTGTCGTCCATTTTGACCGAGCGGATAATTTTGGCGATCACTCCCATAGAATACACATCCTTGGGATGAGGATTATCAATAGATGCATCCATCTGGGCGGAAAGGAAAATCATCTTGTCCTTTTCATTGGCTTTGTCTAAAGCCTCGATTGAGGATGATCTGCCAATGATGAAAGGGACAAGTGTCGATGGAAAGATGACAAGATCTCTCAGGGGGATGAGAGAAATATTTTGAATATTTTCTGCATTGTCATTGGATGCCATATTACTCTCCTACTGCATATTTTAAGTTATGAAACTTCAGCTCAGACTCCATAACCATCTTTTTTGTGATTTTAAGCGTTCCGGCCCTTTTTGATGTCGGCAAATGATACATAATATCCAGCATAAGATCTTCAATGATTCTACGTAAGCCTCTCGCTCCAAGGCTGATATCTATGGATTTTTTTGCGATTATACGCAGTGCTTCCCGTGTAAACTCGAGCCGGACTCCTTCTGTCTCGAAAAGCTTCTGGTATTGCTTGATAATAGCATTCTTCGGCTTTGTTAAAATGTCGACTAAGTCATGGATCCCCAAATCAGAGAACGTAGCCACAACAGGGATGCGCCCGACTAATTCAGGGATTAAACCGTATTTGACCAGATCCTGAGAAACGGCCTTTTCGTAAACATGATCCCTTTCATCCAAGTCATTTTTTTCAAGAGTCGGTTTGAAACCCACGGCTGATTTTCCCAATCTGTGGAGAATGATTTTATCCAGACCTACAAACGCTCCCCCGCATATAAACAAAATATTCGTGGTATCAATGCGAATATATTCCTGTTGGGGATGCTTCCGGCCACCCTGGGGAGGAACGTTGGCGATCGTTCCTTCAATAATTTTTAGCAGCGCCTGCTGCACACCTTCCCCAGAGACATCTCTCGTTATAGAGGGGCTGTCGGTTTTTCTGCTAATTTTGTCAATTTCATCGATATAAATAATACCTTTTTGGGTTTTTTCAATATTTCCCTGGGCAGATTGAAAAAGTTTAAGGATAATATTTTCCACATCCTCTCCTACGTATCCGGCTTCAGTCAGCGTTGTGGCATCGGCAATAGCAAAGGGGACTGAAAGAAATTTGGCTAATGTTTGGGCCATCAGGGTTTTGCCTGTTCCCGTTGGTCCGATGAGAAGGATATTACTTTTTGTCAATTCGACATCGTCAACCGTGTTATTTAAAGAGACACGTTTGTAGTGGTTATAGACAGCAACAGAAATTTTCTTTTTTGCCTTGTCCTGTCCGATTATGTATTGATCCAACACTTTCTTGATTTCAGAAGGCCGGGGAAATTCAGTCATGTCTTGAGACTCTTCATAATCAGAAGGTGCTGCAAATATCAAGGAATGAGCCAGTTCAATACAATTATCACAGATATAGACACTTGCCGGCCCGGCAATCAGTTTATTGACTATAAATTGATCCCGCTTGCAGAAGCTGCATTTTGCGTCTTTGTTGTTATCTGTTCTTATGAAATCTTCCATGATTATTTTCTATTAAGCCAGAGATACTATAAAGACGGTTTCACCTGATTATCGAGATTGATTACGGCTGGTAATAATTTCATCTATAATTCCATAGTCTTTGGCTTGATCCGGGGTCATGATGAGATCCCTCTCAATGTCAGACCGTATCTTTTCTTCAGATTGAAGGGTATGCTTAGTCAGTATGCTGTTGATATTTTCCCTCATTCTGAGTATCTCTTTTGCTTGTATCGCAATATCCGAAGCCTGCCCTTTGAATCCTCCAAAAGGTTGATGGATTATAATCCGTGCGTTCGGCAAAGAGTATCGTTTTCCTGATGAACCTGCGGCAAGCAGAACAGCAGCCATACTCGCGGCCTGTCCAACACAAATGGTTGTGATTTCTGTTTGAATAAACTGCATTGTATCGTATATCGCTAATCCAGAAGTGATGTTGCCACCTGGGGAATTTATATAGAGAGATATTTCCTTCTTTTTATTTTCAGCTTCGAGATAGAGCATTTGAGCGATGACTGAATTTGCAACATCATCATCTATTTCAGATCCAATGAAGATAATATTATCTTTTAACAGCCGCGAATATATATCATAAGCACGTTCATTTTTTCCATCTTGTTCAACAATGAAGGGGATAAAAGCCATAAGAAATTAAGTCTCCTTTATTATAGCATTTTCCATCAAGAAGTCAATCGTTTTCTTGAGGAGAAGGTTTTCTCTAAGCTCATCCTTCCGGATATTTTCTTGGGCTTTATCCAAAGGAATATTGTTTGCTTTGGCTATAATCATCATCTCCTCTTCGACATCTTTTTCTGTAACTTTGAGATTTTCTTTCTCAGATATTTTTTTAAGAAGAAGATGATTCTTCAGATTCTGTCTGGCCTTATCCTTCATTTCTTCTTTGAGCTTCTCTACATCTTTCTTCGTTAACGCATGCTGTACGTGCTGAGGCTGAGATGACAGATTTCTACTAACCAGCGTCATTGACTCCTCTTCCACAAGCATCTCAGGAAGTTCGAACGTCACTTTATCTGAAATTGTCTTGACAACTTCTTCCGCCAAATCTCTTTTTTCGACATTCTCTTTAGAAGCACGCAGCTCTTTTTTTAGCTGAGTTTTTAGCTCTTTTAAGTCCTGAAATTCCCCCAGTTCCTTCGCAAAGTCATCGTCGATTGCAGGCAGTTTTTTTTCTTTAATGGACAGAACTTTTATAGAATATGCGATTTTTTTTCCCGCCAATTTTTTATTTTTGTGATCTTTGGGATAGGTCATTGAAAAATCCTTATTCTGGTTAACTTTGAGGCCTAATAAATTGTCGTTGAGAACTTTTTCGTTTTCAGGATGTCCGGTAAGGATCACTACTTTTTCCTTCGGTAGGGCTTTTTTTGTTCCAATATCCTGGCTTGTAATTTCTGTAACAACGTAATCTCCATCAACAACGCCTCTTTCTTCTGTGGGGATATATTGAACAGATCTTTTCTGAAGAGCATCAAGAGATGTTTTCACATCATTATCCGTCACGGATATTTTCTTTCTGCTCACTTTGATATTTTTGTATTCTGGAAGTTCAAATTCCGGCCATACTTCAAACTGTGCTTTGAACTTGATAGGCTGATCTTCCTCAAAAGAAAGCTCTGTCACGACTGGAGAGCCGACAGGTTTCAAATTGTGGGCTCGAAGTTTTTTAGTGACGGCATCTGGGACAAGATTATTAATTATTGAGTCCTTTATATCCTGGTTGTATTTTCTTTTAACTAGGTTTGCCGGGACTTTCCCCGGCCTGAATCCTTTTATTTTCACACTCTCTGCAAAACGTTTAATCGTGTTTTTATATTCTTGCTGTACTGTAGCAGCTGGGATTTCTATATCCACTTCTCTTTTGCACTGGCTGAGTTCGCGAATATTGTCCTTACCTTCTTCCATGGTGTTTCCTTTTTTCCGTTAGAGCAAACTAGAAATGGGCAGAGCGGGACTCGAACCCGCACTCCTTTATCAGGAACTAGGTCCTAAGCCTAGCGCGTATGCCAATTTCGCCACCTGCCCTAAATTTACGCCAATTACGTTCATATATGGTAAACAATCTCCAGGTCAAATTCATTTATGTGAAGGAGGCTGTCTCTAGAAATTGAAGACTATAGTAGATTATTATTTTAGGACAATCTAAAACCTTTGTCAAACTAGAAATGAAAAATTTAAGCCGCCCCATTTCAGTAATTTATTTAAGAGTCGGACGGAACCCTTACGCATTCTGCCTCCATCACATACGAATGTGGATGAACACGGAGACATACGACGTCCATCCGACTCAACTGCAGGTGCTTCGCAAGGGACAATCCCTCTCAAGCCGATCTATCTTGAAGGAGATGAAGGGAGGGCGAAGCGGTGTATCTCTGCCCGCAGCGTGATTTCTAGTCACTTTTTTGAACTCGTTCTTAAAATCATGGAAATAAGGATGCTTTCATGGAAAAGTTAAAGAGTAGCGATTGCAGGAGGAAGATCTTTCATCAACATCAATCCGGGAGGCGCCTCAATAACACGAGGTATGATATTGATAGTGACAGCAACTGTTCCGATATCTCCATGAACACCTCCCATGATTTTTTCATGGATATCCGGAATCCCACGGATAATTATTTCGTCATACTCTTCATCCACACCGGCGTTGGCATTGAATTCCAATCTGATCACTTCTTTTTTGTTTTTATTTGCGAAGGCGAGACTTGATAATCCAATAACATCGCCCGGCTTCACGTTTCCCAGGCCAGTTCTGATGTCTTTGTCGGCGATCACTGGTTCCGGAGGAAGCTCCACAGCATCATCCAGCTTCCATCCAAGGCCTTCCGCTATCATATAAATCGATTCCAAAAGACCAACATGTCCCGTAATCACCTTATTGTTAATTTTTTCCGTAAACTCCTCTTGAGTCATATTGGTTCCGACTTTTTTTTGGAATGGAATGCGCCTTTTTGCCGAATTCATCATTCGTCTGACGAGTATCGAATCAACTCTAAAGCATGGCGCCGTTAAAACCAGAGGAAGTGTGTCCATGAGATACCCGGGATTTATCCCTGTCCCCACAATTGTCACTTCATGCTTCTTGGCCAGATCATCGACGTCTCCTGCAAGTTTGGGACTGCGCTCCCATGGATAAGAGAGTTCTTCACATGTCGAGATAATATTCAGCCCAGCCTTTGCACACTGAACAATTTGAGGAAAAACAGTCTTAAGATGGGACGATGTCGTGAGCACTACGGCATCGGCTTTGACATTGGAAAAGAGTTTATCCGCATCTTTCTCAATAATAATGCCTGTCTTTTTGGGAGTATCCAGTATATCCCCTAAATCCATTCCAATAAGAGCAGGATCAATATCCAGGGCTCCCACAACGTCAAAACTCTCTTTTTCAAACAGGACTTCAGCCGTTTTTTTCCCCATGACACCACATCCATAGATAATGATTTTTATTGTCTCCATTTATTCTAGCTCCTTTGAAAAGTAGGATTATATATTAAGATTTACTTAAGAAACCCATTTTTTCGCAATACGTTCCACCGCATCAAGAGACGCTTGAATTTCTTCTTCTGTATGGGCCGTAGAAATAGCTCCATACCCATGAAAAGTGTTGAATCCTTCCTCAAGCATGGCCAATTTGAAGATTTTCTCTCTCAATTCTACATCACTTGTTTTAGGGTTCCAAATCTGTTCTGGGAATCTCAGTTCATCAAGCTCCTTATGGAGAAAATTCACTCCAATGAGAGAACTCTGGATGCCATGAGGTCCACCTCCACCGGTGCATTTGACTGAAATGTCATAATGGGAAAAGATCTCTTCAATACCAGATCTGACTCTCTTTCCAAGACGGCCAATTTTGCTGTAGATGTCTTTTTCATTCTGGATGAGATATTCAAGGAACGTCAAACCTGCCAGCATGGAGGCTGGATGTGCAGAAAAGGTTCCTCCTTCAAATTTGACCCGATTGATTGGATTGGCATCAGGGCTGATAAGATCCAACACATCTGCTCTTCCGGCAACGGCACTGACTGGCATCCCCCCTCCTATTGTTTTACCAAAAACAGTCAAATCAGGATCGATGCCGTACAGGCTTTGAAGGGCACCGGCATGAAATCGGAATCCCGAGATAACTTCGTCAAAAATGAGAAGCGCATCGTGACGAGACGTCAGTTCTCTGACTTTATTCAGATACTCAGTATATCCGAAAAGAAAACCTCCAGCACCAATGAAGGGCTCAATAATTAAACAGGCAACCATGTCCCCATGTTCATAAAACGTTTTTTCCAGGTGTTCTTCATCATTGAATTTTGTCAACACAATCGTTGAATCGATATCTGTTGAAAGCCCCGCCGATTCTATCTGATTCAGTCCATCTTCATACTGTGTTATTCCTTTGAGCACATAGGGTTGCGCGCCGTGCCAACCCCCACCGACCTTCACTACCACTTCCCTCTGCGTAAACGCTTTGGAAAGCATGATAGCATACATAGTGGCTAGAGTTCCGCTAGTAGTAAATCGGATCTTTTCGGCCGAAATTTTATCCAGGATCAGTTGTGCCAACTTGTGTTGAAATTCACCAGGAAATCCTGTTATCAGGCCCTGGCCGCAAGACAAATATTCTTTGAGAGCATCGAGGACAATCTTTGGATTGTGTCCCAGAATATTAGCGAAATGGCCCTGCCAGAAATCGACATATGTATGTCCATCTATATCTGTAACTTTTGATCCTCCGGATTGGATATCATAAAATGGATATGGGGAAAAAAGTCGAAGATTATGGCTTCCCCCTTTGACAAGACTGCGGCTTACTGAAGAAAAAACCTCAGCGGATTTTTTGTGTTTGTACTTATAACTTTTGATAAGCTCTGCAAGTATCGATTCTTTATCTCTCATCTTCTTAACCTGAATAATTCATAAAAAATATAGGCATTTTTTATGAATTATTCAGTTCAAAAACGGCAAAAAAACATCTGACTCTTTACACGGATTGTTTTCAGTCTTGGCATAGATGGAAGAAACAAACTGATATTTTTTTTTGGAGATGATCCTTATTTAATAAATCCGTAGAGCTTATTCGCCATGGATTGATCGATCGCACTTAATTTTTTCCAAATCTCCCGCGCACTGAAGTTGTCTTTCAGGTTCAAGTAACATATTCCCAAGTTATAGTAAGCATTCCCGCTATCAGGCCTGAGTTCGATAACTTTTTTGAGAGGTTCAACGGCCGGATCCCACTTCTTCTGCTGCATGTAGCCAAAGGCAATGCCTATCCAGGCATCTGCATTTTCAGGCATTATCTCTACAAGTTTTTTATACACGTCTGTCGCACTCTGAAATTGTTTCAGCTGAGAGTAGCAATACCCGAGCTGCAGATAGGCATACTCCATTCCCGGATCGATCTCGATGACCTTTTTGAAAATATTGCTGGCGGCAGCGAAATGTTTCTGTTTGATCAGCATATATCCGAGGTTGAATTGGGCCTCGGCGTTATTCGGATCAAGTTCAACTAAACGGGTGGCCGCGGCTACCGCTTTCTCGTGCAATTTCGCTTCATCATACATCCTGACAATTGTGTTGTGATAGACGGCTAGATCTTTGGGGGAAATTTCAGTCAACATGAGGAAAACTTGTTCGGCTTTATCATACTGCCCTGATTTTTGGTAGGATTGAGCCAATTTATAATTGAGAGTGATATCCTCTGGAATAGCCTTAAGGGCCTCTTGGAAAGCCGGAGCGGCCTCGGCAAATTGTTCGCTTTCAAAGAGAGAAATACCCATTTGTTTATAGGCTTCAGCAATATCTTGAGGATTCAAATCGATGTATTTCTTATAGAATTCAGCAGCTTTTACAAAATCACGAAGTTCATAGTGAGCATTTCCAATATAAAAATATGCCTTCTTATTCTCCGTATTGAGATCTACCGCTTTCTGGAGTGGAGTGATAGACTCCTGCCACTTCATTGTTCTCAAATAGACTACTCCCAAGCCAAAATACGCACTATCTCTATTTGGTACCAACTCATTAATCTTCTTGTACGTGGATTCAGCCGCAGCATAATTTCTCTGAGCCATATAAATATCGGCCAACAGATCATACACTTCGATTTTCTCCGGTTTGAGACTGATAACTTTTTTCAGGAAATTTTCAGCCCGATAGGAATTATCGAGTGCAAGAAATGTTCTTCCTGCCAGATTTGCCCCGTCATATGTTTCAAAGTAATCCTCTGGAGTAGAGCTGGACAGTGGAGAGACTGTTCCGGAGCGAGAGAGATTTTTTAAAGCATTGACTGGAAGGATAACTTTTGTGCGGAGATCAAGAAAGGTGAGCACACCCAGAACCTGCCCACTTTGATTGAAAACCGGGCCACCGCAAAAATTCTCCGGGGAATCAACAGTAATATCGAAGATTTTTTGAGTAGGAGAAAGCTCAAGAGTGTTCCCCACCGTCCCTTCATCAGCTCTGAATTCTCCGTCAGGATTACTCCCCATGGTAAAAATTTTCATTCCAGAAGTCAATTCGTCGGAATTTCCAACCGTGATAAATTTTGATTTTCCTTTTGTCTTTAGAATTGCGATGTCGAGGTTTTTATCCGCAGCCAAAAGGCCTTCAATTTTTATTTTTTTCCCTTTAAAGTTAATACCCACAGCATCCAAGGCTTGACTGACAAGATGATAGTTTGTAACTAAAACACCTTCTCCAATAAAAAAGCCTGTCCCCCTTCCGATTTGTTCGTCGTTGACTCCAAAGAAACTCAATGAAACCACAAATCCTCGATTATTTTCTAAAATTGAATCGGCATCTCCGGATTGAGGAAAAATCATCCCCATAGAAAACATGAAAAGGATGAACATACATATGAGTGCGACTGATTTTAGTTTTCTCAAGCTGACCTCCTTTAAAAAAAGTGTTTCTTTATCATAATGTAAACACAAATTTACACCTTGAAGATTACTCTGTCAATTCTTTCTCTGTGATAAGAAGCCTTATCTTGTAGAAATAAGGAAAATCCAATAATATCTGTGGTCCAGGTAAGGTATCCGTCAATGACAAATCGACAAAAGATCCTCACGATCTATGTCTTCTCATTCGGCAGCCTACTCTTATGGATGAGCGGCATATTCCTGGCTCCTTTTTTAAAATCTTTTTCTAACACGTGGAATGAATTCATTTATGTGGTTTTTTCTCCAGTGTGTCACCAGATATCTGAAAGAAGCTTTTTCTTTTTTGGATTTCCGCTTGCCGTATGTACACGTTGTCTAGGCATCTATACAGGATGTATGCTGGGAATGATGCTTTATCCCATAATCCAAGGATTTTCTGATACCGTGATTCCTAAAATCAGACTTTTTGTCCTCATCACATCCCCAATAGCTGTAGACACATTTGGCAACTTTTTTTCTGTCTGGAGAACAACACCTTGGTTGCGTTTCACAATAGGCTTCATTTGGGGAGTGATTCTGCCCTTCTATTTTATTTCAGGTCTCGGTGATGCATGGATTAGTATGAAGAAAAAAAATATCTTGTAATTTCGGTTAAAAAAAAACTAGAATAAAACAACCTTTCAAACGGAGGTCTTTGGATGAATACACAACGACCACAGATGCTGATGCCTGCTTTGATCGGAGGATTTCTCTCAGGAGTACTTTCAGCCATCCCTTTTATCAACTGCCTCTGTTGTTTATGGATTATTGGAGGAGGGTTCCTTGCCGCATATTTGCTATCAAAAGATTCCCAGGATCGCCTGACAACCGGAGACGGGGCCATCGTGGGAGTATTTGCCGGGATAATCGGAGCCGTATTGAATGCGATCGTCAGTATTCCCTTTAACGCTATGATGCGCACCAGCGAAAAGATGCGAGACATGTTGGACATGTTAAGCGAGTATGTTCAAGATTTACCGGCAGGGATGGAAGGCTTGCTCGAATCCGGACCTTTCAGCGGAACTTTTTCCATTGCCTGGACACTGCTAAGTTTGGTTGTAGGCATGGTCGTCTTTTCCGCTTTTAGCGCATTGGGTGGAATAATCGGCGTCTCAATTTTCAAGAAAAAATCTGATCCAAATGGACAAGTGAATAACGATGTTCCTTAAAACACAAGTCATCATCAATCCTGAATCCAATCAAGGACGAACAAAAAAGAGATGGAAACATATCAAAGAGGCTTTGAAGTCCTTTATTAAGGAATTTAAGTATGAATTTACTGAGAAACCTCTCCAAGCCGTAGAGATTTCGCGTGCGGCCATTAAAGACGGAACGGAACTGATTGTTGGCGTTGGTGGTGATGGTACTATGAATGAAATCGCCAACGGTTTTTTTGAAGAGGAGAGGCCTATCAATCCCGAGGCGACTCTGGGTATAGTCCCCTCTGGAACAGGAAGTGATTTCTGCCGGAGCCTGAATATCCCTTTAGGATTGAAAAATGCTCTTCGAGTGATTACACAGGCTCCGTCCAATATGATTGATATTGGGAGAGTAAAATTTAAGAATCATTCAGGCTCCGACGAAGAACGTCTTTTCCTCAATGTTTCAGATTTTGGAATTGGAGGTGAGGTTGTCCACCGGATGAATCAAGAGAGGTCAAAAAAAAAGGCATCGTCCTATTTTAGATGCCTTATCACAACATTTCTATCCTACAAACACAAAAAGCTGAGGATAAAAATCGATAACATGGACATTCCGCTACAGGACTACATGATCGGTGCCATAGCCAATGGACGCATCTTCGGCAAAGGGATGAAGATAGCACCCGAAGCTTCTCTCAATGACGGATTGTTCGATCTTGTTCTGGTAGAAGGAATGAAAAAGTTTGAGTTTTTCAGGAATGTCTACAAAATATATGCAGGAACACATCTCTCGCACCCAAAAATATCGTTTATTAGGGGAAGCCAAATAGACATCGAGCCTGCCGACAGTGAGGAAACTGTACTCATTGAGGTGGATGGCGAGCAAGTCGGTTCACTCCCGGCCACCTTTGAAATCATCCCCATGTCTCTTCTCGTAAAGAGCTATCTTTAAAATTTTCGCCAGAAGTTTTCAGGAAACGCTAATTCAGGTTCATTATTTTTTGTTTCTTAAATAATAATTCCGGTCATTTGTAATAATAAGTCTTCCGGACTTATCCCGAAAACTGAAAATCTTTTTATTTCTGTTAGGGGATTGTTCCGGATTCCAGTAGGATTTGACCCTTTGAATGTATTGGACCGTTTCGGGATAGGGAGGGATACCTTTGTGCTTTTTCACAGCCTCGGGACCTGCATTGTAGGCGGCTAAGACCAAATCATCTTTTTGGTCATAAGTCTGAAAAAGATCTTTAAGAAATTTTGTTCCTCCTTCGATATTTTCGACAGGATCATATCGATCTTTAACTCCATATTCTTTTGCTGTATCCGGCATGAGCTGCATCAGTCCAACGGCTCCTTTTGGAGAGACGGCCCGACTGTCGTAATTGGACTCAGCTTTGATTATCGAGTGGATCAATTCAGGATCGACATCATATTTTTGAGCTATCCTGCGGATAATCTGATCATACTGCCGGCCCGAAGCATTTTCTCCAAAAGCCTCATCAGAAAGAAAAATAAAACAGAAAAACAAAAGAATACTTACTATAAAATATTTTGATATGGCTGATGTTCTCGAAAAGAAGCATTTCCATTTCGAGGAAAGAGGTTGAATCATTTTTTTCTCATCTCTATAATCATAGTTTCATAATTATTAATCAATCCTCTTTTGGGGTGATTTCAGGATTTATTTTTGTTTTCCTTGCCTCTTCTCAATGCATCTTCTATATAAGACGGACTCTCCTCAAGAACTTTCTCAATAATTTCAGGTTTTGTTCCCCCTGCTTGGGCAAAATCGGGGCGGCCTCCTCCCCCTCCGCCAACAAGAGGAGCCATCTCTTTAATGAGCCTATTCGCCGGTACACGATTGACAAGATCTTTTGTAACCGCAATCACAAGGAACACTTTCTTTTCTGTTGGAGCACCCAGAATCACAATCCCAGATCCGAGCTTCTGTTTTAAAGAATCCGCTAATTGCCTGAGTTCCGTGTTATTCAAACCTCTGACAATCTGTGTCAGTATGGAAATACCTTGAACGTTCCGGATTTTCTCGTTCTGTTTCTCGTATTGGATATTGGTCAGTTTCTGCTTTATTTCCCGTAGTTCCATTTCTTTTTCCTTCAGAGTTCCCTTTAATTTTTCTATCTGAATGAGGATGTCTTTTCTGGGAGAATTGAGTAGGAATTGTATATCGGCAATATTTTTCTCCATCTCTTGAGTGTACTTGATGGCTTCTGCTCCGGTTATAGCTTCTATGCGTCTCATTCCTGCAGCAATACTTGTTTCAGAAACAATCTTGAATAATCCAATATCGCCTGTTCTTTGAACATGGACTCCTCCACAGAGTTCCTTGCTGAAATCCCCAATCGTGACCATTCTGACTTTTTCACCGTATTTTTCTTCAAAAATCGCCGTAGCGCCCGCTTTTATTCCCTCTTCTAAAGTTTTCATTTGGGTCTGCACAGGTATATTGTGTTGAATTATTTCATTGATGAATGTTTCAATGTTCTTCAATTCTGAATCACTGAGAGCAGAAAAATGTGTGAAATCAAACCTAAAACGAGCCGGAGAAACAAGCGAACCTGCCTGTTTTATATGATCCCCGAGAATTTGTCGTAAAGACGCATGAAGCAAATGTGTTGCAGTATGGTTTTTACTGATCGCTCGACGTTTGACACTATCGATTGACGCTTCGACGACGTCTCCGACATTAAGTTTACCTGATATAACTTTTACTTTGTGAGAAATCAATTCAGGAATGGGAAGGTATGTGGTCTCTACAAGTGCGGAAAAATGAGGATTCTGCAGGACTCCGGAATCACCAATCTGTCCTCCGGCTTCGGCATAAAAAGGAGTCTTGTCCAGAATAATCTCCCCCAAATCTCCCTTAACTAATTCCTGAACCGATTGTCTGTTTTTCATAAGAGCAAGGACTAAAGATTCTTCGATTTTCTCCTGCTCGTATCCTACAAATTGCACAGATAAATCTGTAAAACTTCCATACAATTTTTGTTCTTTTTGTTTGGATTCTCCTTTCCAAGAGAGACGGGCGCGCTGACGCTGTTTGTCTAATTCCTTTAGAAAGCCCTGTTCATCCACAGATAAATCCTCATCTTCGGCCAATTCTTTGGACAGATCGAGGGGAAAGCCAAACGTATCATAAAGTTTGAAGACTTTATCACCGCTTAGAGTTGTTTGTCCTCCTTGTTTCGTTTCCTGAACATACTGATGAAAAGGCTTGAGACCTGAGGCTAGTGTGAGAGCGAAGCGCCTCTCCTCTGAAAGACAAACTTTTGAAATATATTCTGCAGAAGAAAGAAGTTCCGGATAGGCATCTTTCATAACATCTATCACCCGTCCGACCAATTTGAAAAGGAAAGGATCCTCAAGTCCCAATATATTTCCCTGACGGAAAGCTCTCCGTATCAAACGTCTCAAGACATACCCCCGTCCATCGTTCGAAGGCATGATTCCATCTCCTAAAAGAAACGTGACAGCTCGAATATGATCCGCAATGATTCTTACAGAAACATCTGTGGATTCATCTGACGGATATTCCTTTTCACAGAAGTCACAGATTTCATTTATCAGAGGAAAGAATAAGTCGGTATCAAAATTGTTCGATTTATTTTGAAGGACTGTGGCCACACGTTCAAGACCCATACCCGTATCGATAGATGGAGACGGGAGGTCATGAAGCTGCCCTTTTTCATCCTGAAAAAACTGCATGAAGACAAGGTTCCAGAGTTCAAGAAACCGGTCACTGCCCTGTTCAATGAGACTGCGGGGATCTCCATCCTCTAAATCAGGATCGAGATCGATGTGGATTTCAGAGCAAGGCCCACATGGGCCTGTTTCCCCCATTGCCCAATAATTGTCTTTTTTCCCAAATCGAAATATTCTTTCCTCGGAAATCCCAATACCTTTTTCCCAAAGTTTGAAAGCCTCATCATCCTTCTCATACACAGTGACGTAGAGTTTGTCTCTGTCCATTTTGAACACTTCCGTAATGAGTTCCCATGCGAATTCGATAGCTTCTCTCTTGAAATAATCACCAAATGAGAAATTTCCAAGCATTTCAAAAAATGTGTGATGTTTGTTGGTTTTTCCAACCGTTTCCAGATCGTTGTGTTTTCCACTGACTCTCAAACATTTCTGGACTGAAGTGGCTCTCTTGTATGAACGCTTCTCTAAGCCAAGAAAGATATTTTTGAATTGGTTCATCCCTGCATTAGTAAAGAGCAGGGTTGGATCATCCTTCGGTTGAAGAGACGAACTTTTAACGATTTTGTGTTCATTTCGGGCAAAATAATCAATAAAATGTTCCCGTATTTCCTGCGCTTTCATTCTTCTCTCTCTTCCTCGCCTTCACTTTTTTTTTCGACGTCCCCTACTGCCCTTTCCATATCATCTAAAGCGACATCAAGCGTCGATCGAACTCCCATAACTTTAAGTTTAAAATTATCAGGGCTGGAAGAATATCTCAAACCCTGCTCATAAGAGATATACTCATCCTTATAGAGTTGAAAGACCGATTGATCGAAGGTCTGCATTCCATATTGAGACAATCCTTTGGAAATGGCTTCTCTGATAAGTTGTGTTTTTTCTCTATCTTGAATGCATTCCGCTATAAAAGGCGTATTGATCATCACTTCCACGGCAGGAACTCTTCCCTTACCATTTTTCCTTGGAATGAGTCTCATCGATATGATGGCTTTGAGGATGGCCCCTAGCTGCAGGCGGAGCTGTCTTTGATGGTGTGGCGGAAAGATAGAGATGATCCTGTTGATCGTTTCAGGAGCATCCACTGTATGCAGGGTACTCAAGACAAGATGACCGGTTTCTGCGGCAAGAAGAGAGGTTTCGATTGTTTCCTTTTCCCGCATTTCTCCCACGAGTATCACGTCAGGATCTTCTCGAAGAGACGAAATAAGTCCTCGAGAATAGGACTGGACATCTAAGCCAACTTCTCTTTGGCTGATCATGCATTTTTTGTCCTGATGAATATATTCTATCGGATCTTCAATGGTGATGATGTTATCTCTTCGATACCGATTGATGTGGTCTATAACGGCCGCAAGTGATGTGGTTTTTCCCGAACCGGTCGATCCCGTGATCAGCACAAGCCCTCTTTGCTCAAGAGCGATTTTCTCGAGGACTTCAGGAAGAAGGAGCTCGCTGATGGATTTTACTTCCAGAGGGATAATACGCAGGGCTATGGCCAAACTGCCTCTCTGTTGAAAGATACTGCCTCTAAATCTCCCCAAACCTTCTAGACTATAGGCAAGATCCAAATCCAAGTCTTGTGCAAGTTTATCTCTTTGATACTCATTGGTAATCTGGCTGACAAGCTTTTGTGTGAGACTGGGAGTCAGTTTTGGAAACTTTGTCATAGGCTCAAGTTCTCCATGGATGCGGAGAACCGGAAAATTACCGACTTTCAGATGGAGATCTGAAGCCTCATTCTCAATCGCAATCTTCAACAAGTCATTGATATCCATGACTGTCCCCTACTCTATTTTCAACATAGGTCAACCAATTGAACTTATCCTTTCTCTCCCCTTTTATATAAGAAAAAAATGTTTCCTGGAGAATTTTTGTTATGGGTCCTCTTGTGCCGTTCCCGATAGTTATTTTGTCTATGCTTCGGATAGGCGTGATTTCTGCAGCAGAACCTGTAAAAAAGACTTCATCTGCAATGTAGAGCATCTCTCTGGGAATGGTCTCCTCCGTGACCAATAATCCATTTTCACGTGCAAGTTGAATCACCGAATCCCGTGTGATTCCCGGAAGGATGGAAGACGATAAGGGAGGCGTACGAAGGATTCCGTTCCATACGATAAAAATGTTTTCTCCGCTCCCCTCGCTCACATTGCCGCTGGTATTGAGGGCAATGCCTTCTACATAACCCTCCATCAATGCTTCCATTTTGATCAACTGAGAATTCATATAATTTGCCCCTGATTTGGACAGGGCAGGGAGAGTATTAGGTGCCATTCTTTGCCAGGTAGAAATTTTCACGTCCACTCCATTCTCAAGAGCTTTCTCTCCTAAATAGGTCCCCCATTCCCAGACAAGAATGGCGCAGTTGATGGGATTAGGGAAAGGATCAACACCTAGTGTGCCATAACCACGGTAGACAATCGGCCGGATGTAACAGGAGTTGAGACCATTTGATTTTATGGTATCACAGATAGCCTTCTTGAATTCTTCCTGAGAGTAAGGGATGTCCATCCGGTACATTTTACAAGAATTATAAAGCCTCTGGATGTGAGCCTTCAGTCTAAAAATTACAGTTCCTTTTGAGCTTTTATAAGCACGGAAACCTTCAAAAATAGAACTGCCATAGTGGATGACATGAGAGGCAATATGAATATTGGCGTCTTTCCATGGGATAAGGTCACCATTCATCCAAATTTTTCCATTTTCATTAAAAGGGCTCATATATTTTATACTCCCGATATAAATTTTAGAATTATATTTACTTTCCCATAGAGGATTTTCAAATCTCAGTTAGCTTCCCCACAATAGAGGCAGTGCTTGGCCTTGTATGGTAGCGGTTTACGGCAGTTCCAGCAGGACGCACTTATTTTTTCTTCTCTTGCTTTTATCCTGGCCATAATGTCTTCAATCTCCGACTTATTGGATTTTTTTCCTTTAGATTTAGTCAGATCCGAGATTATGTCAGCGGCTTTTTGGTATCGATGTTTGAGATCTGCGGCAAGGCATTTCATAATAATTCCGTCGATTTCTTTGCTGATTTTGTTATTTTTTAACCGCGGAGGCGTGATTTTTCCATCTTTGGCCTTTTCTAATATTTTGAAAGGATCCGGGTCGAATATTGGAGGTCTTCCAATGATCATTTCGTAAAAAATACAGCCAATAGAATAGATATCTGAACGGTAAGACGCCTTCCCCAAAAACTGTTCTGGAGCCATATACGGGGGCGATCCGATCCGTGTTGAGGCATAAGGAACAGAGTTCAGCCAGGCAGAGGTTCCAAAATCCGTCACCTTTAGGACTCCTTGTTCTGAGATAATAATGTTCGAAGGTCTCAGATCCCTATGAATGATCTTGTTGGAATGCGCATGCTGTGCGGCTCCCGCAATCTGCAGAATATATTCAATGGCTTTATGACCCGTCAATATTTTTTCTCTCTCCAATACATCCTCGAGAGATTCTCCTTTGACATACTCCATAACCATGAAAAAAATTTTATTCTTCTTCTCTGCAGCAATCATGCGTACAATATTTGGATGGTTCAATGCCGCTTGCAGTCTGGGTTCTTTGAGATGTTTCAAAAGCTCGGTGGACTGTTTATGAGGAACTTTAATAGCCACCTCGATGTTCAACCATGTGTCCTTGGCTAAATAAACAGAACCAAATCCCCCGCTTCCCAGAGAGCGAACGATTTGATATTTTCCGACTTTCTGTCCCTGTAAAAACATTCTATTGATTCCAAAAATGATTAATCATAGCTTCAGCGGCAATGGCGGCTGTCTCAGATCTCAATGTGTTGGATCCAAGATTAACAGCTTCAAAATCATGTCCCAATATATCTATTTCTTCATCATCTGTCCAGCCTCCTTCAGGGCCTATCAGGACAACAACAGAATCCGGTGGACTCGGAGACTCTTTGTTGGAAAATTGAATCAAGACATCTCTAAAATATCGATCCGTCTTATGATTCAAAAAAATCCTCTTCGTCTCTCCCACTTTTTTTAAAAAATTGTCTAAAGTCATTGGAGATTGAATTTCAGGGAGGATATTTCTTCCACACTGCTTGGCAGCTTCCAGCGCGATTCTTTTCCATCGCGTGTGCTTCCTGTCCTTGTGATGCTCCATCTTGGCCAATGTTCGACTCGTCACCACAGGAATAAAGGACATCACTCCCAGTTCAGTTGCTTTTTGAACGATGAAATCCATCTTGCTCGGTTTGATGAACGCTTGGGCAAGAGTTATCCGGGAAAGAAGTCTCTTCCGTGTTACTTTTTTAAGTATATACAGCTGAGTTTTGTCTTTACTTAGCTTCTCAACTCTGGCCAGGTAACTCATGCCCTCTTCATCAAATAACCAGACCTTCTCTTCAGGCTGGATACGCACGACTGCTTTGAGATGATGGTGTTCGTCTCCTGTCAGAACAGCTCGAGGGAAATGGAGTTGGTCTTTTCTTATAAAAAAGCGGTTTAAGGTCAAGACGCTCTCTAATGAATTTTATTTTTTAATTTGTCGATAAAACTTCTATCTACTATGTCTACTTCTTCGCCTCTTGAATATGCAAATTGCCTGAGGAGGTCCTTGTCCTTTTTGCTCAAATTGACAGGAATTTTGACCTCAAGTTTAACAAACAGATCTCCTTTTCGGTAACTGTGAAGGTCCTTAATACCTTTACCTCTAACTTTGATCACATCTCCAGGTTGAGTTCCGGCTGGAATCTTCAGCAGTTCATGGTCTTCGAGGGTGGGGAGTTCGATTTTTGTTCCAAGGGCCGCCTGGGTCAAAGAAATGGGAATCTGACAGATCAGGTTATTCCCGTTTCTTTCAAAAAATTTATGTTTTTTAACCTGGATAATCACATACAGATCTCCCCTAGCCGCACCTCTATCTCCGGCCTCCCCCTCATTTTCAATCCGGAGTTTCATCCCATTATCAACACCTTGGGGAATTTTGATATTCAAAACTGTTTTTTCTTTTGACCTTCCGGTTCCTCTACATCGAGTGCACGGAGAAGTGATAATTTCACCTTCACCTCTACATGAGGAGCATGTTCTCGATATGGCAAAGAATCCCTGCTGAAAGCGCACTTGTCCCTTTCCCCCGCACTGAGAACAAACAGATTTTTTTGTGCCAGATTCCATTCTGGAGCCTTCACACACTGCACAAAGTTCTGTACGGTTAAGTTTAATCTCTTTTTCCACTCCAAATGCAGCTTCTTTTAATGTCACATCTATTTCCAGGGCTAAGTCTCGACCTCTCTGGGGATACGATTGACGAGAGCGTCCCCGTGATCCAAAAATATCACCAAATCCAATATTGAAAAAATTCCCTAGAATATCTTCGAAATCTTCAAAAATAGAAGAATTGAAGCTGGAAAAACCTCCAAAACCCTCTCCACGCAGGCCAGCATTTCCGTACTGGTCGTATATCGACCTTTTCTCCGCATTAATAAGAATACTGTAGGCCTCAGCCGCTTGTTTAAATTTTTCTTCAGCCTCCTTATTCCCAGGATTTCTATCGGGATGATATCTCATGGCCATCTGACGATAGGCTTTCTTGATATCCTCTGCGGCTGCAGTCCGCGTAACACCTAAGGTTTCATAATAATCCTGCTTAGTCATTCTTTTTTTCCTCAATTTCCGTTTTATCAAGACGTGTTCTCTCGATAATGATTTTCATTTCATCTTTAGATAATCCAGATGAGGGATTGACTTCAACGTGCTGTTCTTTGTCCGTCGCCACATCTTTGGCCGTCACTTTTACAATTCCGTCGACATCGATTTCAAACTTCACATCAATTTGGGGGATGCCCACAGGCGCAGGTCTGATCCCGACCAAGTCAAAGACTGCCAAGGAAGTGTTTTCCTCAACGATATCACTCTCTCCTTGAAGCACATGGATTTTGACTCTTCTCTGGTTATCTTCGACGGTCGTGAATGCCATCGTTTTTGATGTGGGTATAGTGGTGTTTTTTTCTATAATTTTCACATAAGAATTGTTTTCCGTCTTAATCCCTAAAGAAAGTGGGGTCACATCAAGAAGAAGCACAAGACCCTTCATCTCCCCACCTAACACGCCAGATTGAACGGCCGCTCCCAATGCAACACTTTCTTCAGGACTTATGTGTTCAACAGGTTCTTTATCAAAATAGTTCGCGATTTTTTCCTTTATGAGAGGCATCCTGGTCTGTCCCCCAATAAGAATAACATTATCGATATTTTCGACCGTAATGTGGCAGGCCTGGAGCGCCTGGTCAATATAGGGAAGGGACTCGTCCACAAGATCTCTGGTCAAATCCTCAAATTGATTCCGTGTTATTGTTTTAGTAATATGTTTTGAACCCGACTTGTCAGAATAAATAAAAGGGAGGTTGATTTCTGTTTCTACTTTAAAAGAGAGCTCACGCTTGGCATTTTCTACCGCTTCCCTTATTCTCTGAAGCGCCAGCTTATCTTGAGAAATCTCCAGATTGTGTTCCTCTCGAAATCCACTTATGATTGTATCGATGATCCTATAGTTAAAATCTTCTCCTCCTAGAAAGGTATTTCCATTTGTGGCGAGGACATTAAATACGCCATCATTGATTTCCATAATGGTGAAATCAAATGTTCCTCCTCCCATATCATACACGGCAATGGTCGCATTCTGTTTCATATCTAAACCGTAGGCAAGGCTGGCGGCTGTCGGCTCGTTTATGATCCTGAGAACTTTCATTCCTGCGATTTGCATGGCCGCTTTTGTAGCCTGTCTCTGATTGTCATCGAAATGGGCAGGGACTGTCGCAATCACTTCTTCAACGCTTTCCCCAAAATAAGATTCTGCACACTTTTTCAAATAGGCGAGAATCATAGCCGATATTTCTTGAGGCGTGATCTCCCTGGAGCCAATTTGGACAACAGTGTCTCCGTTCTGAGCTTCCGTTATATTGTATAGTGTCCTCTCTTTTGTTTGCTGAATAGATGGAGAATTAAATTTTTTTCCCATGAGTCTCTTAACAGCATAGATTGTTTTCTCAGGATTTGTCGAAGCCTGTCTCAAAGCAACATTTCCCACCAATTTTTCGCCAGATTCAGTAAACGACACAACCGAAGGAGTCGTGGGAAATCCTTCAAGATTTGGGATAATCTTGGGACCTGTCGCATCAACATAGGCAATGCAGGATTGAGTTGTCCCCAGATCGATACCAATCACCTGTCCCATTATTTCTTCTCTTTCTTGGGAACGATAACCTTGACTAAAGAGGGGCGCAGCAGCCGGTCATTGAGCATGTATCCCTTCTGATATTCCTCGCCGACCATTGGTTCGCTGACATCACCCGACTCTTCAGTGGCAAAGGCTTGGTGGAAACGTGGATCAAATTTCGTGTTTTTGATGTCAATAGGATGGACACCATGTTTAGTCACAACGGACATAAACATTTTATAGATCATCTCGACACCCTCACGGAAACTTTCCTCTGTGTCCGAAGCATCACTATGGAGCGCACGTTCAAAATTATCCAAAACATTAAGAAATTCTATCAATGTATCACTGAGGGCATTCTGGTAAAATTCTGATTTTTCTCTCTCCAGCCTCTTCCGGAGATTCTCTTTATCAGCCAGCTGCCGCAGGTATCCCGCTTTCAATTCTCCTATCTCTTTCTTTAAGTGCTTTATCTCCACTTCTTTTTTCTTGATCTTGTTTTTCAGCACCTTGTCATCAACGGCCTTCTCTTTTTTCTCTTTCTGTTTGGACATCGACTTGGCAACTTCATTGTCCGGCTTTTGATCATCTTTTTTAGAGATGTCTTTGTTAATTTCAATATTTCTTGACATATGGACTCCTTAGTGGTCAGAACTGATGGCTTTACTGAGTTTCTTTGCCACGCTTTCAACAAGAGGAATAATCTTTTTATAGGGAATTCTCTTAGGACCAAGAACTCCTAATGAACCTAACACCTGACGGTCATACCCATAGTGAGAGAGAATGATTGAACAATCGGATATGTTGGGGATATTCAATTCTGATCCTATGAGAACCTTAACTCTGTCCAGGCTGATAATATCCGAGAGAAGTTTTGTCAGCCTTGTTTTTTCTTCGAAGCTTTTTAACAGCGAGTGCAGATTTTTTTTCTCAAAGATATCCGGATTCATCAGCAGTTTTGAGGTTCCTTCAAGAAATAATTTCCCTTCAATGTCCTGTTGAGACATGTAGGCCTGAAGAAGAGACAGAAGTTTTTGAAAAATATCTTCGAATCTCATTTTAAATTTCGGCACTTCTCTAAGAAGGTATTCTTGGGCACCAAATAGACTTTTTCCCCGAAAATTTTCGTTGATATAACGTGAAGAATTGTCCAGTTCAACCTGAGTGTAATAATCTTTAGTTTTCACGACTTCTGTCAGGACAAGCTTGGAAGTGGTGACAAGAATGATCATTACTTTTTCTTCCGAGATTTTGATAAAGCGGAGATGCCGAAAATTCACTTTTGAGATATTGGGAGAGATCACAAACCCTAAATTATCGGTATAATCTGACAGCGTTTTGGACACTTGGGAAAGGAGAGAATTGAAATCCGCCTCTTCGACGGCAAACTCCCTTGTCAGCAGCTCGACCGGTCTTTTTGGAAGCATATCTTTATCGAACATGTTGTTGACATAGAATCTTAAGCCTTCATCCGTAGGAATTCTTCCGGCTGAAGTGTGTGGCTGATGGAGAAAACCCAATCCTTCCAGTTTCGCCATGATATTTCTAACGGTGGCCGAAGACATAGAAGGTTTGCTTTTCTGAGAAATACGATTGGAAGACACAGGTCTGCCGTCTTTTAGATAGGTTTCAACGATACTGTCGAAAACGTATTTGTCCTTTTCTCTGAACGCTGCCTCGGGCACGATTTTATCTCCACTGAATTTATAGCATTATCAGGGGAAAATATCAATCAGGGAGATAATGTCAAAGACGTTATTCAATCACAATACCGGCATACCCTACGACTTCATTATAGTCTCCGGAAACATCTCCGGATGTCTGGTATTTGACAAGAGATGCTTCTTTGGCTCCCAGTTCACAAGATGCTGCAAGAGCAGACACGGTTGGCTGGAATCCACACATGCTGATGTTCTTAGATGTGACAATATCATAGAGGCCTCTGGGATTGAGTTCTTGTATTTTTTGGATGGCCAAAAAATCCAGCTCCTGCGCAGTGGATTGGGCCACATAGTGGCTCATGTCCGTACTGGCAACGATCAGAGTTTCCAAACGACTCTTTTTGATGCCAAGGGCAATGGCTCTGCCCAATTCCTCAAGTTCTTCATAAGAAATTTGATATCCGATACTTATTGGAACGATAGAAAAGTGTTTGACAAAATACTGGATAAACGGCAACTGGACTTCTAAGGAATGTTCATTCCGGTGGGCCTCTTCATCTTCATCCAAAACTGCCGAAAAGCTTAAAATAAAATCGGCCAACTCCGAATCCACAGGAATATCTCCAAAGGGTGTCGACCAGGCTCCTGTTCTCATTAGAGCAGCTTTTGAGCTGATTTTTCTATGACTCGGCCCCAGAAGTATATATTTACCCGGGAGTTGAACTGAGGAAAAGAGAGCTCCGGCTACAGGACCTGAGTAAATAAATCCCGCATGGGGAGAAATGACCGCCAACGCCTTTTTCTTCTCCTTCTCAAGATCGACCATTCCCTTGATCATTGAAGTCAGTTTTTCCGGATTGGAAGGATAAAAAGCGCCGGCGACAGCGGGTTTCCGAATCATGAAAACCTCCCTGCTTTAAAGATAGTGCGATAAAGCAATATTGTCAATGAAATTAGGATAAGCACTTGAGTAACACCTGCAGTTGAGTCGGATGGACGTCGAGAAGTGTGTCTCCGCCCGGAGCTTCAGCGAGGAATGGAGACATACCTCGTAAGGGTTCCGTCCGACTCTAAAATAGATTAGAAATTAAATGATTTCTCTATTTTCTTTGAATTCGATTCCTATTTCTTTTAATTCAGCAAGAATGGGCATATAGATTTCAGGAATAACGGGAATATGGACACCAGTCAAGTTGATTTTCCCCTCAAGAATGAGGCGAGTGCCAATGGCCGGAGGAAGCCCGACCGTCCTCGACATCGAGGAGTCTCCATTGGGAATCCCAAAATCGATAAGCGTGGACATAATGCGTTCTTTTTTGCCATCAGGATAAACATCCTCAAATGTGTGCTGCAGAATAATCATGTCCCGTTCCCCCTCCTCGTACTGCAGTTTTTCCAACATTTTATCACCAATAATATCCAAGGGGGACGCCTGAGTTCGAGAAAGAGGAGAATCCTCGAGCAATCCCAGCCATTCGAGCCTATCTATAATTTCTGAATTTTCATCGATATTGAGATATTGGCCAAGTGCCCTTCTCAGGTTCTGTTCAATTGGGTCGATCATCAGCTTTCTCAAAAAAGATGCATAGGTGAATCCCGTCCAATCCCTCTCCTCCTGGTCGAGAAGATGTAAATCGACGATTTTTTTCAAAGTCGCACACCATCCGATATTTCTCAGTGTCCCCCGAAGGATAGATTTGGTCGATTGAATCCCATATAAGTCGATGTAGGGGAGAGAATTCCTGTTGGGATATCCCTCAAAATCTCCAAGACCCATAATGTGGATATTAACCGAGTTTAAGAAGAGATCTTCAGAAGAAATTGAGACTTTTTCCCCGTCTTTTTTGTACTCTGCTGGATTCTTTCCCGCAAGAAGAACACCAATAGGACTCCACGAAAATTTGTAGCCATAAGGATTGGTATTGGCTTCAGGAGCCGGCAGGCCACCGCAATAGGAAATAAAGCTGGAGATCTCCCCTCCTGCGTTCTTAACTTCATGGATAATTCGCATGGCTTCCATGTGATCGATCCCCGGATCCAATCCGAGTTCGTTGAGGATGAGAATACCTGCATTTTTTGCGGCGTCATTGAGATTTGTCATGGCCTCACTGACATATGACGTTGTCACCATGTTTTTCTTGTACTCAATGCAGTACCGGGCCACTGTTGTATGAAAAGCGTACGGAACCATACTGATAACAAGATCGGCTTTCAAAACTTCCTTTTTTAGGGATTCTTCATCTTTTAGATTGAGCTCTTTGGCCGTTCCCATGGGGTGGTTGTCAACAAGTTTGACGGCTTTGCTCACCGTACGGCTGGCCACTACGACTTCAAAATCATGACCCAGCAAGTAACGCACAAGAGGTCTAGCCACCAGCCCTGCACCAAGAATTAATACTTTACTCATAATAGCGCCTCCATTTATTAACTTAACTTATTCATAAAACGTGAAAAATCAATTTAGATATATTTTTCCAAGTATTTGAAATCAGGAGTCAATTCTCCCTGATAGAGAATAACTGCTTTTTTTAGCTCAGGAGAAAGAGAACAATGTTCAAAATTATTAGAATAATTTGCACTGACTAAGGAAGGAATCAAAGATTTAAGCGCCTGGCTGAAAGAGACGGAAGATTCAAGGGATATTTCCGCGGGAAGATTATCGATCGCCATTACAGCGACTCCCCTGCCTTCAAAACCATTATAAGCTTTCTCTTCGAGGGGATCGAACACAAACACAGGATTATCGGGATTCGTTGCACGAACTGTGCATTCAATAGAGCCTTCGATATCACATGAAATGTCACCGATGACTCTGAGACGGGGCACTTGGGGCAAATTCCAAAGTTTTTTTAGAGAAGAAATCGTCACCAGCCTCGGGTATTGTGGAGTCCAGTAAATACAGTTAATCAGCACGGTTAAATCGGGTAAATAGGCCTCGAAATTGGACTTGTATTTCTTAGGATAATCGTAATAGTCCTGAAGTTCGAATGAAGTTTCGGAAGATACTGGCACAACCATATGCTTTTCTTCAAAAACCACTTTATACAATTTGTTGGACACAAATGTTTTATTTAAAAACAGACTAGGGATGTCTTTCGGAGAGATTTCCTCATGGGGAAGGAGGTCAAACAATTCCTGTGCACCTTTCGAGACGCTCCCATACCCAGCAAATCCACACACGACTGGAACTATTGATGAATCTAGTCCTTTCTTTTGGATGGTCCAACCAAGCCTCTGAAAAGCTTCTTTGGCTTCTACAAGACTGCTGTATAAATAGGCCTGCCGGAGAATTGAAAAAGGATTATCTTGTCCCTCATAAGACAGCCTGCGACCAAAAGCCCACAAGGTATCGATTATTCCCGCCTGCCCGGCCTGCCTGCCAAATAAAACCAACCGCTGACCCTTGTCATCAACAATTTTTTCGTAATCAATCAAGGTGTTTTGGAGTTCCATCATTTTCTTGAGCAGAGGCATGTTATCCGGCTGCCCCTTGATCGTGTGGGAAAAAAACATATAGATTTTCTTTTCCCGAAGGAAAGAGACAGGGATTTCTTTAACGGCCAATATTATTGGACAGAGAAAAAGGTCCTCCTGTACATTCGCACCCACTTGAACATAATCTTCATCTGAAAAGATCCGGTTAGGAGAAGGTTGAAGAAATATGGAAACATTGTGCCCTTCAAGGATTTCCTTAACATGAGAGGGGATCAAGGGAACCCGTCGCTCCCATTTATTTTTGTCTTCTCTCCGTAGACCGATGCAGGTTGTCATGGTTTTTCCGGCTTCAATCGGACATGAATTATCACATAATATTTTCAGTCTAGCAAGACAAAATCCGCCTACATTTTCAAGGTTGACTCATCAGATTGAAATTATTAATAATAGGGTCATGTTGAAGCTATTCAATACTTTTTCCGGAAAAGTTGAATCTTTCCGATCACTGGAAAAAGGACATGTAAAACTCTACACATGCGGTCCCACAGTCTATGATTACGCCCATATAGGTAATTACCGGGCTTATATGTTTGAGGATCTCCTAAAGCGCTTGTTCCTTTTCCTCGGATTCACGGTGACTCATGTTATGAATATTACCGATGTGGACGACAAAACAATCAAGGGGGCTCAAGCCGAGGGCGTACCGATACAGAACTACACAAAAAAATATATCGATGCTTTTTTTCGCGATCTGGAAACACTAAATATACTCAAAGCAGATTTTTATCCTCGAGCAACAGACCATATTCCAGAAATGGTTAAGCTTATTCAACGGCTTCTGGACAAAGAAATCGCCTACAGAAAAAATGGATCGATCTACTTTAGTATTGAGAAATTTCCCGATTACGGACGTCTTTCAAAGATAAAGCTGAGTGAACTGAGACCAGGTGATAGAGTCGATTCTGATGAATATGAAAAGGAAAACGTCCACGACTTCGCTCTCTGGAAAGAGAAAAAATCCGGTGAACCTTTTTGGGAGACAGATATCGGAGAAGGAAGGCCAGGCTGGCATATCGAGTGCTCGGCCATGAGCTCAAAATACTTGGGTGAAACATTCGACATTCACTGCGGCGGAGTGGACAATATCTTTCCCCATCACGAGAATGAAATCGCACAATCGGAAGCCGCGTCCGGACATCCCTTTGTCAACTTCTGGGTTCACTGCCATCATCTTATCGTCGATAGCGAAAAAATGGCCAAGTCGAAAGGGAATCAATTCACACTGAAAGATCTAATGAATAAAGGGATTGATCCCATGGCTTTGAGATTGCTGCTTCTGTCCACCCATTATAGGAAATTGCTCAACTTCACTTTTAACGCATGTGGACAGGCCCTGTCCTCTGTGCAGAGGATCAAAGATTTTGTCTATGAGCTCAACCATCGGCCATTTAAAGAAGGTGATAATATCGAGGTTAAAAAACATATTGATACAATGCTGAAGAAATTCACTTCCGGCCTATGCGATGATCTCAATGTATCCGTTGCTTTTACGGCCTTTTTTGAGATGATCAAACGTTTTAATGTGATGATGGCTAAGGATGAAATTTATTCAAAAGATTCAGAGAAGATCATCTCGGCTGTCAACAATATTAATACAGTTCTTGGTGTTTTAGAGGATATAACCGAAGACGACCTGTCCCCTGAAATTCTCGAAAAGATCAAAGCCAGACAGCAGGCGAGGAAAGAAAAAAACTTCACTCTTTCTGATCAGATCCGCGATGAACTTTATGCATTGGGAATCATTCTCGAAGACACCAAAGATGGGAAAGTCCGTTGGAAAAAGAAGTAGCGTCTTGAAGATAAAGGAGATCTCTTCTCATAAATTAGGCAAAGCTGGAGAAAAAGCGGCCCTCCGGTTTCTAGAAAAAAAAAATTTCAGGATCGTCGAAAAGGGCTTTCGCTTCTATAAGGGGGAAATCGATATCATAGCTTATGACCAGAAGACTCTCGTCTTTTTAGAGGTCAAAACCCGAAGGAGCCATAAATTTAGTTTTCCTGAAGACGCCCTGACTCCATCCAAACAAAACCAGCTGAGGAAGGTCGCTCTGGGCTACTGCACCTTACACAAAATTCAGGATGTGGAATGCAGATTTGATGTACTCTCTCTCACATATGATGACAAGGGATGTTCTATCTCACACATTGAAAATGCATTTTAACCAAAGAGATTTGTGTGAAAAACGGATTCGAGAAACCAATTAATGCCTACAAAAAGAATGGCTGCCGGCACAACAAACTTCATCCAAAAGTAGAGGAATTTGGGCACCGGTTTTTTTTGACCTTGTGACAGTTCTTTCAGCAGCTCAATCCTTTTAATAAACCATACAGCAGTGACCACAGCAAGGAATGACCCTAAAACCTGCATTCCCGATCCAAATGTGAGATCCCATGGAATAAATATTTTGAAGTTTATCATCGGTGGAACAGCCAGAAAAAAAACGATGAAACAGACGCTCCAAACAGCTTTTTTCCTCGAAATCTTTGTGTTATCAATAATGCCTCCAACAAGAACTTCAAATGCGGCAATATCGGACAAAAAGGCTGCACCGAACAAACCAAAAAAGAAGAGTGTGCCAAACAACCATCCGGCAGGCATTTTTGAAAATGTCTGCGGCAGTGTCGAAAAAATAAGATTTGGACCTGAACTCGGTTCCAATCCAAAAGCAAAAACAGCTGGGAATATCGCAAATCCTGCCAGAATACCAGCCAGAGCCGCTCCAAGACCGGTAAATACCGCTATCTTCAGAATTTTAGCCTCCTTGTTGAGGTAGGATCCATAGATGACCATGAATGTTCCTCCCAGGGACATAGAAAAAAACGCCATCCCCAAAGCTGCAGCCATGACAGAGGGCGTGAGTTCGTTTAAGCGGAAACGACCAATATACCATCTGATGCCCTCTCCGGCTCCAGGAAGAGTGGTCGACCTTACAATGATTACGATCAAAATAATAAAAAGCGCGGGGACAATCACCTTGCTTGTTTTTTCAATCCCCTTTCGCAGTCCTTTGTTCAGAACAATGGCACAGAAAAAAATGACCAATGCTGTCATGATTAACTGAAGCACAAAGGACGTAAGGTTAAAACCTTCTTGGGGGGGCAGTATTAATTCCGGCTTAAAATCAATCCGGACGACTTTCGCCAGCTCCCCCAAAGCATGAAATCCAACCCATCCGATGGCATTGGAATAGTATCCCGTGGCAATTAAAACGATGACAAAAAGAAAAGTACCAACGATCTTTCCGCCCGGAAGTCCCGTCTTGCTGTACGCACCAAGAGGTCCCAGCCGCGTGTGCCGGCCCAGTGTCCACTCGACCATCAAGGCCGGTATTCCGATAAAGCACACGACCAGCATGTAAAACAAAACAAAGGCTGCTCCGCCGAATTTTCCCACCATATAGGGAAACCGCCACACAGCACCCAAGCCGACAGCCACTCCTATCATGGTCATCAAGAGACCGAAATCCGACGCAAAAGTTTCTCTTTTCACTCGTTCCAACCATGAAGCGCGTAATACTCATCGACCATCTTTTGGATTTTCACGGTAGAACCTTTTGTCGGACCTTCGCTGAGCGGTTCTTCACGGAATCTTTCAGGAAGTGTATCGTCCTCTTTTTTTAATCCAAATTTTCTGTTCAATTTAAAATCGAGATCGATAGAATTCCCAAGAATTTTTTGAAGGTACATGGGGGTGTAGTCAACGCCCACTCCATAATGAAGAAGTGCGCTCGCAATTTCAAAATTGAGGACATCCATACACAATCCAATATTCTTGCACATTGTGAGAGAATCCGTAAGAAGAGCAATTTTTTCTGAGTAGGTCACCAGAGCCGCTTTGCCTTCTTCAGACATCCGGTCGGCCGCTTTTTCAGTTCCGAATCTTTTCTTGGCTTCTGCTTTTCTATTTGTCAGCTCGAAGTAAGGCTCCGCTCTTAAATGATCCGCTCCTCTGGACGCCACGGCATACGTGAGTCCATAGGCTTTAATTCCCCGGGGATCGCCACAGATGATATCGAGACCTTTGACCTGCATCACAAGTTTTTGGGCCTCAAGACCAAAATCCATCGAGACTTTTTTGGCTCCATCGGCAAGCCTATTCCCAATTCCGCTGCGATAGACAATTTTTTCAACCACCAGCCTGATCTTGTCTTTTTCACCCCATTTGATACTCAGACCATCCAGATCTTTAGGATGGATGAGGCCTTTTTCCTGACATTCCATAATCCATCCGATAAGTTCAGAAGTGGAAATGGAATCCATGCCCATCTGGTTGAGATAGGCGTTCATTTCCAGAGCAAAAGTTAGATCGTCATTTCCTATTCGGGAGGTGAAACCACAAAGAGTCTCAAATTCAGGCCCCTCGGCTTCACAATTTTCGACCATATAATATCGCGAACAGTGGAGATTACAGTTAAAGCAGGATTTATTCTTAACCTTGTATTCATGGGCCAATTTCTGTCCTGAAATTTTTTCTAGGTAATCACAAACACCCTTCTGGAAGTGATTCGTAGGCAGGATACCAAGGCTGTTGAGATCGGACATCAACATCGTTGTTCCCAGGTCAGAACGCTTTTGATACTCCGGATGTATCTGAATATTTTTTTCCATTTTTTGGACTTCATCGAGGAAGCCGAGCGGATCGGCCACTTCAAGAGAAAGATCGCCCCGGACGGCGATGGCTTTCAGGTTTTTTGATCCCATAATCGCTCCCATTCCTGTGCGCCCATTGACTCGATTTCCACTGGACACAATCGAGGCGAAGTGGACCTGATGCTCTCCAGCAGGTCCAATCGCTGCCACCTGAATGGCGTAATCTTTTTGATCTTTCCTAATTGACTTCGTGGTTTCAATGATGGTCGTTCCTGCCAAATCCGGACATTCGATAAACTGCACACCTTGATGTGATATCTTCACATAGGAAAGAGTTTTGGCTTTACCCATCAATATAATCTGATCAAAGCCCGTAGCTTTCATCTCTGCGGCAAACTGACCTCCTGCCGCTGAATCACCGAGGATTCCTGTCATAGGAGATCTGGCCGTCACTGTGTAATAGGCCGAGGCAGGAAGAAGCGAGCCTGTAAGCGGGCCCACTCCAAAGATCAGAATATTTTCAGGGTCAAGCGGATCACAGCTGAAATCAAGCTCCTCAAAAAGCCTCTTTGTATTGGCTGAACGGCCTCCTATAACAGGTTTGATCCAACTCGAGCTCAATTCTTCGATACGGAATCTGCTTTCTGTCAGATTTATCCGCAGGATTCGACCGCCATAGCCATATTTAAGCATGCCGTTCTTTCCACCTCTTTCTTATTTTTGCCCCCTGTTCCTTTATAAACCACTGCCTTTTTTGACTGGCATTCTTCCTTTTTGTTTTCTTAAACACCCCAGACAGCGAAGGTGATTGTGTTTGCTGAATGAACTCGATGGCATCTTCAGAACATGCTTCTAAACATTTAGGTTTTCCACCACAGAGGTCGCAGACATAGACAATTTCGTCGTGAATTTCTATGGCGCCGATAGGACAGAGTTTTTCACATATCTCACACAGTGTGCAGACAGTCGGAGAAACGATAACCTGTCCATCTTTCCCAAGACTCATAGCGTTATCCGGGCAGCGCATGCAGTACCGCTCCTGACATTGATTGCAAACGACCGGCCCATCCAATCCTAACTCATAGAGGTTCAGCACTTTGATCCTGGATTTTTGCCTGTTGATCCGTCCTGTATGGAAAAACGCACAGGCTACTTCACACCTTCTGCAGCCCGTGCACTTTGCCAAATCAACTTTAATCATGGGGTGTTTGTATCTCAGTCCACGTCTTCCAATCTGTACTGGACTAGGCCCTTGGGATCAGGACAGGAGAAATTTTTGACATCCTTCACCCAATGTCCTGCTTTAAGGTCTTTTTTTTCCGAAAAAATCGGAAAAATCGGCATCATACTCTGTAAGGCCCATATACAGACATGCTGATCCTCGGGGACCGTGAGCTTAGAATCCTCCACATAGAAATAATCACCGACTTTGACAGGAAGATTACAGTAGCCATCAATTCTTTCCACAGTGACTTTTATTTTTGACATTTTTGTCCTCGTTTATACATATCCTCTATGAATTCCGTCTATTTTGTCAGAAAGAACGGAATCACGCAAGTTATGTACGGTGTTTATAAAGAAAAGGAGATTTTGAAGACAAAGCCTCGTCCCGGAGCATCCACACCCTGATCATCGGCTGAAAACCTGTAGGTTTGGTCAAACAAATTTTGAACGATAGCAAGAAATGTCACTTTTGGATTGAGCTTGTATCCGAAAATGGCGTTAAAAAGAGAGTAGCCGTCGATTTCTTTTTCTAGAGGCCCAGGATTTTTTTGAGATGCAGCCAGCGTCACTTTTGGTTCCAGCCAGAATTTCCCTTGAGAAAATTTGGTCCAGAACGTCAGTCGCGATGGGGGGATATAATTGAGATACGTATCTGAATCTTTTTCACGACCTTTAATATGATGAAAATTGACATATAGTTCCACATCTTTGGAAACTGAAAGATAAAATTCACCTTCTAAACCCGAGATGCGTGCCTGAGAGAGATTCCTGTAAAAATATTCTTCTTCATTCAATCCGGAATATTTTTGAATCATATCGCTGACAGAATTGCTAAATCCATAGATTGAAATAAAAAATTTATCATGAAAGTATCTAAAACCTATATCAAAGTTAAGGCTTTTCTCGGGCTCCAGATCCAATTTTCCAAACACCGTCCCCCGTCCGGTCAATCCTGTATAAAACAGTTCGGAAATCGAGGGAAAACGGAATGAACGACCGACATTGACTAAGAGAGATAAACGGGAGCTAATTTGAATTCCTGAACCAAAATAGGCAGTCAAAGACTGATCTTTCCTGAATATTCGATTCTTTATCGTGTCAAGATTGCTTGTTTTGATCAAATCGAATCTTGCACCCATATTAAAAGTTACAGAGGGAAGAAGAGAAATTTCATTATCGATATACACTCCAAAATTTTGTCTTTGGGCATTTTGAAGCGAAAATTCATCTATTTGGGAAGTGACATTCTCATTCTCATCAAACATCCATTCTATGCTGCTGTCCTTGAGACCTCCCCGTCCGAAAAAGTCGATGCCAAAACTCAGAATATGATTTTCAGCCAAATCTTTGTTCCCTCTGATTTTGAATCCGTAGTTGGTTCCCTCAACTTTGGCAAAATTCCTTTTTTGAATTGATAAAGACTCGCGTAAATTGTCTTTTTGGGTTTCAAGAAAGGAGCGCATGACAAAAATAGATGCGCTCAATGTATCAAGATAAAATTTGTTTTTAACTTCATAACCTAAATTAAAAAAAGTGTTTCTTTCGTCGGGGTACCACCGCGGTTTTAATCTTGAGGTGGGACTTGGTTTGCCGATGTCAATGCCCTGGTAGTGGAAAACAGTCATATAAAGCAGAGAGTTGTCTCCTTGCCTGTTCACTTTAAAAAGAATGTCATAATCTGAATATTCCGACTGATCAATTTTTCCTGATGGAGCGGTATAATCATCGGCCTTTTTTCCATTGACTCCCAGCATAAATCCAAATTGTCCAAGAGAGCCAGAAAAATTTGCCGATCCGACTCTCTCGTTCTTGACCGTATTGTAACCGAGCTGGAAGCTCCCCTTAAATGGAGCATCGGCTTCCGGTGATTTTGTAACCATGTTGATGATTCCACCAATAGCTCCCGAGCCGTAAAATACGGAATATGGCCCTCTGTTCACCTCAATGCGATCAATATTGTTGAGATTGATAAAAGATGCACTTGCCCCGATCCGCCTTTCGGATGTGATGCGGACTCCATCTAAGAGAAGGATTATTCTGTGTTCGGCAAGACCCCGAATCGCCGGCACCATAGAATACCCCCCTTTTCCTACGAGAGCCACTCCGGGTACTTTTTCCACAGCTTCCGCGACATTTGCTGTTCCCAGCTCAGAGAGAACACTGCTGGGAAGAATAGTACGGTGTGAAGGGAGGCTGACGTCAATAATGGAATCGGCTTCAGCCGTGACCGTGACTTCTTCCTTAATTGTCGCAAGTATGGGATTTCTAGCTGTCAAGACGATATCAATGACTTTTCCTGTCTCCAAAATAAGACTGACCTCCTCACTGAGAGGGATATATTCAGGATGCGTGAACAAAAGGATAATTTTTCCCCCTAAAAGATTCTCAAGAATAAATGTCCCATCGTTCTGTGTCTCGGCTGTGATAGAGGTGTTGATAACTTCCACATGAACACTTTCAATCGGTTTTCCATTTTGATCGATGACGCGAACCTTGATCGATTCACCAGTTTTCGAAAAGACAAGAACAGCGAACATGAGCGGCAAGACAGCGTAAATCATACGTCGATTCATGTATATCTCCTTAACGTACACACATGAGTGGGAATGGGACGATTCGTCTTGTATTGATTTATTACTTTACTTTGATTGCTGTTCGAATCGAATCAAGCACAATCACCCAATGTTATTCAACTTCTTAGGTTAATATTATAGTAAATATTCTCCTTTTAAGGAAGAGGTCACGGGGCCATTCAGAACTCATCAGGCTGATATTTTCTGATTTCCGATAGATCATCATTTTCCAAAGCTAAAGATTCAATGGTTTTCTTTAGAACGGGATGCACAACACCGGGAGCCATTTCTCTCAAGGAGACCAACACAAAATTTCTCTTGTGCATTTGAGGATGAGGAATTTCCAAATGGGCCGAACGCTGAATGAATTCGCCGGCAAGAATGATATCAATGTCGATTTTGCGCGGCCCCTTTGGGATAGATCTTTTCCTGCCTATTGTTGCTTCAATTTTTTTTATGATATCGAGGAGCTCGTCAGGAGTCTGTCCGGTGGAAACCTCGAGCATTTGATTGAGAAACCAGGGTTGAGACGCAAAATCCACTGGCTGGGTTTCATAGATGGAAGAAGATTTTAAAATTTCGATATTTTCTTTTTCTAAAAGAGAACAGGCCATACTCAAATTTTTTTTTCTGTCACCGATATTGCTCCCTAAACTCAGATAATATCTCATCTTCAAATTCTCAATATTTACACATGAGTATATCAATACGCCCAATGAGAAACTACTGTTTATTGGATTCAATTAAATTCAAAGAGAATCATACTCAAAAATTATCTCGATTTTTTTTTTGATTTCTGCCATTATAATAAGAAAATGCAGAAAATAGAAAAGTGGAGGATTCAAGAACTCGCCATTGTCCTCAACCATCTGACTGAATTATTAAGACGCGGCAATAATACAGAATGGTCAAATGTTTTTTCGCATTATTATTATGAATCGCAAAAACTTCTTCTCAGGAAAGAATTTGATCTCAATGATTTAAAAAGACTCTTGCAGAATATCGGCAACTGCTTTATAGGTTCCAGCTCATTCAGAAATCTTACACTCTGGCAGGACAATCAGGACCGGAGTGAATTCCTGAATAAGGAATTCAATCAAGTTCGTTCAAGACTTTTGGTTATCTTAGCTCAGATGGAAAATCAGTCCGTTGAATATGTCAATTAAACTAGCCATAATTTTCAGCTCTTGAATAATCCAGTTTAAATATCAAGAAGTCCAAATCTCTTTAAAACCTTCATGACAGAAATAGTGACCCAGAGATGATCATCTATTGTCGATTTTTTTATTCCGGATTTCCAATACCCATCAGGGGTCTGTTTTTTCAACAGCCAGTTTAGTGCGTACTGAACTTTTTCATCCTCGATACTAAAGCCAATACGAGAGAGAGAATCCATACTGCTCAATATATCGGTCGCCCAAAATGGAAAGGTGATTTCTTCCCAATATCTAGGCAAATGCCGGTCTTCATATTTATCCGGTTTAAAGAAGCGGCTCAGCAGCAATTCTCCCGCCTTTTTAGTCTGTCTATGCTTATTCCATTTGGGTGAAGACGCGAGGGCACGCAGGACCATTCCTGTGACCAAATGAGAAAATGGCATGGATTTATTAGGTTTGACCGGAGCAAGTTTAAGCTGTGCTTTGAGAGTGTATCGTTCGCGAAGTTCTGCCTTATTGATGGTTCGATAAGGAATGACCCATCCTCCCTCATCCTGTTTATTACGTAAAAGCCAGCGGAAGCCTTTTTGTACTCGGGGATCATCGTCTAAGCCGAAAAGACAGAGGATCTCCAGAGTTAGAGCATGGTAGGTCGGAGCATATTCATTGAGATAGGCTCCTCTGAAATCACCCTCTTTTGTCTGTGTTGAGAACAAAAAATCGGTCAATTTTTGTATTCCCTCTTCCTCGAGAACACATCCAAAATTGTACAAATGAATAGCATTTCTTAACGTCTCAACAATATAGTAAGTATTTTCCCAACGGGGATGACCTTCATATTTTTTTTTGCACCATCCTCCATTAGATCTTTGACTTTCAAATATTCTGATCCGTGCTGCATATTTTTGAAGGTTCTTAAACTCCCGATCTATAGGTACTTCAAGGATATCCTTTTTGAGCCAGTACAAAATTGGCAGATTTCCTCTTGCCAAAAGAAACTCAATAGCCTTATTCGTTCTTGTCTTCATGGTCATTCACACTCTCTGAAGTCCTAGATTGTATGCTAAGTGATGTTTTCCTGTCAATTAATTCTTTATAAATCATTGATTTTAATTTAATTATGAAATTTCCTAAATTTTTCAGTTTTGACTTTTTTTTAAGGACAACTATTCATATCGAGCAGAAGATCAAAGAGAGTTATTCTTAGGATGCCCGTATGAATTCATTCGCACTGCAGCATAAAATCAGCAAGGTTCAAGAATACAGCAGCGTGGTCCCCCCTGAGCACACTCAATTTTGGCTTTCGGATCCACCATAGTACAGCAATATCCTAAGCAGATATCCGGGTTTTGATGAAAAAGATCCGTACTTAGGTATTTCATGCCTGAATCAGGGATGATCGTCACAATTGTTTTATCTTCTCCAAGTTCTTTCCCCAGTTCTAAGCTTGCATAGACATTAGCTCCAGCAGAATATCCAGCAAAAATACCCTCCAACCTGGAAAGCCGGCAGGTTGTTGCTTTTGCCTCGTTATCCGAGACTTTAATGACTCCATCATACCTCTCATGTTCGAGAAGATCCGGCACAAAACCTTCTCCGATCCCTTGTATTCGGTGATATCCAGGACTCTCTCCCAGGATAACCGCTGAGTTGGCCGGTTCCACAACATAAACTTTAATTTCAGGATTCTTATCTTTGAGACCCAAGCTGACACCCATCGCAGTTCCAGACGTTCCGACTCCTGCCACAAAAACATCGATCTTCCCCTCAGTCGCCTCCCAGATTTCTTCTGCCGTCGTTTCACGGTGAGCTGTGGTATTTGCAGGATTGGCAAACTGGTTGGGCATAAAGTGATGGGAAGAAGAGGCCAATTCTTCAGCCTTGGCCAGAGTGGCCTCGAGATCCTCTTTTGTAAATGTTCCCGGTTCAGCATCTCCTTGACTTGGGATAAGAACCAATTCCCCTCCAAATGCTGTCACCATGTCCTTCCTCTCCCGGCTCATCTGCTCGGGCATGACAGCTATCATACGATACCCCTTCAAGGCACAGACCAGGGCTAGACTGGTTCCCGTGTTACCGCTCGTCGGTTCAACAATCGTATCCCCGGGTTTTATTATTCCCTGACGTTCAGCATCCTCAATCATGGACAGAGCTATACGGTCTTTAACACTACCGCTTGGATTGTAGAATTCCAACTTTCCCAATAGAACAGGTTTGAGATTTTTTTTTATGCGAGCCATCCGAACCATAGGAGTATGGCCAATCAAATCCAGCATACTTTCATAAATTGTCATTCCTGTCTCCTAAAGATTAAGAACCAAACTATAGAAGCGACTCGTTAAAAATTGTCTCCAAAGAACGCGTATTATAGCATAATTATTATTTTCGATTACAACATTTTTGTTGTACAATGAAACGAAATTTAGAAAGACAATAAAAGTCGAGGAACGATGAAAAAATTATTTAACTGGACATTTATTATGACATTCACCCTTTTGAGTGCATCGGCGTTGGCCTACACCATTCACTATTTTATTTTTAAAGATGCCCACCATATTTTTATTTACTTGGTTGGAGATTTGGGTTTTTTGTTTCTGGATGTCCTGCTGGTTATCCTCCTTCTTGAACGCCTCCTTAATAGGAGAGATAAGAAGGCTCTTCTGAGCAAATTGAATATCGTGATAGGCACTTTTTTCAGCGAGGTCGGTCTTGGTCTCCTTAAGCGGATTAATGTTTTTGTTGAAAACTGGCAGGAATTGGAAAAAGACTGTGAAATCGGCCTGGAATGGAACAAACAGGATTTCAAAAGAGCCATAGGAGCCGTTCATGAATTTCCCTTTGCGATAGATATCCGCCTCGAAAATTTATTGGAATTGCGGAAGTATCTTATTGCAAAACGACCCTGTCTCATGAGGATGTTGGAAAATCCAAATCTCTTTGAACATGAACAGTTTACTGATTTGCTGTGGGCTATTTTTCATCTCACAGAGGAACTATCATTTCGCGGTGACGAACTTGATAATCTTCCAGAAACGGACTACAAACACATTGCTGGGGATTTGAAACGAGCTTACTCTCAGCTCACCTCACAGTGGCTGCAGTACACACAGCATCTTAAAGATAATTATCCGTTCTTGTTCTCATTGGCCGCTCGGATTAATCCAATGAATCCTGCAGCTTCTCCTATTGTAAAGTGAGAAGAACAGCACACGTTGTTTTTTAGAGACCGTCATTTAAACTTCCACCAAAAAGTGATGTTCAAATAAATATCGTTTCCTGGTTTTTCTCCCAGGTCCTTATTTTCATAGAACGCATATTTTACATTGGGGATGAGCCACACGTTATCCGTGACTTGAAAGCTCACGGCCGCAATAAGAAAACTTGCCACCGCTTCCGTGGAAAAAGGGATATATGAAATAGTTTTTTCAATGGGTTCATTAAAAAGTTTATCGAAGCGGACGATGATGTCGATGTCATCGGAGGCCTTCACAATAACAAAACCGGAGAAAATTCCGTGGTCCTTTTCGATGTCTCCATTCTTGTAGTGCCGGTTCGCATAGAGAAAACCGAGTCTCCCCCATCTGCCCTCATAGCCAGCAAGACCCTGGAGGACACTGTAATTTTTCCCTTTTTTAAAATCCCATTCATGGTCGGCATAGACTTCCAGAACCAAACCTTTTACAGGCCTGAACCCAAGACTGCCCATGAATTTTTTGCCCTTATTCGACTCGGATGAGTTGGCATTGCCGTTGCCAAACATGATGTGATAATAGGTGGTCTCTCCTCCTTTTAAGGCCATTCCAAATTCTCTCGAACTTCCGAACTTGAAGAGATCTAAGGGCGTTTTTTCCAGATGTCTGTATCCCCATAGACTTTCGATCCCTCCTATTGTCGGAGAGCCGCTGATTCCGGCAATAAGGGTTTGGCCTCCAATTTTTGCCTGCAGATAGGCGTCCTTAACAAAAGGAGTCATCTTGGCCTTTGTGGTAAAATCACCGACATCTTTCATTTCCAATCTCAACCGGCCTTTGATGGTATCACTCAGCGTAAAATCCCACGTGCTGTAGATCCTTCGAAACCAGAATCCGTTAGCATTTTTTATGCGCGGATTGTGGTGTTCGGCGACATAGTATAAATCTCCAAACATATAGCCCTGCCAGTTGACTTCTGCCCGTACTTCTGAAACGACAATACCTATTGCCGCAGCAGCCAAGATACAGATAATTCTTTTTTTCACAAAACTTTTTTTAGAAATAGAAAATACATGAGTAGACTCTCTTTGTCGGCAGCACCAAATTTTTAAACTGCATTATACCTTCTTGGAATTTGATATTCAAATTTTCAGTAGAGCAGATAAGGTTTTCGTTTTTCCTTAAACTCATCAAGATTTTTTCTATAGTTTTCGACAATTTGTTCTATGGATTTTTCGCTCTCTAAGAATTCTCGCACCTTGGCCGTCCCCATAATTTTATCAAAATAGCCAGAGTGAAACTCAAAAGCGCTCGAGTACATATCCATAATAGTCTTAATGATGTGGAGAGAAGTTTTTAAAGGGGAATATTTCTCCCTGTTGACAACATGAATCTGACAGCCGCTGCAGAGTTCTTCCCTGTATTTTGAAAACGTTGGGAAAAATTCCACATCCTTGAAAAGGACACCGGAAATACCGAGGCGATTGAGCTCCTTCGATAAGTCATCTCCATCAATCCAGGGTGCACCAAAAAGTTCGAAAGGATTCGACGTCCCCCTCCCTTCTGAGATATTTGTCCCTTCCAGGAACACCTGGCCTGGATAGACTGTGGCTGTCGTGAGTGTCGGCATATTAGGAGAAGGATTAATCCATATGAGGTTGGTCTCATCAAACCACATCTCTCGTGTCCAACCCTGCATTGAGACAACGGATAAGTCGACCTTATGTTCAAAATAATTTTCATTGAAAAGGCCGGCCAGCTCTCCCAGGGTCATTCCATGTCTTACAGGAATGGGATAGAGCCCCACAAATGAGCTGTACTCAGGATATTCCAGAAGTGGACCTTCCATTTTCACACCGTTGATGGGATTGGGTCGATCGAGAACAATAAAAGATATATTTCTTTTGGCCGCTGATAACATGCTGTAGGCCATAGTGGCGAGAAAAGTATAAATCCGCGTGCCCACATCCTGGATATCAAAGATCAGTATATCGATGTCCAGCAGCATCTTTTTTCCGGGATATTTTTCAGAATCTTCCGTGTCAAACGTACGCATTGTCTCATCGATCTTGAGAAGGAAATCCGGCTCCTTTTTTTTTAACTGGCCGTAGAGACTGAACACAGGAAGATCAAGCTTTTTGTTGATATAGAAAGGAACGTATTCACCAGCCTGCGCATCTCCCCTCACCCCATGTTCGGGACCAAAGAGGGCAACAAGATCAATCCCGGGATGAGCCTTGAAAAGTTCGGCCGTACTTTCAGAAGATGAGCTGACACTTGTTTGATTTGTGATCAAACCAATCCGCCGTCCCTTGATAAGATCCACTCTTTCGTCAAGAAAAATATCCACACCAAGTTTGATCCGATTGGATTTCATAGTTAAATAAATTAAGACCGTATACCAATAAAAAGCACCAAAGATATTGTCTTCCGTACCAGGCCTTCATTGGGAAGAACAAGGAGATTTCGCTGGCCGAGATGACACCGCGCTTCTATAAACAGAAAGAGCTGCTCTTTGATCTCCATCTCAAAACCTCCCCCAAATACAGCACTGATATCCAATCCTTTCAATGTTCCTTCTAAATCAACAGACTCTTCCTCCTTTTGATTCATAATGTTGGAGATGATACCCGCAAATTCAACACCTCCCACAACGTAGGGAGATGTTCCATGAAAAAACTTACTTCTCAGAAGCACAGGGAAACTCACCGTGTTCAAAACATGCCGTTCTTCTGTTATGGAAGAACCCGTTCGGCTTCCTTTCTTAAAAAAAAGGATATCCACTTCAAAGAGAGTGCGGTAAGTCATATCGAGTTCAATTCCAAGGCCTCCTTGAAGGCCCATCTTATATGTCCAAATTATGTTTTCGTTTCCTGAATAATTGGAGAGGTTCAATCCTCCCAATATCTTAAAATCGCCATAAAGAGATGATCCAATGAGAGAGAGGAGAGTCAAAAAAACGATTTTTTTCACTTTAAAATTCAATGACTTGGTCCTCATATAGTGAGCGTATGATAAAAACATATCTGATAAAAATCAACTTGATTTTATTTTTGTACGATTTTGTTTGATTTCTATGAGATATTTTAATAACCTGAATTTTCCAATGAACTCTATGAGGTAAGCATGAAAAATTTTATCTATCTTGACAACGGAGCCACCTCTTTCCCAAAGCCGGAAGAAGTTTACATCCACATGGATCAGTACTATCGAAGACTTGGGGTCAACCCAGGACGTTCAGGTTACGATATCTGTGTGGAAGCTGGCGAGGTTGTTGAGAATACGCGCAAAACCCTGACCAATTTTTTTAATGGTACAGATCCTAACCGCCTTTGTTTTTCTTACAATGCCACAGACGCCTTAAATCTTATCATTTTTGGCATTCTACAAGAAGGAGATCATGCTATAAGTACAACCATCGAGCATAATTCTGTTTTAAGACCCCTATACCACCAAGAAAAATACGGAGGTGTCGAGGTTGACTACATCCCCTTTGACAGCAAAGGATTTGTCGATCCTGATGATTTCCCTAAAAAATTCAAAGCCAACACAAAGCTCGTTATTGTCAATCATGCATCCAACGTCATCGGGACCATTCAACCCCTTAAAGAAATCGGCCGCCTCTGTAAGGAAAACGGGATCACTTTTGCTATCGATGCCTCTCAATCTGCAGGGAAAATTCCTGTGGATATGGAGGAACACAACCTGGATATTATCGCCTTTACTGGTCACAAGTCTCTGCTTGGCCCAACAGGAATAGGTGGACTTTACGTTCGGGAAGGTATTGAGATCAAACACACGCGAGCGGGTGGAACTGGGGTCCGTTCAGCCGTAAGGACGCATTTGAATGAATACCCCTATCGTTTGGAATATGGGACACCTAACACTTTAGGAATTGCTGGGCTTATTGCCGGATGCCAATGGGTGGAGCGTCATGGATTGGAATACATTCATCAACACGAGACTAAACTGACAACCAAGCTCAGAGACGGATTACAGAAAATTGATGGCGTAACTCTTTATTGCCAGGATGATCTTTGCAACCATATCAGTATCCTTCTTTTTAATGTCGACGGCCTGGAAGCCATGAACACAGGAACCTTACTTGATGTGGATCACAACATTGCCTGCCGAACAGGTCTTCACTGTGCTCCTTTAGTCCATGACCAATTGGGCACCATAGAGATCCACGGAGCAGTAAGATTCGGAATCGGCCCCTTTAACACTGAAAAACACATTGAAGCTGCAATCGAGGGTGTTGCAGACATCGCAGAAATGCAGAAAAAAAGGAATAAATAGAGACCTCTTATTTATCCAGGTTATCAACAATAAGACCGTTGGCAACGAGCTCAATTATCTGCACAACACGCATATCCAATTTGTAATGCTTAATCACATCGTTAAGCCCATCCACACAGTTATGACAGATTGTGCAAACAAGCTTGGCGCCGGTGGCTTTGAGTTGTTCAGCTTTTATCCGAGCGACCTCCATACGCAAAGGTTTATATTCGGTCATGGAAAGAAGTCCGCTGCCGCCTGTACAACAGAAGCTATCCGTACGGTTTGGGGACATCTCCCGAAAATCGGTACATACCCGCTTGAGGATCCAGCGAGGTTCCTCCATCAGATCACCTGACCGGACAACATTGCAGGAGTCATGGAATGTGACAGAATCCAAATTCTTAGAGGAATCAATTTTTATCCTGCCTTCCTTTAGGTAGCGTATCAAAGTTAAAACCACTGATTCAGTGAGCATCTGCTGATCATAGTCCGCCCAATTGTAACCTTCCCAACGGGTAGAGCGGTAACCATGACCACATTCAGAGATTACGATCCGTTTGGCCCTAAGTTTTTTCCCGGCTTCATACAAATTCTTTGCCACAAAGGCGCCAAGTTTATCATCTCCCGAAAAGAGTCCAAAATTGGTCTGATCCCATCCCCAGCTTGGTAAAGTCCAGGTTTCCCCGGCAGAATAAAATATTTTGGCGGCATCGGCAATAGAGCGGGGATCAAATTTGATCTCACGGGGATTGATGGAGTACATAAAGTCACAATCCATTTTGTCGATTGGGATGTCCACATCTTTCTGTCCCAATTCCTCCTGGAGTTCTTCCTTCATCCAATCCAAAGTTTCCAGATAATCTTCTTCGGAAACTCCCATTTGGTTGCCAGTTTCCCACTGGTCCCGGCTGACATTAAACACTCCTTCGGGTACGATCCCCAGCTCTGTAAGAATGCCTCTTGTCAAACGGATAATCAATGCCGAATCAACGCCCATGGGACAATTAAAGGTGCAGCGGCGGCAACCACTACATGTTCCGAACACAATATTTTTCAGACGGTTTAAATCCTCATCATTCTTGGGAGAACCGGCCTTAACCCACCATGGAAATAAACGTCCCGTCCAGTCCAGATGACGTTTGAAAATCTTGCGGATTTGGTCAACTTTATAGACAGGGGTCATGGTTGGATCTTGAGGTCTTACCAGAGAATAATGGCATGAGTCTGCACACAATCCGCAGTGTACACAAGCCACAAATGAACTGGCCAGATGCCTGTTCATTCTTTGACTTAATAATTCGAGAAAGCTTTTGACATTGTTAGCCTGGGGATCATAGAGTTTCAGCTTCCCTTCCTTCACACTGAGAAGTTTATCCTCTTTTGCTTTTTCCTGAGATTTTGTTTCTAAGGGCAGAAACATGACTTCGGATATCTCTTTTCTATTTTTGTTCAAGATTCGACTCCGCGTTTAATAACGACACGGATGGAGTTCTTTTTTTTTGCCACAACTCCCCTGTGTCCCATGGTTCTGCCCATAAAATATCGAGTGAAAGGATAGTAGAGGTAATGACAGATTTTAGAAAACGGCACATAAAGGAGAAATAGGGCTGTCAAACCAAAAAACAACATCAGAGGCCATTCGCTGGACCGGTAATTATTGGGAACTGCAAAAGCAGCGGATGCAAAATAAAAAATCATCAACACAAGGGAAAAATAATCATCGAGAGAACTGATCAACCTCAATTGAGGCCTTCTGATTCGACGGAAAAGTCTGTAAATGCCTACAAAAAATGCAGCCCCCAAAATCCCTTGAAAAGCTAAAACCACAAGCTTATTTTCGAAGATATTCGGCCCATATGGAATGATAAATGTCGCACCGATAGCCGCAGCCACACCGAGATGAAAAATAGCGAATTGTGCATAAAATACTGGTTTTTTCCGGGTCGATTCCATAGCCCATGGCAGTACAACATTAAACATTGAGTAAACAATGCTTTTACTGGTATTTCCTGCAGGAAAAGTTCTTTCCTTTTGAGATTGAAACCTAAAGAGCCAGATAAGCCGAAGTACATAAATTGCGCTAAAGATTGAAAGTGCAACCAGTTGGATCTCATTTTCCAAAAGCCGCAAAAATTCACTCATTAAAATCTTAAATGGTATTTAAACACACCCATCTGGTTTAGGAAGTCCCGCCAATTTGCATGCACCTTTCGCTGGACCCGAGGGAAAAAGTTCAAATATATGTTTTAATGAGAATCCTGTATTCTTGCACATATAACGCACCATGGGAGCTGCGTCCTTCTCCTGATAATAAGACCGGATGTAATTGATGATAGTCCAGTGTTCATCATTGAGCTCATCCAAGCCTTCTTCCTCTCTGGCTAAAACTAGAGCCACATCTTTATCCCAATTATCAGGTTCGAGTAAGAAACCATCATCATTGAGTTGAATTTTTGTTCCGCCAACCTCTATTTCTGGCATGATTGACTCCTCTAATGAAATTAACGGATGATTATAACACACCTCTTCAATCTCATTAAAGACAATTCATGAATCCACTCGAAGTAAAATGGCCATAACTGCGAAAAATCGCATCAAATTTGCCCTCTTTCAGTCTCCCCTAATGGACACTTCAAGCCATTGTGACAGTTTCCATATCGATATCCACTCTTTCGAACTGATATGCCCATTCTTTTCGCGAATCCTATCCTTTTTTGTTTCCACCCAACCAGCCTCGTTAAGAAACCTTTCATATTTTACAAAAAAGTCAACAGTTTGGTGGTTTGGTGGAATCTAAACTTCTTCTCAGGCTACTTTGAAGTACCTGTGAAACAAAACGGGCATGACAATCATGTTTAAGAATGTGGCGGTAATCAAGCCTCCCAAAATAACAATGGCCATAGGCGACTGGATCTCATTGCCCGGTGCATTCCCTCTTAGGGCCAAGGGAATAAGGGCAAGGCTTGTGGTCAAGGCTGTCATCAAGATTGGAATCAATCGCTCGAGAGACCCCTGGATAACGGCTTCGTACAGAGTTTTCTTTTCTTCCCTCATCAAGTGATTGTAATGGGATATGAGCATAATACCGTTTCGAGTGGCTATCCCAAGGAGTGTTACAAATCCTACAAGAGACGGGACACTCAGGATTCCACCGGATAGAAAAACAGCGATAATGCCTCCGATCAGAGCCAAAGGGAGATTGATGATGATCAGCATAGCGGATTTTATTGAATGATAGGAAATGGCAAGAAGTACGAAAATACTCAGAAGTGATATGACGCTGACGATCAGAATAGTCTTAGATGCCTTCTCTTCGCTCTCAAACTGGCCTCCGAAATCAATATAATATTCGGGAGGGATATTCAATTTTGAAGAAATTTCCGATTTAATATTGCTGACGACACTCCGCAGATCCTTGCCGGCTACATTGCAGTGGACGACAATTTTTCTTTGAACATCTTCACGGCTGATGAAATTCGGCCCTTTTTCATAACGGATATCGGCAACCTGCTCCAGTGGAATTTTTTGCCCGACAGGTGTATCGATTATAGTCCTTTTTATGGATTCCAGGTTTTCTCTGAATTTATCATCATACTTGAGCACAACTTCGAATGAGCGCTGTCCCTCCAGAATGTTTGAGACCACTTTTCCTTGAAAGGCAACCTCGATGTTTTCCGCGACATCATGGGCCGTAAGTCCGTATCTGCCCATATTCGTCCGGTTAAACTTGATCTGTATTTGGGGGATCTCGTGCTGCTGTTCTATTGCGAGGTCGACAACTCCCTCAATCTCCTCCATCAAGTTTTTTATCTTGTTCCCCAAGACTCTCAGTTGGTATATATCCGGACCGAATATTTTCACAGCAATTTGCGATTTTGTTCCAGACAACAGATGGTCAATCCTGTGCGAAATGGGTTGGCCGATTCCAATAAATGTCCCGGGAACTAGAGAAAGCTGTCGGCGCAGTTCAGCCAGCAGGCGTTCCTTATCCCGGTTTCTCATGCTCAATTTAACATCGACTTCTGCCCCGGTCACTTCCTGGGCATGCTCATCGAGTTCCGAACGTCCCGTTCTTCTCGCTGTAGAAACCACTTCGGGCTGGTCCAGAAGTATAGTCTCGACCATATCTCCAATTTTATCCGACTCACCCAAAGACGTTCCAGGTGCCGTATTGACACTTAAAGTCAAAGTGCCCTCATTGAAGTTCGGGAGAAAACTTCTTCCCAGGAATGGGATTAAAGCTATCGACATGACGACGAATGCAAAGGCCACAAAAAGTACCTTGTTGGGATGCTTCAGAACACTAATCAGAATTGGTTTGTAGAAGCTTTTTAACCTGCGAATCAAAAACGTGTCCTCCTTCTTCTTCAGCACTTTTGAACGGGGAAGAAAATAATAGCTCAATGCAGGTGTGATTGTGAGGGCCACAATCAGGGAAGCAAAGATCGAAATGATGTAAGTTAACCCGAGAGGACGCAGCAGCCGTCCCTCAAACCCGCTGAGGAAGAAAAGAGGAGCAAAGACAAGGATAATGATGAGAGTGGCAAAAAGAATGGGATTTCGGATTTCGTTTGAGGCATCGAGTACAACCTGAAAAACGGTTTTTTTCTTTTCCTCTGGCGCATGATTATTTTGCTTTAAGCGCCTGAAGACATTTTCGACACTCACTATGGCGTCATCGACAAGGATGCCCACGGCAATGGCCATCCCTCCCAGAGTCATTGTGTTTATAGTGATATTGGTAAGTTTCATCACAAATATTGTCAGAAGCAGAGACAGGGGAATGGCTATAGCGGATATGAATGTGGTCCTGAAATTAAACAGAAAGATAAACAGCACAATGATGACCAGGATGGCTCCGTCACGGATCGCGTGAAAGACATTGGCAATGGCGACGTTGATGAAATCCGCCTGATTGAAAATTTCCTTGTTTATATGGATGTTAGAGGGAAGTTTAGCCTGGATATCATCTAAAATCAGGTTGAGCTCTTTAGTCAACTTCAGTGTGTTTATGTCGGGCTGTTTCATGATAGATACAATCACAGCAGGCTCTTTGTTAACAGAGGCCATGCCTCTTTTTATCTTTGGGCCGATATCAACTTCCGCAATATGTCTCAGAAGAATGGGTTTTGAATCAATGGTCGTTATTACTGAATTTCTTAAGTCCTCGAGAGTTTGAATCCTACCCAGCCCTCTAATAATATATTCCATCCCCGATTGAACGGTAAATCCGCTGGCAGAATTTTCATTTGCGTCCTCAAGAGCGGCCTCAATTTGATGGAATGATATTTTATATTCTCTCATCTTTAAAGGATCAACAGTGACGTGATACTGCTTAACGTCGCCTCCGATGGGTATCACCTGAGAAACACCGCGGACCGAAAGAAGCCGGCGCCTGATCTCCCAATCAGCGATCGACCGGAGATCCATTGGAGAGACATTTTCTCCGGAAAGGCTGATGAGCATCATCTCGCCCATCAAGGACGAAATAGGAGCCATAAATGGAGGATCGCTCTCCGGAGGAAGCTGAGCCGCCACTTGCTGCAGTTTTTCATTGACGATCTGACGCGCATTATATATGTCCATACCCCAATCAAATTCCACCCAGACGATGGATAGACCGATGGCGGAAATAGAGCGGACCCTCCGGACATTGGCCGCTCCATTCATAGCCGACTCGATAGGGAAGCTAATTAAAAGCTCGGCTTCCTCGGGGGCCATCCCATGGGCTTCGGTCAGGATGGTCACGGTCGGAGCTGTCAAATCCGGGAAAACATCCACCGGAATTTTAAGTGATACATACACACCCAAAATCAGTATCATAGCGGATAGATAAACGACGACCGCCCGGTTCTCTAAGGCCCATTTGTTGATTTTACTAAACATGATAACCTGTTATCCTTGTTTTAATGATAATGTCCCTCACCTACATCTTTTCCCGTGGCTTCCGCGGCCAGCTTAACGGCAAATCCTCCCACAACGACAACCTTTTCTCCTTCCTGAAGCCCGGATAAGACCTGAACAAATTGCTGGCCCTCTATTCCAAGCTGGATGACTCTTTTTTCAAAGGCCTCACCATTAAGCTGAACAAAACAAACTTTGCTTCCTCCCGAATCAAAAACTGCGTTTTTCGGGAGAACCAGGGTGTCTACAGTCTCTGCTGTGTTAAGATAAACTGAAATAAAGGAGCCCACAAAAAATTCCTTTTCCGGATTGGAGATTTCATAGATAATTTTTACAGTCCGAGTACTCTCATCAATGACCGAACCAAAAAAGGTGAGGTCCCCCTCGTATTTGTCTAAGCCATATGTTTTTTCCTTATCTGAAAACACAAAGTATCCGCCTTGTGAATTTCTTATTTTCGAGACATCGTCTTCAAAAACAGATATCTCCAGCCACACTCGGGAATCATCCAGTACGATCATGATCTCTTTGCCCACATTCACCTGTTCTCCAAGAGTGTAGTCGAGATCGACAATACGGCCGGCAATAGGAGAGCGGATAAAGTAATAGGAGCTATCTGATACACCTCCCGGCTGAAGCTTGATTTTCTGAAAACCCTCTTTTTTATTCAGAGCCTTTTCGTAATTTGTCTGGGCAATTTTGAGTTCAGTCTCGGCCTCTAAAAGTCTCTTTTTTGGAATCGCATCTTTGGCATCTAGCTTTTTTAACCTTTCAAGTTCCTTTTGTGCAAGACTCAACATAGCCTCAGAATTTCTCATTTCCTGTTCGATCCGGTATTCTCCCGAACTGCTGAAAGAGTCAAGAGAAGGCTCGATGATCGCCAGCACATCTCCGGCTTGAACTTTATCTCCAAGCTTTGGAAGCGATATTTTTCGATCCAGCATAATTTTCCCATCCAGAGGTGGACTGATCTTGGCCATCCTGTAAGCCGTTGGAACGATCTTTCCAGGGACTGAGATGGTCTGAGTAAGAATCTGTTTTCCGGAAGTTTCGATTCTAAAATCCATCTTCCACTGTTGTTCTTTCAAAAAGGAGACGACATCGCCAAAACTTTGTTCATCTTCTTTAAGAACAGGCAAACTTGTATAGACTTCGATCGTCCCCAGGTCCATCCTATCTGAAATTTTTATCGATTCAAGACTCAGGACAAACCGGTAGATTCCGGGTGTTTCGAAAGTATGGTTGGGTGAAAATATTCCATCGCGAATCGGCTGTTCTGCCCGTGCAGTGAAGCTCTGTCCGGAGTTTTCGTGAGTAAATTCAAGTTCTAGAGTGCCCTCCAGGATGGGTTTGAAGTCGGATAAGTCCGTTAAATGGACACCAAAGGAAATTTCCTCTCCTGGAATCGGCATCTGGTACTCCATGAACACCTCGAGTTTTTCACTCCATTGAGTCAAAGCGACCGAGTGATCGACCTCTGCTTGGGAGTCTTTGGTCTGACATCCAAATGCGGTTAGAATCCCGACAAACACTAGGATCAATAGAATTCTTCTCTTCATGATCTTTCCTCCACGTTCAATTCTTCCCCTGTTATTTTTTCGATACTAAAGACCGCAGAATTGCTCTTCAGAATAAGGCCAATAAATTCAATCCGTGTTCGATAGGCCGTTTGCAGCGCATCCACCAGAGTTAAGATGGCAATTTCGCCCCCCGTGTAAGCGGCTATGCTTGCATTTTCCAACTTATCAGATGATGGGAGATACTTGGACTGGAAAAGTCGGATAAGTTCGGTTGATTTTAAATACTCGGTGTATTCCGTTTCTAAAGTTTCCAGAAGCTCGTTTTTAACTTGCCTCTGCTGGAATTTATTCCGAGTCAAGATATTCTTCGCAATCTCAATTTCTCCTCTGCGTTGGTTAAGTATAGGAAAGTCGAGAGAAAGGGAGAATATGTACGTATCAAAATCATCTTCCTTTTTATACCCTCCAGAAGCCATAATATCGGGAATGATTTTTCTTTTTTCGAGGGAAAGTTGGAGCTCGTTGCTTGTATACGTATCGGCCAACCGCTGCAGATGAGGATTGTTTTCGATCGCGGTTTTGAAAATCGTCTCTTTTATTTCCTTGAGAAGAATCTGCCCCCATGTTTCTGAAAGTGTTAAAGGTTCAGACTCTTGAGGGATATCGAGATGTGTCATGAGTTCTCTTCTTTTTTGTTCAAATAGTTTTTCTACATAGTTATTTTCTAGAGCTAAGTCCTTTAAGACAATTTCAATACGTGATAGATCAATGGAAGAAACCTCACCTTGTTCATAGTTGACAACTATGATGTTTTTTAGTTTGTCAACTTTTTCCTTGGTAGAGAGCAAAATATCCAGGCGTTTTTTTAAATATTGAATTTCAGAATACAGTATTTTCACAGAAAACAGACCATCCCAGAATGTGAGAGCATACGCATCCGAAGCGATCTCCATATCGCTTTTAGCCTGTTTGATTTGGAGCGTCTTGACACCGCTTAGAGAGATTCTTTTTCCTAAAACAAATTGAAGCTCGTTCCCTCTTATAGGATTTGCACTATCTCCAATATTAATCCCCTCCTGGAGATATTGAATGATCGGATTCTCCCATGTCTGGACGATTTTTTTTCGTGAAGCGGCATTATCAACTTCGATGCGTTGAATTTGTAAATCTATATTGTTTTGTTTATACAAGTCGATAATTTGGGCCAGAGTAAACTCAGCCGGCTCACTATAAATCTCTCTAGCCAAGAAAATTAAAGACAGGACAAGAGCCAATGTAAATAATATTTTCTTTTTCATCATATGCCTCTGTAGTGAATACTATCTTGCCATTATAAGTTTTCTGTTAGTGCTGTCAATCTCATAGTCTACACAAACAAATCATATCTTCACTTTCGGACGCGAAGGATACTGCAACCAAGCTACAATATACTGTTTTATTCTTTTTTTCTTTGTTTTTTTATATAATGTGAAAAATTTTCATATACTAGGAAATATTCTTGAAGGATTCGCAAAATTCCTTGGCATTTTCTGGATAATGATGCTTATCTTCCTAGTCATCTACGTTCTAGGCATATTTCTACTACGAGTTGTAGCAGGCAATAAAACGACCGTTCTGTATTCGATTCTCTTGGAGGTTCACCAAGAAGGCAAATGATCAAAATATGCAAAGAAAATCCGAGGGATTACTCATCCATTAAAGAACTCAATGACCATGCTTTTGGGCAAACTCAAGAATCAGAATTAATAGATAAATTGAGAAGAAACGGAGGAAAGTTATTATCTCTTGTTGCTGTTGATGATGAAAAGAGAGTTGGACATATTTTGTTTACTTTAGTCATCATTGATACAAATAATGGCCCTGTTCAAGGAATGGGACTTGCACCTATGGCGGTTTTACCCAAATACCAGAATAATGGCATCGGCTCTCTCTTGGTAAAAAAAGGGATAGATTTACTTAAGGATAAAAACTGCCCTTTTATTATAGTCCTTGGACATCCTGAATATTATCCTCGTTTCGGATTCGAGAAAGCTTCCTTACACAACATTAAGTGCCAATGGAACGATGTCCCGGAAGAAGCTTTTATGATTTTGATTCTCGATGAAAAAAAGATGTCCGGTGTTTCAGGCATAGGAAGATATAGAAATGAATTTAATGATGTCATGTAAATTTCGAATTTTCTACAAACCAAAAATTGATAAGTTTGATAAAGCTGATAAAAAAATGGCTCCTCGGGTAGGACTCGAACCTACAACATGGTGGTTAACAGCCACCCGCTCTGCCGATTGAGCTACCGAGGAGCAAGTTCACATAATTTAGCAAATTTCAGGGAGAATATCAATGGAAACTCTTGGGAAAAATGGATTGTATACTAAATATTTCTGTAGCCTTCCTGTTTCATTTTTTTCCTGTAATCATCACCTTCGATATTCACAATTTTGCACATTTCGTAGAGACGGGACAGGAGGCGGGTACCGATACGATCGACCAGGGAGTCATCCTTCCGCTTATAATAAGAATCACGCGTGTCTTCTTCTCCACCGTCATCTATGTAATTGGATGTAAAAACCGTCAATTTTTTGTGGTTGTATCTGTGGTTGATGATGTAAAAAACCGTTTCTTCAACCCAGGCTGTCGTTCTCTTAGCCCCTAATTCATCCAGGACCAGCAAGTCCTTCTGAAAGATGGGATACAAAACAGCAGATTCTGTGATACGGGATTCCGTAGAATAAGAACTCTGGATATTTCTGATCAATTCCCGGAAGTCACAAAAATAGCAGGAGATCGTTTTTTTCCAGATCAGCTCGCTCATAATGGCCACGGATAGATGGGTTTTCCCCACTCCGCATGGACCAATAAAGAGAAGTCCGGCATTGAGTACAGGATAGTCCTTGACGAACTTTTGGGCTATTTTTTTGGCGGGCCTGTGGGATTCGTGGTGGATTTCGAAGTTGTCAAAAGAACATTTGGCATATCTTTCAGGGATTCCGGCCTGGTCAAAATAAATCTGATTTTTTTGCTCTTTATAACAGGAACAGCGTACGGCTACGGTGGAACCTTTTGAATCTTTGAGCAACCAGCCCGTACTCTGACATTTGGAACAAGGTTCTCTAGCTGTCAATTTAGATATCCTCGCAGTTGTTTGAGTTTGTGCGATCGAGCCAGTTTGCGCATAGCTTTTTTTTCAATCTGACGAATCCGTTCTCTTGTCAAGTTGAGTTTGTCTCCAATTTCCTGAAGTGTATGGGTTTTGTCATCGGCCAATCCGAATCGTAATTTTAGCACAAATGCTTCTTTCTCATCCAATCCTTTTAAAATTTCTCGGATTTGGTTCTCAATGGAGCCTTTGATGATCTCATATTCGACTGAGGGCGAGAGCGTGTCCTTTATCTTATCTCCAATTTCTGTTGAGTCGTCATCAAAATATTTGTCGCTGAGTGAAACATTTTGCCTTCCCAACAGCTCCAGATCCTCGATGTTCTCTTGCGTCACTTTCATTTGCCGGGCAATTTCTTCCCTTGTCGGCTCCTGACCCAGGTTTTTCTTGAGTCTTGATCTAACTTTATTCATTTCTGAAATCTGATCCGAAAGCTTCTGTGGAATATTGTAGATACGGGAATATTGGGACAGCGCATGGATAACGGCCTGTCTGATCCACCAGACAGCATAAGAGATAAACTTAACGTTCCTATCGGGATCGAACCTTTTTGCCGCTTCAATGAGCCCCAGATTCCCTTCGTTGATAAGATCGAGAAGCCCCAAGCCCATCCCTTTATATTTCTTGACGTAGGACACGACAAATCTCAGGTTGGACTCTATCATTTTTTCTAGTGCGTCTTTATCTCCATTTTGGATGCGGCGGCCTAATTCTTTTTCTTGATCTGCGGTAAGTTGGGAAAATCTTGCAATTTGTTGAAGATAGAGTTTCAGGTTTTTGGAATCTAAAGATCCTTTGAATTCATCACTCATTATTCTTCGCGTTCGATCAAGACAATTTTTGCCGGGCTGATGCGGACCAAACTTTTTTTCCTCTGTTCAAATTCAGCTTCCCGGCCTTCAAAAAATTCCCTTCGGACATAATCCAAAAATTCATTGACTTCGGATTCGATCTGTTCGATTTTTTTCCTCATATTGAGGACAACTTCTACACCTGCAAGATTGACACCGAGATCTCGGGTCAGGTTAAGAATCAACTCCAGCTGAACCAAATCACTATCCGAATACAGTCGTGTATTCCCTTCACTCCTTGAAGGTTTGAGCAGCCCTTCCCGTTCATACAACCTCAATGTCTGGGGGTGAACATTGTACATCCTGGCAACGTGGCTGATATGATGGTACCTTTTTGTATCACTTCTAGGGCTCATTTTTTATTTAACCCCATTTTTTCTCTAGGATTGGTAGCAGAGATTTTCTTGAGTTCTGCCATAAGTTCCCTTATCCTCTGATCTTTGAAGGATGGTGGAACAATCGTTACTTCGACAAATTGATCCCCATGAGCTTTTTTCCCGAGGACTGGAGCTCCTTTTCCTCTGAGTCTGAATTTCTGACCGGATTTAGTTCCAGGAGGGATTTTGATCGTGGTCTTTCCATTGAGTGTGGGGACTTCGATTTTATCCCCGAGCGTCGCTTCGGGAACAGTTATGGGAACTTCGATAAATATATTTGGACCCTTCCTTTTAAAAAGAGGGTGAGATTCCACTTCAATCGTTATAAACAGATTGCCTATGGGGCCGCCCATTCGCCCGGCATTCCCCTTCCCGGGAATCCTGACCTTTGAACCGTTGGACACCCCTGCTGGAATCCTAACACTGATAAATTGGGTTTTTTGTTCCGCTCCGCTGCCGTGACACATAGGACACTGAGTCCCAGGTGTCCTTCCGCTTCCCCCGCAAGTAGGACAAGTCGTGGCAAACTTCATGAAACCTCTCTGCATATTGGCCTGTCCTGTTCCTTTGCATGTGGGACAGATCTGCTGTCCCTGACTGCGGATAAAGCCATTTCCATGGCAGTTGGAACAAGACACCATCCGTGTAAGCTGAATTCTTGTCTTTATACCATGGATGGCATCCATAAAACCAATCCGCATGGAATAGAGCATGTCCTGCCCTCTCTCCGGCCTTGCCTGTGGACTTACGGCTTCTCCACTAAACACATTTTCAAAGAAATCTCTGAATGAAGACGTTCCAAAATTTGAAAAATCAAAGCCTTCAAATCCGGAAGTATGAGAACTCCGCCGAGGACCTTCTGGAGGGACATTTCCAACAAAGCCAAACTGGTCATATTGTTGTTTTTTCTTTGGATTGCTGAGAACAGAATAGGCTTCCTGAATCTCCTTGAATTTGGCTTCTGCGGTTTTATCGCCGGGATTAAGATCAGGATGGTATTTTCGGGCAAGTTTCCGGTAAGCCTTTTTGATATCCGCTACAGATGCAGACCGGCTGACAGTGAGTAATTTATAAAAATCTTTGCCCATCAGATCATTCAATAAATATTGTTAGTCTAGATGGCCGGATTAGTCAAGTATTCCCGTTATTTTTTCTCTTCTTCATCGACAACTTCAGCATCGATGACTTCTTCTTCGGCTTTGTCTTCCTGCTGTTGACCTTGAGGCTCTCCATGAACATCACCCTGGGCTTCAGGGCCCTGCGGTTCCGCCTGCTGCTGAGCTGAAGCCTGTTGGTACATCATTTCCGTGATCTTGTGAGAGGCCTGAGAGAGCGCTTCTGTCGCACTCTTGATCTGCTCTAAGTCTTCACTTTCAATAGCCTTTTTGGTGTTGGCGATCTCAGTTTCCAACGCTTTGGCATCCTCTTCGGAAACCTTGTCTTTGTTGTCCTTGAGTAATTTTTCAAGACTGTAAATCATCTGATCTGCCTGATTTTTTGCGTCAATTGTTTCTCTTCTTTTTTTGTCCTCTTCGGCATGGACCTCGGCATCTTTGACCATATTGTCGATTTCACTTTCGTCTATACCGCTGTGGCCTGTGATTGTGATCGCCTGCTGTTTTCCGGTCCCTGTATCTTTAGCAGACACGTTCAGAATTCCATTAGCATCGATGTCAAAGGACACTTCGATTTTAGGGATTCCTCTCGGAGACGGTGGAATACCATCGAGATGAAAGCGGCCGAGAGTCCTGTTGTGCGCCGCCATCTCCCGCTCTCCCTGAAGAACGTGAATTTCAACACTGGGTTGATTATCGGATGCTGTGGAAAATGTCTCCATTTTCTTTGTCGGGATTGTGGTGTTGCGGGGGATCATCTTTGTGAACACACCACCCAGAGTTTCAATACCCAATGTCAAAGGCGTGACATCCAGAAGCAGGACATCTTTGACCTCTCCTGTAAGTACCGCTCCTTGAATGGCCGCTCCTGCCGCAACAACTTCGTCAGGATTGACGCCTTTATGGGGATCTTTACCGAAGAGATCTTTCACAATCTGCTGCACTTTGGGAATTCGTGTAGAACCGCCGACAAGGATAACCTCCTCGATATCTGAAGGTTTGAGTCCTGCATCTTTAAGCGCCTGTTTGCAGGGATTGATGGTCCTTTCTATGATATCCCCCATAAGCTGCTCAAGTTTAGATCGAGACAGTTTCATCAGAAGATGTTTGGGTCCGGAAGCATCGGCTGTGACAAAGGGAAGGTTGATCTCTGTTTCCATTGTTGTTGAAAGTTCCATTTTAGCTTTTTCCGCACCTTCTTTGAGTCTCTGTAGAGCCATCTTGTCTTTAGAGAGATCAATACCCTGTTCCTTTTTAAATTCACTCACAAGCCAGTTCTGTACCGCCTGATCGATATCATCACCACCGAGATGTGTGTCACCGCTTGTGGATTTGACCTCAACAACTCCTTCGCCCACCTCAAGAATGGAAATATCAAAAGTTCCTCCACCAAAGTCATAGACGGCTATAATCTGGTCCTTCTTTTTATCCATCCCATACGCCAAGGCTGCCGCTGTCGGCTCATTGATAATTCTCTCCACTTCCAGACCTGCAATTTTTCCGGCATCTTTAGTCGCCTTTCTTTGACTATCGTTAAAATAGGCAGGAACCGTGATGACGGCTTTGGTCACAGTTTCCCCGAGGTAGTCTTCAGCTGCTTTTTTCAGTTTCTGCAAAATGATAGCTGATATTTCTTGGGGAGAATACGTTTTACCGTGGGCTTCCACAGCCGCATTTCCATTCTTGTCCGCTTTGACCTTAAAAGGAACCTGTTTGATTTCTGCAGGAACCTCTTTTAAACGGCGTCCCATAAATCTTTTAATCGAGTAGATGGTATTTTCAGGATTGGTCACACGCTGTCTTTTAGCCACCTGTCCAACGAGTCTCTCTCCTTTTTCAGTAAACGCAACAATGGAAGGTGTTGTCCGTCCCCCTTCTTCATTGGCAATGATGATGGGTTTTTCACCTTCTGTTACAGCCACGACGGAATTTGTCGTGCCTAAGTCAATTCCTATTGTTTTTGCCATTACTATCCTCCAAATAGATTATCGCTTCAATTATGACATGCATAATGAAACTCTATTTAATATAATACTTGAGCGTGTGTTTGTCAAGTTTATTTGATAACAACATATACATTGTTTCTTAATTCTGAAAATAACATAATAAAAAGGGATCCTGAAATCAGAATCCCTTTTTATTTTAAATATTTTTAAAGTCGAGTATCTTAACCTGGGTTATTTGTCAGGGTCAGCTATAAATCCTTCTTTCATCATCATTTGGACTTCATCACGTGCCTGTTTGATGATCATCTCAGCTTGTTTCCGCCTTACTTTTTCTGAAGATCTGATTCTTGCGACTCCCTGTTCTATTCCCTTATTACCAACAGCGACGGCTTCCCTTGGAAAAACTTCCCACTCATCCATATTTGGAACAATGTAATCTTCGTGCAGCCCATTGTCTTCGGCCACTTTGGCCAATTCTTTAGCCGCCGCGATACACATTTCATCTGTGATTTTAGTGGCCCGGATATCCAGCGCCCCACGGAAAATTCCGGGGAATCCGAGGGAGTTATTGACCTGATTGGGAAAATCCGAGCGCCCCGTAGCGACAATTCTGGCCCCGGCTTCCTTGGCTTCCCAGGGCCATATTTCGGGAATAGGATTGGCTTCAGCAAATACGATAGAGTCATCGGCCATGCTCTGGATCCATTCCTTTTTGATGACTCCAGGCCCTGGCTTTGAGGCCGAAATGACGACATCCGCTCCATGCATGGCTTCTTTGATGTCTCCTTTACGGCTATCTTTGTTTGTCGTCTCACAGATATGCCATTTTTCCTTGAATTTTGTCTGGAGTAATCCCCGGTCTCCCCTGTCCCTATGCAGGATTCCCTTGGAATCCACTTGAATAATATTTCCGGGATTAACTCCAGCCGTGACGATCAAGCGGGAAATGGCTATGTTTGCGGCTCCGGCTCCAATAAGAGCGACTTTTATTTCTTCCATCTTCTTCCCAACAATTTTAACCGCATTGATTAGGCCGGCAACAGTCACACAGGCTGTTCCCTGCTGATCATCATGCCAAACAGGAATTTCCATCTCTTTCCTTAGAGTGTCCAGGATATGAAAGCATTTAGGATGAGAAATGTCTTCTAGATTGATTCCCCCGAATGTGGGTTGAAGCCATTTGACGGCTTGAATAATTTCTTCAGGATTTTTCGTATCCAGACAGAGGGGAAAGGCATCGACTCCTCCCAAATATTTGTAGAGAAGAGCTTTTCCTTCCATGACCGGCAGACCTGCTTCCGGTCCGATGTCTCCCAATCCTAGCACACGGGACCCATCAGAAACGACAGCCACAAAATTCCATTTGTTCGTCATTTCATAGACAAGATCCTTGTCTTCCTGGATTTTTTTACACGGCGCAGCAACGCCTGGCGTGTACCAGATGGCAAAATCTTCAAAATTTCGGATTCGACATTTGGGCATGATGCCAATTTTTCCTTTATAAAAAGGATGAAGCCTAAGAGCATCTTTTGAAGGCTGCTCGGCCTTAGCTAACAGCTCTTCAACCGTCACGACTTTTTTCATAAAAAAAACCTCCTTAGGCTGTTATAATTCTCATAAAAAACGACTCCAGCCTATTTATTAATACATATAATAAATTCCATAAAAACAGTCCATTATATTCCCATAAAAATTAATGTCAAGTGATTTAGCTTTCCTTTTCTTACCGATGAAGAAAACACCGTTCGCTATCGGTTTGGTCTGGTCTTTTTGTGACAATCATTGCGATACCGTCTTCATCGGCCCTGGCGATAACATCCGCATCTCGAATCGATCCCAGAGGATAAACGATAGCAGTTATTCCATTTTTAGCGGCCAGTTCGACTACATCAGGGAAAGGCATAAACGCATCGGAAGCCAAAACACAACCCTGCGGACCGTATCCTCGAAAAGAAAATTTTATAGCATCTTCCGCGGCATCGATACGACTTCGCTGCCCGGAACCGATCCCATGCACTTTATTTTTTGTTCCGATAACAATAGCATTAGACCGAGTGAAACAGGCGACATTCCAAGTGAATACGGCTGCATCCAATTCATCCAAAGTGGGCTGTCTTTTTGAAACTACATCCACAGAGTCCAAGGATGTGATGCGAGAGTCAAACCGTTTCTGAACCAGGAGTCCTCCTGCAACTCTTTTAAATTCCAGGTCCTGATCAAAAGAGGTTTTATCGCAGAAGGCCCCCATTTTCACGATCCGGAGAGGCTTTCTTGAACCCAATATCTCTAAGGCCCGGGACGAAAAATCCGGAGCATAGACGACCTCGACATTTCTTCCCGGCTCTACGATGAGATCGGCCAAGGTGTTATCAACCGTGTAGTTGAACACATCCACGCTCCCAAAGTTGGACAGAGGATCACATTTCCAAGCCATTTCAAAAGTCTCAGCAGGAAGGGTTCCCATAGCTACCCCACTGGGCATCTCATGCTTGATCAGGACACAGATCTGCAGATTTTTATAGATCGAAGTCAGTTTCCTGGCAAGCCGTTGTCCCAGGTCCATATCGCCTACATTGATGTAACTTAAACCTTTGGAGCCCTCTTGGAGAACTTCAAAGGTGGCCATATTGGGGCCGGAGGCTCCATCTTCCTTGTAAAAAGCCGCGGGATATCCCGGATTTTCCCCATAGCGCATGGAGAGTTTTTTCGCAAACTTGATCTCTCCAAAATTCAACACCTCTTGGAAGTCTTCAACAACTTTAGTCCTGTATTGTTTACGAGTCGTTTTGTCTATATCTTTCATTTTTTATTTGTCCCTTTCACCTCTGTTGATGATAGAGAAAGTAGAATGTTTGTTGTCAATAGGATCACCATAGACACATGCAACAGCTACTCTGAAATCACTTTGTGTCTTCTTTGGCTTCATGGCCTCATACGCTGCGGCGGCCATGTCCTCGGCGGATGCTTCCGTGAGAAAGACATCCTCCGGAAATCCGGCAAAGGAAGGAAGAGGGTCCGTATTATCCCCTGTGTAAGTTGAGATCATCTTCCCCTGTCCGGATATCAGTGGAATTTCAAAATATTCTCGTTGAGCGGTACCATCTTCTGCTCTTTTTATGATGCTGAGTGCGGCATTGTTTGAAGGGAGAATGCATCCGCTTATCCTGGGGGTAAATGTCGGTACATCGGGTTCGTAATCCCAGTTTGCCAAAGACGTTTCAAGAACATGTACAGCATTTCCCGCACCGCGTGCTGCAGCCTGGATATCGCCCGTCTGTTTGCCGTTACTGACAGCTATTCCTTCAGAAAAAAGAATCGCAGGATAGATCAACAGATCGACATTCCCTGTTTTTAAAATCGATTCATCGGTTGGTTTCACCAGGAACTTATGGTCGGAGAACTCAATTTTTCTGGCCTGGCTTGAAGGAGAACGGCCGGTAATCGCATATAAAACTACGACGTTTTTCCCCGTTTTTTCGGCGCCAATAATGATGACCCTTCCCGGATAATCCTTCTCAATCAGCTTCTCTAATCCTTTTGTCATACGTGCTCACTACAGGAAAAATATCCAGCGAATAGACCTATTGATAACACAGGCATAATTTGAAGTAAAGCTCATGAACTTGTCTTGATAAGTAAATTGAGATAGAATTTTCACAAGACTGATGGAGAAGAATTTATGAGTAACAAAGAGCAGCCTGTCAAGGCGTATAAAAACCTTGAGTTTCTCAACTCAAAAGAAGCACGAACTCTACGAATGTTGAGTGAATACAAGGAACCTCTTTCACGATTCAATAAATATAAAGTCAACAATTGGGTACTATTTTTTGGTTCGGCGAGAATAGATCCTACAAATAAAAAAGATCCCCTCTATAAATATTACTGGGAAGCTGAGGAATTGGCGCATGAACTCGTCAAATGGGCCATCCAGTTGAAACCCAAAGGAAAAAATTTTGTTATCTGCACAGGGGGAGGTCCCGGAATCATGGAGGCCGCAAATCGAGGAGCGCATAGAGCCGGAGGTAAATCCATCGGGATGAACATCTCTCTTCCCTACGAACAGAAACTCAATCCCTATGTCTCTCCCGAGCTGTCCTTTACCTTTCATTATTTCTTTATGAGGAAGTTCTGGCTGGTTTACAAAGCAAAAGCGATCATCGCATTTCCAGGTGGATTTGGAACCTGCGATGAAATTTTTGAGCTGCTGACCCTTATCCAGACTGAAAAAATCAACGGAGACGCTATCTCTATTTGCCTGTACGGAGAAGAATACTGGAAAAAAATCATCGATTTTAAAGCGTTGCTCAATCATGGAGCCATAGATGAAGACGATTATAAGCTCATTCAATATGTTTCTGATCCCATGGAGGCATTTAATTATCTCAAAGACAATCTTTTCAACAATCTGATCTGAGGAGAGGGTTATATTGAAATTTGATAAAGGAGCCAGATCGATGAACAGGACAAAACAGAGCATCTTGATGTTCGCACTGCTTTTTCTCTTTTTTTCGGCCTGTGTAAGGACGAAATATTTTCCTGAAGGAAACATTCAGACAGGACTGGCATCCTGGTACGGTGAAGATTTTCATGGCAAGCTTACGTCCAACAAGGAAATCTACAACATGAATGACATGACGGCTGCGCATAAAACGCTTCCCTTCGGAACACGTGTGATAGTCACCAATTTAAGCAACAATAAATCCGTGACCGTTCGCATCAACGACAGAGGACCTTATATCGAGGGAAGGGACATCGATCTCTCTTATGCGGCCGCCAAAATTTTAGAAATGATAGAACCGGGTGTCATCCCTGTAACCATTGAAGTCCTAAGAAATTTGTCACCCCGACCATCCGCACTGAAATATTCCATTCAAATCGGTGCTTTTTCTAAAAAAACAAATGCAGTCAATTTAAGGCGAAAACTTGGAAATAGATTCGGACGTGTTTATATCACTGAATTCAGAACCGGAAATCAGACATACTTCAGAGTGAGAATCAAGGCCAAAGCTCGAGATGATGCCGAAAGAATTGCAGCAAGACTCCAGCAAAATGGCTACATTGTCATCATCCTCGAGGAGCAATAACCAAAGAATAAGGATTCGAGGGGTCTAGGATTCAAGAATCCTTGAATCCTTAGGCTCCTGCTAACTCTTTTAGAGATGAGCCAGAAAAAATTATCCCTATTGTTTAAGGGAAACAGTACACCTATTTGTGTCTCTTCTTAAATTTGTCTAGAAGTTCCGTGTAAAGGCTCGAGAGATCCATCTCTATTCCATCGATAAAAACATGTGTAATGTTTGTTCCTAACTCTAAAATATCTCCATCCGCAATAACAACATTGGCTATTTTTCCCCTCTCTAAACTTCCCAGCTTGTCGCCCATCCCAAATATTTCTGCGGGATAAATTGTGACGGCTTTCAAGGCTTCTTGTTTATCCAATCCGAAGGCCGCAGCTTTGGCCGCATGATAAGGTAAATCCTTGGCCAGGCTTGCGCTCGAGGAGGAAAAGGCAATTTTCACACCGGCTTTACTCAACACGGAGGGATTCCTGTATATGGCATCATATCCATCCTCCCATTTGGCGGGCATGCCGTACAAGGACGCAAAAACAACAGGAATTCCGGATTCTTTAATTTCTTCCGGAATTTTCCAACCATCTGTCACTCCGTAGAAGATCGCTTCAATGTTTTCATCCTTGACAAACTTGATGGTGTCTAAAATGTCTTGTTCCGCATGGACGGAAATCATCACCGGAAGTTCCCCATTGACGACAGGAAGCAGATTTTCGAGGACTTCGTCAAATTCCGGCAGAGCAAGCCTCGAATCCTTTTTGGCGGCTTCTTTTCGTTTCTGATAATATCCGGCTTTATGGAAGAGGTCCTTGAGTTCCTTGATCTGTCGAGAAGCCTGCTGCTCCTGATTCGAGGATGTGCTCCGTCGTCGGGAACCCCGTCCGGATGGAAATTCAATATGCAGGGCGACAGGACTTTTTATCAAAAGTTCGTCCGGTGTATAGCCAACAAGACGGATAAGACCACTCTTACCGGCAATTAATCCTCCTGAGGGAACGACCAACGCGCTTGTAATGCCATTAGATCTTGAAATAGGGATGTGAACGGAATCCGGTCGAATAGCTTCAATAGAAAAGACCTGAGGATTGATTCGACCCGTCTCTCTGACATCAATTGTCGCACTCACCGAACCAATCTCTTCAAGACCCAAAGTACAGGTACTGTCGATCATTCCAGGAAAAACATAGAGGCCTTTGGCATCGATGATCTTTGCTCCCGGAGGTATGTCAATATCCTGCCCAACGGCTTCAATCAAGCCGTTTTTTATAAGAAGAATTCCAGATGGAATAGTCTGTCCAACGACAGGGACGATTGTGGCATCTTTTATGGCGATAATTTCAGGATTCTTTTCCTGACTCAATCCCACAAAAACAAAAAAGACAAGCAGCAGTGAAACAATAAAGGATGTTCGCTTCATCATTGTCCTCCTCCTTTTTTCTTCTTTGCGGTTTCTTTCTCTTTTTTCTCCATCTCTTCCCTCTCTTTCAGATACAAAGCGCGATCGAAATAGATATCACCTTCAATGATGGTCATTTCACAGCGTGTATAGGCACTCATAGGATGCTCATGGAAAATAGCGATATCCCCGTGTTTGCCGACTTCAAGGCTCCCGACAATATCGTCTACACCAAGTTGGATAGCAGGGTTTATCGTGATCAGTTTCAAGGCTTCGCTTTCACTCAAACCGCCGTATTTCATTGTCTTTGCTGCATCGTTGAAGAGACGCCGGATCCTCTCACCGCTGTCAGAATTGATGGATACAAGCACACCCTGATTGGCGCAAAAACCTGCATTATAGGCAATGCCTTCCGAAGCTTCAACTTTATATGCCCAGCTGTCGCTAAAAACCGAGATTCCAATTTTGTAAGCTTCCCAAGCATGTTCAAAACAGGCAATCGTGAAACCAAATTCCTTGGAAAGATTGATAAACTCAATCATCTCATCCGCCTGATAGGCGTGGCAGCGTGCCACAATCTCCCCTCGAAGCAAGGACACAAGGGGCTCTAATCTCAAATCTTTTCGAGGAGGGATCAGATTCTTGGGAGGCTTTTTTTTAGCTTTCAATTTTTCATACCGGTCCCACTGCTCCATGTAATTTTTTGCCTTCATGAATTCCCGACGTATGATGGCATTCACTCCCATTCTTGTCTGAGGGTACCGTGGAGAAGCGCCGGGATTTCTGGAGTTAGACCGCTTTGGATTTTCTCCCAGTGCAAATTTTAGGGTTCTATAGGCTTCATGAACAATGAGTTCTTCAGCTGTTTTTCCCCATTTCATCTTTAACACGATGTTTTCTCCGGCAATGGGATTGGCGCTTCCATGCATAGTATGGATCATGGTGACTCCACCTGAAAGAGCCGTAAGAATCCCGGTGTCATCGGCATTGAGAACATCTCTCATATTCACTTCACTGGTGATGGCCACAGAGCCTTCATTTATCCCAGATAGTGCAAGATGTGAATGAGAATCGATTATTCCCGGGATGATAAATTTTCCTGTGGCATCGACAACCCGGATTCCTTCCGGAGCCTGTATGTCCTTGCGTATCTGTTTAATAAGGCCATCCATGATAAGAATGTCACCATTTGATATCTTTCCATAAGTGACGGTGAGGATGGTTCCATTCTTGATCAAAAGGTCTTGACCATAAGAGACGTTTATCAGCCCTAAAAGGCTCAAGCATACGATAAATCCAATGAATTTATTTTTCATAGTGAATTCTCCTCTACTCCGCCATCCGGAATTTTTGTTGCCTTAAGTGTTGCGCTGCCATCCTGGAAAGAAATATCTCCCTCAAGGGACTCATTATCGACTGTCCCACTGAATTCCATGGTCATGGATTGGCCCATAATGTCGGCTGATATTGAGAAGGTGAGTTCCTTACCACTCAAGATCCCGTCTGTGATCTCCCACTTCCCCATCTCCGATGTGAACGATCCGGTTATATTGCTCCCATCTTGAATGAATTCAATTGTCATATCCATGGCTCCCATAGGGCTGTCGACAACAGCTTTCCACTTTCCGGATATGTCTAATGAAGTGGATTCTGCTTTTTTAGGAGTTTGCTTCACTTCAAAAAGCATCCCATCCACAAATACTTTCCGGACAGTGGATTTTTCATCAAATATTTTTCCCGACGTTAAGACAACATTTGCGATTTTTCCCAGTTCGAGACTTCCTACGAGACTCTCGATACCCAGGTATTCTGCCGGATATATCGTCATGGCCTTGAGGGCCTCTTCCTCTGGAAATCCAGCTTTAATGACTGTTCTTAAATTCTTCAGAACATCTGCGGATTTAGAGAGACCCAATGAAGTGAGGGCAAATTTCACCCCATTTTTATGAAGGTTTGATGCATTGGCGGGATATAGGTTTTCTTCGGCGTCCTTTTTTAATGCATCACCTTGTCTCACATATTTGCTCATGTTGGGTGGCTTGTAGTCGAGAGAAACAAATAGGGGAAGCTCTGCCTTTTTTATCCAGTCCACTACTCTCCAAGCTTCGTTAGCTCCACTGATATAGCTGTTGAGTTTAAACTCCTCAGTTATTCTTATAGCCCTCTTTATGTCCTCGAGATTCGCGCAGTTAAAAATGATTGGTTTTTTTTCGATCACGTAGGGCAAGAGACTTTCGAGAAAGGGATCGTACTGCGGTCTTTTGAGTCCACCGGGAGATTTTGCAAATTGAGTTTTGTAGAGAAAATAGTGTTCCGTATCCAGGAAAGACTGCCGCAGCAAAGCCATCGTGCCCATCAAACTTGAAGGATATTCTCCCCTGGCGGTCACGAAATTGACATGGAGCCCAAAGGGCTGCTTGAGAACCATGGCCTCTTTATTCTCTCCACGGAGATTCAGTATGACACTCTGTCCAGCAAAAATATTCTGTTCAGGAGCGATAAGAACGGTCGTAATACCGGCCTTATAAAGATCTTCAATGGTAGTTTTTTTGATTCGTAAATTTTCAAATGCCAATAGCTCAACTTTCTGCCAACCCGGCTCATCGGGTTGTTGTGACGTCGAGGCCTGTCTCTGTGCTTGGGAAGGAGGCTTGGCAGGTTCAAGGAGCAAATTTGTATGTGCGCTGATTAAGCCTGGATAGGCATACATCTCCCCCGCTTCAATAACCTCAGCATCATCAGGGATATCGATGTCTCCAAAAACTCCGACCGATTCAATCAGGCCATCACGGATTATAATCACTCCATTTTCAAGAGGAGGTCCGCTTACAGGGACAACAATGCAGTGGACGATGGCGTACGTTGGACCAACTTCGGCGCTAATAGAAAAAACTGTAATAACAAGCAATGAAAGAAAAAGACTTAGGATAAATTTTCGTGTTTTCATGTTCCTCCTTCTTCTTCGAAAAGTTTATATGAAGTATCCATCCCAATTACAGAAATTCGGATTTTATCAAAATCTAGAAAAAAAAGTAAATATAAAGATTAGGATTCGAGGATTCTAGGGTTCAAGGATTCAAGCACTTTTTTTGAGCAAGACATTTCACTATAATGGATTTTCATGCAGGCTAAAAAATGAGAAAAGGTGTTCAATTAATATATTCCGAAGTGGCCGAGACTTATGAATTGGTCAATCATGTCTTAACTTTCGGTTTTGACATCCGATGGAGGAAATTGGTGGCACGGAGTGCGGCAAAGCTGAAAGGCCGAAAAATTTTAGACGTGTGCTGCGGAACAGGAGAGATGGCTTTTTCTCTTTCAAAGGCTGCTGTTGAAAATGCAGAAATCTATTTGGTTGATTTCAGTTTCCCCATGTTGGACAAAGCCAGACAAAGAAAATATAAGTCATATACATCATTCCTGTTGGCCGATGCCATTGATCTCCCTTACAAGGATAACACTTTTGATTTGATCACAATTTCTTTTGCCATCCGTAACTTGAATACACGAAGAGACATTCTTCTGGCTCACCTTGAAGAATTTTATCGAATACTTAAACCGGGAGGCACTTTTATTAATGTCGAAACGAGTCAGCCCTCATCCCCCATCCTCAAAAATTTTTTTCATTTCTATATCAGGACTTTTGTTCAACCTGTCGGCACTTTTATTTCAGGATCACAGTCCGGATACCGCTATCTCGCCTATACCATACCGCGATTTTTTTGCGCAGATGAGCTGTCATTCCTTTTTAAATCTATCGGATTTTCCAGGGTGGATCACACAAAAAAAATGGGTGGGATAGCGGCCATTCATGAAGCCGTAAAATAGGATTATTCCTCTTTTTCGAGCAGCCGAAGAAGGACAGAATGTTCCCCGGCGGGAATCTTAAGCTTGATCCGCTTCCCACTAAAAGTACCTTTGTCCATATCATCTACAAGAAGCTGGTATCTGCCCTTAGCAAGAAAACGAATGTTAATCTTTCTTGTTTTGAGGGATTTGAAATCAAAAGAAATCTCATTTTCTGAATAAATAAAATGACGAAAAATAGTCCCGCCATTGGCTTCAAGGATTGTCTTTCCTTCCTCGATTAGGCTCATTTTCTTTCGAGATATTTCCACATCATAATGCCTCCCTTGGATGGATATCCGTGAGAGTCTTCCCCGTCGTTGCGGATCGATCATCCCAAACCTGAATCCATCCCAGGGCGTGATATCCAGGTATTCCTCTACAGCAATGAGTGAAAAAAGAGGGCCCCAGCTCAGGAAACGACGCCCTGCGGCTTCTCCGGTTCGGGAATCATAGTTTTCAGGAGAAATCTGAAAATTTTCCCAGCTTCGCATAAAGATGGACACACTTTTTCTGGCGAACTCAGACGCGATTGTATCGAATCTATAGGCCTTTAATCCTTGATAGACAAGATAATTCGTGGGAGGAGAGATGGTTCCCCGCCAACTCTGCTGGTTTCTCCTGAAAGCCGGATCGTCACGAGAAATTGTTGGGATAACATAATCTCCCCAGAATTCGGTGTCATTAAGAAGGTGTCTGATCATTCGCATGGCTTTTCTCTCATCCGGAATCCGTGCCAGAAGTGGATAGAAATTGGATGCGGCCTTGCGTGTCGAAAACATGCCGTTCCAATAACGGTCAAAATAGAATCCTTCTTTTTCATCCCAGAAATATTCATCCACGCGCTTTTTCATATATTCATATTCGGCAAGAAAAGCATCATAATCTTCTTTATAATCAAGGATATTGGCAATTTGGGAAAGACACCACGCATCCAAAGTATAGAGGCTGTTCAGATCAAGACAATTCATAACCAAAGTGTCGCTTCTATTGCTAAATTCAACACCATCCCAATTGGGAAGATCTTCCTGACCTGATTCCAATTTTGCACGCAGCTCTCCATCGGCCTCGCTATTCCCCTTCTTGTCATTATCTGAAACCAAATTATTATCAGAACCCCACTCCAGTAATCCGTCACCATTCCCATCTCTTCGAGCTTGGCCATTCTCCTTTTTTGCTAACCAAAAAGAGTGCCACTGCTTTAAAAAAGGATATGCGTTTTTAAGAAGTTCAATATCTTTGTTTTTCTGGAACAACTTGAGCACAACATACGAACCTATGGGAGGTTGAGACCGGTCGGGAGTTCCGTCAAAACGGCTCCGCCAATTGGGAATGTTTCCATTGGGATACTGCGTCTCTAAAACAGACGCGACAATGTCTCCGGCATATTTAAAACTTTCTATCGAAACTTCCAAAGCATTAAAGAAAGAATTCCATTCGAAAATAGTCCAATAATCCTGATTTCCTTCCGGACGCAAGAACGACACGCTGCGACCAGGTGGAGCATAAATCCGGTGTTTTCCAGGTTGGTAGAGCAGAGACCAGAAAAGATTATTGGTGATGGATTTAGCCGCACCCTGATATAATCCATCAATCTTAACTCGAGATTTTTCGTATCTACTTTTTTCCTGTTTAAGAATGGTTTCAATCAATCTCGCATTTTTGTAGCGGTAGATTTGATCACTCAGGATATCCAGATCTTCTCCAACTCCGGCCGCAAAATAGAGGGCATTGTCTTTCTGCAGAGCAAAGGGAATGATGAGTTCTGAAACCTGCGTCACTTTATTGGTATTCCCGGAACGGTTTGTCCAAAGGAGATAATGGAACTTTTTAGAAGACCGGCTTTCACCACCTATCTGATTGTCGGAAAGAATACTGTACTCCCCTTGACTATCCCAGGGAAAATAATGGATCATGTGCAAATCTATGTTATCAGGAACAACAATTTTTCCGATCACTACCCTCTCATCTTGGCGGGACCACTCGAGCACCATCGCATCCTGTCTGGGAGAGGGTTTTCTCAAGATAGGAGTGTTTTCATTTTCACTAAAAGGAAGCCCGAGATCAACTTTTAGTCTTGAATACTGGCCATCTGGTGAATGCGGTCCGACTTCGGAAATCATATAAAACAGTCCTTCGCTATCTGCAAAGGACTCGTCTTTTCTGGCTCTGAACCGGAAAGAAAAAGCACAGTCCGGCTGAGGGGCTAGAACTAAGCCAAACCATGACTTTCCCTCAAGTGCACCGATATAGACATCTTTCCAAGGATAAAATATTTCGGCAAGAATTGTCGTATGGAGGCAGAACAGCATAAGAATCAAACCAACACTCAGCTTTAATCTCTTCACCTCAATAAACCTTCTATAACCAGCCTTTCTCAAATAGTAATAAACTGGATCCTGCCCATTCATCAACTCCAGTTTTACAATATCTATTATGCCTCTTATGTGCCTGAAGGACAAGAGGAAAGGAAAGATGAGTAGCATCCCTATTTCTGTGATTCCGAAAGATAATTAGGTGACGGTTTTGATTTCGTCCGGATAATTTTTGTATTCCTCAGAAGAATAGATCTCATCGAGAGTGTCAAAAAAAACATTGATCTCTTCGTCGCTGGTGTAAAAATGCGGTCCCACTCGAATAATATCAGGTTCCTGGCCAAAGCCCTTCCGGTAATCGATAATAATACCATGCTCTTCCAAAGCCTGTTTGACCGGATATCCATGAGGAATATCAAGAGAAACAGATCCTCCCCGGATGCCATTCTCGTCGGGTGAGAATAAAATGAAGCCTCTCTCAGCAGCTTTATCTATAATCAAACGTGTTTGTTCCTGTGATTTTTCTCGTATCTGTGAGACTCCGACATTTGTAATGATGTCCAAGCCTGCTGATGCCGTGTAGAGACTGGGAATAGCCGGAGTTCCAGACATAAACTTGTACGATCCTTCGGTAAACTCCATATCAGAAGAAAAAACAAACGGATTATTGTGGGCAAACCACCCTGTCAATCGAGGCTTAATATTGGATTTCAAGTTTTTGCTGACAAAAAGAAAGGCGTTGCCCGGACCTCCACACAACCATTTCAAACACCCCCCAACATAGAAGTCCACACCCAAATCTGTCAGATTGACGGGGATTGAACCGGGAGCATGATACCCATCGATCAACGTGATCGCTCCCACACTCTGTGCTCTGTCTGAAATCTCAGAAATATTTTGAATGTACCCAGATTTAAAATACACATGCGATGTGGCAACAAAGAGAGTCCGCTCGTCAATTTTGTCGATTATAGTTTCGACATCGATTCCAGGCTGACCAAAACTGGGGATAAGCTCGACCTCCCACTCCATAAAACGAGCAATCTCAGATACGGCATACAAAGAAGAGGGAAAGTCATGATCGGTCATCACGACCTTGTTCCTGGTTCCGTTTTTAATCCCAAATTGGGTGGACAGCGCCACCCAATGAGCCATGGACGCGTTGGGAATCATCGTGATCTCGTCGTTCCCGGCACTAAGAAGGAACGACAGTTTGCGTCCGATTTTTCTCGGCAGCTCCCACCACGTTTCCCGCCAGGCACTCACGCCATTCTCGGCCCAAGCCTTATAAAACGATATCAGATCTTCAGCGACTTGAGTAGGAACGGCCCCAAGAGAATTGCTGTTGAGGTAAACACATTTATTGAGAATGGGAAACAAATCTCGAATAGATTGGAAATCCTCTGCGCTGTTCAGATCAATCATCTAGAACTCAATCCGGAAGTCCATTGTTCACGTAAAAAGTAACCGCTTCCACAAGCATATCCAGTTCACGCAGAGTCGTATAGATACTCGGTGTCACCCTCATTCCAACAATTCTTTCTCCATCTTCTTCCATTGGAGGTACACCAACAGTAATATTGTAGATATTGTGTTTTTGCCACAAGACCTGGCTCAGTTTTGCCATATCAAAATTTTCGATGGTATAAGTCCCAATACCACAAGATTGATTACGGTCATAGGACGTGAGCATTTTAGCTCCCTTCAACTTATCGATGGAGTGGGCCCAGTAATTCCTGAGATAGCGCAGCCTTTCTTCCTTTCTTTTTGCCCCAATTCCATGATGGAAAGTCAAAGCATCTCCAATAGCTAATTTTAGAGCCTCCGGCTGAGTCCCAACATGCTCAAATTTTCTGATATCCTCACTCAAAGGATCTGCGGCTGGAAAAAGAGGCCAGATATCCTTGATTCTCTCTTTTTTCACATACAAATATCCCGTACCTATCGGAGCCATCATCCACTTGTGCAGGTTTGCTCCATAGATATCGCAGTCCAGGTCTTTTTGTTTGAAATCAAAATGACCAAAAGCATGCGCCCCATCTATCACAACCTCAATATTTTTCTGTCTGGCCATCTGGCATATTTCTTTCACAGGAAAGATTTGCCCGGTGAGGTTTGTTACATGACATATCAGGATCATTTTTGTCTTAGGCGTGATGTTTTTCTCAAAAAGATCCACCAATTCCGTTAAGTTTTTCGGAGGATAATGGAAGGGAAATGTCTTGACAATGATACCCTCCCGCAGTTGCCTCTGATACAATGCATTCTTCATGGAGGGATAATCATGAGTTGTTGTGATCACTTCGTCTCCTGCTTTGAGTTGAATTCCTAAAAGAGCAATTTGCAGAGATTCCGTAACATTCCGAGTGATGGCAATCTCTTCAGGGGAACATCCAAACGTATCGGCTAACTTCTTGCGAATCAGCTCCTTTCTCGGACGGAGAACTCGCCAGGAATTATAGACCGGAGCCCCATTTGAAAAATCCATATAGCGCTTGACGGCATCCATGACAATGGTCGGACATGGATGGACGCCTCCGTTATTGAGATTAATAATACTTCGATCGATGTTAAATGCCTGTTGCACATAGAACCAGAAATTTTCGTCTTTAGCGATATCAACAGGAGAAAGCTGCTTCACCTCTTCGAGTTTTCTTTTCAGTCCAGCCTGGGCCGTTTTAGCTTTCAGGCCGAAAACACCAAGGCTGCCTACACCAATGCCTACACTCTTTAAAAAATCTCTTCGATTGGTCTCCATTATTCCTCCTTTAGATATTAGTGATTTCCTAAAACTTATCACATCTTCCTAAAAAGGGGAAGATTTCGGTTTGGGTTTGCGGCCGTAGAAAAAATCATCTCCCCATAATACAATGGATTGAGCTCTCCTAGACCAGGTTGTGGAATATCGGATAAATCTGTGAAATCCATTATCTGGTTTACTGTACGGACACACAGATATACAGACAGCACAGTCCGTTCCGGCTTTTCTCCAGTATCGATAACATTCTTCACGCTTTAACACCCATTTCATCACACCATTTTCTTCCGTTTTATCTGAGTGGAGAATAGCCTGTGATGGACAGTTTTCAGCACATTTTTTACATATTTCACAAAAGTCCTGAATACCGCGAGTGAAGGGTTGGTCTGGTATCAATGGAAGGTCTGTCGTGAGTATGCCCAAACGCATACGAGCGCCAAATTTCCAGGTAATGAGCATACCAAACCGACCGAGCTCTCCCAATCCCGCCTTCCAACCTAAAGGAGGCAGCATGACCTGGTAGTTGCTTCCAGCGATATGAGCTCGAGCCCCAAATCCCATCTTGCGGATATACCGGGCAGCGATAATTGAAATCTTAGCGGCCTCAACATATTTTTTCGCTGTTTCTATAATCACAGGAGGCTGTGGGGCCGCTGCAATCATCTTTTGATCCATTTCGATGGCAAATACAACGGCATATGTATGTTTGAGTACAATTTCACTTCCATAAGGCTCAGGTCCCCGGCCGACATGTGAATACACAAAGGCTTGATCCAGCTCACACACACCACAAAGATCCGCCCCCAGATAACGGATCAAGTTTTTTATAGTGCCTGTATTTTCCTCGGGTGAATTTTCAGATTGAATGGGATGGACTTCACCATCGACGTGCTGCAGCTGTTCTTCAAGAAATTCAAATTCGGCTGAGGCCAAATTATAATGAACAGGATGCTCCTTCACATGGAGAGGTGAAAGAATATCAGGCAGTTTTCTGATTTTTTCATCCCTGGATTTATTCTCTGGATGCTGATTGTAGTACTCGGTATGGTGTGGACTATCCTTTCTCAAATCGAATCGAGCGAATATAACGTCTCGTTCATCGATTTTCTTTAAAGCCCCTACAATTTGAAGAGAATGTTTTGGTTTCGAAGATAAAAAAATAAATATTAGAACTAGAACAGATAATCCAAACACACCCGCATAGAACCAATCTCTTAGGGGCAAAGAGATGAAGAAAAAAAGCACATAAACAGCAGCTATTAAAAAGGTCACACAAAAACTTCTAATGGTTGCTCTTCTTTCTTTTTCTATTTGACTGACAACGGCAAAGATGAAAAAATAGAGAAAAACACAGACAAAAGCTATTTCACCTAGTATCGCCCAGGCTGTCATTACAGTGGCTTACTTCTTTGTTTTTTATCCTTAATTATCCGGGTTAGATGAGAAATTTTATTCCCAACTGAAATATAAGCGCACTAAGAATTAGAGAAAAATCTTCTGTAGTTGTCTCAAAATTCAAATCTTGGATGGTTGTGGTTGCAGAGGTTTTGCTGTAGAAGTAGGAGGCATCCACACTAAAGAAGATTCGTTTTGACATTTTTATCTGGATCCCAGCACCCAACTGACCCCCGGGAC